>OLVY01000198.1_pt1 | contig 46776 bp, 40 predicted proteins | sample 1674261 | NCBI WGS metagenome assembly OLVY01 (sample SAMEA103958155, study PRJEB25191) | human gut metagenome | biome: human-associated habitat [ENVO:00009003]; feature: intestine environment [ENVO:2100002]; material: feces | place: Germany | collected 2013/2015
CTTTTCGACGAAGTCGTCGTTCATCAGCATCTGCATCATACGGGCCAGCATGTCAATGTGCAGGCTGCCATTCTCCGGCGCAGCAATCGCAAACAGCAGGTCGGTTTTGCCGTCGTCATCGGCGTTGTACTGGACCGGGGTGCTCAGCCGCAGCGCCGCCAGGCTGGGGCGGGTCACGCAGGCTGTGCGGGCGTGGGGCACCGTGATGCCGTTGTCCGCGTAGGTGGATGCCTCGGCCTCGCGGGCGTAGAGGGCCTTTTTGTAGGCGTCCTTATCGGTGATATTGCCGTGGGTCGCCTGCAGATCAACGAGCTTGTCAAGGATGGCGGCCTGATCCGGGGCAGCGACATCCAGCGCGATGGACTGCGCAGTGAACAGTTCCGTGATACGCATAGGACAGTTCTCCTTCTTCATTTAAGTAACTATCTTTACAGGGGTCGATGCAGGCATCCTCCGTTACAGCGCCGCGTCACATCGTTGCCAGCAGTGCGTCAATATCCGCCTTCGTCGCCAGACCCAGGCTGAACGCGGTGGCGCTGCCGCAGGCGGTGCCCAGGCGGAGGGCGGCCTCATAATCGCCGCCGCTCTGCTGGTAACCGGCCACAAAACCGGCCACCATGCTGTCGCCCGCGCCGACACTGTTGACGACCTTGCCCCTGGGGCAGCCGATGCGGTAGACCGTGCCGTGCTCATCCAGCAGCAGCGCACCGTCGCCCGCCATGCTGACCAGCACATTGCGCGCGCCCTTGTCCTGCATCATGTGGGCAGCAGCGGCAATTTCCTTATCATTTGTCAGCCTGACGCCCGTGATCTCGCTCAGCTCGTGGTTGTTCGGCTTGATGAGGAACGGCTTGTAGGGCAGCACGTTCACGAGCAAATCTCGCGTGGCATCGACCACGGCGCGGATACCGCGGCCCTCCAGCCGGGCCAGCAGCCGCTCATAGGTCGTCTGGGCCAGGCTGGCCGGAATGCTGCCCGCCAGCACCAGAATGTCATCCTTTTGCAGGGCGTCGAGCTTTTGCTCCAGCGCCTGCATGGCGGCTTCCGGGATGTCGGGGCCCGCGCCGTTGAGCTCGGTCTCCTGCCCGGCCTTGATCTTGACGTTGATGCGGGTCATACCGTGGTCGAGGTGGACGAAATCGGTTTTCAGGCCCTGCGCAGCCAGGCCGCGCTCCAGCCAGGCGCCGGTCTCGCCCGCCACAAAGCCGAGGGCGACGCTCTCGCACCCGAGCTGGGCCAGCACGCCGGACACATTGATGCCCTTGCCGCCCAGCACGCAGTCCTCGCCCCTGGCGCGGTTTACGTCGCCCACCTGCAGCTCACGGTCCAGCCGCACAACGTAATCAATGGCCGGGTTGAATGTCACTGTGTAGATCATTGCTCTGTCTCCTTTACCAGTGTCAGCTGTCTGTATTTTGGGTCAGGGCAGCGGTTCGTGAGGATCGCGCCGCTGTAAATCTCCCCGATGACGGCCGGATAGACCCGGCCGAATTTGCTGTCATCCACCAGATACCAGGTCTCCCGCGCGCGGCGGACGGCAACGGCCTTGACGGCGGCTTCCTCCGGGTCGGGCGTTGTGAATCCGACGTTCAGCGCCACGCCGTTGGCCCCGATGAACGCCTTGGTGAAATTGAACTGCTGCAGCGCCGTGATGGCCGCCGCACCGATGATGGCCTCTGTCCGGGGGCGCAGCAGACCGCCCGGCACGCAGACGTGGCAGCTTTTTTGTGCCAGCAGCCGCGCGTGGGCGATGCCGTTGGTGACGTAGTGGGCCTCCAGCGCGGGGCCGCTCAGCGCCCGGACCATGGCCAGCGTGGTTGTACCGGCGTCGATGTAGATGAAATCCTCCGCCCGGATCAGGTCTGCCGCGGCCTGCGCGATGCTGCGTTTCTGCCCGACGGCAAGCGCCTCCTTGGCAGCCATCGTCGGCTCATCGGCCAAAAACTGGCCGTCCGGCAGGGTCGCACCGCCGTGGACCTTATTCAAACGGCCCTGCCGCGCCAGCTCGGTCAGGTCGCGGCGGATCGTGGATTCACTGGCGTTAAGTGCCTCGCACAGCTCCTGCACGGTGGCGGTGCGTTTTTCCGCCAGCAGGTTCAGGATCAGGGCAAAGCGTTCCTCGGCTAACATAGGGGTTTGCTCCTTTCCCGGTCTTTGTTTGACCGATTTTGGTGTTTTGTGGATGTTTCTGATTGACTGTAGCTTTATTATAGCAGATTATCCGTCAAAATCAATCAGTTTCGGTCATTTTCACTCACCAAAAATGAAGGGTAGTTTTTGTGCAGGATGTACAAAACAAAAAAAGGCTTCCCCCTCGGGGGAAGCTGTCACCGAAGGTGACTGATGAGGGGCGAGTTTGCGCAGCAACCCTTTTACGGGCAATCACGGCAAGCTCGCCCCTCATCCGGCCTACGGCCACCTTCCCCCAGGGGGGAAGGCATGATACGTTTCAGATAAATTTCCCCGTCCTGCTCTCCGGGTTCTGCTTCACCTCGGCGGGGGTTCCGCAGGCGACGACACGTCCGCCCTCCTCACCGCCGCCGGGTCCCATGTCGATGAGGTAGTCCGCGCTGCGGATGACGTCGAGGTCATGCTCAATGACGATGACCGTCGCGCCGTTTTCGATCAGGGTTCGGAACACGCCCAGCAGCGTGCGCACGTCCAGCGGGTGCAGGCCGATGGTCGGCTCGTCAAAGACAAACACTGTGTCATGCTGGGCCCTGCCCATCTCGCTGGCCAGCTTCAGCCGCTGTGCCTCGCCGCCGGACAGGCTCGGCGTTTCCTCGCCCAGCGTCAGGTAGCCAAGGCCCAGATCCTGCAGCACTTTTAAGCGTTGTGTCACCAATTTCAAGTCTGTACAGACGGTCAGCGCCGTGTTGATGTCCATGTCCATGAGCTGCGGCAGCGTGCAGGTCCCGCCGTGCCTGTTCTCGTGCCGCACGGCGTCGGCGTCGCGGCTATAGCGGGAGCCGCGGCACCCGGTACAGGGAATTTCCACATCGGGCAAAAACTGCACGTCCAGACTGATGACGCCGGTGCCGTCACAGACCGGACAGCGCAGCTTACCTGTGTTGTAGGAGAAGTCGCCCGCCTTGTAGCCCAGCCGTTTGGCATCGGGCGTGCGGGCAAAGACCTTGCGCAGCTCGTCGTGTACATTGGCGTAGGTCGCCACGGTGGAGCGCACGTTGATGCCAATCGGCGTTGCATCGATGAGCTTTACCTGCGCGATGCCGTCAGCCTTGACGGCCCTTACGTGGGGCGGCAGCGGCTTGCCCGCCGTCTGCGCCGCCAGCGCCGGGACAAGACTTTCCAGAATCAGCGTCGTCTTGCCGGAGCCGGACACACCCGTGACAACGGTCAGCCGCCCCTTGGGAATGTCCACCTCCAGCGGCTTGACCGTATGGATGGCATCCGTCGAAAGATGGATGCGCCCCTCGGCAAACAGCTCCGCCGCCGGGCGGTTCCGGGGCGCAACACTCCCCTGCCCGCCCAGAAACGGGCCGATTTGGGACGCCGGGTTTCCGGCCAGGTCGGCCACCGTGCCCTCGGCAATGACGTGCCCGCCGCCCGCACCGGCCTCGGGGCCCATCTCGATGAGCCAGTCCGACTCCGCCAGCACCTGTGTGTCGTGATCAACGAGCACCACCGAGTTGCCGTCGGCGATCAGGTCGTGCATGACACCGTTCAGGCCGACGATGTTGGAGGGGTGCAGCCCGATGGACGGCTCGTCCAGCACGTACAAAACGCCCGTGGTGCGGTTGCGCACGGCGCGGGCCAGCTGCATCCGCTGGCGCTCACCGGTGGAAAGCGTTGACGACGCGCGGTCCAGCGTCAGGTAGCCGAGTCCCAGATCCAGCAACCGACGTGCGGTCTCGCGGAACGAGGCGCAGATGCTCTCGGCCATGGGGCGCATCTCGGGCGGCAGGCTGGCGGGCACGCCGTCCACCCAGCCGCAGAGTGCTGTCAGCGTCATCCTGCACGCCTCATCCAGCCCGATGCCCCGCAGCCGCGGCGCACGGGCGGCCTCTGACAGGCGCGAACCGCGGCAGTCCGGGCAGGTATCCACGCGCAGGAATTTTTCCACCCGCTTCATGCCCTTCTCGTCCTTGACCTTGGCCAGGGCGTTCTCCACCGTGTAGACCGCATTGTAATAGGTAAAGTCCAGTTCCCCGGCCTCGGGCGTGCTTTTAGCTTTGTAGAAGATATGCTTTTTCTCCGCCGGGCCGTTGAAAACGATGTCTCTTTCCCTGTCGGTCAGTTCACGGAACGGCACATTGGTGCGCACGCCCATGGCGCGGCAGACGTCGGTCATGAGCGACCACATCAGGCTGTTCCACGGCGCGACGGCCCCGTCGTCAATGCTGATGCTCTCGTCAGGCACAAGCGTGGCACGGTCCACGGTGCGGACCAAGCCCGTGCCGTCGCAGGTACGGCAGGCACCCTGGCTGTTGAAGGCCAGCTCCTCCGCCGACGGCGCACGCACAAGTGCGCCGCATTCCGGGCAATAAATCGGCTGCTCGGCGGCGACGTTCAGCGTTGGCGGCACGTAATGGCCGTTGGGGCAGCGGTGGCTGGCCAGGCGGGAGAACATGAGCCGCAGACTGTTCAGCAGCTCGGTACCCGTGCCGAAGGTGCTGCGGATGCCCGGCACACCGGGCCGCTGGTGCAGCGCCAGCGCGGCGGGGACGTAAAGCACCTCATCCACCTGTGCCTTGGCGGCCTGGGTCATGCGGCGGCGGGTGTAGGTGGACAGCGCGTCAAGGTAGCGGCGCGAGCCTTCGGCATACAGCACGCCGAGTGCCAGCGACGATTTGCCCGACCCGGACACGCCCGCAATGCCGACAATTTTGTTTAAGGGGACATCGACGTCGATGTTTTTCAGGTTGTGTACCCGCGCACCGCGGATTTTTATTGCGTCAATCATAGTACCTCACACAAACAGCTCGATCACAAACACCAGCACACAGCAAATGACCGGCACAGGGAAAAGTCCTGCCCTTGCGGCAGAGCTGTGTTGTTTTCCCTGTCCCGATAGCTTCCCTGTACTTTATTATAACGCAGGCACAGGGCAAAAGAAAGGGCGGTCCGCAAAAATGTTGCCGTGCCGCTGCAATCTTGACGTCCGCTCCCTCGTACTTTACAATGAATATGAAAGGGGTTTTTACCATGTCCCGTGATTCCATCAAGATGGTTGCCATGCTCACCATGCTTATCAACCACATTGCGAACGTCTTTCTGCCCGCCGGGCAGCCGCTGACAAATCTATGCCTCTGCATCGGCTACTTTACCGCCGTGACGATGTGCTTTTTTCTCGTCGAAGGCTACGGCTGCACCCGCTCCAAACGCCGCTATGCCGGGCGGCTGCTGGGGTTTGCCGTGCTGGCGCAGTTGCCGTATCAACTGGCCTTTCCGGCAAACGGCATCGCCGGGTTTGTGCAGTTCAACATGCTGTTCACGCTGCTGCTCTGCTTTCTGGTGCTGCTGGTGCAGGAGAAGATTCAGGACCGCGTGCTGCGCGGCGTCTGCATCGTGCTGCTGATCTGCGCATCGCTGTTTTGTGACTGGGCGCTGCTGGCCCCGGTGTTCACGCTGCTGTTTGCCTGGGCCGGGGGAAATCGCACACGGCAGAAAGCCGCGTTCGGCGCGGCGGCGCTGCTCTACGGCGGCATGGCCGGGCTGGGCAGCGGGCAGGTGTGGGAGGCCGTCGGCTGCGCTGTGCCGATCCTTGTCTCCGCGTTTGTGATCCTGTACCTGTACAATGGCCGGCGTGCCGCCCGCGGGCGCACGTTTTACAAGTGGTTCTTCTATGCCTTCTACCCCGCGCACCTGCTGGTGCTGGGGCTGCTCCGCCTGGCTGTATGATTTTTGCCGCGCCGGGACTTGACGCCCGCACCGCTTGTGTATTATAATGGATAAGTTATAAGAACGAGGTGTTGCGCAGTTGGTAGCGCGCGTGGTTTGGGACCACGAGGCCGCAGGTTCGAGTCCTGTCACCTCGACCATCGGAATGCGCCGCAGATTCATTGAAATCTGCGGCGCTTCTGTTATTCGGTACACACGTAGGGCAATACCGCATAATTCTAAGTGCCGATACGGCGAGCGAGGCGCGGCAGCTGCTAAGCCAAAAGCGCAGATAATACTGGATGTCTTATCGAACATTTTGGCAACGCAGATGCCGTGCCGCAGCTGCCGGAGCGGTGCTTAAGCCGTAAGGCGGGAATTATGCGGTGTTGCCTTAGGAATGTTCTTCGGCTTTCTCTGCCAAAAGGCGCTGCCGCGGTTCATTTTTCTGTTGTCTTTTTCCCACAAAAAGGCTATAATAATCTCAAATTTTGCATAGCATAGGAGGGGTCGCCTTGGAGCGGATCAAACGGTATCTGCGCAGCGCGGCGGGGTATCAGGCGGTGTGCGCCAAGTGGCTGGTGCTGGCGGCGCTGGTGGGCTGCGTGGTGGGCCCGTTGGGCGGCGCGTTCGGGCTGGCACTCAACTGGGCCAACGCCACCCGCGGTGCGCACCCGTGGCTGCTTTACCTGCTGCCCGTTGCCGGTCTTGTTATCGTATTTTTGTATCACCGCTTTGACCCGGATGGCGGCGGCTCTACGAACCAAATCTTCGTATCCGTGCGGGAGCACAAGCCGCTGACACTGCGCACCGCGCCGCTCATCTTTGTTTCCACCGTCGCCACGCATCTGTTCGGCGGGTCCAGCGGACGCGAGGGTGCGGCTCTGCTGCTGGGCGGCAGCGTATCCGGGCAGCTCGGCAGGGCGCTGCGCTTAGAAAACCGTGACTGCCGCTTAATGACGATGTGCGGCATGGCGGGCGCGTTCTCGGCCATCTTCGGCACGCCGCTGGCCGCAACGATCTTCACGCTGGAGGTCGTCGATGTCGGCTCCATGCAGTACGCGGCACTGCTCCCCTGTCTGGTATCGGCGCTGCTGGGCGTTTTCATCAGCGGCAAAATGGGGCTGGCTCCCGAGGCGTTCGTCTTACAGGCCGAGGCTGCCCCCACGCCGGACAATCTCGTCCGCGTTATCATCCTGGGTGCGCTGCTGGCCGCGCTGAGCATCTTCTTCTGTGAGCTGCTCCACGTCACGCCGAAGCTGTACCGGAAATTCTTCCCGAACATCTACCTGCGCGTCGCCGCGGGCGGCGTGCTCATTATCGCCTTGACAAAGCTGCTGGGCACCACCGACTACAACGGCGCGGGCGCGGCAGTCATCGAGGCCGCCATCGACGGCGAGGCCGTTCCCTACGCCTTCCTTTTAAAGATGCTGTTCACCGCACTGACCCTGGGCGCAGGCTTCAAGGGCGGCGAGATCGTGCCGATCTTCTTCACCGGCGCGACGTTCGGCTGTGTGGCCGCACCGCTGCTGGGTCTGCCGCCGCAGCTGGGCGCGGCGCTGGGCATGGTTGCGCTGTTCTGCGGCTGCACCAACAGCCCGCTGGCGTCCATCTGCCTTGCCATCGAGGTATTCGGCGGGCAGTGCGTCTCGCTGTTTGCGCTGGCATGCGCGGTTTCCTACATGCTGTCGAGCTATTTCAGCCTTTACCGCGAGCAGCACTTCCTGCATTCCAAGCTGCGCATCGTCGGCGTGCAGCGGGTACACGGCCACTGGTCCGAGACGGACGCCGCACACCTGACCACAAACGGCGACGGCGAAAATTAGAAAACCAGAAAATTGGTTGCAGGAACGCTGTTTTCATGCTATAATAAACTGTTACGGAGGAAATGGCGCACTATGAATACACTTACCTTGGAAAAGCACTGCTGGGCCGAGATTGATTTGACGGCCCTGCGTGAAAATTATGAATATATCCGCCGCACCGTAGGCGGGCCGGTCTGCGCCGTCGTCAAGGCGGACGCCTACGGCCACGGCGATAACGTCATCGCCCGCGTTCTGCAGGAGGCCGGTGCTGCGGGCTTCGCGGTCAGTTCCCTTGGCGAGGGGCGTCACCTGCGCCGCGGCGGTATCACAACGCCCATCCTGATTCTGGGCTACGCCGACCCCACCTATGCGGCTGTGCTGGCTGCCAACGACCTGATCACCACCTGCTATTCGACCGAATACGCACAGGCGCTCTCCGCTGCCGCCGTCAAGGCGGGCGTCAAGGTTAAGGTCCACCTGAAGATCGACACCGGCATGGGCCGCATCGGCTTTGCGGTGCGTTCCGGTTTTGCGGAGACCATCCGCGAGCTGGAGGCCCTCTACGCCCTGCCCGGGCTGGACATCTGCGGCGTCTTTCAGCACTTTGCGGTGGCGGACAGCGTCGAGCCCGACGACGAGCGCTACACCGACGAGCAGCACGCGCTGTTCGCGCAGGTCGTGGAGCGGCTGCGTGCGGACGGCTGCCCTGTCGGCACGGTACACTGCGCCAACTCTGCCGCACAGCTGCGCCACCCCGAGTGGCGGCACGACATGACCCGCGCGGGCATCATCCTGTACGGGCTTGACCCCAGCAATGAGGTACGCTTCCCCGCCCTGCAGCCCGTCATGTCGCTGAAATCCGTCGTGACCTTTGTCAAGGAGCTGCAGCCCGGCCAGAGCGTCAGCTACGGGCGCACCTTTACCGCCGATAAGCCGATGCGCGTCGCCACAGTCTGTGTGGGCTACGCTGACGGCTACCCGCGGATGCTGTCCGGCGGGCCGGACCGGGGCGTCATGGCCATCCGCGGCCAGCGGGCCCCCGTGGTCGGGCGCGTCTGCATGGACCAGACAATGGTCGATGTGACGGACATTCCCGGCGTGAAGATGGGCGACGAGGTCACGGTCTTTGGCCCGGACGGCGGCGACACGGCTGACACGATTGCCGCCAAGACACAGACCATCAACTACGAGGTCGTGTGCGGCCTTGCCCGCCGCGTGCCCCGCGTATATAAGGAAAACGGCAAGATCTGCGAGATCTGGAACAATTTGGAGGAAACCTGATGGCCCGCAAGAACATCCGCAACTTTTGCATTATTGCCCACATCGACCACGGCAAGTCCACTCTGTCGGACCGTATGCTGGAGCTGACCGACAGCGTCGACAAGCGCACCATGACCGACCAGGTGCTGGACGACATGGACATCGAGAAGGAGCGCGGCATCACCATCAAGGCCCGCGCCGTCACGATGCGCTACAAGGCCGACGACGGCGAGACCTATGAGTTCAACCTCATCGACACCCCGGGCCATGTGGACTTCCAGTACGAGGTCAGCCGCAGTCTGGCCGCCTGCGAGGGCGCAGTCCTCGTCGTCGACGCCAGCCAGGGCGTTGAGGCGCAGACGCTGGCGAACTGCTATCTGGCGCTGGACCACAATCTGGAGGTCGTACCGATTTTGAACAAGATCGACCTGCCCAGTGCCGACCCTGACGCCGTGGCGAAGGAGGTCGAGGACGTCATCGGCCTGCCCTGCATGGAGGCACCGCGCGTCTCGGCCAAGCTGGGCATCGGCGTCAAAGAGGTGCTGGAAAGCGTTGCGCGGGATATCCCCGCCCCCACCGGCGACCCCGACGCACCGCTGAAGGCGCTGATCTTCGACTCCATCTATGACAGCTACAAGGGCGTCATCGTCTACGTCCGCATCTTTGAGGGCACGGTCAAGCCCGGCGATACCATCCGTCTGATGAGCACCGGCGCGGAGTTCCAGCTGGTGGAGGTCGGCCACATGGGCGCAACGAGCCTGACCCCCTGTGACAAGCTCGAGGCCGGTGAGGTCGGCTACCTGACGGCCAGCATCAAGACCGTGCGCGACACCCGCGTCGGCGATACCGTCACGCTGGCCGCCAACCCCACACCGGAGCCGATGCCCGGCTTCCGCACGGTCACGCCGATGGTGTTCTGCGGCATCTACCCCGCCGACGGCGCGGACTATCCCGACCTGAAGGACGCGCTGGAGAAATTGCAGCTCAACGACGCGAGCCTGACCTTTGAGCCGGAGACGAGTGCCGCGCTGGGCTTCGGCTTCCGCTGCGGCTTTCTGGGCCTGCTCCACATGGAGATCATCACCGAGCGTCTTGAGCGCGAGTTTGACCTTGACCTTATCACGACGACGCCGGGCGTCCAGTACCGCCTGACGCTGACCGACGGCACGGTGGAGGTCATCGACAACCCCTCCGCCTACCCCGACCCGACCCGCATCGTCAAGCAGGAGGAGCCGTTCGTCAACGCGCACATCTACACGCCGAACGATTACGTCGGCCCGCTGATGGACCTGTGCCAGACGAAGCGCGGCGTGCTGGTCGACATGAAGTATATGGACGAAACGCGCGTTGACCTGCATTACCTGATCCCGCTGGGCGAGATTGTCTACGACTTCTTTGATGCCATCAAGTCCCGCAGCCGCGGCTATGCCAGCTACGACTATGAGTGGGAGGGCTGGCACGAGAGCAAGCTCGTCCGTCTGGACTTTTTGCTCAACGGCGAGGTCGTCGATGCCCTGTCGATGATCGTCTTTGCAGACAACGCCTACGCGAAGGGCCGCCGCATCTGCGAGAAGCTGAAGGAGAACATCCCCCGCGCGCTGTTTGAGATCCCGGTGCAGGCGGCTGTGGGCGGCAAGGTCATTGCCCGCGAGACGGTCAAGGCCATGCGCAAGGACGTGTTGGCCAAGTGCTACGGCGGTGACATCACCCGTAAGAAGAAGCTGCTGGAAAAGCAGAAGGAAGGCAAAAAGAAGATGCGCCAGCTGGGCAGCGTGACCCTGCCGAGCGAGGCGTTTACCGCGGTGCTGAAGCTGGATTCGGATTCTTAACGGGGGTTTGTTCCTTCTTTGCAAAGAAGGAACCGAAGAAATTCCAAACAAAATCACAATATTGGTAGGGGCCGGGCACGCCCGCCCCGCGGCTTTCCGGTAAAATTGCTTTTGCCGTAAGGTTGCGGGCCGCACATGTGCGGCCCCTACCCTGCTTGTAGGGAGGGGTCTTGACCCCTCCGGGCTGTTTGCGGCCATCGTCACGTTCCCGGAGCGGTCAAGACCGCTCCCTACGGACTACCCATAAAACGACATAACAGCAAAAAAGAGGGTACCTGCCATTTCAGCAGATACCCTCTTACATTATGTAATACTAAATTACATCAGGCTGCGGTACAGCTCCTTGATCTCCTCAACGCTGGTGTCGCGGGGGTTGCCCGGGCAGCAGGCATCGGCAAAGGCGGACTCGGCCAGGAACTGGACGTCCTCCTCCTTCAGGATGCCCTTCAGGTTGGCGGGGATGCCCACGTCGGCGCTCAGCTTCTTGACGGCGGCAATCGTGGCATCGGCGGCCTCGACGTCGTTCATCTCATCAATGCCGGTCACGCCCATCGCCTTGCCGACGGCACGGTAACGCTCGCCAGCCACGGTCTTGTTGTACTCCAGACCGGTGGGCAGGATGATGGCACAGGCAACGCCATGGGGGGTGTCATACAGGGCGGACAGGCCGTGGGCCATGCTGTGGACGATGCCCAGGCCGACGTTGGAGAAGCCCATACCGGCAATGTACTGGCCCAGAGCCATGCCCTCGCGGCCCTCCGGGGTGTTCTGCACAGCGCCGCGCAGGTTCTCGGAAATCAGCTTGATGGCCTCGAGATGGAACATATCGGAGATGGTGCAGTGGCCCTTGGTGATGTAGCCCTCGATGGCGTGGGTCAGGGCGTCCATGCCGGTAGCGGCGGTCAGACCCTTGGGCATGCTGGACATCATATCGGGGTCGACAACGGCGATCTCGGGGATGTCGTTGGTGTCCACGCAGACGAACTTGCGCTTCTTCTCGACGTCGGTGATGACGTAGTTGATCGTGACCTCGGCAGCGGTGCCGGCGGTGGTGGGCACCGCAATGGTGAACACGGCGTGCTTCTTGGTGGGGGCAACGCCCTCCAGGCTGCGGACGTCCGCGAACTCGGGGTTGTTGATGATGATGCCGATGGCCTTGGCGGTATCCATGGAGGAACCGCCGCCGATGGTGACGATGCAGTCAGCCTCGGCAGCCTTAAAGGCGGCAACGCCGTCCTGAACGTTCTGGATGGTGGGGTTGGGCTTGATCTCGGAGTAGAGGCTCCAAGCGATGCCGGCGGCGTCGAGCTCGTCGGTCACCTTAGCGGTAACGCCAAACTTGACCAGATCGGGGTCGGAGCAGACGAAGATCTTCTTGTAGCCGCGACGCTGGAGCTCGCCGGGGATCTCCTTGATGGCGCCGGAACCATGATAAGAGATGGTATTGAGAACGAAACGATTAGCCATTGATAGCCTCCCATCGTGTGCGGGGCACCCATTACGCCCCGCGCTATAAGTCCCATCCTAACGCTTTTGAATCAAAAAACGCGTGAGAACGTCAAAGTTGTTAAAGCGTTTCAACAGAATAACGGAGCCCTAGTCCTTCCCTCCCGACAGCAGCGAAGGCTAGATTATAGGAGCAATCGCCCAAAGAATACGACCGACTCAGTCTATAAATTGTTTCTGTTTTAGCAATATATGTTTGACAATACGTTTATAAAAAGATACTTTGTAGTGAATAACATGCATGCAGCAAATAACGTCATTCATTTTGTTAGAAATTGCCCATGCGGTTATTGCAGCTGCATCTACTGCAACGTACAGCGTAATTCTCCGCACGAAGCAGAAGACGGTTCCAATTCGATCGAGGCGATGACACATGGTGGCTAGTTGTCCTAAACCGAGCAAGACGGCTACAAACGAATATCAAATCTCAATTGAAGGTAACCCTTATCCGCATACTCTGGCTCTCATCAACCCAGCGGGAGACAACCTCAACATCAAAAAACATGGGTTCACGGGTCCACTAGGACAGCTATTGAGTCTTAAATATACCGTTTATGACGATGCAAATGAAAAACTCTTCACTGTCGTCGACGGTGGTTTTAGCAACATGCCCAGGGTTGCGCTCATCATCGAACACGAGGAAGTTGCGGTGTTTGATTATGGCCTAAACAGACTTGAGATGAAGTGCGTAACGAACATACCGAATTACACAATAAAAGGTAACTTCCTATTTGGAGATTACGATATATTCAGCCAACGGGAAGTGAAACTATCTTCAGTTATCGTCCTTCAATGTGATAAACAATCGTGCTTTAGCATACAGGTTTTGGATAAAGCCGAATTAGCCGCCGCAATCGGAATACCTACAGCCATTGCCCTTCTTAGGGCTCGGATTGAAGAGCATCTCGAATAAATCGCAAAAAGCAGTTCGTAACAACATTCAGGAGTTAGATAGTTTTTCAGGCTCCTGAATGTTGTTACAAACATGCACCTTAGCGCTTAAGACTCGCGGTCTGCCAGTCAGCTATGATGCGGGCCCATTTCCTGTGCAAATCGCGCTCGCGGTCGATGAACATGATGGCAAACGCGACAAACAGCAGCAAGCTCGCCACGACGATGGCGTGCAGGCCCATGCGCTCAATACACCAGTTGCCCAACACGGCGCCAAACACAAAGGTAAAGATCACGCCAAAGTACAGCAAGCCGTTTTCCAAAAAGCCGCGCCTGTGGGTGATGATGTAATCGTCCACGTTTTGCAGCGCATTGCGCAAGTTGCCGATGCACATGGTCGTAGCGATGCCGTGACCGTGGATCTTGCGGAAGCTCTCGACCTGCATACCGCAGGCAAACGAGGTGAGGCAGTTGGCGAGCAGGTTGTAACCGCCACCGGGGATAAAGCTCACGCCCAGCAAGATGACGGCTTCAAAGAACACTGTCACTTGGCGCCAGTGAATCACGCTGCCAAACCGCTCGTGAACCAGGTCGGCAAGCATAATGCCCACGGCAAACGACACCACAGGGAAGAAGTAGCGCCCCGCAAGTGCCCAATTGCCCTCCGAGATGCTCACGCCCACGAGCAGGATGTTGCCTGTCTGCGCGTTGGCGAAAACATGATCGCGCCCAATGTACGAATACACATCCATAAAGCCACCGGCGAGCGCCAAGATGATGCCCAGCTCAATAGACTCCGATATCTGTTTGGCACGCTGCATCGTCGTGCATCCTCCTTGTTGACGACTCTCTCGTGCGTTGGCGGAAACATAACCGCCGTTCATACTGTAACCCATTGACAACATGGCGTGCGCGCGAGACGGGTTCTCCAACGCGCAGATACACAGTCTGGAAACAAACGGCACTCGCATCGACACGCCGATCCGCCAGCCCATGTACTCCACCAGTCTTTTTAGCCCCGTCCCAAAAAGACTGGTTACAATTACGTGCAGCATACAGACACCGGGAGGGATCGTGGCAAAAAAGCCTCAGTACGCTCAGAACAACCAGCGCAGTCAGCAGGGCAAACAGGGCCAGCAGCAAAAGCGTGGCGGCAAGGCGCAGAGCTCGCGCCCCGCACATGCCCCGGCAGCGCCTGCCCGTCCCTGGCGCCCGGGCCGCGATAAGTTCCTCCCCGTCAGCCGCGCCGACATGGATGCGCGCGGCTGGGACCAGTGCGACTTTGTCTACATCTGCGGCGACGCCTACGTGGACCACCCCAGCTTTGGCATGGCCATCGTCAGCCGCGTACTCGACGCGCACGGCTACAAAGTGGGCATCATCTGCCAGCCCGACTGGACCGACCCCGCCAGCATCACGGTGCTCGGCGAGCCGCGCCTGGGCTTTTTGGTCAGCGCCGGCAACATGGACTCCATGGTCAACCACTATTCGGTGACCAAGCACCGCCGCCACACCGACGCCTATACCCCCGGCGGCGAGGAGGGTCACCGCCCCAACCGTGCCGTCACGGTCTACGGCAACCTTATCCGTCAGACGTTTAAGGATGCCCCCATCATCATCGGCGGCATCGAGGCAAGCCTGCGCAGGCTTGCGCATTATGATTACTGGTCAGATAAACTCAAGCGGTCGATTCTGCTCGATTCGCAGGCTGATCTTCTGATCTACGGCATGGGTGAGCGCGCCGTCATCGAGATTGCGAACGCGCTCAACGACGGCATGGATGCGCAGGACATCACATATATCGACGGCACAGTCTATAAGACCCGAGAGCCGGACACGTCCGTTCCCTCCATTATGCTCCCGGCCTTCCCGGATATGCAGAAAAACCCGCGCGTCTACGCCGAGAGTTTTTCTGTCCAATACCGCAACACCGACCCCTTCTGCGCCAAGCGGCTCATTGAGCCGTATGGCGAGCACGAATTCATCGTCCAGAACCCGCCGCAGAAGCCGCTTTCGCAGAAGGAGATGGATCATGTCTACGATCTTCCATACTGCCGCACGTTCCATCCGTCGTACAAAAAACTTGGCGGCATTCCAGCCATCGCGGAGATCGAATTCAGCCTGACCTCCTGCCGGGGCTGCTTCGGCGCGTGCAGCTTCTGTGCGCTGACGTTCCATCAGGGGCGGATCATCCAGACCCGCTCACAGGAGTCGATCATCAAGGAAGCCGAGGGCATGACGCATACACCGGGCTTTAAGGGCTATATCCACGATGTCGGCGGCCCGACAGCGAACTTCCGCCAGCCCGCCTGCAAAAAGCAGCTGCAACGCGGCGCGTGCCCGACAAGACAGTGCCTGTTCCCCTCCCCCTGCAAAAACCTGATCGCCGACCACACGGATTACCTGTCCCTGCTGCGGAAACTCCGGAAGCTGCCGGGCGTCAAAAAGGTATTCATCCGCAGCGGCATCCGGTTCGATTATCTGCTGGCCGACCCGAGCGACACGTTTTTCAAGGAACTGGTGCGCTATCATATTTCCGGCCAGCTGAAGGTCGCGCCGGAGCATGTGTCCGACCAGGTGCTGCGCGTCATGGGCAAGCCCCCGCACAGCGTCTACCAGCAGTTCGTGGAAAAATACAAAAAGATCAACGAGCAGGAGGGCATGAAGCAGTACGTCGTGCCCTACCTCATGTCCTCGCACCCCGGCTGCACGATGCAGGAGGCCGTCCGGCTGGCCGAGTATCTGCGCGATATCAACCACGAGCCCGAGCAGGTGCAGGACTTCTACCCCACGCCCTCGACGCTCTCGACCGTCATGTATGACACCGGCCTCGACCCGCGGACGATGGAGCCGGTCTATATCCCCAAAAATCCGCACGAAAAGGCCATGCAGCGCGCGCTCATGCAGTATCGCCGGCCGCAGAACTACTTCCTCGTGCGCGAAGCGCTGCAGAAGGCGGGGCGGACCGACCTGATCGGCTTCGACCCCAAGTGCCTCATCCGTCCCTACCCGCCGAAGGAGAAAAAGCCCGGCGCGCCGGACGCGCAGCCCGCGCGCCGCACTGCACCCGCAAAACCGGCCAAAAAACGCCCGCCCCGGCGGTAGTCTATCCGCCGGTCCCACCTCATATAGTCTTCCATACGAAGAAAAGATGAGGTGGAACCATGGAAAATACAGCAAATCGCATCACCCTGACCGGCACGCTGGCATCGCTGCCGGAATATTCGCACCAGAATCATGAGCGGAAATTTTTCCGCTTCCTGCTCTCGGTCGACCGGCTGAGCGGCACGGAGGATCTGCTGCCCGTGCTGGCGGCGGAGGACGTGCTGGCGCAGGCGGACCTGTTCGCGGGCGAGCGCTTTACCATCGAGGGGCAGATCCGCTCGTTCAATAACCGTGAGCCCGTCGGCCGGCGGCTGATCCTGTGCGTCTACGCCCTCTCGCTCACCACGACGCAGGAGCCCATGCAAAACGAAGCCGTGCTGACCGGCACGGTCTGCAAGCCGCCCGTCTACCGGCAGACGCCGCTCGGGCGGCAGATCACGGATCTGTGTCTGGCCGTGCCGCGGCTGTACCGCAGGACGGACTATATCCCCTGCATCCTCTGGGGCCGGACGGCCCTGGCCGCCGCGGAATACCCCATCGGCACGGAGCTGACGCTCACCGGGCGTCTGCAGAGCCGGACGTATCTGAAAAACCTCGGCGAGACGAGCGAGACGCGCACCGCGTACGAGCTTTCCGTCAGCGCCTGCGAGCGCATCGCCGAGCCCGCGATCTTTTAGAAAAACTTCCCGTTTCCTGCAACCAACTGCGCAAAAATCCGTCTATAGAAGCAGAAGCACATAAGAAAGGGGAACTCAACATGAAAAAGCGATCGATCCTTGCCATCCTTCTCGCCGCCCTGCTGGCCCTGACCATTTTCACCGGCTGCGCGGCAAGCACCAAATCCGCCGCCATGGACAGCAGCGCTCCCCAAGCGCCCACCATGGAGGCGCCCATGGAGGAATCCGTCGAGGCGGAGGAATTCGCCTACGACACCGTTGCCACGTCGGAGGCAGGCGGCGCAGCCGCCGAAACGCCGGAGCCGGACGATTCCGTTGCCGACTATACCGCGAAGATCATCTATACCGCCTCCGTCTCCATCGAGACGACCGAGTTTGACAAGGCGGTCGCCGCGCTGGAAAATCAGGTGCAGAAGATCGGCGGCTTTGTGGAAAGCTCCAACGTCACGGGCGACACCCAGTACAATTCTGACGGCACGACCACCGTCGTCAACCGCTGGGCGTATTACACCGTCCGCATCCCCTGTGACCACTTTGAATCCTTCCTGCACGAGACCGAGGGCTTCGGCAACGTGACCTCCACCAGCCGCGACGCACAGAACGTCACCTCGGCCTACACCGATTACGAAGCGCGGCTTTCCAGCCTCAACACGCAGGAGGAGCGGCTTCTCGACATGCTCTCGAAGAGCGAGGACGTGGAAACACTCATTGCGCTTGAACAGCGGCTGTCCGACGTGCGCTATGAGATCGAATCTATCGAGCGGAGCCTGCGCAACTATGACATGCAGATCAAGTATTCGACCGTGGATCTTGATCTGCGCGAGGTTGAGGTCTACACGCCGACTGTCCCAGTTCGACGCACATTCAGCCAGAAGCTGTCTGATTCCCTGTCCGACGGCTGGACGGGCTTCACCCGCGGCGTGCAGAATATCATTCTGGGTCTGGCCTCCGCGCTGCCCGCGCTGATTCTGCTGGCCGTGATCGTCATCGTTGTAATCGTGCTGGTCAAAAACGCCCGCAAAAAGCGCAGAGCAAAATTCGCCGCCCAGCAGGAACCCCCACAGGAGCCGAAGCAGTAAATAAGATACGCAAATCCCGGCCGCAGCTGCGGCCGGGATTTTTGCTCATAGGGAGGAACGCAGCGCGTCCAGAAGCGCGCGGCATCCGGACTCGATATCACACCATGCGGCGTCAAAATCGCCGGTGTACCATGGGTCGGCGACATCGCGCGCCGTGCCGGTATATGCCATCAGCAGCCGGAGCTTCCCATCTGGATCGCCGCCGCAGATACGCCGCACGGCCGCGAGATTACTGCCGTCCATGCCGATGAGCAGATCATATGTGTCATAGTCAGCCCGTGTCATCTGCCGCGCCCGGTGATCGTCAAACGGCACGCCGTGCGCGCGCAGCTGCCGCTGCGCAGGCGGATAGATAGGGTTTCCAATCTCCTCCCGGCTGACCGCTGCAGAATCGATCTGAATTGCAGACGTCAGTCCCGCTTCCCGTACCGTCGCCTTCATAATAAACTCCGCCATCGGGCTGCGGCAGATATTGCCGTGGCAAATAAACAAAATCTTTACCATCTTGGTTTTCCCTCGATTATCTTGGTATTTCGTTGCTTCTTCGTAGTTTTTTAAATTAACAGAATATGTTTTCTTGGCATATTGTGGCATATCATGGTACCTCGTATCCGGCGAAAGTAGTACAAAAGTAGTAAATTGCGTCCATATACTGGATTTTACTACCGAAAGTGGCCTTAAACCGCGCGTGTGGCATATAAACAATATCCCATGGCAGAGTAAGCAAGAAACAGACTGGCGTATCAAGGCGTTTTCGAGCAACAGCTTGGGAAATCAGCCGATTGCCTGCACCCTGACCCGCTGTATGTGGTTTTTTGCAGCCAGTTGCTCCGAGCACACGCGAACAACTTCATCACGTGCATCTTCAAATTCGATGTGCGTATAAGTGTTCATCGTAATACTGATATCGGAGTGTCCCATCAGGTATTGCAGCGTTTTCGGGTTCATGCCGCTCTTTGCCATATTGGAGCAAAATGTATGCCGGCACACATGGGGCGTGATTTTGGGAAGCTGAACCTTGTAAGTCCGATTATACTTTTCCAGTGCATAATGAAAATATTTTTCCCAGTGAAGCGCCACTTTCGGCTTCCCGTTTTTGTCCAAAAACAAAAAACCTGTTTTTCCGCCTACAAACGGTTCGACTTTTGGTTTTGGCCTTCCGGCAATGATTCTGGAAAAGCAATCGTAGACTTCATCGGTCATCGGAATATCACGGATACCACTCTCTGTCTTTGGATCCTCGATAATGTACTCCATCTGCGTTGTGCGCTGCAGCTGATGATCAACGTGAATCACACGGGCGCGCAAATCGACATCGCTGAGTGTCAAGCCAGCAAATTCGGAAATGCGCAGACCAGTTTTGAACAGGATACACATGCCGTCGTAATACTGTGAGTAATGCTTATCGTTTCGGATAAAATCCAGAAAAATGCGTTCATCCTTTCGTGAAATCGCCTCTCTGGTCACACTGTCGTCAACGATCACACTGGCCAACTCAAAATCAAATGGATTTTTACGAAGCAGGTCGTCATCAACGGCCATCTGGAATGCTGGGCGCAGGACACCGCGAATGGAGTGAATGCTGCTATAGCTCTTGCCGCCTTTTTGCAGATCAATCAGCCATACTTTTGCATCGGATTGCTTCACGCGATCAATGCGGATTCCGGAAAACGAATCTTTTTCCAGATAATTCAGAACGGTTTTATAGCCAGCCCTGGTGCTTGCTCTGACGCCGGTTTTGGTGCGTAGATACTTTTGAACAAGTTCTATGACAGTCATGTTGCCGCCGCGCGGGGATATTTTATCCTCGAGATCCCGTATGATTTTCGGTTCCAATTCCCGAAGCGCAGGACCGTCCCGCTTGCCGGCAGGCAGTCTGTCAGTCGGCTCTAGCCGCCAGCTATATACAAATTGCGGCTGACCGTTAATATCCCGATATTTGAATACATAACGGCCATCCTTGCGTTGGCTCTCTCCATTGCGAAGAATACGATTTCTTTGATCCCGTCTTTTTTCGCTCATGTTCCATGCTCCTTTCCTCATGAAAAAGAGCCTCGGCACGATATACAAACAGTATATCATGTCAGAGGCTTCTTTCCTAGCCGCTGGAGACACTATAATTTGAAAGATGTTTCTCAAATGGAGGAAAGGCGATCAAGAAATGCTTCAAACTTTTTTCGCTTGATCAATGTTTTTACACCATTCTGTATGATGAAATCCGATGTTTGGTTTTCTTCGACGATTTTACGCATTCGTTTTTCGCCGATATTGAAGTAGGCAACAGCCTCATCAATCGTCAGACAGTATTTGTCTTTGATCAAAACCTGTGGTAATGACATTGTATTAACCATCCTTTCCTATTTTTACAACAACTAAATTAGAAAAAAGTCTTTGGCGAATGCGTATAATTTCGCCAGCTCATCCACTGCCTGCTGCCGGATTCTCTGTGCTGTCCGTACAGTCATGTGCATAACCTTTGCAACGTCTGTCCACACATACGACTCAAAGTAGTATAGCCGGAGTACTCTGCCCTGGCGCTCATCCAGTAATCCAGTATAATGCTGGAGTCGGTCATGCTCCCGCCAGAGGTTCACATAGGCAGACGCAAGTTCGCCCAGCGCCTCAGCATTCATCCGTTCAGCCGTTTTCTTATAGGAAAGCGCAACGTCCGGAACAGCTTTTGAGTTAGTCGCTTTTTCGCTGCTTGTCAAGGGCGGCAGGGACATTGCCTCAATCATTTCCGAATCAGAAACCTGCGGTATATGCTGAAGCTCATACCGCATGAGTTCAATTTGCCGCAGCCGATGTGAAGAATTCTCGAGGAGTTCCAGAACGTAGCTTTTGCATGTGGGCCCCATAGTGTTCCTCCCATCCGTGCAAAATCAAAATGGAAAGCAAAAACAGATGTTTCCGCGCACCAGCACGCAAAACATCTGTTTCCGTAATTTTCTATGATAAGATTATCACAGAACAGCGCGACATTACAAGAGCCAAAGCAGCGCGAATTCGTGAAAAATGTGCGACAAAATAGCGACATATATTCATTATAAAAAAGCAGCACCTTCAATATGCTTGTTACCGTATTCAGAATATTTGAAAAGACAATCTCCCGGAACGCACAATCGTGTATTCCGGGAGATTTTTGATTCTGTATTGCTTACAGGCACGTATATCCGCCGTCAACGGAGAGGACTGCGCCGGTCGTGAACGTGGACGCGTCGCTTGCAAAATAGAGCACCAATCCGACCATTTCGTCCGGTTGGGCGACTCTTCCCATCGGCGTGCCGCCGAGCCACTTTGCGACCGCGGGGTCGTTCGGCGTACTCAGCCGTCTGGCCGTGAGCGGCGTGTCGGTAAAGCCGGGGCAGATCGCGTTGACGCGCACGCCGCGCTGCGCCCACTCGTTGGCCATGCACTTTGTCAGCATGATGACGCCCGCCTTGGATGAATTGTATGCGCACTGCTGCTGCGGCAGCGGGTTCACGACCAGACCGGACATGGACGCGACGTTCACGATATTGCCGTGTCCCTGCTGCAGCATCCGGTTTCCGAACGTGCGGCACATGAGGAACGTGCCCGTCAGATTGACGCCGACGACCTTCTGCCAGACCTCCAGCGGCATCTCCTCCGCGGGCGCCAGCTTGTTGACGCCCGCGTTGTTGACCAGAATGTCAAGTCCGTTCGGGAAGATCTCCCACGCCTGTTCCGCAAGGCGCAGCACGTCTTCTTCCTTCGAGATATCCGCTTTCAGCACCGTGCAGCTCACGCCCTTGGCGCGCACAGCGGCCTTCGCTTTCGGAAATTCTTCTTCCATCAGGCCTGCGATGATAATATTCGCGCCCGCCGCGGCCAGACCCTTTGCAATCTCCAGCCCGATGCCGCGCTCCGCGCCGGTCACAAGGGCGGTCTTGCCCTTCAGACTGAACCGGTCCATTGTAAAATCAGCCATATAAATTTCCTTCCTTCTTATTCCGTCGTAAACGAATAGATGGTCTTGCTGTCAAAGACCTCGCCTGCGCGCAGGACGCAGCTTGGCCAGTCCGGATGGTGGATGCAGTCCGGGAAATGCTGCGTTTCGAGGCAGAACGCGGAGCGGTGGCCGTATTGCTGCCCGTTTTTGCCGATGCGCTCTTTCATATGGTTGGCCGTAAAGAGCTGCACACCGGGCTGGTCGGTCGTCACGCACATGACGATGCCGCTTTTGAGAGACTTCGCCTCGATCGCCGGGACGCTTCCGTCCAAGCAGAAATTCACGTCGTAGCCGCGGAAGGGTTTCACGCACGGCTCGTCGCTGTCCGCGTCCTTGCCAATGGGCTTGAAGGCGCGGAAGTCCATTGCCGTGCCCGCGACAGGCGCAAGTTCGCCCGTCGGCAAGCAGCCCGCGTCGTTCGGCGTATAGCGGTCGGCATGAATTTTCAGAAGCTGCTCCTGCACCGTGCCCTCACCGTCGAGGTTAAAATAGCTGTGGTTCGTCAGATTCAAAATCGTATCCTGATCGCACTGCGCCGTATAGTGGAGCATCAGCCCGTCTCCCTGCCAGCTGAACTTCACCGATACCGTCAGCGTGCCGGGATACCCCTCCTCGCCGTCCAGCGAGACGCGCGTGAAGCGGACGCCGTCCGGCTCCTCCGTTCCCTGCCAGACGTATTTGTCAAAGCCGCGCAGACCGCCGTGCAGATGGTTCTCACCGTTGTTTTTCGCCAGCCAGTACGTCTTTCCGTTCAGCGCAAATTCCGCGCCGCCGATGCGGTTGCCGAAGCGGCCGATTGTCGCACCATAGAAACTGGGGTTGCCGGCATAGCCGGCCAAATCGTCATAGCCGAGCACAACGTCGATAAGACGTCCTGCCCGATTGGGAACCTGAACGCTGCGGATCGTCGCACCATAGTCCAAAAGCTCCGCGCGCAGGCCATGCGCATTTTCCATCGTCCAGCAGGATACGGCAGTACCGTCTGCAAGTGTGCCGAACGGACGCTTTGTAATCTTCATATGGTTTCTCCTTTTCATACAGCACTGCGCCTGCCGGTGTCCCGGCAGGCGCTTAATGGTTACAGGATCCTGTCCGCGCCCAGCAGCCTGATCTTGCCGATGCAGTAATCGCGGATGGCGTGGATGGGCTCGCGCATGAACACATCCAGCGCGACCGTCGTGCGCTCCGTGACCATGACCTGATCGAGGAAGGCGTAGCAGAGATCGGTCGCGAAGTTGACCTTGCGGATACCGGCTTCTACTGCCATGCGGATCTGCTCGTCCGGCACACCGGAGCCGCCGTGGAGCACCAGCGGCAGTTTGCCTGTTGCTTCACGGATGTCGCGGATACGCTGAATATCCAGCACAGGCGCTTTTTTATACCGGCCATGCGCCGTACCGACCATGACAGCCAGGGCGGAAACACCGGTTTCTTTCACAAAGCGCTCTGCCTCCGCGACATCGGTATAGTTGCCGAGCACCTCGTCCTTCGTCGCGCCGACATGGCCGAGCTCACCCTCAACCGGAACGCCGACATAGCCGCAGAGCTCTGCCGCAAGCTTCGTCGTGGCAATGTTCTCCTCCAGCGGCAGGGTCGATGCGTCGATCATTACGCCGGTCATGCCGAGACGGATGGCCCGGACAACCTCTGGGATACCCGCGCCGTGGTCAAGGTGCATGACCGCAGGCTGCGGGAGCTGGCGGATGGCCTCCAGAATGGCGGGCGCGACAAAATTACCGTCGTTGGTATCGGCCAGACGGCTGAACATCTGGAAGATGACCGGTGCGCCGGTTTCCTTCGCGGCTTCCAGAACACCCATGACGCACTCCTGCGTGTAGCAGTTGAACGCTGGGATTGCGCAGCCTTTTTCTTCAGCCAGCGCAAGAATGGATCTTAAATCAGTCAGCATATCAGTTTCTCCTTTTAATCCACCGTATCGGAGTCCAGATGCGGGATCAGGCGGCAGAACTCGCGCAGCTCCCATGTATAATCGCCCTCGACCTCAGCCATGTGATGGATGTACGGGCCGTCGATCAGCTTGCGCTCCCACTTGGTCAGGTTGTTGAACCGTGCCCAAAGGTAGGTGCCGAAGGTATACGGGCCGTCGGCGCTCTCCAGCGTGCCGTTGAGCAGCTGATAGTGGCCGTCGTCCTGATCGAAGCGGCAGATGGTGAATTTGCCGTCCTTGACCTGGAACCACTGGCGCTGGTTCTCCTCGCGCGCAATCGTACCGGGCTTCTTGAGCGAATAGGCGAACGGGCCGCAGTGCCACAGCAGCTCGACGTTCTTGTCCTCGGGGTGGCGGACGGTGAACTCGCCGAAGAACGGAGGATTCTTGCCCAGCGCTGCGCAGGACAGCAGCGCCATGGAGATTGCGCCGTGCATATCGCTCTCGCAGGAGACGATGTAGCCCATGTCGGCCAGAATGCTGTAGGCCGTGCAGGGCATAGCCCCGACGCCCAGCTGCATGGAGGTCCAGCACTCAGAGGAAATGACATCGACATCGTATTCCTCGAAGATTTCCTTATAGAGAAGCACAAATGCGTAGATCTTTTTTGCAAGCGGCGGGGTATCCTTGTCCATCTGATAGCGCTCGAACAGGATCTTCGCACCCTCCTCCAGCTCCGCGTCGCGCTCTTTGAGAATACGGTTATATTTGTCAATAATGACCGCCATGTTGACTGGGATGATGTGCATGCCAAAGCGCTGCATCAACTCACCCTCATTGAAAATAACGGAGCAGAAGGGCTTCGGACGCAGACCGACTTGTGCAATGCGCATACCGCGGAAATTCTTGATCATGCAGGCAACGCGGACGAATTTGTCCAGGCCGTCGGCGAAGATCGGGTCACTTACGCGGCAGTTTTCAATGTAGCTGAACGGGACGCCGTAGCGCTGCATCTGGCGGCTGACACCGAACAGGCCGCATTGGCTGTCAGTGTGGCGGCTGCCGTCCGGCTCAAATACGTCGTCCAGCGGGCCCCAGAGCAAAACCGGCAGGCCAAGCTCTTTGGTGACCATGGCGGCGACCTCTTCGTTGCCGAAGTTGCTGTTGATGATGAAGATTGCATCGGCGCGCTCTTTGCGCATCAGGTCGACGACAGGCTGCACATCCTTTTCGTTATACAGAACTTCAACCTCGTTGATGCTCTTGAGATCGACGAACGAGACGTTTTCGCTGGTGAAATGCTCCTCAATATACGCTACGGTTTTTCTTGCGCGATCTTCCGCGTATTCCCAGTTGAAAATACCGGGGCGCGGGGTGCAGTCTCTGCGGATCGGCACCAGACCGATCTTGACATGATAATTCAGCATAATGGTTTCCTCCCTGTCTTTCTTTTTGTCAAGCGTTCAGAAGTCCATATTTATAATGCTGGACACGCTCGTCCAGCTCGGTTCCGTCAATTTCGCCCGTGGCGAGGAATTTTTCCAGAATCGGCAGCGTCGGAATGCCGGAGCGTCCGCCGGGGCGGGTGCATTTGATCGCTGAAACACCGGAGCAGAACCGGCAGCAGGTCTTTGCGTCCCAACCCTGCAGCCAGGCGTAGATATAGGCTCCGTGGAACACATCGCCTGCACCGGTCGAATCGACTGCCTTGACCTTGAAAGCCGGAACTTCAAAAAATTCGTCTCCACAGAGACCGATGCAGCCATCAGCGCCAAAAGTAAAGATCACGGTCTTCGGCCCCTGCGACTGAATGGCGCGCAGGACACGCCGAATATCCGCTCTGCCGCCGGTATAGCCCTCGGTCTGGCACATGACGTTGTAATATGTCTCAGAGCCGATAAAGATGTCCAGATGGCGGTAATTTTCATAGATATCCGGCCGGTAATACGCTGCGTCAATGGACACGACGCCGCCTGCCTCGTGCATCCACTCGCAGGCCTTGATAATGGCCGGTGTAAACTGGCCGATATGCAGCGCCTTTGCCGACTGGATATAGTCCCTATCCAAATCTGACGGGGTCAACGGGTCAAAATCGCCGGGCTTGCTGATAAATTCCTTGCCGTCAATTTCCTGTTCGGCCACACACAGGCAGAAATTCGTCCGTTTGCCGGCAGCTACCTTCAAGTGTGACGTATCAACATGGTTGTAGGTGAAATCCGCTGTGGCAAGCCGCCCAAGCATGTCGTCACCGACGACACCGAGAATGGAGCTTTTCAGCCCCAGTCTCGCCGCCGCGACCATTGCCGTGGGGACGTTTCCGCCGCCCATGAAGCAGTAGTCGTTCATACGCATATTGACGTTGGTTTCCGGGAGTTTGGACAGCTGGATATCCAGATCCTGAAACGGGTCGCCGAAGCCAATGACGTCAAATTTCTTTTCCATTTCGTTCCCCTTTCCGCGTTTACGGGATCATGGCGCAGTATTTGAAGTCGAAATACTCTTCGAGAGACCACGGGGATTTGTCGCAGCCAACGCCGGACTGCTTCACGCCCGCGTGCGGAACCTGCTCGGTGCCGCCGGAGCCGTTGATGAAGATCTCGCCGGCCTCCATGCCCTCGAACGCTTTGGCGATCTCCTTCGCGTTGTGGCCGAAGAAGTAGGCGGACAGGCCGTAGATCGTGTTGTTGGCCTTTTCAATCGCCTCGTCCAGCGTTTTGAACGGCTGTATCGGGATGATCGGCCCGAAGATCTCCTCTTTGCTCACGCGCATATCGTCCGTAACGTCCACCAGCAGCGCGGGCGTCATGTACGCGCCCTTCGCAAAGTCCTCCGGCACCTCGCCGCCCATCACGAGCTTCGCGCCGGACTTCACCGCGTCGTCCACCAGCTCCAGCATACGGTCGCGCGCCTTTTTGTTGATCAGCGGCCCCATGACCTGTCCTTCGTCCTTCCACCGGCCGAGCTTCACAGCGCGCAGCTTCTCCGCAACCTTTTCGCACAGCTGCGGATAGATACGCTCCTGCACATAAATGCGGTTATAGTTCACGCACGTCTGGCCCGCGAAGCCGGTCTTCTTCGCCACGATATTCGCCGCAACCTCGTCCAGATCCACGTCCGGCATCACGATGACCGGCGCGTTGCCGCCCAGCTCAAAGGAATACTTCTTTACGGACGTTGCGCCCTCGCGCATGATCTGCAGGCCCGTCTCACTCGAACCGATGAGCGTAATGAGCTTCGGGATGCTGCTGGAGTTGAGCGTCTTACCAACCTCTGCGGCCGGGCCGGAGATGATGTTGATGACGCCCGCCGGGAAGCCGATCTTTTCCGCGATCACGCCGAGATAGAGCGTGGCCAGCGGGGTCTGGCTCGACGGCTTGATGATGCAGCAGCAGCCGGAGACGACTGCGGGCGCGATCTTCAGTCCCGCGTTGCCCAGCGGGTAGTTCCACGCCAGATGGCCGACCGAAACGCCCATCGGGCGGCGCTCGACAATATGATAGCCGCTGCCATACGTCCCTGCCGCGTTGGGGAAGGACGTGCCGTAGACGCGCTTGACCTCCTCCGCGTAATACTGGAAGCTCGTCATGCACCAGTCAAAGTCGCCGCAGGCCAGCGCATACGTTCTGCCGGATTCCCGGCTGACCAGCTCGACCAACGTCTCGCGCTCGGCAAGGCATGCCTCGCGGAGCTTCAGCATCCAGTCGATGCGCGTCTGCAGAGGGGTCTTCGACCAGGTCTTGAACGCCTCCGCCGCCGCGTCCAGCGCCTGCTGCGCCTGCGCCGCATTCGCGGAGCCGACCGTGCCGACGACCTCGCCGGTCGACGGGTCGAGCACGTCCAGCGGCTTTCCAAGGCCAGTAACCAATTTGCCGCCAATATACTGCTGATACATCCTGCTTACTCCTTTCTCTCCAGCGCGTCCGCACGCTGCTGGTTCTTGAAGCCCTTCAGACCGCGTGCGCCGAGGAATTTCGCGGTCTTGCCGAGCTCTGCTTCAATTTCCATGAACCGGTTTGCCCGCGGGCCGATGCCGCACTCACGCACGGAGCCGGCGTTGATGCCCACGGCATAATCCGCAATGGACTCGCCCTCGCCTCTGGAATCCGACGGCATGACGGCGTAGCCGAACTTGTACGCATACTGGATCATCTCCAGCGCCTCGGAGATCGTCCCGATCTGGTTGACCTTCAGCAAAATCGTATTCGCTGCGCCCTTCGTCACGCCATAGGCCACGCGGCGGATGTTCGTCGTAAACAGATCGTCGCCGACGATCTGGATACCGGAATCCTTCGTCAGTGCCGCGGTCGTGTCATAATCGTCCTCGTTGAACGGGTCTTCCAGAATGACGAACGGGAATTCTTTGATGATATGCAGATAGAACTCGTAGAGCTGATCCTTCGTCTTGGGCTGGTTATTGAACAGGCCGTAATATTTGCCGTCTTCCTTGTTGTGATAGGTATCGGTCGCAACGTCCATCTGGAAGCCGGCTCTTCCCTCATAGCCCGCCTCGATGATCGTCTCGGTCATAGCTTCCCAGATCTCCTCGTCGGACTTGAACACGCCTTCCGGCACGACGATGAAATCGCGGATGTTCGGCGCGCCGCCGAAGCGCCTGTCCATCTTCTCGGCCCAGCGGGTGTGGATGTCCCAGCAGGCGTAGGAGGCGTCGGCAAACGTGTCGAAGCCGAAGCACATGACGGACATGGTGGGCTTGCCGCCGGGGGTGGTGATGCCGCCGCCGTAGCGCTCATGGCCCGCGACCATCGCGACGCCCGGAACGGGCAGATACATCGCGTTCGCGCCGCCGATATGCCGGTAAAGCGGGATGCCCAGCGCCGCCGCGCCCGCCTTTAAAACAGCCGCGGAAACGGCTGCCGTCGCGTTGCCGCCGAGCTTTGCCTTCGCGTCCGGGACGATATCGAGCATCGTGCGGTCGATCAGCCGCTGGTTGGCCGCGTCCAGCCCCTTCAGCGCCGGAGCGATGATCTCGTTGACGTTCCGCACCGCGCCCAGAACGCCCTTCCCGCGGAAGCGCTCGCCGCCGTCGAAGTCAAAATGGATCTCATGCGTGCCGATGGAAATGCCGGATGTGCACATGGCCCGGCCCGTCGCGCCGTTTTCCGTCGTGACCACGGCCTCTACGCCGGGGTTGCCGCGGTTCGTGTATACCTGTCTTGCCGTAATGGAGCGGATCTCTGTTCCTGCCATTTTTCTGTCACTCCTTCTGTATTTCTTTTATTCCTGAATCAAAATCACGCGCAGATCGAGCGCGGAGACGTTTGCCGCCGCAGCCACGCCGCAGCCGAGCCGCCAGAGCGGCTCCGACGTGCCGTGCGTGCGCAGCGCGTCCTCCAGATCGATCCCGGCCTGCTTCGCGGCCTGCGCCGTTTCGCCGTCGGTGATCGCACCGGCGAGGCAGTCCGGCGCGCCGGGGTACCGGAAGCCGCCGGGGCCGTCCGTGCCGTCGGTGTCGACCGCGCCGAAGACGATCCTCCGGCTGCCAGCGATCGTCACCGCCGCCGCCGTGCAGTATTCCTGATTGCGCCCGCCGACGCCGCTCTCCGCGCCGACCGTCACCACGTTCTCGCCGGAGGACAAAAGAACGATGGGCGCGCGGAACGGCTCTGCCATGCGCTCTGCGCAAAGGGCCATGGCCGCGTCGACCAGTCCCGCCTCCTTCGCCTCCGCCTGCTGATATTCCGAGAGCATGACGCAGGGCAGGCCAAACTCCGCCGCCTTTTTCCGCACGGCGGGATAGACCGTCGCGTCCTTGAAGATGAGTCCGAAGAACCGCGCGCCGAGGCTTTCATACTCTTCTACGCTCATGTTCTCCGTCTCCGGCGTGCCGCGCAGCAGGCGGTTCTGGATGGAGACAGGTGTTTTATCCCATGCGTTCCACTTCTGTAAAATTGCGATGCAGTCCGCGTAGGTCGTACCGGTCGAGAGCGGCGGGAAGAAGGTGTTGTGCTCCAGCATCTCAAAATACGTCGTGCGCGTCACGGGCGTATTCTGTTTCGACGGATCTGCCGTCGTCATGTGGACGAGCGTCGCGGGCCGAAACAGCCGCGAGAGCCGGCCGCCCTTGAAGCGGTCGATGTGCGTGCGGATGGGGTTCAGGTCGCTGGTCGGCACGCCCTTTTCGATCTGCATCATGTGGGTAAAGCGCGCGATCTCGTCGATGGTGATATCATCCGCCGGATAGGTCATGAGCGAGCCGCAGCCGCTTCCTGTGATGGTGAAGACCAGATCACGGCTGGTGATGTCCCGCGCCAGCGCTTCGATCTTTTTGCAGCCCTCGACGCAGGCCTCGTCCGGCACGGGATGGCCTGCCGGCGTAACGCCGATCTTTTTGCAGATGATGTCTTCGCCGTGCTTGGCGATGACATGGCCGCCGGTCAGCACATCGCCCAGCGCTTCCTCCATCGCCAGCGCCGCGCGCTGCACGCCCTTGGCCGCGCCGATGACATACACGCGGTCATAGTCCTTCAGATCAAATTCCAGCGGCCCCGCGTGCGGGTCGCCCTTCATCTCGAAGCCGTCCGTGTGCAGAACGATCTTCCCATTCTCCACATGGACAAGCTGCTTCACCCGCACATACGGGTCGAGCGCGTCCAGCCCCGCGTCCAGCAGCTCCGCGACAATTTTTCGCCCTTCGCGGTTGCCGTGCGCGGTCAGTTGTTCTTTGTTGGTAATTCTCATATCAGAAATGGATCTCGTCGGGCACGGGAGCCTCGCCGCAGACGCCCTTGAGGTTCGCGATCAGATCCACGTCCTCCGGCTCCAGCTCGAAGTCGAACACGTTCAGGTTTTCCTTCACGCGGTCCGGGTTCGCGGACTTCGGCAGCGGCAGCCAGCCCATCTGCATACTCCAGCGCAGGCAGATCTGGCCTACGCTCCGGCCGTACTTCTGCGCAAGCTGCTGCATCTGCGGCACCTTAAAGATCGCGCCGGTGCCGAACGGGCTGTAGGCTTCGACGAGAATGTTGTTCTTTTTGCAGTATTCCACAACCTCCGGCTGCGTCACGCCGGGGCAGAGGCGAAGCTGGTTGACCATGGGGAGAATTTCGCAGTGCGCCTTCAAAAGCTCAATATGGTGCGGCATGAAGTTGCTCACGCCGATGGCGCGGATGCGCCCGGCCTTATAGAGCTCTTCAAACGCCTTCCAGGTACCGATGGTGGCCTCCTGCCATGTCGTGCGGTACTGGATGGGGTTCGGCCAGTGGATCAGGTACAGATCCAGATACCGCAGGCCGAGCCGGGAAAGCGTCATGTCGAACGCCTCAAGCGTCGCCTGATAGCCGTGCGCGGCGTTGCGCAGCTTGCTGGTCACAAAAATTTCCTCGCGGGGAACGCCGCTGATGCGGATGCCCTGCCCAACGCCGCGCTCGTTGCCGTAGGCGGCCGCGGTGTCAATGAGGCGGTAGCCTGCCGCCATTGCGTCCTTGACCGCCGCGGACGCGACCGCGTCCGGGGACTGGTATGTTCCAAGGCCGATGCACGGCATGTTCACGCCGTTTGCGAGTGTATATGTATCCTGACTGGATCTCATTGTCATTCCCTCCCCTTATTTCCGGATCGCCAGACGGTTGCGCAGATCCTGCGCCTGATAGACGGACTCACGCAGATTTCTCGCGATAAGCGCATAATCGTTGTTCACAAGCGCCTGTCCCTGCGTGAACATCCAGTCGCCGCCGCAGATGACCTTCCGGTTTTCCAGCAGCGGGAGGAAGTTCGTCTCATTGAGCATACCGGTCACAAGGAAGTGGAGCATGGGGTATGCGCCGGTATATTCATTGAGCGTCGCCAGACCGCCGAGCTGGTAGATCGGGAAAAACTTGACCATATCGAGGCCGTATTCCACCGCCATGGTCATTTCGCCCGGCGTGATGCAGTTTGGAATGACGGGGATCTTTTTGTCGATGCAGTATTCCACGACCTGCCGGCCGATGCCGGGCATGATGATGAACTGCGCGCCGTGGTCGATAGCGGCCTTGGCCTGATCGAGCGTGATGATCGTGCCCGCGCCCGCGACGATCTCCGGGACATCTCTTGCGATGCGCTCCAGATTTCCCATCGCGTGCTCGTTGCGCATCAGCACCTCCACCACGGGAAGTCCGCCCGCAACGAGGGCTTTTGCCGCCGGAACGGCCTGCTCCGGCTCCGCATAGGCAATGATCGGCGCAATGCCAGTCACCTTCAATACATCCTTCATGAGTTCGGTTTTGTCCATACCCTGTTCCCTCTCAATCTGCCAGCCAGTGCAGGCTGGTCTTTGTCAGCGCGGCGGCCCTTTCGAGGTTCTCCGCCATATTGTCCGCGAGCTCCAGCCGGTTTTCCGCCAGCGCCTTCTCGCGCTTTGCCCACTCCATCTCGCCGGGGACGAAGATCTTCTGCGCGTTCTTCGCCAGCGGCGCGGACTCCAGCTCCTGCACCATCTGCTCCATGCGCGCTTCAAATTCGTCCATCGGCAGCATCTGCGCCAGATCCACGGCGATAAAGGCGTGGCCGACGTTGTTCTTTGCCTCCAGATCGAGGTTCCAGCTCACGACCTGACTCAGAAGTCCCGCGCCCGTCAGCACGGAGGCAAGGATCTCGACCATGATGGCGAAGCCGTAGCCCTTGTGCGCCGCCATGGGAAGAAGGTGCGAGTCATACGGGAACCCGGAGGGATCTGTCGTCGGCAGGCCCTCGGCGTCAATTAAGAAGCCGGGCGGCACCTGCTGTCCCTTTTCACGGGCCATGACGATCTTCAAGGCCGCCGCGCCGCTCAGGGCGATGTCGAGGAAGACGGATTTTCCGTTCTTCAGCGGCGCCGCGAACGAAAAGGGGTTGTTGCCGATGGCCACGTCGCGGCTGCCGGGAATGGCCATGTTGGGGTCGGTGTTGCTCATGGCGATGCCGAGCAGGCCCTGCTGCGCGGCAAGATTGGCATAATAGCCCGCCGCGCCGAAATGGCAGCTGTTGTGCACGCCGACATAGGCGATGCCGGTCTTCTTCGCCTTCTGGGTGGCAAGCTCCATAGCCCTGCAGGATGAGACCATACCCATGGCCGCATTGCCGTTGACGATGGCCCACGAGGGGCCTTCCTTTTCCACCGTCGGGACAGCCTTCGCGTCCAGACCGCCTGCCTGCATCTTGCGGATATAATTGTACAAATTGTTCGTGCCGTGCGAGAACACGCCGAACGTGTCCGTCGTCACGAGCGTATTGGCGATCGTCTGCGCATCCTCCGCGCCGACCCCCGCTGCCTCCAGAGCCTCCCGCGCAAACCGCAGCAGCTCGTCTACCTGAATCGATTTCATGTCGTTTTCCTCCTGTTGGAAACGTTATTTGACTGCACTGTCGACCTGACCCTGAATGAAGTATTTCTGCAGGCACAGATACGCCACAATCAGCGGCAGGACGCACAGCACTGCGGCGGCTGCCGCGCCGTGCATATTTTGTGCGCTGTCCGCACCACCGAAAAACTGCCGGATCAACAGCACCAGCGTGTATTTCGACGGCTTCTGTAAGATGTAATACGGATACAGGTACTCATTCCATGCCGTGACGCCCTTGAGAATGATGACAGACACTGTCACGGGTTTCAGCTGCGGCAGGATAATGCTCCAGAAGGTACGCAGGACACCTGCGCCGTCGATCGCCGCGGCTTCATCCAACGCGACGGGAATGGAGTTGATAAAGTTTGTGTATAGATGAATGGACATCGGCAGGCCGAATGCCGCCGCGATGACGATGACCGCCCACTGCTGGTTGATGCCGCCAAGCGCAACGAGCTCGGTGTACACGCCGACCAGAATGGACAGCGGGGGGATCATCATGATGCCCAAACAAAAGCTCTGCATGAAGCTGTTGAGCCGTGAACGGTTGCGCGCGAACGCATAGGCCGCCATACAGCCGAATACGACCTCGATTGCAACTGTGCCAACCGCAATGAGAACAGTGTTGCCCAACGCCCTGAATAACTTTCCACTTTCAATGATAGAGGTAAAGTTGCTTAAATCAAAATAGGTCGGTGGGGTCAGACGGCTTCCGAGATCCGTCGGATGCTTGAAGGCCATGACCACGAGCACATAGATTGGCAGGATATAAACGAGGATGATGATAACGCTCAGGATATATTTCCATGCGTTTTTCTGCTTTGTCTTATGTGTCTGCTTCTGAAGAGTCTCCTGCATCAGTACTGCACCTCCCGTTTGCGGAAATAACGCGTCAGGAACGTCGAGATAATAAAGATAAATGCAAACAGGAATACACCAATCGCCGAGGCGTAGCCTGCTTTTTCAGAATCAAAGTACATATAGGAAATGTATGTGGACAGCGAGTGCGTCTTCAATGTGGGGCCGCCCTTTGTCAGGGAGATGATCACATCGTTCAGCTTCAATCCGCCGATGACGTTCTGAATAACTGCGGTGGACATGGCAGGCGTGAGCAGCGGGAGCGTCACATGGCGGAAGACCTGCCATTTGCTTCCGCCGTCAAGCGTCGCTGCCTCGTAATACATGGTCGGGATGTTCTGCAGGCCCGCCAGATATACGATCATGGCAATGCCGACATACTGCCAGCTGTTGACCAGTGTAATAATGATCTTACCGCGAGTTCCGTCCGCCAGCCAGTTGATCGCGTCCTTGCCGAGATACTGGAAGATCTCATTGATGACGCCGTGGTTGAGCTGGAAGAAGAAATACATGATGTAGCCCATCAGAAGGCCGGAGATCATGACCGGCAGATAGATGATCGTCCGTACCGCGTTGCGGATCTTGAATTTGCTGTTGAGGAACAGCGCCAGCGCCAGACCGAACACGTTCTGTAGCAGCGCCGAGCCGAAGCCATAGAGCATGGTGTTCCAGAACGAGGACTTAAAGTATTTATCTGCAAACAGGTTAAGGTAGTTTTTCAGTCCGATAAAGGTCATATTTTGGGAATATCCATTCCACTTGAAGAAGGAGATATATACGCCCCGCGCCAAGGGGTATAGCACAAAACATGCCATGAGCAGGACAGCCGGTATATACAGAAGATTCATCTGTCTTTTCCGTTTTTCCATTCCGTTGTCCGTTCCTTTCTAAATAAAGAGTGTGCAGGTGCCGGATGTTCTGGGAGATTCATCCGACACCTGCAGATAAATCATTTAAGCAGATCAGTCGTTACAATGCGGGGCCATATTCAGCTTATGGGGTGCTGGACCACGATTGCACGGACTCAGCCGTTCTGCTCTGCGTAGAGCTCCAGGTAGTTGTCTCTCAGATACTCAACAGCCTCGGTCACGTCGTCGGGGTTGGAGAGCATCATGGACATGGAGTCAGCCATAATGCCCCACATGCCGGACGGGAAGAACTTGCGGTCGAAGAGGTTGTCGTACTGAACCTTGCCGTTGCAGTCTTCCACAGCCTGCTTGTAGCAGTTGAGCGTGTAGACATCTGCGGCGTCAGCGCCTTCAACGGTGGGCAGCGCGCCGGAGACCGTCGCCCACTTGGAGCCGACCTCGGGACGGGCCAGATAATCAAGCAGAGCCCAGCAGGCAGCTTCGTTTTCGGTGTCCTTCCAGACGCCCCATGCGTCGCCTTCACCGACACGGAAGGACGGAGCGCCATCAGCGGAGGAGGGCAGCGGGAGCACGCCCATGTTGGCATCGGGATAATACTGACGGGCAACGGTGATGTTGTCGGTGCCGCGAACCATGAAGGCCGCTTCGCCGGAGCCAAGCATCTGCTGCGCACCGGCAGCGTCGAGCGTCAGAACGTCTTCATTGATGTAGCCCTTCTTCATCCAGGTAGCCAGATACTCGTAGAGTTCCGTTGCATAGGTGTCGAAGTCGAACGTGCCGTCCTTCAGAGAGTCGCCCAGATCATACTTGGCGCCTTCGTCCGTCCAGAAGGTCGGAGCGACGGAGCCGAGCAGGCCCGCGAGGTTGCCGCCGACGGAGCCGCCGATTGCCAGCGGGGTGATGCCGGCTGCGACGAGCTTTTCACAGGCTGCATCGAAATCGTCCCAGGTGCGGATGGAGTTGGGGTCGACGCCAGCCTTGTCGAGTGCGTCCTTGTTGTAGATCAGGCCGGAAATGCTCATGGACATGCCGAGCGCGTAGAAGTTGCCGTTTTCGTCGGCCATAACGCCAGCGAGAGAGTCCTTGTCGATGGAATCGAACCAGGGCTGATCGTTGACGACCTTCAGATATTCGCTGTAGCGGAGCAGCGACCAGCCGTGGGTCATCCAGACATCGGGCAGGGAGTTGGAAGCCATCATGGTCTTGAGCTGAGCTTCACCCTCGGAGCCCGGGGTGATGAGATCGACCTGAATGCCGGTCTCAGCCGTGAAGTCATTGATGATCTCCTGGAACATTTCCAGCTTCGCATCGGTGTAGCTGGTTGCGAAAACGGAGATCGTACCGCCGACAGCGGGTTCCTCCGTTGTTTCTTCGGCGGGAGCGGTTTGTTCGGGAGTCGTCTCCTCAGCCGGTTCCGTCGTGGTGGTCTGCTCGGCATCTGCGGCAGGCTCTGCCTTAGCTGCACAGGCAACCATCGTCAGCACCATCAGTGCCGCGAGGATCAATGCAAGAATCTTCTTCATTTTTGGTTTTCCTCCTTGTCATTTTATACAAACAACGTTTTGTTTTTTGCTGTCTGCTATTACAAAGTACCATATTTTTCGCATTCTGATAATGCAGAAATCTGTTGCAAACATGGACAATTCTGCTGGACATTTTTCGCTGCTTCTGCTACACTATATAAAAAACAAATTTCAAAACCGAACGCAGCAGGAGGCGGACGCTGATGACACTGAACAATTTTGACGAATTCATTGACAAAACAGATTATCTGCAAACGAGGCTCCTCCAGGTCAACAGCTGCGGCTCGGAACGGGTCGTCAAATATGACTATACGATCCTGCGCTCCAACGGGCGGCGGGACTTCCATTTTCTATATCTGCAAAACGGATGGCTCGACATTGAGGTCGGCACGGCGAAGGCGCGGCTGTCGCGCGGACAGTGCGCGGTGTTCCTGCCGAACGTGCGGCAGATGTACTCCTTTACCGCTGCGGGCGACCCGGTCTCCCTCTACCTGCATTTTACCGGACAGGCCGCAGCCGAGGCCATGCAGTACCTGCGCCCGACAGAGAACATGATCTACACCATTTCTGACCAGACGCTGTTTGAAAGCCTGTTCCACCGGCTCAATCGCCTGCACAATCTGCAGCAGTCCGCCGCGCTGCAGATCCCGGAGGAAAACAGCATCCTCCTGCAGCTCATCACCATCGTCTGCCGCAGCAGCGCGGACAATGAAGCACCCATCCGCAGCGATATCCTCAGCGCCATGGAATACATGCGAGAGCACATGCAGGACCAGATCAATTTCCAGACCTTTGCCGAGACGCTGCACCTGAGCTACAGCCGCTTTGCGCATCTGTTCACACAGGCTGTCGGTGTCTCGCCGCAGCAGTATCTGCTGCGTCTCCGGCTGGATCGCGCGCGGGGCTTCCTGCGCGATTCCTCCATGAGCGTTTCCGAGGTGGCGGAAAGCACGGGCTTCAACGACCCGTTTTACTTCAGCCGTATGTTCAGCAAATCCTTCGGCCTTTCCCCGAGAGCATTCCGGAGTAAATGCCGGAAATAGGCTGTCATTTATAATCTCCGAGATAGTCCGTGTTTTTCTCAAAGATCAGATCGCACATGTTGCGGATCTCCTGCAGGCTGCACACAGCGGAGCAGAGTGGATCCATCATGACTGCGTGATAAACATCCGCCCGGCTCTTTGTCATGGCCGCACGCACGACAAGATTCTCGATCTGCGCCGTCGTGCTGACCAGAATGGCCAGATGCGCCGGAAGCTCGCCGACGATGGTCTTGTGGATGCCGTCCTTGTCCACAAATACCGGAATTTCCACGCAGGCGTCATACGGCAGATTGGTGATAGAGCCGTCGTTGATGACGTTGCCGTTAAACTTGAACGGCGTCCGGTCGCCGAAGCGGGCGTTGAAGATATTTGCCGCATATTCACTGCTTCGGTTGGTGTCGACGGGCTCGTTTTCAATCCAGTCCGTGATCTCCTGCTTCCAGCTCCCGGCGCGCTCCAGCCGGCTGTTGAGCGAAAATGCGTGCAAACCGGGGTTCCAGTTCGTGCTGTGCGTGCAGTAGTTTTCAATCAGATCCGGCCGTTTGCGGAACCACGCATTATACTCGGAATTGTGGCCGCTGGACTCGGTGACGTAATAGCCCAAATGCCGGAACATTTCATTGCGTACCTGCTCCTTGTTGTAGAATTCAGGAGCTTCCAGCTTTTTTGCGAGTTTCGGGTACAGATCCTGCCCGTTGTGCTCCAGCTTCAGATAAAACGCCTGATGGTTGACGCCCGCACAGAGATAGTCGATCTCGTCCACCGGCGTTTCCAGCCACTCCGCAAGCATAGCGACCGTCCCCTGTACGCTGTGGCACAGACCCGTAACCTCAACGTTTGTTTCGGTCTGCATGGCCTTGCAGAGCATCGACATCGGATTCGTGTAATTCAGAAAAACCGCGTTTGGGCAGTATTTCTCGATATCCCGGCAAATGTCCAGCATCAGCGGAATATTGCGCAGCGCGCGGAAAATGCCGGAGACGCTGCGTGTATCGCCGATGTTGATATCGACGCCGAACTGCATGGGGATCTCAATATCATAGCGCCAGACGTCGATCCCGCCGTTGAAGACCGTACACAAAACGCCGTCCGCGCCGGAAAGCGCCTCCGCGCGGCTCTGCGTCGGGGTGATCTTCGCGTGCGCGCCCATAGCGGCGTTGATCTTTCGGACTGCGGCGGTGATCCGTTCGAGCCGCTCCGGGTCGGTGTCCATCAGCGCCAGCTCACAGTCTTCAAAGGCCGGGAACGAGAGCAGATCCCGGACAAGATTGCGCGTGAAGATAAAGCTGCCCGCGCCGATAAATGCAAATTTTTTCATAAAGAGCACCATCCTTTTTCATTTTTGGATGGTTCCAGTGTATCCCACCACCTGCGCGGCGGCAAAGCAGAAAACTGCCAGATAAGCGGACATTCCTGCTATACAGCAAGCAGACCGTATGCTATACTGGCCAGGGGTGAGCAGCATGAAAGCCTTTTGTGAATTCCGTGATTCCACGGATCATCCGCCTGTCCACGGGCTTCAGATCAACAGCTGCGGGCAGCAGCAGGCCGGACAATACGGGTATACGATTCTCCGCTCAAATGGTCGTTCGGACTATCATTTGCTCTATGTGCAGAGCGGATGGATCACTGCGGAGAAAGACGGCGCTCCTGTGTGCATATCATCGGGTGGCTTCATTTTTTACCCACCCGACGCACGGCAGCTCTATGCGTTCAGCAAGGAAGGAAACGCGATTTCCTACTGGATTCATTTCACCGGGACTGCAATAGAAGAGGCTTTGGCCGATCTTCCCTATAAGCGCACGTTCTGTGGGCAGGTTGATGAACGGATGCAGTTCGAGAGCCTACTGCACCAGCTTTCCCAGACACACCACATGCGCGGGCCGGCATACCTTCTTGACGAGGGCGGACTGCTTTTGCAGATTCTTGCCAGTTTGTCGCGCAGCGTCAACCGGCAGGAAAGCACCGAATGCAGCGAAATCCGCGCGGCGGCGGCGTACCTCTGTGAGCATTTCTGCCAACCGCTGTCGCTTGCGGACTGCGCAGCCCGTCTGCACCTGAGCGTAAGCCGGTTTTCGCATCTGTTCACGAAGACCATCGGCGTTTCGCCGTATCAGTATCTGCTGCGCCTGCGGCTCGACCGGGCCTGTGAGCTGCTTCTGCATACGGAACTTGATATCCGCCATATCGCGCAGCTGGTCGGCTTTGACGATCCGTCCTACTTCAGCCGCCTGTTCCGCAAACGCTTTGCGAAAACGCCGGGGGCATTTCGGACAACATACAGCCAGGAGCGTTCGGATCATCCCGCTTCTGCACCTCCGGTTTTATAGAAAAAGCAGGCATCCTGTGTTTCATTTGCAGGATGCCTGCTTTTTCACTTTCCGGCCTCAGCACTGTCTGCGCAGCAGAAACAGCCGCTGCGTGATCGTATCTGCTGCCTCGCGGAGCTGCGGAAGGTAGTATTTCAGCTGTTCGCGTGAGGTCACGTCGGTGATGCCGGAGAACGACAGAGCCGCGTAGATCTCCCCCTCCGGGCTGCGAACCGGCACGGCCACACAGCACGTGTGCGTCAGGGATTCAAAATAATCAAGCGCATATTCTTGCTGCCGGACTCTGTTCAGCTCCTCCAGAAACGCGCGCTTGGTGCAGATGGTATTCGGCGTCATCGTCTCGAATGCGATCCCATCGATAAACTGCGTGCGCAGCACCTCCGGCAGCTCGCAGAGCAGAATCTTTCCGCCTGCGGACGCGTGCAGCGGCAGCGTTGAGCCAACCGGTGCGACGAAATCAACATACCGCTCCGTGCGCGTCTGCTGCAAAATGAAAAACCGCCGGTCTTGCCGGACGACTAGGTTCATCGGCAGAATCTCCCGCGCCGTCAGCTCCTGCATGATCGGATACGCCACCTCGGCCAGCGCGAGGTGGAAATTATTCTTCTCTGTGATATACGACAGCTTTTCACCCGGAATGTATTTATCATCCGACATCTGGAAGCTCCAGCCGGTTGCCTCCAGTGTCTTTAATATCCGATACGCTGCTGACGGCGTGATACCCTGGCATTTTGCAATCTCGTTGACGCCCATCGGCCGCTTTTCCTGCATCAGCAGCTCCAGAATTTTCAGCCCGCGCTCAAGCGCTTGTACTGTACCCTGTTCCTTCCTTTCCATCATTTCCTCCGCCGCAAGTACTTTGCTCTTGATTATACCGTAAACGCTGGAACTGCGTCAACTGTCAAGACCTTCATTGCCGGGAATCCCTCGGATGCATTCTGTTTTGCACAAATCCAACATGGAGAATTTGGCTATTCTGCATATTGCATTCTTTTTTTGATTCCGGTATGCTGTTCTTTAAAATTGGAATACTTATTCCAAAACACGCCATAAAGGAGAGCGACTATGGAAAAACAAAAAATGGGCGGCGTTGTATTCCCGCTTGTGACTCCCTTCTGCGGGGAGGACGAACATGTCAATTATCCCGCGCTTGACAAGCTGATCGACTTTCTGATCGAAAACGGCGCGACGGGCGTCATCCCCTGCGGCAGCACGGGCGAGCTTGTATCCATGACGCTGGAGGAGCAGCTGGAGATCAACCGCCACACCATCGAATACGTGAACCATCGCTGCAAGGTCTATGCCTGCACCGGCGCGTACCGGACCTCCGACGCGATCCTGCTCTCCAAAGCTGCGGAGGAAGCCGGGGCCGACGGCGTCATGGTCGTCACACCCTGGTACATTACGCCGAACGAGGAGGAAGCCTACGATCATTATAAGGCCATCCGTGCCGAACTTTCGATTCCGCTGATCCTCTATCACAATCCGTACCTGACCGGCTGCTGGCTGAGTGAAAAAATCATTGCGAAGCTGTATAATGACGGCATCATCGACGCCATCAAAGATTCCGCGCACGACATTTACCGCCACCAGAACATGCGTGCCCTGTGCAAGGACGACGGCTTCTCTATTTTCTACGGCTATGACAATCTCCCCGCCGAAGCGCTCATGATGTACGCCGACGGCTGGATCACCGGCGTCGGCACGCTCTTCCCGGCAGAAACTGTCCGTGTCTATGACCTCTGCAAGGCCGGCAAGCCGCTTGAAGCCAGAGACTATATCATGACTGTCTGCCGCAAGTACATGCACTTCTTCAACGAACCTACAAAAGAGGCTCTGCCCTCGCCGTGGCTGGCAATCATCAAGGAGGGACTGACTATGCGCGGGATTCCCATCGGCCTGCCGCGCAGACCCATCCATCCGCTGCCCGACAGTGTCCGCGCAGAGCTGACGGCAGTCATGCGGGACTTCGGCTATTACAAGCTCGGATAAGGAGACGTTCTTATGGAAAGCACCATCTATGTCAAGCCGGAACGCATCCGACAGTACGTGATCGATCTGTTCGGCTATTACCACGTCAGCAAGGCGGACGCTGCCATGATCGCCGACAATTTGATCGACGCTGAGATCCGCGGCGTCACGACCCACGGCCTTACACGGATTCCACTCTATACGGAGAAGCTCATCTCCGGCCTGTACGATGCAAAAGCCGTGCCGGAGATCGTCAAAAATTACGGTGCGACCGCGCTCATCGATGCACACGACGGTCTCGGTCAGGTTGCAGCGACAAAGGCCATGGAACTCGCCATTGAAAAGGCGGAACAGTTCGGTGTCGGCTATGTCGGCCTGCGCAACGGCAGCCACTACGGCACGGCGGGCTATTACGCCATGATGGCTGAAAAGCGCGGCATGATCGGCTTCTCGATGACCAATTCCGGCGCGTTCGTCGCGCCGTTCGGCGGCGTGGAAAAGCGGCTGGGCACGAACCCCATCGCCGTTGCGCTTCCTGCCGAAAAGCATCTGCCGATCCTGCTCGACATGGCGACCAGCCGTGTCTCGCGCGGCAAGCTGCTCGTCAACATGAAAAAGGGCGAACCCGTTCCGGACGACTGGGCGCTCGCAATCGACGGCAGCCGCACGACCGATGCCCCGCAGGCCTTCCGCGGCATTCTCCTGCCGCTGGGCTACAAGGGCTACGGCATGGCGGTGATCGTGGATATGCTCTCCGGTGTGCTCAACGGCAGCGGCTTCGGCGTTGCGGTCGATACGCCGAAGGACAAGCCCATCGTCGGCAGCAGCTTCCTCGCCATCAAGACAGAGGCATTCTGTGAGCAGGGCGAGTTCCGCCGCAATGTCGATGCTCTGATCGATGAGATCAAAAACGTAAAGCTTGAAGCCGGTACGGACGAAGTTCTCATGCCGGGTGAGATCGAATTTCGTGCCGAGATCGCCAACCGTGAAAAGGGCGGCGTTCCCATCCAGCCGTTCCAGATCAACGAACTGAATGAACAGGCTGCACCGTTCGGATTTACATTTGAAGAATATTTATAATGCAGGAGGGAAAAACAATGGAGAAATTGGATCTGCACGGCAAGACGGGCTTTATCATCGGCGGTACGCGCGGGATCGGCAACGCGATCGCCATGCGCATGGCAGGCCTTGGTATGAATCTGACCGTTATTGCCCGCAAGGAAGACGAACTCGCAGCCATGAAGGCACAGGTTGAATCGCTCGGCGTCAGCTTCCTTGGTATTCAGGCAAGCAACACTGACTTTGACGCGATTGCAGCTGCCTTTGAGACTTCGTGGCAGACCTACGGACGGCTGGATCTGCTGGTCAATGCAGCCGGTACCGGCGTTATGACGCCGTTTGAAGAGCTGACAAAGTCCGACGTGGACACCACCATCGACGTGAACCTCAAGGGCACGATCTACGCTGTCAAGCTGTCGGTTCCGTACTTTGAAAAAACCGGCGGCGGCAACATTCTCAATATTTCCTCCATGTCCGCCATCCGCGGCATTCCCGATCCCGTCAATAACAACGGCATTTATACCGCAACAAAGTTTGCCATCAACGGCTTTACCGAGTGCATGCAGAAATACCTGCTCAAGTATGGCATCCGCGTAACGGCGCTTTGCCCCGGCTCCACGGCTACAAGCTGGTGGACGCGCTGGACACATTCGTTCGGCACCGACGCAATGCTCCCGGTCGATACGCTGGCCGACATTGTCGAGCTGATCGTCATGTCGCCGGAGAAGGTTTTGTTCAAGCAGCTTCAGGTCCTGCCGACCGTTGAGATCGACAACTTCTAAGGAGGGAGCAGACATGAGAACTGTCCATGTTCAGGAATTAAGCGCTGAGAAATTTGGTTTATACGGTACGTTTGCCGACATGCTCCATGCCGCAGGCCCGCATATCGGCACGAACCCCATTGAATTTTACCGCAATATGACCACGGTTTATTCTCCGGGCGCTTCCGTTGGACTTTCTATCACGAAGGTCTACCGCCGGCCGCTTGTGATCGATACCTATGAATATCATAACACCTGCGCAGAAGCCATGATGCCGCTCGACGGCGATGCGTATATCCACGTCGCGCCTGCCGGCCCGGCCGATCACGTCCCGTATGACGAAGTCGAGGTTTTCCGCATTCCGAAGGGCACGATGGTCACGCTTCTCCCCGGCGTATGGCATCACGGCCCGTTCTGCGTGGATACGGACGCCCTACAGACGCTCATCATTCTGCCGGAACGGCTCTATGCCTATGACTGCCCGGTCCCGACCGCTCCGGAGGCCGATAAGCTCCAAATCGAAGCATGACCGCAAACGGATCCTGATTGCGCGGCTGATTTGGAGTCAGATATCCCAAATCATCCGATCTTCTCTTGGAAAGGAAACAGCATGGACTACGCAAAAGAATCCCTTCGTCTGCATGGCGAATGGAAGGGAAAAATCGAGGTCACGGCGCGCATGCCGGTCGATACAAAGGACGATCTGAGCCTTGCTTACACGCCGGGCGTCGCCCAGCCGTGCCTGGAAATTCAGAAGGACATCGAGAAAAGCTACGAGTTGACCCGGCGCTGGAATCTCTGTGCCGTCATTACCGACGGCTCGGCCGTTTTGGGTCTCGGCGATATCGGCCCGGAGGCCGGTATGCCGGTCATGGAAGGCAAATGCGTGCTCTTCAAGGCATTCGGCGATGTCGACGCGTTCCCGCTGTGCGTCAAGACGCACGATGTGGACGAATTCGTTAATACCGTTGCGCTCATCTCCGGCTCGTTCGGCGGCGTAAATCTGGAGGATATCTCCGCGCCCAGATGCTTTGAGATCGAGCGCAAGCTCAAAGAGCGCTGCGACATCCCCATCTTCCACGACGATCAGCACGGCACCGCCGTCATCACTCTCGCGGGTCTGACCAACGCGCTGAAGGTCGTTGGGAAGACGGAGGATGTGAAGATCGTCACGTCCGGTGCAGGTGCGGCAGCGATCGCAATTGTGAAGCTCCTGCTCTCCGCGGGCTTCAAAAATGTCACGATGTGCGACCGGAAGGGCGCGATTTATAAGGGCCGGGACGGTCTCAACTGGATCAAGGAAGAAATGGCCGAGGTCACGAATCTCGAGCGCAGGGCCGGCAGTCTTGCCGACATGCTCGTCGGCGCGGATGTGTTCATCGGTGTCTCCGCGCCCGGAACCGTCACAACGGAAATGGTCAAGACCATGAACAAGGATGCGATCGTCTTCGCCTGCGCGAACCCGACGCCGGAGATCTTCCCGGAGGACGCGAAGGCGGGCGGCGCGAAGGTCATCTCGACCGGCCGGAGCGATTACCCGAACCAGATCAACAACGTTCTGGCCTTCCCGGGCATTTTCCGCGGCGCATTCGACGTGCGCGCGAGCGATATCAACGAGGAGATGAAGGTCGCCGCCGCGCACGCGTTGGCAGAGCTCATCTCCGACGATGAACTCTCGGAGGACTATATCATCCCCAAAGCCTTCGACCACCGCGTCGGCCCCGCCGTCGCCAAGGCAGTCGCCGAAGCCGCGAGAAGAACCGGCGCGGCAAGGATCTGAGTGGAATACCGGAATACAGGAGGCTGACCCATGCAACTGGAATTTGGATATCGCAGCGGCGTGCAGACCGTGGAGCTTCCGCAGGAGAATCTGCTTGGCGTCCTCCATGCCGCCCCCATCCTGGTCGGCCGGGAATGCTATGAGACGGTCCGCTGCATCGACTCCGATGCGGCCGACTGCATCCACCTGGGCGACACCGCACACGGAACGCCGGTGGACATCACCCGCGCAGTCGCGGAAGCCGACTTCCGGATCTGCCTGGGCAACATCGAGTTTCATTATTTTGCCGGATATTCCGGCGGCGCGCCGAAGGACGCCAATCTGTACCAGACGCAAAAGGCGCTGGACGCCGCCTTCCGGAAATACGGCCCCTCCGCCACCGTCCTCGCCATGCCCCACGGCGGCTCGACACTGCCGTATCTGCAGGACGCAGGCCCCGATCACAGCCGGACATAACAAATTGAAAAGCAGCCGATCTCAAATGAGACCGGCTGCTTTTTCAGACAATATGCAAGTTCAGGCCCAGACGCTCAGGCCCATGTGATACCACTTCAGGCGCTCGGGCGTAATGACGGTGCAGCCCGGCACGCGCGCGTGCACGGCGCGCTCCATCTCCTCGATCCGCGGCAGATACACGTCCTCGCTCATGGCCAGATCCATATGGTGCGGGATGAGCACCTTCACGCCGCCCGCCTCGGCCATAGCCGCCAGATCCTCCGGCGTCTGCTTGGTGAACTGCATGATGGCGATATCCGGCTTCAGCTCGCGGATGATCCCGAGCTGCTCCGGGGTGGCGTTGCTGCCCCAGAACATGATCTTCAGCCCGCCGGGCGTCGTGATCAGATAATCGCGGTATTCCAGATCGCCGAAATTGCCGCACGCCAGCCGCTGCGGCGTGTTGACCCACGGGCGCTGGTGCGCCGGGTCGGTCAGGTCCGCATGTGTGCAGTGCTGGTTCGTATGGCGGGCAAACAGCGCGCGCACCCGCGCGCCGCCGAAGTCCAGCTCCAGATTCGGCGTGACCGGGTAGACGTCATGCGGGTTCGCATTGAGCATCTCGATCAGCGCCGGGGCGCTCAGCTCGCCGCAGAGCACCGGGCAGTGAAATTTCTCCATCACATACGCCAGATCGGTAATATGGTCCCAGTGTGTGTGCGACAGCAGCACGATATCTGCGCCCTCGATGACCTCCGGGCCGAAGGGCGCACGCGGGCTTTCGCCGATGCACGGGTCGATCACGATCCGAAAATCACCGACACGGATCTCAAAGCAGGCGATCGTCAGCCAGCGGATGGAGACCTCCGGCCGGAGCTGCGGTTGCTCGATCAGCATAATATCTCTCCCTTTTCATTGCATTCCCGGCGCAGATGCGCCGGTTTTTCTTTTGTTTGTCTGCAGCCGCGCACAAAGC
>OLVY01000207.1_pt1 | contig 45920 bp, 40 predicted proteins | sample 1674261 | NCBI WGS metagenome assembly OLVY01 (sample SAMEA103958155, study PRJEB25191) | human gut metagenome | biome: human-associated habitat [ENVO:00009003]; feature: intestine environment [ENVO:2100002]; material: feces | place: Germany | collected 2013/2015
TGACCTCGTTGCTGTTCATGTTGGACTGCGTGCCGGAGCCGGTCTGCCAGACGACCAGCGGGAAGTTGTCCAGCAGTTTGCCGGAGATGACCTCGTCGGCGGCCTGCTCGATGGCGGAAAGCTTTTCCGCAGTCATCTTTTCCGGGCGCAGAGCGCGGTTGGCCCGCGCCGCGGCCTTCTTCAGAATGCCAAATGCGTGGACGATCTCAGCCGGCATCGTCTCAATGCCGACGCCGATCGGGAAGTTGTTGTGGCTGCGCTCGGTCTGTGCGCCCCAGTATTTGTCGGCCGGGACCCGGACCTCGCCCATCGAGTCGTGCTCCATGCGGTATTCCATAAGCGCGTTCTCCTCTTTATATTATAAATTTTGTGTTCAGATCTCGACCTGGCGGATGACGTCCTTCAGCTTTTCGGCGCTCGCGCGCAGCTTGTCGATCTCGCCGTCGGTCAGCTGGTTCAGGATCTTGCCGCGCACGCCCTGGTTGTCGACCAGCGCGAGCGTAGACAGGCAGACGTCGGACACGCCGTATTCGCCGTGCATCATCGTCGAGACGGTCAGCGCGGTCCCGGCGGTACTCTGCACGCACTTGCACAGATGGCAGACCGACATGGCGACGGCGTAGAACGTCGCGCCCTTGTTCTTGATGACCTGCGCGCCGGAGGTCTTGACGAACTGCTCGATCTCCTCGTAGTCCTGGTTCCACTTGATGCGGTCATGGTCGGGCGAATGCGCCTTGTAGGAGTCGATGTGGTTGTTGGCGATGTGGACGAGGCTCCAGGGCACGAAGGAGGAGTCGCCGTGCTCGCCGTAGACGTGCGCGTGGACATTCTTCGGGCTGATGCAGAAGCGCTTGGCCAGCGTCGACTGCAGGCGGCTGGTGTCCAGGATCGTGCCGGAGCCGATGATGTGGCTCTCGGGAACGCCGGAGATCTTGTGGAACACGTAGGTCAGCACGTCGACCGGGTTGGAGACGATGATATAGATCGCGTCCGGTGCGGCGGCGGTGATCTGCGGGGTGATGTCCTTGAGGATGTTGATGTTGGCCTGCGCCAGCTCCAGCCGGCTCTGCCCGGCCTTGCGGGGAAGACCCGAGGTGATGATGACGATGTCGGAGCCCGCTGCGGCGTCATAGTCGCCGGAGCGGACGATCGTCGGGGAACAGAACGGCGCACCCTGATAAATGTCCATCGCCTCGCCGAACGCCTTCTGCTTGTTGACGTCGATCAGGACGATCTCGGACGCGGTACCCTGGATCATCAGGTCGTTTGCGATCGTGGAGCCGACGCTGCCTGCGCCGATAACAGTGATCTTACTCATAACGCATAATCCCCCTATGCAAAATTGATTTCGGATTCGAACAAAATATACCGATATAATTTTATCGGTTACGATAAAATTATATCGGTATCGGATGAAAAGTACCAATGCTTTTTTACGGCAGGGTATGTGCTTTTTGATATGAAAAATCCAGGAGGATCCTGCCTGCAATGTCAGACAGACGCCTTGTGATCCCGGACAAACTGAACAAATCCGGCCTCGATTTCGCTCATTGCATATTGTTTGTGATATACCAGCGCGTTGAGGTAGAGGCTCTGGTTGTCGCTGCAGGGCAGCTGCACGAGATTCCAGCGCTGGATGCAGTGCTCCGGGATCGCCGGGGCCAGCATGTAGGAATTCGGAATGGTTTCGAGAAGCGTCATCTGGGCCAGGCGGTCAACACAGTAGATCTTCCGGCGCACCAGTTCCTCAGGTTTGCCCTGTACGCGGAACACATCGCCGTGGACGATCTCGGGCAGTCCGTCGAGTTCCGTGCGAAGGACGGAACTGCGCCCGGCAAGCGGGTGCGACTGGTTCATGGTGACAAGATAGTGATATTTGCTCAGAAGTTCAAAACTCAGGCCGCGGGCGCTGGTCTGCTCGTCAAAATAATCGCGGTATTCCGAACGGAAGCGGATTACGCCGATCTCTGTCTCGCCGCTTGCGAGCGTCTCAAGCGCTGTGCGCGCGTGGCATTCGCGGATGACCGCATCGACCGGCTCTGCCTGCGGCAGTCCGGCCAGATACTGTGCCGTCAGATCCAGCATGGCCGCCGAGCGCGGGATGCACACGCGCAGCCGGTTCGCCACGGCCCGCTTGGGGCCGAGCGCTTCAATGGCCTCCGTCTCGCGCAGAATGGACTTTGCGTGCTGCAGGAAGATCGTGCCGCGTGTCGTGGGACGGACGCCGCGCGTGGAACGCTCAAAAATGCGGAAGCCAAGCATCTGCTCCACATCATGCAGAATACGGCTGAGGTTCGGCTGCCCGATGAATAGATTCTCCGCCGCCTGCGAGATCGAACGGGTACGTTCAATTTCAATGATGTACTGCAAATGCTGTGTATTCATAGCCATACCGCCCTCTACTTTATATCATTTCTAATATATCACTTTTTGCGCTGTTTTGCAACCGGGGGGATACCAGCGCTCTGCACAAAATCATATACCCTTTTTCGGGACTTCTTGGCGCTTTTCATGCCCGGATCGCATGGGCAGTTCGGCGAAGAAGGTGTTGACGCCGGTTTCGCTCTCCGCCCAGACGCTGCCGCCGTGCGTCTGCGCGATGGCCTGCGCGATGGAAAGCCCGAGTCCGAAGCTGCCGTCGCGTGTCCGCGCGGCGTCAGCACGGGAAAAGCGGTCAAAGATCTGCCGCAGCGCCTGCGGCGCGATCGCCTCGCCTTCGTTCGAGACGGACAGGCGGCAGCGGTTTTTCCTGCACCGGGAAAGACGAACTGTGACTGTGCCGCCGGAGGCATATTTCCGGGCGTTGTCGAGATAGATCTCCACAAGCTGGCTAAGCTGGCGTCTGTCGCCGCTGACCATAATGTCCGCCTCCAACTCTGTCTGGAGCGTCAGACCGCGTTCAAACAGCGTGGCCTCGAACAGCAGCGCGCTGCTCTCGGTGATTTGGCTGAGATCACACGGCTCGAATGCACACGCAGCCTGTTCGTTCTCGGCCCGCGCCAGTTCCAGAAGCCGCTCGACCAGCGCACGCATCTGCTTTGCCATGGCGTCAATGCCGGAAAGAAAGGTCTGCTTCTGCGCTGCGTCGTAGTCTGGACTTTGTAAAAGTTCCGTGTTCGTCAGGATGACGGTCAGCGGTGTTTTGAGTTCATGTGAAGCATCGGCGACGAACTGCTTTTGCTGCCGCCACGCCTGTTCCACGGGCTTGACTGCGCTGTGCGCCAGCGGCACTGCAAGGCCGAAAAATACAAGCAGGCCGAGCGTGCTGAGCAGCGCTCCGGTCTTTAAAAGTGTGCGCAGCGTCTGCTGTTCACCGGAAATGTCTGCAAAGATCACGCTGCCGGTCACGCGGCAGTAGCGCAGGCTGTATTCCGGAATTTCACCGATGGCGTCCTGTGAAGCCTGCGCCGCGGCGGCGACCATCCGCAAAAACGCCCGGTCGGTCAGATCGTAATCGCTTGACCCGATGGCAACCAGATTGCCGAATGCGTCGGTCTGCAGCACGAAATACGGCAGGTGCACCTGCTGCGGCTCCTGCCCTGGCTGGACAGGAGAGAAGGGATCGGCCGCGATGGCCTGCATCATGCTGATGGACTGGGTACGCAGGTTCTGCTTTGTCAGCGTATAAAAAAGTCCGAGGATCGCGCCAAGCATCACGGCAGCGACCAGCACGATTGCGAGAATGATCTTCAGCCGCAGCTTTTTCAGCATGTCTCATCAACCTCCAAATGATAGCCCAACCGCCGTACGGCCTCAATGCGCACATTCGAGCCGATGGCTGTAAGTTTTTTGCGCAGGAAACCGACGTAGACCTCCACATGGTTTTCTACAGCATTCGAGTCAAAGCCCCAGACTTTGGACAAAATAGCCTCCTTGGACACATTCTGTCCCTTCAGCTGCAAAAGATACCGCATGACATCAAATTCCCGCGCGGACAGCTGCAGCTGCCGCGCACCGCAGATCAGCGTCCCGGAAGCCAGATCGAGCGTTGTGTTGCCGAACGAGAGCGCGTTGACCTCCGCGCCCTGCCGCCGGAGCAGCGCACCGATGCAGGCCAGCAGTTCCCGTGCGTCAAAGGGCTTGGTGAGATAATAATCCGCGCCCGCATTCAGCCCCTCAATGCGGTCCTCAAGCGACGACTTTGCTGTCAGCATCAAAATCGGCGTCCCGCAGCGCTTCGCGCGCACCTGCCGTGCGACCTGATAGCCGTCCATGCCGGGCATCATTACGTCGAGGATCAGCAGGTCATATATGCCCGTCTCGGCATATTCCGCGCCTGTCTCGCCGTCGTGGACAGCCTCGACGGAGAAGCCCTTTCCTTCCAGCATAGTCCGCAGCGAATCTGCCAGCAGGACCTCGTCTTCAATGATCAGAATTTTCATAAGCAATACCTCAGGTTCAAGTTACTCCGAATAGAAAAATTGTAAGGGCCGATGTGGGCATCGGCCCCCACAGATTCACGGCTTGCCATCGGGCAAAGCAACTCCATCCTTACCAACTATATTCGGTTTCTCCGTGCTTTTCAAGGAAAACCGCAGAAAAAATGTCTCCCGACCGTTTGGCCGGGAGACAGGGGAGATAGAACCTTATGCCTTTTCGCTCTGCGCGGCGGTGAAGCGGTTCAGAATGGCTGCAAACTGGCAGCGGGTAGCAGTGCCGGTGGGCAGAAGCTTGCCGTCGGTGCCGTTGATGAAGCCCTGGCCGACAGCCCACTGCATGGCGGGAACGGCGTAGCCGCTGACGCTGTCATGATCTGCAAAGCTGGAGAGGTTTTCAGCCAGCGTGACGGCGTCCATGCCCTGATAGACGGCGTAGTTGAACAGGAACTTCGCAAGCTGCTCACGGGTGACGGCCTTGTTGGGCTCGAACGTTGTGGCGGAGGTGCCGCTGGCGATTTCGTTCTTGGCTGCCCATGCGACGGCTGCTTCATAGTAGCTGCCGGAGGCAACGTCGGTGAAAGCGGCCTTCTCGGTCACTTCGGGGCTGCCCGCAAGACGGTAGAGCGTTGCAACGACCATAGCGCGGGTGGTCACGCCCTTGGGGTTGAAGGTCGTGGCGGAGGTGCCGGTCATAAGCTTGTTCTCGACTGCCTTTTCCACGTCTGCCTTGAACCAGTCTGTGTCCAGAACATCGGTGAAGCCGGTCTTGGTTTCTTCGACAGGGGATTCCTCAGTGGGCTTCTCTTCGGCAGGCTTTTCCTCAGCCTTGGCGGCGGAGACGACGATCAGTTCCATCACGCCGGACGGCATACGCTTGCCGGCAGACTTTTCAGCCGTGAAATCGGCCTCGGTCGTGCCGCAGACGAAGCGCAGGCCGGCTTCTTTAGCGGTCTTGGCAATATCGGCCACGGTGCCGTCAGCGGCTGCGCCGACACCCCAGACCAGCGCGAGAGCGGCGGGGACTTCTTCAGCCTTGCCGTCCTTGAAGTAATACTTGCCCTCGGTGATGTCCTTGTAGGTGGGGGCATACTTGGTGTACGGGCCGTCGTCGCAGACGAAGGAAAGGCTGTCGCCGTCGGCGAAGGTGACATCCGCGTCGGTCAGCAGCGCGTCGAACGTGACGAATTCAGTCACGACGACATCCTGTTCGCCCTTCTTGAAGTACTGATAGCCGTAGCCGTCAGCCTTCGTTTCCGCAAGCTTCTTGAGTTCTTCGGCGGTGTAACTCTTCGCAAGCGTCTTTTCGCCGTCCTCGCCTGCCTGCGTGTAAACGCTCAGCAGTGCGTCGGCGGCGCTGGCCGTCACGGCAAGACCCGCGAACACCGTCACGAGCATCGTCAGCACGAGCAGCAGGGATACAAATTTCTTCATAGTGAGGTTCTTCCTTTCGTGTGGATTCTTTAATATTTCGAATATTTCAAAAAGCATTATGCTTTTTGAAGCAGATTGGAGAGCAGGCGCAGCATTCGCGCAAGTTCCGCGCGCGTTGCAGCTTCCTGCGGTGCGGCCAGACAGGCAGGGAAACGGTCGAGAATCGAGGCAGCATACGCGGCCTGCACATCGGCCTGCGCCCATGCGCTGCATTCTGCGACATAGACGGGCGCTGTGTCAGCCGGGATGGAAATGCCACGCATCCGGGCGAATCGAACCAGCAGTGCGGCAGCCTGCTCCTTTGTGACAGGAGTATCCGGGGAGAACGTGCCCGCGCCGGTTCCAGCAACAATGCCGTTCTGCGCGCCCCAGACGGCGGCCTGCCGGTACCAGCCTGCTTTCAGGTCGGTAAAGCCGCCATTTCCCTGCGCGGCAGGACTTCCTGCCATGCGCCAGAGAACAGTGACGAGCATGGCGCGGGTCATGGGCTTGTCCGGAGAGAACGCCTGATTCCAAGTTCCGGTCATCAGTCCTGCGGCCGTGCAGAACAAAACATCCTGCTGGCAGACAGCTTCGGTCTTGACATCTGCAAAGCCGGAAGCAGCCAGCAGCGTCACGCCGGACTGCTGCGAAACCGTCTCGAACGCGTCAAGCCCGGCGGTCTGCGAAACGGTCTTCGCGCTGTTGCCGCTGTGGCCGGAGGCGTAGAGACTGCAGTCCGCAATGGATACGCTGCCAAGCAACGCATGGACGGACTTTTCCGCCTCCACACGCAGGGTGCAGCCGGTCATAGCGATGGTGTCTGCTGACAAAACGGCGACATTATCGCTGTCTGTCCGGCCGAAGAAGGTCGCGTTCGTCATGGTCAGGTCTGCGCCGTTTGCGCAGAATGCGCCGCCGTCGAAGCCAAGCTTATCAGATTTGAATACGGAGATCAAGCAGTTTTCGATGGAAATTTTGCTCGTTTCCGCGCCCATAAAAGCTGCGTTGTTGACCAGTGCCTGCAATTTGAGACTGCCGGAGCCGCAGATCGTCAGATCGCCGCCGCTGATCACGGTCGGGCAGGCGTTTCCGGACGCGTCAGCGCAGCCAATCAGCCGGTTTTCACCCAGAAGCGTGAGCGTATTGCCACCCGCGAGAGACAAAAGCGTCTTGTCGCCCGTGATGCGCACATCCTGCAGCGTCAGCTTCGTGCCCATTCCCACTGTGAGTGTGAGATTGTCGAATTCTTCGCTGCGGGAGTCAAGGCCGATCAGCGTCACATCAAGGCTGTCCGCAATGCGGATCTCGCCGCTGGGGAAGTCTCCGTTTCCTCCGGCTTCGGCAAATCGAACGTGCCGGAGGCGGCTTCTCCGCCGGGCTCCGTGCCGTTTCCTGCTGTGCTGCCTGTGCCGGATGCGCCGCCGGAGCCGACATGGACATTGACGCTTACGCTGGATTCCCCGAACGAGGCGGTGATGACTGCGTCGCCCTCCGTGTTCACATGCAGCTTGCCGTACTGGTCAACCGAAACAACAGACGGGTCGCTGGACGCATATTGAAGGTTCGCCTGCACATAATCGGTCAGTGCGTCGTCCTCCGCGTCGGCGGTCACATGCAGGGCATGGTCGCTGCCAACAATGAGATCGAGATTGTCTTCCTCACTGGACAGAACTGGTGTGCCGGAGAAGGTCACAAGGATTTTATAGACATATTTGGCCGCGGAACTGGTTGCGGCCTCCTCCGGGCTGGCTTGCCCGAAAAAGAGGTGAAACCGGTTTCCTGTCGAAAACAGGCTTTCGTCTACATAGCTTTCAAAGTCAAAGCCGGATGTGTCCCACTCGGTATAGTCCTCAAGCGCCAGCATCGGTTCGACCTGATAGGCGCCGACCCATAAATCGTCGCCGCCGTCCCATGCGTAGAGTTCGCCTGTTTCCGGGTCTGCGGCAAGATTCGGGAAGTAATAGCGCGGCTGGTCCAGCAGGGCATATTTCGTGAACGAGCGGTACGCGCCGTTGGAGTGGTCCTTCGTGAAAAAGTCAATGGAGGCGATGGAATTCACATCGACGCCCGCGTAATCCAGCAGATCGCGGATGTAAAACCCGCGTGCGTAGACCAGATATGTCCGGCCGCTGCCGTTGGAATAGGAATAGAATTCCTCGTGCGTGTCGAGCGCGCCGCCGTACCAGTCGTCAAGTTCCTGCCATGTAAATTTTGCTTTTTCGACGTATTCATCCTCTGCCCAGCCAAAATAGCCGATGCAAACGGAAATGCTATCCGTCACCGAATTGGCCAGCGCTGGAAGCGCCAGCGCCGCGCACAGCAGAACCAGCAGAACGCCCCGTGTCAGAAGCTTTTTCATGGCGTACCCTTCAGCGTAGAGTTTGCGAGCATGGCTCGCGCCTCGTCCGCGCTCAGATCGTAAGACCAGAGCAGCCTGAACATTTCCTGTGTCTTTTCTACCATATCATAGGCATAATACTGCGGATACAGAAGATTTCCCAGCCACCATACGCCCAGCAGCATATTAAGACTCGGGGGATTGGAAAGCCAGTTGTAGGGCATGGATGGAATCTCGTAATACCGTCCGGCTTCGATCGCGCGCAGCGGCTGCCACGCCTCGTCGTCTGCCGCAGTCGAGTAAGTGCTGCCTGCTGTAAATAAAATCACGTCCGGGTCAAAGCGGTAAAGCTGTTCGAGATTGATGGGATTGCCGCCGCCCTTATTGCTGACGTCTTCGACCACGGCGGCATTTTCAATGCCCATGAGGTCGAGCACCTGCGCCTGAATGGAGCCCTTTGCGTTCGTATTGAGCCCGGACGAGCCGGACGTGTACAGGACAGAAATGCGTTCGGCATCCTGAATTTTCAAGGCATTTTCCTTCGCCATCGAGACGGTTTCTTCGACGAACGCCGCTAGTTCTTCGCCGCGCGCTTCTTTTCCACTCAGAATGTTCCCGAGCGTTCGGTACGCTTCGGCCATATGCGGAAGATCTGCTTCGATGAAGATCACGGGCATGCCGATCTGCCTTTGCAGCGCGTCCAGATCGGCGGCCATGTTGTCCTTTTTATCGCCCAGATCAATCACAATCTGCGCACCGGAGGTCAGAATGGATTCCAGATTCAGCGTCGATTTGCTGCCATACATCTGGCCGGTCGTCGGCAGATCAATCAGGCGCGGGTCGAGATATTTATACTGGCTCGAAGACGGCGTTGCGTTGATGGTCGTCATGTATTCGGGCGCAATGGTCGCCAGAAACATCGACGCGACTGCACCGCTCGGGGCCACGCGCGTGAGCGTTTCAGGGATTTCAACGGTTCTGCCGAGAGAGTCTGTGAACGCGACCGTTGGCTCAGACGGAGTCGGTGCCCGTCCGGCGGCACAGCCGGACAGGCTTCCGCACAAAAGCGCCAGCACCAGCAGCAGAGCAAAGAAGTTCTTATATCGCATGGTTATTCTCCAAAGAAAACAGCGTTAGGGAAAGCAGCTGAAAGGACAGCTTTTCTGTTCGCATTATACCAGCAGCGGGACGTGATTGCAATGGAGCGTTTCACAATTTCAAACAAAAAATGGAGAGATTCCGTATTGTCGAACGCACAGACCCCGTCGGGCGGCGATGCCCGGCGGGGTCTGTGAATGCGCGGTACGGATACAGCATGGAGATGTCAGAAATGTCAGAAAGGATGACGAGGAATTGGAACGAACAAGTGCCGCATGCCTCCGCGCATTCCGCTGTCCGTTTCAGCAAACTCATCATACCATCCTAAAGCCACGGATGCAAGCTAATGTTCGATATAGCTGAATATATATACGACGATATCGAAATAATGCGAGGCGCTCAAAGCGAAGACTCAGGAGGGTGCGTCCGAGTCATCTGTCTCGTCATTGTGTGTCCGCTTGTTTCCGGACAGCAGCAGAACGAGCAGCAGCGCCAGCAGCATCGGCAGCGCCACGACGGGCGCGACGAGCAGCGGCTCGATCTGGATGCCGTCGGAGACGAGCCGGACGGCCGCTTCCTCCTGCTCGGTTTCAACGCGGTGGCCGCGCACCAGAAGCCGGTGGGAGTTGATGCCGTAGGGCGTGCAAGTGACAAGCGTACACAGGTCTTTTCCGGACTCAATCTGCAAGGCAGTGACGTCCTCCGGCTCGACGATCAGGATGCGGTCAACCTCGTAGGTCAAAACCTCGTCGAGCACGCGGATGATGAACGTATCGCCTTCGACAATCTGATCGAGATTGGTAAACAGCTTTGCGCTGGGCAGTCCGCGATGGCCGGAGAGGACGCAGTGTGTGCTTTCGCCGCCGACCGGGAGACTTGTCCAGTCCAGATGTCCGACCGCGATTTGCAAAACGGAATCGCTGGTGCCGTGGTAGATCGGCAAAGAGACGTTGATGGACGGAATCTCGATATAGCCCATGATGCCGGTGCCGCTGATGTCCAACAGACTCTCATACTGCGCCTGCTGCTCCTCGGTCAGGAAAAAGCTGTTTTCCCGCGTCAGCAGCGACCGGTTATAGTCCTCCGCCGCCGCCAGCAGCTCGTCATAGGCGTCCTGGTCCAGCGCCTGCACGTTTTGCGTGTAATCCGCCACAGCCTTCGAGGCGTGGCGGGCGTTCCAGTAGTCGCTGACGGTCGGATACAGAAGCAGGGACACGCCTGCAAGCAGCACGAGGATCAACGCAATCGTGGACAGATGTTTTTTCATTTGCAGGCTTCTCCTTGATGCTGTGAGCGGTGCGCGGCCGAGGCCGCGCACCTGTTTCCTATAAGCTGGGATAATCAGCCTTCAGTCTTGCCCATGCGCTTTTTGGTCACGAGCAGAATCACAGCGCCGACAGCCAGCAGACTGCCGACAATGTAGAAGATCGTCGTGCCGATGCCGCCGGTGGAGGGCAGTTCCGTGCCAGTCTGGTTTTCAACCTTGACATCGCCCGTAGAGGTTTTGTTATAGGTCACGGTAGCCGTACCGGCACCAGTCGTCTGATCGATCGATGCAGTGATAACAATCTCGATCGGCTCTTTCAGCATGTTGTAGCCTGCGGGAGCCTTGATCTCTTCCAGATAGTAAGTACCGGCATCCAGACCGCTGATCGTGAACGTACCGTTTTCAGGAGTGGTAAAGACAGTCGCCTTGGAGGTCAGATTGGAGTCATAGGTGTTCTCCGTCCAGCCGGTGACCTTGTTGCTGCTGTCAGCAACGACGTATTCCTTCGTTGTACCGTTGAGTCTGTACAGAACAAACTGTGCGTCCTTCAGATTGACCTCGTCGTTGTTCTTCTTGGTGAACTTGATGACCTTCATTTCCCAAACATAAGTGCGGGTTGTGGAATGCTCGGTGTGCTGATCGTTGCCATAGTCCAGCCATGTGTCGTTGGGGTTGCCGGTTCCGGCGATCACGGCCTGATCGCTGACCGTTGCGGAGTATTCCACAGTCACAACGTCGTTCGGCTTCAAAACGCTGGCATTGTCTGCATCATGGAATCGGAGTTCAAACGTGCAGCCGTCGGTGAGGCCGGAGGTAACGAGATCGTAGTTTGCAGCGGCAAAGTTCTTGCCGTTGACCTTGACGGTCACGCTGTTCGGATCGAAGGTCAGACCTGCGCTCATCTTATCGTGCAGGATATAGGCGACCGGGTTGCCGTCCGTAACGGTGATGGTGGTCTTAAAATTAACGGTGTCGCCGATGTTGGCGTCGTTGGTCTTGCCGTAGACACCGTTTTCTTCGACTTCCTTATCAACAGTCGGCTCGCCGTTCTTTTCCTTGATGGTCACGTTCGGCATGGTGGTATCCAGCGAGCACAGCGCGCCCAGATCGGACTGAACCAGATAGTAGCCAAGCGGCAGGTTTGTAAATTCGACAATGCTGCCTGTGGCCTTCTGCTGGCCATCGTTAGCAATACCATTTGCTGTAGCGTACGCAATCGCAGCTGCGGCAAAGTCAGCGGCATTTGCGCCGTCTTTCCATGTCACATAGCCCATGTCATCAATCGTGACATAGTTCAGGCCTTCTGCTCCGGTTACGAAGAAGTTTGTCCATTTTGCGCTGACCTTGTAGTTGATTGCAGAGTAGTCTGTGTTGTGGCTGTCCAGATCGAAAATGCGGTACAGGGTGTAGGTTTTGTTGACAACCGCATTATCGACCTTAATGCTACCGTTGGTGTCAACTGCGAATGCCGAAATGCTCAGCGCCAGCACGAGCACAACGGCCAGCAGCAGAGCCAGGGTTCTTTTGATGTATTTCATTTGTTTTTGTTCTTCCTTTCTTGCTTTTTGTTTTTTATGATCCTGATAAACAGAAACGCGGTTTGTCCGCCATATGGCCTCAGTGGGCATCCCTCCTCTTTCTAAGACAGATGCCTGCGAGCGCTGCGCCGCAGAGCAGCAGCAGTCCGGCGGTCATAAACCAGCCTGTGCCGCCTCCGCCCGTGGAGGGCAGGGCATAGCCGGCTGAGTTGACGGCAGTGATGAGAATATTCTCCGTAAGGCGGAACGTGCAGGAGCCGTTGTCCGAGTCCAGCGTCGTTCCGCCGGTCTGGAACGCGACGGCAAAGCCGTCATGGTTTTCCTCCGTGATCGTGACCTCGGAGCCATAGGGAAGCGTGAGCGTTTTCTGCTCGCCGCCCTGCAATTTCACGGTTTCCTGAAGCGTACTTCCGTCCGGTGTGGTATAAGTGACGGTAAAGGCGAATTTTGTCGTGACCGTGCTGTGGAGCAGCTGCTTTTCAAGCGTCAGATCAACATCCTCATGCTGGTTTTTGATTTTCAGCAGAGCGCCCTTTCCGTCAACTTCGACAAAAACGTTCGGCTTTGTCACGATCACGGTTCCGTCCGCATTGACCTTGAGGGAGATCTCGCCGAGCGAATCCCGGAAGCCCGCTGGGACTTTCGTTTCTGTCAGTGTGTAGCAGCCGGGCAGCAGGCCGGTCACAGTCAGTTCGCCGGTTGCGCTGACCTCCAGATCCTGCGTCGCGGCGGGCGACTGCACTGGATCGACCGGAACGAGCAGCCACTTCTGCGCAGGAGAGTCGTTGTCGGGCCAGCCCTGAATTTTCTGGCCCTCGGCGAACGATGCTTGATTCAGGTCAAACACGATATTGCTTTCGTTCAGAACGGCCACGCGCGGTTTGATCTTGAATGTGCCGTCTTTGTTGACGGACAGATACCACTTCTGGTTGTCGTGCGTTGTCGGCGTGCTGGCGTTTTCCCAGAAATGGATCAGCGTGCCGTTGTCCAGCTTACCGCTGTCCAGATCGAGCCATTTGTCGTTCGCAGCGCTCTGGAAGCTATAAGAACCGTCCGTTTGCTGGTAGACGCGAACCTTTTGCGTATCTGCACCGGTTTTCTTTTGCAGCTGCGCGTCGAAGGTCGAAAGCGAGGTGTTCTGTCCGACCACATAACTCTGGTCGCCGGCAGCGGTGATGTAGTAAAGCTTGCCGGGTTCGATCACATCTGCGGCGCTGGTGACGGCGGAGTAGCTGCCGTCTCCGTTTTTGACGACATTGATCGTGTCTCCGTCCGCGTTCTGGAGGCGGAAGACTGCGCCCGAGAGGGGATTGCCGTCTTGGTCCAGCTTTTGCAGGTGCAGCGGGACAGTTCCGCGTGTGTTGGTGAACACGACCTCGTTCAGCGTATCCTTGACAATGACGCCTGTGGCGTTTGCACCTGCGCTGACGACGCCGTTGACCGTGTGCGTCGTGGTATAGCCGGCGGCGCTGTCTTCGACGATGGCGTAGCTTGTGCCGACCGGCAGGTTCAGAATTTCCAGATGCTCTCCAGCCTTCAGCTGGAAGCTGCCGCCGGAATGGAGATTAAACTGATCAATTCTGACGCCGTTTGCGTTATAGCGATAGCAGGTATGATCGTCCGTGAGCGCGCTGCCGTCTGAGCTGGTAAAGACGGCGTGGAACGTGAACGCCTGCTCCGGGTCAGTCTCGCCGGAGACCTCCTTATAGACCATCAGGCCGCCCGTTGTCTGTTTGATGTTGATGCCGGAGACAGACGGGAGCGTGAAGTTCATGTAGCAGGTGGAGCCGGACGCGCCGCGCTCAGTATAGAAGACCGTCAGCGTGTGCTTCTCGGTCTCTGTCCGGCCTTCCTGACTCAGATAGTCCCACAGATCGACGTATTCGCCGACCGAGGAATGGACGCCGCCGATGTCGCAGACGAGCGTATTGTCCAAAAAGACCCACATATCGTCGTCACCGAAGAACGTGTATTCCAGCGGCCCGATATAGTCCGGCGTCAGCGTGAATTCGACGGCATACTGCATGCCGAAGAAGGAGTTGTGCGCCTGCCCGTCGTCGCTGACCGGAAGCGCTGTGGATTCATCTGTCCAGTTTGATCCGTTGACACCGTCATCACTCTTGAAACCCTGATAATAGATCGGATTACTGTAACTGCCGAAGAGCGGGTCTTTCTTTTCTTTCGCCGCGTCCAGCGGCCAGAAGTCGTTTGTGTAAATATGCGTGTGCGTCGTACTGGCGCTGGGCGACGGATTGAAGAACTTGTCCAGCCGGTCGATGGAGCCAAGCCCCGCGACGCTGGCTGAGGAGAGCGTATGGGTATCGCCCACCTGCTGGAACGTCAGACTGCTGCCGGAATAGGTGTGCTTGCCGTTGGCGTCGCCGTCGTTGAAGAGCTTCGGCGCAACGACCCAGTCGCCATAAACGATCTTGCCGTCCTGCAGTCCCTTTACCAGACCGAAGGTACAGCCGAAATGCGCTGGTACGCCGCTGTGGCGGTTCAGATAGATGTTGTCAAATTTGTAGTTGCCCATACCGGTGCCGCAGTTCGCGTTGCCGAAGGCCAGCACATCACAGTACGAATCCCATTTTCGCTGACCGTTCGTGCTGGTTCCGTAGTTCCCCTGCGAATTGATGCCCGTGATGCCGGTTGACCACTTTCCGGCGCCGTTCGTTCCGCTGGAAATGTCATAGTCATAGAACACGGCGGGGGTGGTGAAGTTGTCCTGCACCGCATCGTAGACCAGCCGGAGCACAGTCTGCTTTCCGGGCTTGATATAAATGAGGCTCGGATCCTGCGCGGCGGCAGCCTGCCGGTTGGTGAAGCGGATGGAGTCGGAGTAGGTGTAAACATCCCAGTCGTCCGCGCTGGTACTGGCGCCGTCCCGGTCGTCCTTCAGCACCCAGATCTCCTTGATCTGATAGTGCTCGTTGTCCATCAGCTTGTCAACATATTTCGGCTCCGGCGCGCTGACATATTCAAAGGTATTGTCGGCGTACATCCGTGTCAGTTCCGGCGTAGTCGCAACGACATATTCCTGCGTTGCGTTTCCGGCATTCTTGCTTGTCAGCGTCCCAGCCTCTGTCAGGTGAAGCTCCCTTGTGGGGTTCGTTGTGCCGTTGGTTGGGAGCTTTTGACCGCTTGTGTCAAAAATGGTCAGTGCAGCGTGTCCCTCTGAGGCGAAGCGCGGAATTTCCGCGTAATACTGCACCGTGAATTCCGGATTCGCCGACGAGGCCAGCAGAACGAGCGTCCCATCCTGTACGCTGACCGTCAGCACGGGCACAGACTCGCCCGGCGCGACCGTTACGCTTTCGACCTCCTGCAAACCTGCATCCTCGTCCGTCTGCATGACGGACACTGTCACGCCCGTGTCGGCATCCAGTATATCTTCGTCCGCCTGTTCAAACAGGGAAGACAGAGCGGCGCTCTTGACCAGAACCTCCGCCGTCAGCGTCATTTCGCTGGTATCGACCGGCGTTTCAGCCTGTGTCAGTCCGATCTGCCGGACGATCCACTGCTCCGCGCCGCTCGATGCGGACGCAGACAGAAGCGTGCTGTCTGCGTCCACCGTCTGCACGGCAAGCGCTGTACCCTCCGGCAGCGGCTGGGGACTTTCGACTGTGACGCGCAGATGCAGCTGTGCATCATCATAGCTGAAGTCCTGCTTGGCCGGTTCTTGCGGGAGATAGCAGGAATCCGTATGCGTATGCTCCGGAAGCGTGCAGAGAAGCGTTCCGTCCGCATCATAGCAGCTTTCCGTATGTGTATGCTCGTTCAGACCACACAGCGGCGTTTGCTCTTCCAACTGCTCGTAGCAGTCCGCCGTGTGCGTATGCTGCGGCAGCGGACAGATCAAAAGCCCATCTTCGCTGTAGCAGTCCGGGCCGTGCGTGTGTGCTTCCAACCCGCAGATGGGCTGCGGGCCAGGATCCGGTTCGTCAGGGGTGTCCGGTTCATCCGGGGTATCCGGCGCGCTGACGGGCAGGACGCCGTAGCCGAGGATCGAGGCGTCGTCCAGGGCATAGGTTTTTCTGACGACGCAGCCGCCAACATTGCCCTCCGCAGTTGTGATCGCTTCGGGCTGTGCGTCTGTGATGATGCCGACATGGTCGGCAAGGCGGTCGCCGTCTCGATCAAAGAAGACAAGGTCGCCCGTCCTTGGAGCCATCGTTCCGGCGGTGGCATAGAGTCCCGCGGCCGTCAGCTGCTCTGTCCAGTAGATGCAGCCGGAGGCATAGGGGAAGACGGACTGCTCGACGCCTGCATAGTGCAGACAGAAAGAGGCGAACATGGCGCACCATTCGCCATATGGATCGCCGAACCACGCGCCGTAGCGCGTATAGCCGTGAATCCCGCCGTTTTCATCCACGGCATAGTTGCGGCTGCTCTGCGCGTAGCCAAGCTGGCTGTTTGCGACTGCCGCGACATTTGCAGCCAAATCGTCCGTGAGATCCTGCGGGATTGTCCGCTCCCATACGGCGGGGGACTCCAGGTCGGCTTCGGGGTCTGAATAGCAGGCAAGACTGTGCTGATGCTCCTCCAGTTCGCAGATAAGCAGATCTTCATAGCAGGCATCGGTATGCTCGTGCTGCGTCGGGGCTTCTTCGTCCGCGCCCTCTTCCTGTCCGCAGATGAGCACCCAACTTGTGCGGTAACAGTCGGCCGTATGCTGGTGTCCGAGGTTCTCCTCCAGACCGCAGACGATATTGCCCGCTTCGTCAAAGCAGTCCGCCGTGTGCAGGTGGGCACCCTCGCCCTCTGCAAGTTCGCAGACCAGAATGGCCTCCTCCTGATAACATGCGTCCGTGTGGACGTGTTCCGGCTGCTCCGGCGTGTCTTCATCCGGCGCATCCTGTCCGCAGACCAGCACGCGCGCATAGCAGCTTTCAGGATCGTGGATATGCTCTTCCTTTCCGCAGAACGGCTGCTGCGACATTGTAACCGCTGGAAGGATCAGCGCATAGGTCGTGCAGAACACGACGATGCAGGAGAGCACCGTCACGACGCGGCGCCATTTTTTCTTTTGGAGATGTGTTTTCAGATAGTTGATTGTCCGAACCGGCAGATGTCTCCGCATGCCGATACCTCATCTCTTTCCGCTTCTGTGCGTGTTTTGTTACATTAGTTACATTATCAATATACAGGGCCGAATACGTTGAGCGGCCAGATCCGGAAAATGACCTTGCCGACGATCTGCTCCGTCGAGACGCAGCCGACCGTCGTGTTCCGAGAATCAACGGATACGTCGCGGTTGTCGCCCATCAGGAAATATCGCTCGTCCGGCACCTGATACGGCAGTTCGATGTTGGTTTGGCCGTAAGCCTTTTCCATAAGATACGGTTCGTCCAGCAGCGACCCGTCAACGAAAACGTTTCCGTTTTCGTCGATGTCAACCCACTGCCCGGGGCCTGCGATATACCGCTTGATGAGAAGCTTGTTCCCGTGATAGAACGCGGCGATATCGCCTGGCTCAAAGCGTGAACTTTTGATACTGACAACGATTTGGCCATCCTGCAGCGTCGGTGACATGGAACTGCCGTAAATGCGCAGCACCGGCATCCAGAGCGTAGCGATCAGCACCGCCAGCGCTGCGACGACGACCAGAATTGCAACCGTACTTCTGAGCGTCCGGCTATATTTGCTTTTATATCGCAGCCGCCTGCGTTCCGTCGCAAGCTGCTCTGCGGTCGGCAGGTCAACAGGCCTGCTTGTGCGCTTTCCCATGATTTCTCTGTTCCTTTTGTAAGATGCGGTTTTGTTCGGCGTGCGTCCGGGACTTGGCATATATGTCCCGGCGCGCCCTCATGAAAGTAAATGCCTCTTTGCGGACTATAATAATAGCAGTTTTTCCCGTAAATTTCAACCCTTTTCGACATTTTTGCCGATAATTATATGGATTTTCCTTGCTGATAGGAAAAGAAATCCAGACGGCCGCCGGATGGAATATCTGCCGTTTTCTCTGGCCGCGGGTCTGCAAAATAGAAAGGAATTGACGCTTGCGAACGTTTGTTTTCTATGGTATAATACCTTTTAAGACTGTCTCTTGGAATTTGATTGACAGAAAGGAATGAGAGCCATTCATGAAGGATATCCTACCCTATCTGAAGCCGTACCGCAGGCGCATTGCACTGGCGATGCTGCTGGTCGCGGCGGCGACAGTGTGCGATCTGCTGCTGCCGACGATTATGAACGACATCTTGAATAACGGTGTCCGGCAGTCGGATTTTGCATATATTGTGCGCTGCTGCGCGTGGATGCTGGCCGTTGCGGCGGCGGGTCTTGCCGCGCTTCTGGCTGGGCGGAAAATCAGCTGTGACGTGGTTGCGGGTTTCAATGCCGATCTGCGCACAGACGTGTTTTCCCTCGTCAATAATATGACGTTCGAGGAATTCAATTCTATCGGCGCGGCAGCGCTCCTGTCCCGGTCAACCTACGACATCGGCACCGTCTCCTGGGTCGCATCGATGATCTCCGGCAGCCTCATTACGATTCCGGTGCTGTTTTTCGGCGGTGTCATTCTGGCGCTGCGCAAGGACGTGACGATGAGCCTGATCCTGCTGCTGTTCGTCCCGGCGATCTTCCTGATCGTCCGGCCCATCAGCAAGCGCATCGGGCCCCTGCACGAGACCTCCGACAAGTACATCGACATCCAGAACGACGTCATGCGCGAACGTCTGCACGGCATCCGCGTTATCCGCGCATTTAATAAGGAAGCGAGTCTGCAGCAGAAGATCGCCGACGCCACACACGTCATGGCCGAGAACATCATCAACGCCAACGTGCAGATGGGCCTTCTGAGCCCGGCAGCCGTGCTGCTGGTGAATCTTGCGGGCGTGGCGATCTTGTGGCTCGGCGGCTGGCGCATGGAGACGGGCAGCCACGCCATCTCCGGCGGCGATATCTTCGCCATCATCCAGTATCTGGCGCTTGTCGCCAACGGCGTTCTGATGGGCGGCTTTGCCATGGTCATGCTGCCGCACGCAAAGGTCGCGGCTGATCGCATCGGCGAGATCTTTCACGCCACAGGAATGCAGGAGACAGCCAAGGGCGCGGAGCACACGTTCGGCGGCGAAATTACCTTCGACCATGTGACCTTCCGCTATGAGGGCGCATCGGAGGCTGCTGTGCAGGACGTCAGCATGCACATCCTGCCGGGACAGAAGATCGCCGTCATCGGCGGCACGGGCAGCGGCAAAAGTACGCTCGTGCAGCTGCTGCTGTCCTTCCGCCTGCCGACTGAGGGACAGATCCTCTTCGATGGCGTCAGTGCCTCGCAGATCGACCGGGGCGTGATCCGGAAGAACATCAGCTGCGTCCTGCAGAAGACCGCCGTCTATTCCGGTACCATCCGGCACAACATCGAGATGGGCCGCCCCGGCGCGGCGGAGGCGGAGATCCTCGAAGCCGCCGACATCGCGCAGCTCACGCCCTTCCTGAGCTCCCTGCCTGAGCGGCTGGAGCATCCGCTGCAGCAGTCCGGCAAGAATCTCTCCGGCGGGCAGAAGCAGCGGCTGTGCATCGCGCGCGCCATCTTAAAGGACGCGCCCATCTACGTCTTTGACGACAGCTTCTCCGCGCTCGACTTCCTGACGGAAGCGAACCTGCGCCGGAGCCTCAATGAGAAAATTCAGGGCAAGACCCAGATCGTCATCACCCAGCGCATCACCTCGGCCATGAACGCGGATCACATTTTCGTCATGGACCGCGGGCGGCTGGTCGACGACGGCGTGCACGCGGAGCTCTTGTCCCGCTGTAAGATCTATCAGGAGATCTACGCCTCGCAGACAGGAGGTGACGCGAAGTGAAGCAGGAACAGAAGAACCACGTTTCCGCCGACGCGCTCATCCAGCTGCTGAAGGGCGCGAAGTCTATTCGCTGGCAGCTCGCGCTCGGCGTGCTCATGAGCCTGGTGCTCGTCGTGTGCGCGCTCGTCATCCCGACGCAGATGGGCGCGCTGGTGCAGATCTTAATTGACTATTTCGACGCGCCGGAGACGGGCGCGTCCGTGCTGGCGCAGCTCGCGCCGGGGCTGCTGGCGCTGCTCGGCGTATATCTTCTGCGCGCCGCCGTCAGCTACGGCAAGATGCAGCTGCTCAACCGCGCTGTCAGCCGGTATTTTACCTGCAATCTGCGCATCCAGATCTCCGACAAAATTCAGCGTCTGCCTGTCAGCTTTGTCGATCATACGCCCGTCGGCGATATTCTCTCGCGCATGACGGAGGACGTGTCCCGGATCGGTGGCTCCCTGCATACGGTGCTCGACACCATTACAGGCGGCTTTTTGCAGATCCTTGCCATCGCGGTCGTGATGTTCCTGCAGAACTGGCAGCTTTCGCTGGCCGTGATTGCGTTCATGCCGGTTTCCATCTGGCTGTCAGCAAAGATCGCGGGCCGGTCGGAAACGTATTTCCATCAGATGTTCAAGCAGTCCGGCGAGTTGTATTCCGTCGTGGAAGAAGCCTACACGAACTACGCGACGACAAAGGCTTATAATCTCGAGGAGCACTGCGCCAAACGCCACGCGGAGATCAACGATGCGCGCCGCGTCTCCGAGGCGAAAGCAACCTATCTCTCCGCCATCGTCCAGCCGGTCATCACTGCGTCCAACTCGCTGGCGTATATCGCCATCAATCTGCTCGGCGGCTGGCTGATCGTGCGGCAGGGCGTTCCGGTGGGCGTGATTGTGACGCTGGTGCTGTTTGCACGGCAGTTTTCCGAGCCGCTCGAGCAGATTTCCAACGGCCTGAGTACGCTGCAGCAGGCCAAGGCGGCCGCCCGGCGCGTCGTCGATCTGCTGGAGCTGCCGGAGGAAGCGCCGATCGAACAAGCTCTTCCTGCGGGCGGAGACGGCAGCGTGGAGTTCCGACATGTGGATTTTGCCTATGAGCCGGATACCGAACTCATCCAAGATTTGAACCTGCATGTGGAAAAGGGCCAGCACGTCGCCATCGTCGGCCCAACCGGTGCGGGCAAGACGACGATTGTGAATCTGCTCATGCGGTTCTACGACGTCGATTCCGGCAGCATCCTGCTGAGCGGGCACGACATTGCGAACTATTCCCGCGCCTCCACACGCGACCGCTTCGGCATGGTGCTGCAGGACACATGGCTCTTCGGCGGCACGATCGCCGAGAACGTAGCCTTCGGCAAGCCGGACGCGACGCGCGAGGAAATTATCCGCGCCTGCGATGAGGCGTACTGCGACCATTTTATCCGCACGCTCCCCAAGGGCTACGATACCGTGGTCGGCAGCGATACCTCATCGATCTCCTCTGGCCAGAAGCAGCTGCTGACCATCGCGCGGGCGCTTCTCGCGCAGCGCGAACTGCTGATTCTCGATGAAGCGACATCCAATGTCGATACGCGTACGGAACTGCTCATCCAGAAAGCCATGGACCGCCTCATGCGCGGCAGGACCTGCTTCATCATCGCCCACCGCCTGTCCACGATCGTCGATGCCGACCTCATTCTGGTTCTGCGCGACGGCCGTATTGTGGAGCAGGGCAGGCACCGCGATCTGCTGGAGAAAAAGGGCTTCTATTACGAAATCTACAAGAGTCAGTACGATATCGCATAAAAAAACCCCGGACAGGCCAAAGCCCGTCCGGGGTTTTCTGAAAGCGCACAATCGTATAAAATGGCATGAACCATGGCGAAATTGTACCAGTAGAATGCACCAACCGCGTCCAAGCTATGCGCGCCGTTCCCTGCGGGCCAGATGCGCATAATAGCCAAGGCACAGCAGGACCTGCACAACGGTCGAGCAGGGGGTCGCGAGGCCGATGTAGAACAGGCGCACGTTCGGCAGCCGGGACATGGCGAACGACACGGGGATACGGACGCCGAACGCGCCCAGAATGCCCTGCGTCATGACAAAGACTGTCTTGCCGAGGCCGGAGAAATAGCCCACGAAGCAGAACAGGAACGAGGTCAGCAGACAGTCGATGGCGTAGGCCTTGAGATAGTCCGCAGCCTCGAGGATGACGGCGCGGTCATTGGCAAAGATCCCGGCCAGCAGATCGCCGTGGAAGAAGTTGAAATAGAACACGAACACGCTGATGCACAGCGACGTGACGACGCTGTAGCGCAGGGCTTTTTTGGCCCGATCCGGCTTGGCCGCGCCGGTATTCTGCGCGACGAAGGCGGAGACGGACTGCGAAAAGGCCGACGGCAGCAGCATGACGAAGGCGCAGACCTTCTCCGCGATGCCCATGCCTGCCGACTGCAGCAATCCCAGCGAGTTGACGATCGCCAGAATCACCAGGAACGACACGCCGACCAGCACGTCCTGCAGCGCGATCGGCACGCCGAGGCGCAGGATCCCGGCCGTGAGCGGCCGGTCGAAGCGCAGCTGCTCCTTGCGGAAGGTGAACGGCAGTTTGCGCCGCGCGATCACGAACAGCGACAGGACCACGCTGATGGCCTGCGCGAACACCGTTGCCAGCGCTGCGCCTGCCGCGCCGAGGTGGAAGACGGCGACCAGCAGCAGATCACCGAAGATATTCACGACGCACGCGATGGCAACCGTGATGAGCGGCATTTTGGAATCGCCGAGCCCGCGGAAGACGCTGCCGATGACGTTGAACGCGACGATGAACAGCGTGCCGGCCGAGCAGATGCGCACATACTGCGTCGTGGGGTCGAAGGCCTCCTCCGGCGCCTGCAGCAGGCGGCAGAAGGGCGCGGCCAGCGTCACAAGTACGGCGGTCAGTCCGAGCGCGACGCAGACGAACAGACAGATGGCAGAGCCGATGACGCTGCCGGCTTCGTCGGGCTTTCCCTCGCCGATCTTCTGCCCGAGCAGGACGGTCACGCCCGTCGTCAGGCCGACGAGCAGCGAGGTGACCAGCTGCATGGCCTGGCTGCCGGTCGAGACGGCGGAGATATCCGCCGTACCCGCGAATTTGCCGACGACGATCAGGTCGACCGCGCCGTACATCGCCTGCAGAAACAGCGCCAGCAGCACCGGGCCTGCGAAGCGCAGCAGAGACGGAAGGATGCTTCCGTTCAGAAAATCATTTTGCTGTTTCTTCATACCAGACTCCAAAAAAAGAGCCGGATAAAACCCCGGGCCCGCGCCCGACATCTTATCCAGCCGAATTTCTCCCATCGACCCTCCGATGAACGGTGTATATTCTAACGGAAATGGGCAGGAAAGTCAAGAAAAAAGGGCTTGCGGGAAGCGCAGACCCTTGGCTCCCCTTCCAGGGGCCGATTCCCCCTATCGGGGGGAAATGTCCCGAAGGGACAAAAGGGGGGGAGGGATGCTGGCTCGGCGCAGCCGAGACTGAGAGGTTGTCGCAGATTTGCATAGAAAAAATCCAAACCGCAAATTCAGTTTGCGGTTTGGAAAGGAAGAAATGAGCACAGAGGATAAGAGACGTCGCTTGCGGCGGCTCGTTCCGCCGTGGTCATTTCTGACGCGCCAGCGTTTTCTTTTGGAGAAGCAAAAGAAAATGCTGTGCCGCAGTTGCAAGTCTGCCGCAAAGTATCGGCCTTTCAGCAGTTTTCCAAAGACATTACATATCTTTGCTGCTTTGCAGCTTTTCCGCCTGGTCGGCGGTGACGAGGGCGTCGATGAGTTCGTCGAGAGCGCCGTCCATGATGCTGTCGATCTTGTAGAGCGTCAGGCCGATGCGGTGGTCGGTGACGCGGCCCTGGGGGAAGTTGTAGGTGCGGATGCGCTCGTTGCGCATGCCGGTGCCGACCTGGCTGCGGCGCTCGGAGGTGACGGCGGATTCGATGCGCGCCTGCTCGATCTGATAGAGCTTGGAGGCGAGCATCTGCATGCACTTTTCGCGGTTCTGGACCTGGCTGCGCTCCTCCTGACAGGCCACGACGATGCCGGACGGCTTGTGGATGAGACGCACGGCGGAAGACGTCTTGTTGATGTGCTGTCCGCCCGCGCCGGACGAGCGGTAGACCTGCATCTCGATGTCCTCCGGCCGGATATCGACCTCGGCCTGCTCCATCTCGGGCAGGACCGCGACGGTCGCGGTCGACGTGTGCACGCGGCCGCCGGACTCCGTCTCCGGCACGCGCTGGACGCGGTGGACGCCGGATTCAAATTTGAGCCGGGAATACGCGCCCGCGCCCTGGATCTCAAAATCCGCTTCCTTCACGCCACCAAGCTCCGTCTCGTTATAGTTGAGGAGCGTCACGGTCCAGTGCTTCGCCTCGGCGTACATCGTGTACATCCGGTACAGGCTGTGGGCGAACAGGGCGCTTTCCTCGCCGCCGACGCCGCCCCGGATCTCCATGATGACGCTCTTGTCGTCGTTCGGGTCGCGCGGGAGAAGGAGAATTTTCAATTCCTGCTCCAGCGCCTCCAGCTTTCTCTTGTTCTCGGAAAATTCCTCCTGGCAGAGCGCCTTCATCTCCGGCTCCAGCCCCTCGGAGAGCATGGCGCGCAGATCCTCCTGCTCCGCCTGCGTGCGCCGGTAGCTGCGGTAGGCCGTGATGATGGGCTCGAGCTGCCGCTGCTCCTTCAGCAGCTGCGAGGCCGCCTTCGGGTCGTTATAAAAATCCGGCTGCGCGGCCCGCTCGGCCATTTCGAGATACCGCGCCTCGACCAGCTTCAGTTTCTCCAGCATGTCCTTCCTCACAAAACTCGTATTTCAGAAATATCATACTCTATTTTATCCGCAACGTCAAATATCCGCGCACATTTCGTGCATACTAAAAGCGTTTGGAAGGAGGATGCGCATGAAAAGACTTTTCTGTCTGCTATCCGCGCTGGCGCTGCTGCTGCAGCCGGTGCACGCCGCGCAGCCGCCGCAGCGGTATCTGGCGCTGACGTTTGACGACGGCCCGTCGGGCGAGCTGACCGAGCAGCTGCTCGAGGGGCTTGCCGCACGGCAGGTCCGCGTGACGTTTTTTGTCTGCGGCTACCGCGTGGAGGAATTTCCCGACACGCTCCGGCACATCGCGGCCGGCGGCCACGAGATCGGCCTGCACAGCAGCCGGCACGACTACATGCAGAAGATGGACTACGCCGCCGCCCTGCAGGATCTGACCAGCTGCATGCAGACCGTCGAGGACTGCTGCGGTGTCCGTGCGCGGCTGTTCCGGCCGCCCGGCGGGCTGTACAGCGACGCGCTGCTGCAGGCGGCGAAAGACGCGGACCTGTCCGTCATCCTCTGGTCGGTCGACCCGTGCGACTGGGACGAGGCGGCGTGGGACGGCGTTCTGCCGACGGTCCTGTCCGAGGCGCATGACGGCAGGATCATCCTGATGCACGATCTGTCCGCGCATTCGGTCACGTGCGCGCTGCAGGCGATCGACCGGCTGATGGCGCAGGGGTATGAATTCTGCACCGTCTCGCAGCTCGCGCAGCTGCGAGGCACGGCGCTGGCTCCCGGCGAGGTCTATACCGGCTTTCCGCCGAAGGACAGTTGACGCGGCACGCATTCCGGGGTAAAATAAGGGCAATATCCTATCAAAAGCCGCATTTGCGGCGTTTGCCCCGGGAGGTATCCATATGGACAAACAAGCCCTCCGCGCGGAGATCCGCGCAAAAAAGCGCGCCATGACCCCCGCCCAGATCGAAGCGGCCAGCGACCGGCTGGCAGAGCTTCTGTTTGCGCACCCGGCCTACCGGGCCGCGAAGAGCCTGTACGGCTATCTTTCCTACAACCAGGAGGTCCGCACCGCGAAGATCCTGCAGCAGGCGCAGAAGGACGGCAAGCGCGTGGCCGTGCCGAAGGTCTTCGGCGACGAGATGCGGTTTTTGTGGCTGGACGATCTGTCCGCCGTCGCCCCCGGCGCTTACAACATCCCGGAGCCCGTGGCCGACACGCCTGTGGCTGATGATGAGACCGCGCTCGTGCTCATGCCCGGCCTCGCCTTTGACCCGGACGGGCACCGCTGCGGCTACGGCGGCGGGTTTTACGACAAGTATCTCGCCGCGCACCGGCAGCATGTGACGCTGGCGCTGTGCTACGATTTCCAGATGTTCGCGCATCTGGACGTGGACGACTACGACATTCCGGTGCAGTACGTGCTGTCCGCACCGGCCGGGGAGGACGCGGGATGAACAAATACGTCTTTGTGCTGATCGTCTGCGCCGTCGTCTTTCTCGTCTGCTTTCTGATCGACTCGCTGCTGAAGCTCCTGTTCCCGAAATCGCGGCTGGAAAAAAGCAAGCAGGTCGTCCGCCCGCCGCGCAGGAGCGCCGTGATCGGCGTGATTTTGACCTTCGCGGGCGCGGCGATGCTGGTGAAGCTCCTGCCGGAGAAGGGCGATCTGCTGTTCATCCTCGGGAGCATCGTGGCGGTGATCTTCGGCGTGATTTTGCTGTGTACATATTTCTCGTTCGTGATCTATTATGACGACGAGGGCTTCCTCTACAAGGCCTGGGGCCATGGCAAGCAGGAATTCCGCTACAGCCAGATCAGGGGGCAGCGGAGTCTTCTTACCCGCGGCGGCGTCAACACGATCCTGTTCGTGGGCAAGGAGGAGATCAACCTCTACAGCGCCATGCAGAACCTGAACGCGTTTTTGAGCAAGGCGTTTTTCAAATGGTGCGCCGCGAAGGGCATCGACCCCGATTCCGTGGAAAATAACCCCCGTATGGCGACCTACTTCCCTGACCCGGATCCCGCAAAGCCGCAGGACGGCGGACAATAAAAAACAAGGTGCAGCCCGTGCCCGGGCTGCACCGTTTTTGTTTTTCCGCGGGGCTTATTCCACCGTGACCAGGCCATCCGGCCCGATGGTGACGGACATGCCGTCCTTGACATAGGCCAGGAAGTCCTCGCCGAGGGAATCGACGACCGGCATCTTGCCGGGCTGGAGCCAGACGTCGGCGAGAATGGCGCCGGCTGCCGCCAGAGAGTCGATGGGGTTGGCGAACAGCATGCACGCCGGCTGCCGGTCCATCGCGCACGCGCAGTAGAGGACGAGGCCGCCCGTGGTCGAGCCGATGGTCTGCGGCAGGCAGAGCGCCTTGCCGGCCATGGGCTTGCCGTAGAGGTCGGGGTTATTCTGGTCGCCGCATTTGGCCGTCTTGTCGCCGAACTGGAGCGATTTCTGGAACGAGGCCAGCGTATTGAGTCCGCCGTGCGACACGAGCGCTTCGGCCTGCGCGCAGCCGGGCGTGACGACACGGCCCTGGAAGGTCTTCATGCGTGTTTGCCCCCTTTCGTGATCCTGGCAAGGATCTCATCGTCGGTGTAATAGCGTGCGGTGGTATAGGTGCGCAGCTTGTTGGAGGAGGTAATGACCGGCATCTTGCCGCAGAGCGGATTGTTCATGTACATGAGCGGACAGATATAGGACGTGATGACGCCGGTTTTTTTGAGCCGGGCGGCATAGGGCGTTTTCTCAAACTCCTTCAAAACGGCGGGCGCGGCGGTGAAGACTGTGGGGGTGCAGACTTTGCTGCGGCCTGCCTCTGCAAGCGCCTTTTCCACGCGGTCGGTCCAGGTTTTCAGCTGCTCAAGTGACATATGCGGACAGCCCATGAAGCAAAGCTTCGGCTTTGCATCCTTATTCTTCCAAACAACGGGATAATTGTCCTTCACGCGCTGGAGTTCCGCGTCGTCGATCACATAGACCTTCGCGTCTTCGGCAACCAGCGCCTCGCCCTGCTCCTTTGCCTCGGGGGTGAGGTTTGCGATGTGGTACAGACCCACCGCGCCGTTGGACGCAGTCGCCGCGCCGAAGTCCTTGAGATAGGTGCAGGCTGCATCATCCAGTTCTGTGCCAAGCCACTTGTCAAGGCCTACGACATAAGGTACGTCTTCCATGACCTTCATGCCGATGGCCGAACCAAGCAGCTGCGCTTCGGGCTTTTTGGACGTCTCGATTTTGATGACCCACGTTGCCCGGCGTCCTTCGTCGGTCAGCAGACCGAAATACGGCACAAAGCCGACGATGGAGCCCATGATGTCCATAATGCCGGAATTGCGGTTGCAGCGCGCGCCGAGCACGGAGTTGGCGTACACGACGGCGGAGGATTCCGACCACGAGAGCACCTCGCCCTTTTCGGGCTTGTTGCCAACCTCGGGCATATAGCAGGTGCAGGTGAATGCGTCCTTACTGAGCAGCCCGAGTTTTTCCAGCTGGCCCTCATAGAAAGCCTGCTTGTTGTACATAAATTTCTTGAACACAAGCTGCTGCAGGAGATTTGCCGGGACATTGGGGTCGAGCGGGCGGGGGTCTGCTGAGAATTGCTGGCCGGATACGGCGCCTGCGTCGATCAGCTGCTGCATAAGATCATACACCGGCTGCAAAACGCCGAGGCCGAAGGATGTGACAAGATGATTATACCGGCTCGTGACCGGAACCATCTTCTCCGCGTGGAATGCTTCGCCGAACATAACAAGCGTTTTCATGACCTTCGCCATGGTTTCACCCTTGGCGCCGTCCAGAATTGCCTGCTGTTCGTCCGTCAGGATCATGCCCATGATGGATCTGCCTCCTTTTTTTCTATTATATAGTAACAAAAAATCAAATGCGGTTGGTAGAGGCGGGGCCCTGCTCCGCCCGCTGGGCAGCTGCAAATCTGCACAGTGCCCCTACACCCGTATGAGAGGGAGCCTTTAGGCGTACTCAGAATGTGATCTGTTCCCCGCTTCGTGTTAAGGTCTTTCCGTAATAGCACGTCATGGCCTTGACCAGCGCGTCGAGGTCCTCCGCGCCCGCCGATTCCACGCACGAGTGCATGGCCAGCTGCGCAAGGCCGATGTCCACGCTCGGGACGGAGACTTTCGTTGTGGCGATGGAGCCGAGCGTCGAGCCGCCCGGCATGTCGGAGCGGTTCGCGTAGACCTGCACGGGGGCGCCCGCCTCACGGCAGACTGCTGTGAACAGCGCGCAGGAGACGCCATCGGTCGTGTAGCGCTGGTTGGCGTTGAATTTGATGACGACGCCGCCGTTCAGACGCGGCGTATTGGTCATGTCGGCGTATTCCGGGTGGTTCGGGTGCACGCCGTGGGCGTTGTCCGCCGAGACAAGGAAACTCTGTGCAAGCATGCGCAGATACCCTTCCTCGTTCAGACCCAGCGCAAGCGCGATGCGCCGGAGCGTATCGGAAAGCAAACTCGACGCTGCGCCCTGCTTCGTCTCGCTGCCGACCTCTTCATTATCGAATGCGCAGAAAACCGGCACGCTGCCGGAGGCCTTCGCTGCCAGAAAGCCCTCGAGCAGACCAAACACGCAGCCGAGATCGTCCAGCCGCGGGGCGAGAATAAATTCGTTTTTCGCGCCGAGGCAAGTGCCGCGTGTGCGCACATACAGACTCAGGTCTTCTCCGAGCACCTCGTCCTCCTGCACGCCCGCAGCCTTGGCCACGACGCTGCGGAAGCTGCCGGAGGATTCCTGCATGCCATAGAGCGGGAGTGTGTCAATGTTTGCCATGAACTTGAAGCCCTCGTTTGCGGCGCGGTTCATGTGGATGGCGACAGAGGGGATCACAGCCAGGTCGCGGTCTACATCGACCAACTTTGTCTCCAGCTTTCCGTCCTTCGCCGTCACGATGCGGCCCGCAACGGAAAGCGGCCGGTCAAACCATGTGCCCATGAGCATGCCGCCGTATTTTTCTGTTGACAGCTGCACATACGGGCCGGACTTTTTCTCCGGGTTGTGCTTGATCTTGAAGGTAGGGGAGTCGGTATGCGCGGCGGCCATCAGGAAGCCTGCGGGCGCACTTTGCGGGATGCGGAAGGACAGGAGCGACGAGCCGTTGCGCGTGACGAAGTATTTTCCGCCCGGTGTCAGCGTCCACGCGTCCTGTTCCCGCAGCTGCGTATAGCCGTTCTGCTCCAGCCGCTTCGCAAGCGCCTGCACGGCATGATAGCAGCTGGGGCTGGCGGCAAGAAAGTCAAAAAGCTGATCAGTAAGCATGAAAGAACCCTCCATGTGTCGTTTTCTTTCAGTATACCGCGCCCGGCGCAGGCCCGCAAGGGCGAATTTTCACCGGATGTCTTTTCAACGCGGATAATCTGTGATAAACTATGAGGGCAAATTCGATAAAAACAAAAGCAATGGAGGCTTTTTTATGAAAAAAACAGTCCTGCGGGAATACGCAAAACTCATCGCCAAGGTCGGTGCAAATGTTCAGAAGGGGCAGGAGGTCTTTATCACGGCCGAACTTGACCAGCCGGAATTTGTGGCGATGCTCGTTGACGAATGCTATAAGCTGAAAGCAAAAAAGGTCGTCGTTGACTGGAGTTATCAACCGCTTACGAAGCTGCATGTGCGCTACCGTTCGCTCAAGACGCTCTCTACGCTTGATAATTATGAAGAAGCCCGCTGGCAGCACTATGTTGATACCATTCCCTGCCGCATCTACCTCATCAGCGAGGATCCCGACGGTCTGCGCGGTGTGAACCAGGAGAAAATGGCCAAGGCCCAGCAGGCCAAGTATCCCATTGTCAAGGGCTACCGCGACCAGATCGAGAACAAGTATCAGTGGTGTATCGCCGCTGTGCCGGGCGAAAAGTGGGCCAAGAAACTCTTCCCGGAACTGCGTGCGTCGCAGGCCGTGGAAAAGCTGTGGGACGCCATTTTGAAGACCTCGCGCGTAACGGGCGATCCCATCCAGGCATGGAACGACCACAACAAGGATCTGAACGATCGCTGCGAATATCTCAACAATCTGCACATCCGGGAACTGCGCTACAAGTCCTCCAACGGCACCGACTTCACCGTCGGCATGATTCCCGAGGCGCAATTCTGCGGCGGCGGTGAGACGAGCCTGCAGGGCATTTTCTTCAACCCCAACATCCCTACCGAGGAATGCTTTATCTCCCCGATGCGCGGCGTGGCCGAGGGCATCGTCTACGCGACGAAGCCGCTGAGTTATCAGGGCCAGCTGATCGATGGCTTCTGGATCCGCTTCCACGAGGGCAAGGCCGTCGAATGGCACGCTGAAGAAAATAATGAACTTCTGACGAAGCTGATTGAGATGGACGAGGGCAGCTGCTATCTCGGCGAATGTGCGCTTGTGCCGTTTGATTCTCCCATCAACCAGACCGGCCTGCTGTTCTACAACACGCTGTTCGACGAGAACGCCTGCTGCCATCTGGCGCTCGGCATGGGCTTTGCGGACACCATCAAGGACTTCCAGAACAAGACGCTGGACGAATGCCGCAAGCTTGGCGTGAACGACTCCATGATTCACGAGGACTTCATGATCGGATCGGCAGACCTCGCTATCGATGCCGTCTGCGAGGACGGCAAGACTGTTGCCATCTTCCGCGACGGAACGTGGGCATTCTGATTCCGCAGGCAAACCAAAATCGATTCTGACTAGAACATGCCCCTGCTTTCCCATTCCGAAAGCAGGGGCATGTTGAAGTATGCGCGGGCGGGCAGCGTGTCCGTTTATTGCGATACCGTATACAGTGCGTAGAAATATCCCTTCTGCGCCATCAGATCGTCAAAGGAGCCGGACTCGGCGATGCGGCCGTCCTTCAGAACGAGAATGCCGTCATAGCGGCGCAGCGCCGCCTGCTCCAGCGTGTGCGTGACGACGATGCGCGTAACGCCGGACAGGGACAGGACATCGTCTCATACAGGGATTCCGGTGAGACTGTGCGCAGTTCTGTCCCGTCGAGAAGAATTTTTCCCGCATACGCCATGCCGGGTGTCGTCAGGAGATTCAGAAGCGTCGATTTTCCGCTTCCGCTTGCGCCGACAATCGCGTAGGCCTTCCCAGCATCAAATACTGCACTGACCCCGCGCAGAATTTCGGTTTCTCCGTCATAGCTGAACCGTACGTCCTCGAGCCGAAGCTGACGCATCAGCGGTGCGATCTGGACACCGTCCGGCTGTTCCTGCGTGAATCTGTGCTGCCTGCGCAGCGCGCGGATGTTCTCCGCAAGTCTGATCTGCATATCCATCCCTCCCGATGCCTCTATCGTATCAGATACCGCGCCGGAATGGAACACGCGATTCATACAATTTAGATGGAACATACTCATACTGATGGTATGACTTTTCTGCGCTGCCGTAGAAAAACTTGCTGCGGCAGACACGTTTTCATTGATTTTTTAGTATGGGATATGGTATGATAAATAAAATTTTCATGCACGCCCTGTGCATGAGACGGGGTGGACATCCCGAAAAATACGGGTACAGGAGGTATTCTTATGAAGTTGTCCAGCAAAGCGCTTGCATGCGGGCAGTCCCCCATGCGCAAATTCCATCCCTACGCAGTGGCAGCAGCGGCAGCCGGCAAAAAAATCTATCATCTGAATATCGGCCAGCCCGATATCCACACGCCGGATGCGCTGTATGACGCGATCCACAATTTCCGCACGCCGGTTCTGGCCTACGCAGCCTCGCCCGGCATCCCGGAATTGATCGAAGCTATCCGGAAGTACTATGAAAACATCGGCGTTGGACTGGACGAGTCCGACATCCTCATTACGACCGGCGGCAGCGAAGCATTGCAGATTGCGGCAAACTGTCTGCTGGACGACGGCGACGAGGTCATTGTCCCCGAGCCGTTCTATCCGAACTATCACACGTTCATCACGACCGCAGGCGGCGTCATCCATCCGCTGCACACAAAGCCGGAGGAAGGCTATTTCTATGCCGACCGCGCACGCATTGAGGCCTGCATCACGCCAAAGACGAAGGCCATTATGATCACGAATCCCGGCAATCCCACCGGCACCTGTCTGACGGAGGAACAGATGAAGATGCTTCTGGACGTAGCCGTGGAGCATGATCTGTATTTGGTGGCCGACGAGGTCTACCGCGAGTTTACCTACGACGGCGAGCCGCTGCATTCGTTCGGCAAATTTGACTACGGACAGGAAAACCTGATCCTGATCGATTCCGTTTCCAAGCGCTTTTCCGCCTGCGGCGCGCGTATCGGCTGTCTGATCAGCCGCAATCGGGACTTTATGGCCAATGCCCTCAAATACTGTCAGGCGCGGCTATCGGTCGCAACGCTCGACCAGATTGCGGCTGCGGCGCTTTACTCCGTCGGGCCGGAATACTTCGAGCAGGTGCGGCAGGAATACAAGCGCCGCCGGGATACCGTCGTGCGCAAGCTGCACGAGATCCCCGGCGTCATCTGCGAATGCCCGCGCGGCGCGTTCTACCTGATGGCCGCCCTGCCGGTCGACAACGCGGAGAAATTCCAGCTGTGGCTGCTGCAGGAATTTGAAGACCACGGCGATACCGTCATGTTCTCCGCCGGCGAGCCGTTCTACGCCACCGAAGGCAAGGGCCTGAGCGAGATCCGCATCGCCTACGTCCTCAAGCAGGAGGACCTTGAGCGCGCCATGGACCTTCTCGCCCTCGGCATCCAGAAATACAACGAAACGCACTGAAGAAAAGTATAAAAAAGGAGCGGCGTATGCCGCTCCTTTTTGCGCGTCATGTATCGAAGATCGAAGCTTCAGCAGCCGCAGCCGGTGTCGCAGCCGCAGGAATTGCCGCAGCCGTTGTTGCCGGAGCCGAAGATCAGCAGAAGGATGATGATCCACCACCAGCTGTTGCCGAAGGCGCAGAATCCGGACTGATTACAAGACATAACAAGACCTCCTGAAATATAACGTAGCGCGTTCTCGCTCGCTCATTCCATGTTATGCAGAGGCCCGGAAATGGTGACGGCTACGCATACAGCTCATCGAGCGTGCCGAAGGTATAGCCCATCTCCTCCCACTTCGTCAGCAGCGTATCGAGGATCCGCGCGTTGGTCTGCGAGGTCGAGTGCAGCAGCACGATGGCGCCCGGGTGGATGCGCGGCAGCAGTTTGGCAAACGCCTGCTCGTCGGTCGGCTGGTCGTCCTGATACCAGTCGACGTAGGCCAGCGACCAGAAGACGGTCCGGTAGCCAAGCTTCTGCGCCATTTCCAGATTCTTTTCGCTGTAGATGCCCTGCGGCGGGCGGTAATATTTCTGCATCTGTTCCCCGGTCACCTCGCGGTAGAGGTCCTCCAGGCTCGTCAGCTCCCGGCTGAACGCGGCCTCGTCGGAGAGCTTTGACATGTCGTAGTGGTGGTACGTGTGGTTGCCCACAAGATGCCCCTCGCGCAGCATCCGCCGGACAAGGTCCGGGTTCTGCTCAATGTAATTGCCGACGACGAAAAACGCCGCCTTCACGTTGTGCTTTGCCAGCGCGTCCAGGATCGGCTCCGTGCAGCCGTTTTCATAGCCCGCGTCAAAGGTCAGGTAGATCTTCTGTTCTGCCTCGTTCCCCAGATAGACCGCGTCGTACCGCCGCAGCGCCTCGGCAGAGGCGTTGCCGACCGGCGCCTTGCCCTCCGTGCGGAAGCTCAGCCCCCAGGAACCCGTTTCGATGGCGCGGCTCTGCTGAAACAGCGCCGGCAGCGCCGCGCAGAGCGCCAGCACTGCCGCCAGCGCCAGCACCAGCCGTCCGTATTGCCGGAAAAATCGTCTCATAACAACACCCCCGTCTATCCCTATGCGGAAAGACGGGGGTGTTATGCCTATAGGATCAGCACCAGCTGGTACAGCACGAACGCGGCCAGCCAGGCGACGCAGCACTGCGTAAGGGCGATCAGCGCGGCGCGCGGGGCGGAGCCGACCTCGCGGCGGATGGCCGCGATGGCTGCGACGCAGGGCGTGTACAGAAGCGTGAAGACGAGGAAGCTCAGCGCGGTCTTCGTCGTAAAGAGCGTGGACACGGCCGACGCGCCTAGCAGGATCTGCAGCGTACTGACGACGGATTCCTTCGCGATGAAGCCGGAGATCAGCGCCGTCGCGCAGCGCCAGTCGGCAAAGCCGAGCGGCGCGAAGATGGGCGCGAGCCAGCGGCCGATGATGGCGAGCAGACTCTGCTCGCTGCTGGTCACAACGTTCAGCCGCGCGTCAAAGCTCTGCAGGAACCAGATGACGATCGTGGCGAGGAAGATGACGGTGAACGCGCGCTCGATAAAGTCCTTCGCCTTGTCCCAGAGCAAAAGCGCGACGCTCTTGAGGCTCGGAAGACGGTAATTCGGCAGCTCCATCACAAACGGCACCGGCCGGCCACGGAAGGCGGACTTCAGCACCAGCGCGGAGAGAATGCCGAACAGGATCCCGAGCACATACAGCCCGATCATCACGAGCGCGGCGTACTTCGGGAAGAATGCCGCCGAGAAGAACGCGTAGATCGGGATCTTGGCCGAGCAGCTCATGAAGGGCGTGAGGAGGATGGTCATCGTCCGGTCACGCTCCGACGGCAGCGTCCGCGCCGCCATGACGGCCGGGACCGTACAGCCGAAGCCGATGAGCATCGGCACGATCGACTTGCCGGACAGGCCGATGCGCCGCAGCAGCTTGTCCATCACAAAGGCCACGCGGGCCATGTAGCCGGTATCCTCCAGAATGGACAGGAAGAAAAACAGCGTCACGATGATGGGCAAAAAGCTCAGGACCGAGCCGACGCCCTGGAAAATGCCGTCGATGATCAGACTGTGGACGACGGGGTTCAGCCCGTAGGCCGTCAGCGCCCGGTCGACGACGATGGTCAGGGCGTCAATGCCGGAGGCCAGCAGATCGCTCAGCGCCTGCCCGATGACGTGGAACGTCAGATAGAAGATCAGCAGCATCACGCCGATGAAGATCGGGATGGCCGTATATTTGCCCGTCAGGATCCGGTCGGCCCGGACTGAGCGCAGCCGCTCCTTACTCTCGTGCGGCTTGACGACACAGGCTTTGACCAGCGCCTCGATGAAGGTGTAGCGCATGTCGGCGATGGCCGCGTTGCGGTCAAGCCCGCGCTCGAGCTCCATCTGGACGATCGAGTGCTCGATGAGCTCCTTTTCATTCTGGTCCAGATGCAGCTGCTCCATTACGGCCTCGTCCCCGTCGATGACCCAGGTCGCGGCGAAGCGGACGGAGAGGCCCGCGCGCTGCGCGTGGTCCTCGATCTGGTGGCAGACGGCGTGGATGCAGCGGTGCACCGGGCCGGGCGCGCAGAAATCGACGACGGACGGCAGCTGCCGGGCCTGGGCCGTGCGGACCGCCGCCTCGATCAGCGCCTCAACGCCGTCGCCGGAGGCGGCGCAGATCGGGATGACCGGCACGCCCAGCTGCTGCGAGAGGCGGTCCGTGTCGATGCTGCCGCCGTTGCCGGTCAGCTCGTCCATCATGTTGAGCGCCAGCACCGTCGGCACGCGCAGCGTCAATAATTGGAGCGTCAGATAGAGATTGCGCTCTAAATTGGTCGCGTCAACGATGTTGATGATGCCGTCCGGCTTGTTTTTCAGAATAAAATCGCGTGTGACGATCTCCTCTGCCGTGTACGGGCGGAGCGAGTAGATGCCTGGCAGATCGACGACGGTGCAGTCCTTCTGTCCGCGCACAGGGCCGGATTTCTGATCGACTGTCACGCCGGGGAAATTGCCGACATGCTGGTTTGAACCGGTCAGCTGGTTAAAAAGCGTCGTTTTGCCGCAGTTCTGGTTGCCAGCCAGTGCGAAGATCATCTTGCGTCCTCCTCAATGGTGATGCTGTGCGCGTCCTCCTTGCGCAGCGTGAGCGTATAGCCGCGCAGAAACAACTCCATGGGGTCGCCCATGGGCGCGATCTTGCTGACATGCACGCGCGTATGCGGAATGAGGCCCATATCGAGCAGCCTGCACCGGAGGACCCCTTCGCCGCCGACTGCTGTAATCACGCCGGAATGTCCGACGGAAAGTTCGTCAAGCGTCATAAATCGCATTCCTTTCTCCATTACATTCTGAATGTTAGGATAATCTAACTTTCAAGAAAATGCAAGAAAAACCGTTCGGATGCGACAAAAATTTTTCTGTCCGCGCAGTTTACAAAATCGTCACGCCCTCGGCCGCCCGGTATGCTATGATATACTACAGATATAAGGAGGCCGACGCATGAATATTCTCTTTTTCCTGACGCCGAAGGCGATGTGCGCCTATATAGAGTCCGACGACACGCTGCGGCAGGCGATGGAACGGATGGAGCATTCCGGCTATGCGGCACTGCCCGTACTGGACAAGAGCGGGAAATACTGCGGCGTTGTTACAGAGGGCGACCTGCTCTGGACGCTCAAGCGCCTGTGCGTGATGGACCTGCGCCAGACCGAGGAGCATTCTATCTCTGAGATCGAGCACCGCCGCACCGTGCAGCCCGTGCGGGTAGACACGCGCGTGGAGGATCTTCTCTCCGTCGCCGCTGAGCAGAACTTTGTCCCCGTGATCGACGACAAAGGTGATTTTATCGGCATCGTCACCCGCAGCCGCATTCTCCGGTATTACTTACAGACGAATTTCCTGCACGAATAATTTTCCTTCGCTGGTTTAATCCTCCGGTTTTTGGCACATACTTAGCCTCGGAGGTGCAAAATCATGCAAACAAACGAAAATCATCCGAACCGGAAGCGGATCCGGAATTTTTTCCGTGAAAAGGGCTACTACATTGTTCTGGCGCTGTGCGTATGCGCGGTAGGCGTTTCGGGCTGGCTGTTCGTGTCTGGTGCCATCGCCGAAAAGAAAGCGCTGCGGCAGGAGACGATGTCCATTGCCACCAGCGCGGAGGATCCGGCCAAAAATCCGTCCGCCGAGCAGAAGCCGGCCCCGACCGCCACTGCGGACGAGGAAACGGCTCCGGCTGCTGCCATGACAGACGAATCTGTGCGCGAGGCGGCAAAAAACGTGCGCGTCTGGCCAGTCTCCGGCGGCACACAGGCCGCTTACAGTGTCGATGCGCTGCAGTATAACGCCACGACACAGGACTGGCGGACGCACGCGGGTGTCGATCTGGCTGCGTCGGTCGGAACGCCGGTCAAGGCCGCAGGCGCTGGTATCGTGACAGCGGTCTATGACGACGAATTTCTCGGCACGACCGTCGTCATCAACCACCCGGACGGACATGTCTCGCAGTATTCCAATCTTGCCGTCATGCCGTCCGTCTCAGCCGGTGACAGCGTAGAGGCTGGGCAAACTATCGGTGCCGTCGGCGAAACGGCGCTGCTCGAGATTGCGGACGAACCGCATCTGCACTTTGCCGTCTATGCCAACGGCGACACCATCGACCCGGCAGAATTCATCCGATAAACACAGAAAGCGCCGCAGCAGCCGCTGCGGCGCATTTCTTTGCAACAGATTTTGCGTTTCTGCGACTATATAGGTGAGACGTCTCAAAGGAACAATAGGAGTAACCGATGATTCAATCGGCAAGAGGCGATTGATTCAGCGGTTACAAGACAGGAGGGATGGATACGGATGACAAGACCATTCTGCGGCGGCTGAAGCGGGGTGACGCGGCAGCACTGGAGGCTGCCGTGCGGCAGTACAGCGGATATGTAACAGCTGTGATCGGCAATCAGCTTGGCCCGTGCGCTGCCGCAGAAGACATTGAAGAACTGGCCTCCGATGTGTTTGTCGCGCTGTGGCGCGCACCGCAGCCGCTTCGGACGGAGCATCTGCGCGGCTGGCTGGGCAAGGTCGCGCGCAATCAGGCGATCAGCTTTCTGCGGCGGCAGCATTTACAACTCGTCCGGGACGAGGACTGTATCCTCATCGATGACCGCGACGCGCAGAAGCTGCTGGAGGCGAAGGAGCGCAGCGCGCTTTTAAACGCGGCGCTGGCCGCGCTCACGTCGGAGGACCGGGAAATTTTTCTGCGCCGGTATTACTACAACCAGACCGCCGGACAGATCGCGGAAGCACTGCATATGAACCCCAGCACGGTCCGCAGCCGACTTTTGCGCGGGCGGCAGTCGCTGAGGACGGAATTACAGAAAGGAGACGTGCAGATTGAAGATCTCTGTGCAGAGTCTGTTTGAAGACTATGAGGAAAACACCGTTCCGCTGAGCCGGGACGCGGACGCGGAGCGGATTCTGGAAAAAACGCGGGCCAAGCTGCCGGGGGTGAAGCGGAAGCGCCCGCTCGGTCTTGTGCTGGTCGCAGCAGCGGCGGCCGTCGCCGTTTTGTGCGGCGCGGCGGCGATCGTGCATTACGCGTCGGTCCGGGACGGTGCGGGAAGCTATATCATGCCGGACACGCTCCGCTATGACGAGGAAAACAAGAAGACGATTCTGGTGGATACGCCGTTTGAGTGGAACAACCCCATCAGCTTCGACACCGAAGGCCGGACGGACGGAAAGATCTGCGGCATGCGGCTCGGCTGGCTGCCGGAGGGCTGGGGCACCGGCTACACCCAAACGGCCTATGATGTGATTGCCCAGCGGGACGCCGAACAGGCGCAGAGCCTGCCGCAGGCCGAGCGCGAGCTGGTGGTCTATACCTACGACCTCTTTGCCGTGCAGGACGAGCGGAAGGACTACAGCGTGCAGTGTATGTCTGCCAACACGGTCGCCGGGTGCGACTTCCTCTGCGGCGGTACGCGGACGGAGATCACAAAGCAGGGGACGATCGGCCCCTACGACGCGTCGTGGGTCGAGACACACTGGCAGCGTTCAAGTCCGGGCTCCGACGCGCCGGAGGAGTGGACCACGCAGATGCTTCTGCTGTACGACCCGGAGAAGCTCTGCGTCGTCATTATCAGCGCCGACTGGGACGATGCGGAACGGATCGCGGAACATCTGGAGATCGTGGAGACGTCTGTTGACGCCCCGCAGCCCGATCTGACAAACGGAAGGGGCTTCCGTTGGATCGGCGGTGTTGGATAGTCGGAAACGGCTTCGACGGAACGAGGCTCCGCGCTAAGCGCGGGGCCTCTTGCGCCTGTTTCCTTCTTTCCAAAGCGCAAACGCTTCGCTGGTTTGCGCGTTGGGGTCTAGACCTCGACAGAACGAGTTATTATCCCAACAGCTCTTTTGCGTTCCAGTATGCGATTTTTTTCGCTTCTTCTTCCGTGAAGTCCATTTGATTCAGAATGTGGAAATAGGCGGCATAGATTTCCGTGGGCTGCAAATGCCGGTTGTCGGGATAATCTGTTGCAAACAGAAGCCGGTTCGGACCGAATTTCCGCAGGAGATCGTTGGTTCCTGCGATGCCGTATGTGCGGACGTAAGCGGGAAGAATTGCAGAAACATCCACATAGCAGGCAAGCGGGAGCAGCTGTTCCCATTGGAACGCGCCCATATGCGAGACGATCAATTTCAAATCGGGATAGCGTTCCACTATCTTCACAACGCGCCTTACCGCAGACAGATCATCATCTGCATTTGGATAGGAATGAACGGCCACGGGGATGCGGCGTTCCTGCGCAAATGCGAAGACAGCGCGATTGTAATCAGAATCAAGCGCCAGAGCGGAATTGTTCGGGTGAAGCTTGATGCCGTCCAGCGCGTGATCGGCAAGGGCGCGGCAAAGCGCATCGACTGATTCAACGGAAGAATTTCGGGGATCAATATCCGCAAACGCATAAAATCTGCCCGGACAGCACCGCTTCATCTCGAAAAGGTTCCGGTGTACCGCATCGACGCTGAACGCCATCGACATCAAAAACGGATCGTTGAAGGGCATGATGACCGCTCGTTCGATGTTGTTTTCGCGCATGATCTGCGCATATTGATGCAGGTCTGCAAATCTCCACACATCGTCAGAATCTGGATTGGCGGCATGTACCGCGTCCGGCAGGATATGAATATGGGCGTCGATCTTTTTCAGCGTTTTCCAGTCTGTAACAGTCGTAGCAATCCCTCCCGCGTTCCGATATGCCGGTTCTCAGCCTTCTTTGGATAGATACTCCTCGAGAATGTCTGCCGCGCAGTAGACCATTTCCGGACACGGACGTTTTTTGTAATAGCCGTCGGTGCGCGGCTCAGGCGGCTGGGGTTTGAAATCCGGGTCGAGGCCCAGCAGCTGACGGCAGATGAGTGAGCCGTTGCGCGCCTCGAATTCTCCCGCAAGCTGCCGCAGCGTTTCATAGCTTTTTGCCTTCGCCGCCCGGTCGGTTGGGTCTGCCGGGCCGCAGAGCAGGCCGTAGGCCATGAACATCCCATTGACTGCGCCGCAGACATTGCGCATGCCTGCCATCCCGCCGCCAAAGCCGGAGGCGATCTTCAACGCGGTATCTCTGTCCATCTTCTCTTCCGCGAAGGCCAGAAAGACGGCCTGCGCGCAGTTGCAGCCCTCCAGAAAAAGTTCTCTTGCACGTTCTGCTTTTGTCATGTGTATTCCTCCTGCGGCTCAAACCGCTTTTCAAGTCTGAATTTCTTCCCGCCGCACCGGCGGCAGCGGATGCCGCCGCGCTGTTCCTCCAGTGCCTGCACGACCGTCCCGCGCCGCAGATAGCGCGACTGCGTCCCGCAGCCGAGGCACGTCACGACATACACGCCGCGCACGGCCTCAATGCGTTTCCGGTTTTCAACTGCTGCATTGCAGTTGGGCGCAAGCCGCTCCGGCGGGCAGCCGATTTTCCGGCAGACCGCTTTCCACGCCTCGTCGTGCCCGTGCCGTTTGCCTGTGAGCAGAGCCACGGCGGCGTGGGCGTACTCATGCCGGGCCGTGTCCCAGAAGACCTGATCCTCCTGCCGCAGAAAGTCCGCGAGGCGGATCTCCTGCGGTTTGTTTTTGACGAACGTACACACGCCGTACTGCCGCGTCATGCGTTTGGAAAAGGACACGGCCACGCGGCCCGTGTCGATTCCGAGCAGTCTGTCCAGCCGCCGGTATTCCGCCTGTACCTGCGAAAGCGTCCACATGCGTATCTCCTCCGTTTCTGCGTCCATGATAGCACAGCGGGCATTGTTTTTCCATCTTTCCTTTTGGTACTAAAACCGGTATACTGATAGCAAAACGAAAAAGGCGGTTTTCCTATGTTTTCACGGATGTATCTCGAGATTACGACCTGCTGCAATCTTTCGTGCAGCTTCTGCCCCGGCACGAAGCGGCCTGCCGCGTTTTTATCGCCGGAAAACTTCCACACGCTGGCCGCAAAACTTCGGCCCTATGGGGAGCATCTGTACCTGCATGTGATGGGCGAACCGCTGCTGCACCCGCAGCTGCCGCAGCTGCTGGAGATTTGCCGGGAACTCGGCTTCCGCGCGACGCTCACAACGAACGGGACGCTGCTGCCGAAAAAGCAGGAAGCGCTGCTTGCTGCGCCCGCGCTGCGCAAGGTTTCTGTCAGCCTGCACAGCTTTGAGGCGAATGAGGCGGGAGATTTCTCTGCGTATCTGACAGGCTGCACGGCGTTTGCCCATGCGGCGCAAAAGGCAGGTGTTCTGGCGGATTTCCGCCTCTGGAATCTCGACGGCGCACAGACAAAGGGGCTGCACGACCGGAATGCAGAAATTCTGGAGCGGCTGCATGCGGCGTTTCCTGGTGTATGGAAGAAAAACACATGGGGCTGGCGGCTGGAAAACGGCGTATTCGTGAGTTTTGGCGAGCGCTTTGACTGGCCGGACGAACAGGCAGAGGAGCGCGGGAACTCCGGCTACTGCCGTGCGCTGTTTGATCAGATCGCCGTTTTGTCAGACGGCACGGTTGTGCCGTGCTGCCTCGACCACGAGGGCACGCTTGCGCTGGGAAATCTGTTCCGGCAGGAACTTTCCGACATTCTCGCCTCGCCGCTGGCCCGCGCAATCCGCGAGGGCTTTGAAAAAGGGGAGCGCGCCGCCGCCCTATGCCGCCGCTGCGGCTACGCAGAGCGGTTCGGAAGCAGGTAAAGAAATGCCCGCCCAGAAGGGCGGGCAAGGCAAAATACGAAGCGGGCAGATGCTGCCTGCTTTTTTTATAGATTGAGTGCTCGGTGATGGATTCGATTCCGGGCTGGCCGCGCAGCTTTTTGTCGTGCTCCAGCTGGAGATTATAGTATTTGGCGTCAAAGATGATGAACTGGCAGACTCCGTCGAGATAGACGATGGAAATGAGATCCGGGATCAGCGTATCCTCGGCTTGCCTTATGAACGGTTCGCCGTCCGGCGCCGTGCCAGTCCACTGCGGCCGATCGATCAGGTCAATGAGTTTCTTATGCCGGATCTGTTGATACGGTTCAGTCAGCGGCACAGGCAACGGCAGAAAGCCGATTGGCTTTTGCAGTTGGTTATCCAAGACCTCGGTACAAACCGTCTCCCATACCAGCTGAAAGCTGTTTGTGCCGAACATACTGAAGCAGTCCAGATCATCCAGCGTGCTGCTGTTTGCAACATAGGCATACAGCGTTTTCAGCAGAAGCTGCTTGCGGGTGTGGAACTGGGTGTTGAGTTCCTTGACAATTCGTTCCAGAATATAATCCTTATCGCCGAATGCTTCAAGCTGCTCGTCGGAAAGATCGGCGCCTAGTCTGGGTGGAATGTAACGCGTTCATACTCGCCGCCGGCTGCGAGCAGGGTGTCTTTTTCACGGTTCAGCGTAAAACTCTTTCCCGTGCCGGGCGCGCCGAAGAAAATCCGGTTGCGCGGCAGATCGCTCTGATATCCGGTTTGGAAGGAGATGCCCGTTTGTGCGGCGGCGGAACGAAAGCGCGGGGCGGGCCGCACAGGGGGCGGCGGGAGTTTGCGGATCTGGCCGGGGCGGCGTTATCCGTTTTGGAAATTCCGTTCGCCCGATTGGAAGCAAGCGGTGCTGAGGACTTGATTTTCGGCATTTTTCCCGGTATACTGCGGATGTAATGATTAAGCAAATGTTTAATTCAAAAATTCAATCGGAGGTATGAACCATGAAAAAGACGTATCAGATCGAGGTTGACTGCGCGAACTGCGCAAACCTGATGGAAGAGGCCGCGAAAAAGACCGAGGGCGTTGCGGATGCAACCGTCAATTTCATGACGCAGAAGATGATCGTGGAATTCGCCGAGGGTGCGGATGAGAAGAAGACCATGAAGGCTGTGCTCAAGGCCTGCAAGAAGGTCGAGCCGGACTGCGAGATCGAACTTTAATCCATGGCCGCTGCTCCGGCAGCGCAGAACGGAGTGTTTGCTATGACAAAGAAACAGAAAAAGATGCTCGTGCGCATTCTCATCACTGCTGTGATGCTCATTGCGCTGCACTTCATTTCCATCACCGGGATTCCCCAGCTGCTTGCGTATGTGGCGGCCTATCTGGTCATCGGCTACGATATTCTGCGCAAGGCCGGGAAGGGCATTCTCAATGGCCGTGCGTTTGACGAAAATTTCCTGATGGCGCTGGCTACGCTCGGCGCGTTTTTCCTCGCCATCTGGACGAAGAGCGGAGACTATGTTGAGGGCATCGCCGTTATGCTGTTCTATCAGATCGGCGAACTCTTCCAGAGTTACGCCGTCGGCAAGAGCCGGAAGAATATCTCCGCGCTGATGGATATCCGCCCGGATTATGCGAATATTGAGGCGGATGGCCAGCTGACGCAGGTCGATCCGGATGAGGTTCCGGTCGGCAGCATGATTGTCGTGCAGCCGGGCGAAAAAGTACCGCTCGATGGTGTGATCGTTGAGGGAACTGCCAGTCTCAACACCAGTGCGCTGACCGGCGAAAGCCTGCCGCGCGACGTCAAAGAGGGCGACGAGATCATCAGCGGCTGCATCGATATGTCCGGCGTGCTGAAGATTCGCACGACAAAGGCGTTCGGCGAGTCCACCGTTTCCAGGATCCTTGATCTGGTCGAGAACGCCAGTTCCCGCAAATCGAGATCCGAGGCATTCATCTCCCGCTTCGCCAAGATCTACACGCCTGCCGTGTGTGCGGCGGCGCTGGCGCTGGCTGTGCTGGTTCCGCTTGGCCGGATGCTTGCGGGGCTTGACGCGAATTGGACAGATTGGATTTACCGTGCGCTGTCATTCCTGGTCGTCAGCTGCCCGTGCGCATTGGTCATCAGCATTCCGTTGAGTTTCTTCGCCGGTATCGGCGGGGCCAGCAAGGAGGGCATTCTGATCAAGGGCTCCAACTATCTGGAGGCCCTGTCCGAAGCAAAGATCGTTGTTTTCGACAAGACCGGGACGCTGACGCGCGGCGTGTTTGAGGTCACGGCCGTTCATCACAGCCCGATGGACGAAGCACAGCTGCTCGAATATGCGGCGCTGGCCGAATGCGCGTCCTCGCATCCCATCAGCAAGAGTCTGCAAAAGGCCTACGGAAAGGAAATCGACCGCAGCCGCGTGACAGATATTGAAGAACTCAGCGGTCACGGCATTACCGCCACGGTTGATGGGCATGCGGTTGCTGCAGGCAACAGCAAGCTGATGAATAAGCTGGGCGTGGAGTATCACGATTGCCACAGCACCGGCACGATTATCCACATGGCTGTTGACGGCCAGTACGCGGGGCATATTGTCATTTCCGACGTCGTCAAGCCGCACTCGAAGGAAGCAATCGAGCAGCTCAAGCGCGCGGGTGTCCAGAAGACCGTCATGCTGACGGGCGATGCGAAGCGCGTAGCGGACAGCGTGGCCGCCGAACTCGGCGTCGATGAGGTGCGCAGCGAACTTCTGCCGGGCGATAAGGTCGCGGAGGTCGAGAAGCTGCTGGCTGCGAAGAGTAAAAAAGATATGCTGGCCTTCGTTGGCGACGGTATCAACGACGCGCCGGTTCTCACACGGGCAGATATCGGCATTGCGATGGGCGCAATGGGCTCCGACGCTGCGATTGAAGCGGCTGATATCGTCCTCATGGACGACGACCCGCTGCAGATCGCCAAGGCGATCAAGATCTCCCGCAAGTGCATCGGCATTGTCCGGCAGAACATCGTGTTCTCGCTGGTCGTGAAGTTTGGCTGCCTCGCGCTTGTCGCGTTCGGCGTCGCCAACATGTGGGCTGCCATCTTCGCCGATGTCGGCGTGATGGTGCTGGCTGTTCTGAATGCAATCCGGGCCCTGCGGTATAGAAGCTGACTGCGTCTGGCGCGAAAAACCTGATAGAAATGAAAAAGATCCCCCGGAAGGGCTGCGTCTTTGAAGCGCAGGCTTTCCGGGGGATTGCTTTCCGATAAACAGGATATTCTGATTTAAATATAGGATTTAAAAATACGAGAAATACTAAAATTATGCTAGCTATCGCGTATATAGCCAAAAAATCAAGAAAATCATGTTTACACAAAATATTTTTGTGCTATAATTTACGAAATAATCCTATTGA
>OLVY01000209.1_pt1 | contig 45835 bp, 45 predicted proteins | sample 1674261 | NCBI WGS metagenome assembly OLVY01 (sample SAMEA103958155, study PRJEB25191) | human gut metagenome | biome: human-associated habitat [ENVO:00009003]; feature: intestine environment [ENVO:2100002]; material: feces | place: Germany | collected 2013/2015
GCAGGGCATCCGCGTACTCATCGACCTGATGGAGCACGCCAACGTGGAACCGTGAGTTTACCTAAAATGGAACGGCGGGGCAGCATAGCTGCCCCGCCGTTTGCTTTTGCCGATCAGCCCTGAGCAAGCTTTGTCAGCTCGCGGGCAGCCGTCTCAAAATCCAGCGCGGGATTTGCCGTTTTGAAGAGCTTTCGCCAGTCAAGGCGAATGGACGCCGCGCCCCGGTACGCACCCGCAAGCATCCCCGCCATGCAGGCGATGGTGTCGGTGTCTCCGCCGATGTTCGCCCCGCCGAGGATGGTCTTTTCTACATCGCCGTGCGCCGCCATGAAAATGGCGATTGCCGCGGCGACGCTCTCCTGAATGGCAACGCCGTTTCCGACCTCGTATTCGATGGCGTCGAGTGCCGAGGGCATATCCTCGTGCGGCAGCGCGGCGGCAACAGCGCGCTCGATGCAGCGCACCGTGCTGCACCCGCTCGCCCGCCGCGCAGTGGCAAGGCCGATCTCTTCGCCGCGGCGCGCACCGTACAGGCAGGCCTGCACGATGCTCAGCACATCCGCATCCTCTTTGAGCGCTTCCGTCACGCCGCAGGCGATGGCGCACGCGCCGGAAAAGGCATGCTGCGTGCCGTGCGTGGGGCGCGACATGGCGACCGCGTTGGCGATGGCTTTCTCCCGGTCGCCCACAGCTGTCAGGCCGGCGGCGGCCACGCGCATCGATGCGCCGTTGGACGTGCCGCGGCCATAGCGCCTGCCCTGCATGCCGGCCGCGATGGGGTCTGCCCCGTTTTTCAGATCCTCGATCACGAGCGAGGTCGTGGGACCGGCGTTACGCGGATAGTATTTGGGGTAGCTCTCCGACCAGCGCACCACGGCACGCGCCGCGGCCTGCGGCGTCATCACGCCGCCGCAGGAAACGATCTCCTTCGCCATTTCGTACATCTGCGAAGCATCGTCTGTCACCTCGGCCACATCGTTGCCAAGCGAATAGAAATTCTGCGAGCCGTCTTCAAATGTTTCGACCGCCTTGCCGTATTCCGCGGCGATCTCGTCCTGTGACAGGCCCTCCGTCGGTGCGCCGATTCCGTCGCCCATGCCCGCTGCCAGTAGGCAGCCGAGCACGCGGTCATAAAGGTCATAGCTCATGTGTTCTCCTCCTTAAAAAATGACAGGAAGCCGGGACCGGCTTCCTGTCATCGCGTTTACAGGGAATTTGCTTACTTGTGGAGCATCTTGTTTTCGATGGTGATATCGCCGGAATTGATGGAAGCCTGAATGTCGGCGAGCTCCGCGCGCATCTCCTCGGTCAGGGGAGAATCATCGGGGATGTCGAACTTGCAGGCGCCGGAATCGACAGAGTACTCGGTGCGCTCGCCGCCGCGGAAGTTGCCGCTCACCGCGTCGTTGACCCAGGCGATGGTCATGTTCTCAAAGTAGCTCAGCGCACTGCCCAGCTGCAGCTGCTCGCCGGTGAAGACCTCGGGATAGTAGCAGTCCCAGGCGACATAGTAGCAGTTGTTCTCCGCCGCAGCCTGCGCCGTGCCGACGCCGGAGCCGCCGGCCGCCGCACCGATGACGTCGCAGCCCTTATTGATGAGCGTCAGACCCAGCTCCTTCGCAGTGGTGGGGTCCGTATAGCTGTTGACGTAGGCAACGATGTCCTGCACGTCCTTGCCGTCCTTGTCGTTGATGTAGGCGATGCCCTGCTGCCAGCCGCCGATGATAGCGTTGATGGTCGGGTCGTCCGCGCCGCCGGCGATGCCGACAAGGCCGCTCTCAGACATCAGTGCCGCTGCGCAGCCGGCGAGGAAGCCCGTCTGCAGGCGGTCGAGGCCGAACTCGCCGACGTTTTCATAATCGGCAATGTTTTCAATGTTGCCGTCCAGAGAACCGAACTTGATATCGGGGTAATCCGCCGCAACTGCGAGGATGGGATCGACCATGGCAGAGTACATGCCCATGATGACGCTGTAGCCGCTCTCAGCCAGTGCGCGCAGCTTGGGCTCATACTCGCTGACGTCCGTGGCCTCGATGACCTTGAACTCCACATTGTACTCGTTGCTCTTGTTGTACTCGTCCACGCCGGCAACAAGGTTCTGCAGCCACTCGGCCTGGTCGATGGCCATATCGGTCACCATACCGACCAGGATCTTGTCGCCCTCGCCGGAATTGCTGTCATCCGCAGTGTCGCCGCCGTCGGCCTTGCTGCCGCAGGCGCACAGCAGGATGGAGACAGAGAGCAGCATCGCCAGCATCGCAGTCAATTTCTTCATTTCGTGTCCTCTTTTCATCATTTCTGTATTTTCAGCGGGTCTCCCCGGTCTGAACGCTATTAAAAATACTGCTTTCCACGCGTGATCTTTTGACCTTGCGCGCGATCGTACGGATCAGCAGCGGCAGCACCGCCACCAGCAGCGCGAGCACATAGGGCAGCATGTCAAGGATCTGCGCGTTGTAGCCCGTGCCGGAGAGTACGAGCACCACAGCGTCTGAAATGCCGAACATGAAGCATGCCAGCATCGACAAAATCGGGCGGGAATCGGCCATGATGAGCACGGCCAGCGCCGTATAGCCGCGGCCGTCGGTCATGCCCACGCTGAACATGTTGAGCGACAGCGCGAGCTGCGCGCCCGCAAGCCCGCAGAAGATACCGCACAGCGCCAGGCAGATATACTGCGTGGCGCGCACGTTGAGGCCCGCCGAGCGCGCCGCCTCTTCATTGAGGCCGACAGAGCGCAGCGTCAAGCCAAAGCGCGTTTTATAGAAAACGATGTGCACGACAAACGGCATCAGCAACGCCAGATACACGAGCGCGCCCTGATCGTTGAGGATCGCACCGAGCGTACCCAGATGGTCAAGGAGGCCGAAGTGGAGCGCCGGGAGCGACAGCTCGCTCGAGATGATGAAGCGGCCGCTCGTGCCGAAGATGGGCTTGAGCAGATAGCGCGTCAGGCCCGAGGAAATGCTGATAAACGCGATAGCCGCGATGACCGCATCCACGCGCAGTTCCAGCACGATGACGCCATAGAGCAGGCACAGCAGCATTGTGACGACCGCCGCGAGCAGCACGCCTGTCAGTGCGCTGCCGGAAAAGTGTGCGCCGGCCACCGCTGCGAATGCACCCATCAGGGCAAAGCCCTCAAGCGCGAGGTTGAAGATGTTCGCCTTGAGGACGAACATGCCGCCGATGCTGATGAGCAGCACGGGGGTGCAGAGGCGGAGCGCAAGGCTCAGAATGTACGTCAGGCTCATTTCGCCGCCTCCTTTTTCGCGCCGCGGAAGTATTGCAGCAGGTTCACCGTGGCAAAGAGCATCACGAAGCCCTTGATGACATTCACGATCTCCGCCTGCACGCTGGTCGAGACGGTCAGGTTGACCGAGCCGCTTTGCAGCGCGCCCAGAAGCAGCGAGCCGAGCACCATGCCCAGCGGGCTCTCCTTGCCGATCAGCGCCGCCGTCATGCCGGAAAAGCCCATGCCATCGGCGTAGGCCGAGTGCATGCGGTGATAGATGCCCATCGTTTCGCCTGCCGCGGCAAGGCCGGAGAATGCGCCGCCGATGAACGAGACGATCAGCACGATGCGGATGACGTGCAGGCCGTTTGATTTGGAGAACGTCGGGTTGCTGCCGACCATGCGCAGCCGATAGCCGGGCACGGTGTTGCGCATGATGAGCGTGTAGGCCACCATGATGACGACCGACGCAATGAGCAGGCTCATGCGCGAGAACGTCGGCACGATCTGGATGGACATGGCGACGGACTTGTTGAGCTCGGCGATGGCCGTATAGCGGATCATGTAATCCGAGAGGCAGAGCATAATGTTGTTGAGCAGGATGCCCACAACAACTTCGTTGATACCGAGCGTGTGCTTTAAGAGCGCCGGCAGCAGCGATACGATACCGGCGGCGACGATCGCGCCGAGCACCAGCAGGATCGACAGCAGCCACTGCGGCGCACCGCCGAAGGCGTGCTGGATCCATGCCATAGTGACCACGGCGCTGTACATCTGGCCCTCCTGGCCGATGTTGAAGTAGCCGCAGCTGTCACACAGGGTAAAAGAGAGCGCCAGCATCAGGATCGGCAGCATATAGCGCACGGTGTTGATGAGATTGCTCTTCGAGCCGAACGCGCCCTGCAAAATGGCAGCGTAGGCCTCCATCGGGTCGTCGCCCGAGATGAGCACGACCAGACCCGAGAGAAGAAACGCCAGAATCAGCGCAATGATCGGGTTCGCAACAGCGCGCAGCAGCACGTCGAGGGGTCTTTTCGTTTCGCTTTTCACGCCGACTCCCCTCCTTCCCTGGAATGGGTAATGCCGCCCATCAGAAGGCCGATCTCTTCCTCCGTCGCCGCGGCGACGTCAGTCACCTCGCCCGAGCACTTGCCGCCGCAGAGGATCAGCATGCGGTCGCTCAGGCTCATCAGTTCTTCCAGGTCTGCCGAGACGAGCAGGATGGCCGCGCCTTTTTTCTTTTCTTCCAGCAGGGTGCTTCGCACAAAGTTGATCGCACCGATATCCAGCCCTCGCGTGGGCTGGGCGGCGATCAGGAGCTTCGGCCCCCGGCTGATCTCGCGCGCAAGCACGATCTTTTGCAGGTTGCCGCCCGACATGCCGCGGATGGAGTCGTCGTCCGATACGCCGCGGATATCAAAGTTTTCCTTGAGCTCTTCGCTGTACTGCTCGATACTTTTGCTTTGCAGCACGCCGCGGCGAGAAAACCGCGCCGTGCCCTCACGGCCGCAGATCAGGTTTTCGCCGAGTTTGGCGCTCAGGCAGAGGCCCGTGTTCATGCGGTCTTCGGAAATATAGCTCACGCCCTTGTTCCGGCGCGTTTCAATGTCTGTCTTTGTGATATCCTCGCCGCAGAAGGTGATCGTGCCATGGCTTGCACGGTACATGCCGACGAGCAGATTGATGAGCTCCGTCTGCCCGTTGCCCTCCACGCCGCCGATGCCGAGGATCTCGCCCGCGTGCACCTCCATCGAAAAATCCTTGAGGCGCGGGACGCTCAGATCGTCAAAGTACCACAGGTGCTCGGCCTTGCAGACGCACTCGCCGATCTCGCCTGTGCGGTCGTTTTTGATGAGCTCCGTGTCCTGGCGGTGGATCATCGCGCGGGCGATGTCATTTTCCTGCACACCGCGCGCCATCTGCGCCACGACCTGTCCTGCGCGGATAACGGTGATGCGGTCGCCGACCTGCACGACCTCGCGCAGCTTGTGCGAGATGAAGATGATGCTCTTTCCCTCGCCCTTGAGCTCTTCGATGATGCGGAAGAGTTCCATTGTCTCCTGCGGGGTGAGCACGGCCGTCGGCTCGTCGAGGATGAGCACCCGTGCACCGAGGTAGAGTGCCTTGATGATCTCCACCTTCTGCCGCTCGCCCACGCACAGCCGCCCGATGGGCACATCGGGCGAAACCTCCAGCCCGAAGCGGCGCAGCATTTCCTGCACCTTGCCGCGTGTTTCCTTGTAGCGGATAAAACCGAAGCGGGACGGAGCGGAGGCCATGATGATGTTCTCCAGAATGGACATCTTCTCGATCTGCATGAAGTTCTGATGCACCATGCCGATGCCGAGCTTCATCGCCCCGGCCACGTTGTACGTGACGGGCTTGCCATCGACCTCGATGGTGCCGCTGTCCGCCTTGTACTGGCCGTAGAGAATGCGCATCAGAGTCGTTTTACCGGCGCCGTTTTCGCCGACGAGCGCATGCGTCTCGCCGGGATAAAGCTCGAAATCGATTGAGTCATTCGCGCGCAGCGAGCCGAAGCTCTTGCTGATGCCGCGCATTCGGATGATCGCATCCACGAAACCGTCCCCCCTCGACATGAATTCAGTTGTTGCCGGCGATCTTGTCTTCCAGCTTCTGCCAGTAGACGCAGGCGCTGGCCGGCGCGATCACGCCGAATTCCGTGATGAGGCCGCGGATCTGCCAGGCGGGCGTCAGGTCAAAGAACTGGTTGATGACGTCGATACCCTCGTAGGAGTCGAAGTCTCCCTCGGAGACGATCTCCTCTTTTACGCGGCGCTCAAGCTCGATGGGATGGCCCTCCGCCGTGGCGGGGTTGACCTTGTAGAGCTCAGAGGCAATGTAAACGGGCTTTTTGCACGCAAGCGCCAGCTGGCTGACGAGCGCGGTGCCCATCTTGTTGGCAACGCTGCCGTCCCAGGCAATGGAGTCAGCGCCCATGATGATAAGGTCGGCGCGCGGCATGAATTCCCAGATCTCCGCGTCCGTGATGTAGGTCACGGGCACGCCGATGCTGCGCAGCACCTTGACGGCAAGGCGGGACTCGCGCAGCGGACGGGACTCCGTGCAGATGAGGGAGAAGTTCTTGCCCTGCTCGCGCGCGGCGGTGAAGACCGCCATCAGCGCACTCGAATAGCTGTGCATCATCACGGTGCATCCCTCGGTGATGAGATTCGCGCCGTTTTTCGCCAGCGCGTCCACCGCCGCATAGGACGACTCGATGATGCGGTCGCACGTCGCGATGATCTGCGCCTTCGTCTCTTCGAGCGTCGCGCCGGACTTCTTTGCGCAGTCAAAAGCTCCGCGCGCAAACACGGAGCTGTTGCGGATGGTCGCCATGGTCGGCTTCAGCTTGTGCAGCTTGTCGGAAAGCTCCTGCATACGCGCTTCCAGCGCGTCGAAGCTGTCGAGCGCTTCCTGCTCGCAGGCGAGCTTGTACGCCCACGCGGCCGCACGGCCGAAGGGACTGCCGCCCTTGACGTTCATGTTATAGATCTCGTCCAACACATGCTGCGCCGACTGGAACTTGATGTCTTCCACTTTCATTTTGTCCATCCCCCTGTTATTTTGTTGTTACTCAACCGATCTGTCCCACCGAGAACACACCGATATCCATATCTTTTTTGAGCTTTCCGAGATCGTCCTCACGGAGCGTGCAGAGCACTGCCGTCGACGAGCCTGCGGAGGTCTCCATGTCGATCTCCGGCCGCTCCTCCGGCGTAAAGCACAGCCCCGCCGTTTCGGCAAGCTGGCCCGCTTCGTACCGCACGCCCTTCGAGCCCACGGGCAGGATCTCGTGCACGTAAGGCAGTCCTGCCAGACGGCAGACCGTCGAGATCTTGGCCGTGTCGCGGTCATACTCGCTGTACCGCTCATTTTTGACGCCGCTGCGCGGCACGCCCACGCAGACGACACGGTCGCCGCGGCGCGTGGAGGCGATGCGGCAGTCCTGCATCTGAAGAAGGCCGATAGCTGTTACGCCGAAACCTGACTGGGTCGTGGGCATATTGTCCTCCGTGCTGCCCGTGAGCTGCACATTGGAAAGTCCCGCCTCTTCGAGCTGGCGGCGCATGATGGAAATAATGCGCTTGCCCGCGCCCTCCATCTCCATGCAGAGGTTGTCCACCACCACGACCGGAACGGCGCCGGTGGCAAGCACCTCCATCAGCGGCACCTTCATGGCGCTGACGGCGACCTCTTCATAGGCATTTTTGTAGTAATCGTTTTTCTTTTCGCCGATCGAGGCGTTGGAATCGCAGGCGATGACGAGCTTCACGTCCCCCACCAGCGGGATGAGCGTCACATCGCGGACCTTCTCCGGCGTCACGCTGCCCGTTTTGATCTGCGATAAAAGTGCTTCGTAGCTTTCGCCCAGTTCTCTCTGCATTGCCGTTCCTCGTTTTCTCCGGCTGTGCAGAGCGTCTGGACGCCTCGCCGGTATTCGTCCTGCTTATGGCAGGCCGTGAAGTTATCAAGTGATAGTATAGTCTCATTTTTCATACCATTCAATGACACTTGACATCTTTTTTTGAATATGTCATGCTAATATCCGACAAAAAAGGACGGTGAAATCATGCCAAACTATGTTGACCTTGGCGCGAGGCTCCTTGCCCTGCGCAAAATGACCTTTCCCTCAGCGGACAAAGCGCTCTCCTACTGCCGCTCGCTCGGCGTACCCGGCCTGCGCGCCAAGAAGGTCGCGCACGGGCGTCTTTTCTACGAGGTGGGCGATGAGATCCGCACGGTCCACATTCTGATCCACGGCATTTCTAACGTCATTGTCCACTCGTTCGACGGCACGACATTCACGCTCTACGAAAACGACGGCTTTACGATGTACGGCCTGTCCGAGACCTTTTCCGGCGACACGCGCTTTGGCGCAACGATCCGCGCCAAAACAGACTGCTGCGTGCTCGAGATCGCGGTCGCGCCGTTTCTCGCCGCCGTGCAGCACGACGTGGTACTGGCCAACATCGTCATCGGCTCGCTGGCCCAGCAGCTCTACTTCAATCTGGAAACCAGCTCGCGCAAGGTGCTCGTATCCAAAGAGGAATCGCTCGTGGTCTACCTCTATCAGCACAGCCGCGGCGCGCTCCCGCTGCGCCTGCGCACCACGCGTCCCGCACTCGCCGGCATGCTCGGCATCAACCTGCGCACGCTCTACCGCTACACGGACAAGCTCGTCGCCGCCGGCGCGCTGAGTCTCGATCGCGGCAAACCCTGCATCACGCAGGAAAACCATATCCAGCTCGAAAAGCTCTACCAGCAAATCATGAAAAAGCTGGCAAAATAAAAAGCGCTCTACCACTGCCCAATTTCCAGTGACAGAGCGTTCTTTTCTTTCAAATACCAATAGCCGTACCATCACACCCTCGCCGTATGTGATGAAGCTGCTGCAAGCGCAGAAAGTACAGCAGGCCAAATAGCAATTGCTGGCAGGCCTGGCGTGGAATGTTCTCAATTTATAAAGGGTACGATAAAGGGTAAATAGCACCTCAGGGCAATAAAAAACCTTGAAGCCATTGTTTCCTCCTGTTTTTTGTTTTGGGCGTAGCCTGCGTCAACACAATGGCATAACGTAGTCGGGAAAGCTATTCGTGAACCCGGACAAAGATTTATGCCTGAGCTTGTGAAAAACTTACTTAAATAGAAAGTGGAGACACATTAGCCAATCGCCAGTGCGCCTCCACTCATCATTTCAATCGGATAATCTGCTTGTAGAGCATTACGAACTTTTTCTCCACCACCATGTTTTCGTGGTAGTGCCCGAAGAACCAGTATTGGAATCGGCAGTGTTCCCGAACCTCATCGAGGAAGTCCGTCAGGGCATCCCGCCTGAATAGCCCGCCGCTGAATGTGTCCTGAATGCTGCTGGGGGAGCAGTGGGTGATGATGTAGTCCACATCCCAGCCTGCTTTGTCCAGTGCTTCTCTTGCGGTCCGGTATTCGTCCTCACTGGGCAGTTCCTCTTTCCACCAGGATCGGTGGTTGATTCGGTAGAGAGCCCCCGCGGCGTTGAGCTGCCGGAGCTTTCGCTCGTAGTTCGGATCGTCTGGTTCCAGAATACCGTCCCGGATGTCATGACTGCTGGCCCCGCCCATGGTAAAGATTTTCTTTCCGCAGATCTCGTAGAGCTGCCCTCGCATCAGGTGCAGAACGCTGGGACGGATCGGCTGCACCAGCCCGCCGTGCCACACACTTGTCGGGTAGCTGCGGAGCAGATCATAGTTTTCGTGATTCCCACTGACGAACAGGGTAGTGAATGACCTGTCTTCCAGCCAGTCGAGCCATTGTTGTTCAATCTCACTGCCATCCCAGACGCCGCCAAAGTCGCCACAGATGATGAGGTAATCGTCTTTGGTCAGGCCCCCTTGCTCGCGGAATGCCACAGGGCGGAGCCTGCTGAAATCACCGTGGGTGTCACCGGTCATAAAAATTGCCATCTTTTTTCGCCTTCCCTTTTTATTGTAATCCTTACTCGAGCACCACATTGGAGTCTCTAAACTGGATACCGAAGCTGAAAAAGCAGAATATTATTCATTCTTGCTGGGGTTGTTCAAGTCTGTTTCGCGCTCATACCGCAATGACACTCGTTACCGACAGCCTTTTCAGCTTAATGCCATGATCACGTTCGAGACCTTCTAAAAATTCATCAATTTTTGGATCGGCTACTATATGACCTTTGTACTTTTCCCGCATGCACTTGCGAACGGTTTCTTTTTCTTCATCTGACAATGTATCATAGAAAAAGAAGATGTCACCTTGAATGCTGAATTCCATTAGCGTGTCCATATCGCTATCCACTCCTGTTCTTTTGTTGCTTCCAGTATAGCAGGCTGCAGATCCACAGTCTATCAAAAGGAAGCATCAAAAGCATTCTTCTACCTTTCCAACAGATCCGCCACATACGTGGGCCGCTATCCGGTTTTCTACTCTGTCGAAACTTATTGATGGCAACTGCCAAATGACCTTTTCACGGGCTCATTTTGCCGTTTTTGTCGCAAAGCAGTAAAGGAAAAAGCGGCGCTGCGCCGCTCTTTCCTTTACTGCCTGCCTGTAGGGATCTTGGCAGATCTGCACGATCCGCAGGATGGGCTCGACTTTGCTCACGCGGTTGTCGCGGTAGTGTCCGAACGAGCGACAGCAGTAATCGTCTTTGGTCAGGCGCCCTTGCTCACGGAATGCCGCAGGGCGGAGCCTACCAAAATCACCGTGGGTGTCGGTCATAAAAATTGCCATCTTTTTTCGCCTTTCCTTTTTATTGTAATCCTTGCTCGAGCACCACATCGGAGTCTCTAAACTGGATGCGGATCGTGTCGGCGTCCTCGACTGTGATCTTCTGAATGATCTGCCGGATGAACTCATCGTCGAACTCCGTGTAGCCCTCGCTGCATTCGATCAGGCTGTCCCACATTTGCTGGCGCTTGGCAACTTGTTCTTCCAGACCGACTTCTTCCTGCTGGGCCTCTAAAATTTGTTCCTTGAGAGACGCTTTCTCATCCGTCAGGGCTTTCATTCTGGCGTTCAGATCAGCGTCGGCCATGTTGGCCAGCAGCGAGTCCAGCAGATCAGCCTGCTCATGGCTGACTTCGTCGAGGCGGCGCTTCAGCGTCAGCAGTTTTGTACCGGCCTGAGTCAGCGCCTGCTTGGCTTCCTCCACCATCGCCAGCACATCGGGGCAAACCTCCTGCCGGATGGCCGCATACTCGTTCATGGCATCGAGGATGGCGTGGTGGAGTTTGCCCTCATCCAACGTAGGTGAGACGTGGCAGTATTTTGTGCCGAACTCCAACCGCGAAACGCACCGCCAGACGATGCGCCTTTTCCCATCTCTGGCCCAGGTCACTCGCTTGTATGGGGAACCACACTCACCGCAAACCAGCAGCTCCGTCAGGGCATATTTGCCGGAGTATTTTCCAAGCTCCGTTTTTCCGCTTTTCTGCAGCACCTTTCGCTTGCTGGAGCGACGTGTCATTTCTTTCCGTACCAGGTCGAACGTCTCTCTTGAGACGATGGCGGGGTGGTTGTTCTCAACGTAATACATGACACGCTCACCGCGGTTTTTTCGAACTTTTTGAGAGATGCAGTCAGTGACATAGGTTTTCAGCAGCAGGGCATCCCCGATGTATTTTTCATTGGTCAGAATGTTATGTATGATGGCAGGGGACCAGCACTCCACGCCCTGGGCCGTGGGAATGCCGTCCTCGTCCAGCTCTCGTTTGATCTTGCCTAACGTGCAGCCGTCCAGATACCTGCGATAGATGCGGCGGACGATTGCGGCTTCCTCCGGCATGATCTCCGGTTGGCCGTCCTCGCCCTTGCGGTAGCCCAGCATTTTCTTATATTGAAAGTGGACATTGCCTGCCTTTGCGCTTTTCTCTTTGCCCCATGCAACATTTTTGCTGAGTGACTCAGACTCTGCCTGGGCAAAGCCGCTGAACAGGGTGACCAGAAACTCGCTGGATTCTGTAAGAGTATTGATATTCTCCTTTTCAAAGTACACGCCGATGCCATTGGCTTTCAGAAGTCGGACCGTATCCAGACAATCCACCGTGTTTCGGGCAAAGCGGGAGAGGGACTTCGTGATGATGAAGTCGATGCGGCCACGCTTGCAGGCGGTGATCATCTTATTGAACTGAGCTCGCTTCTTCAGGCTGGTGCCGGAGATGCCTTCGTCGGCGTAGATGCCAGCCATCTCCCAATCAGGGTTGTCCTGAATCTTCTGGGTGTAGTAGGTCTTTTGGGCTTCATAGCTGTTGAGCTGTTCCTCGCTGTCGGTGGATACGCGGCAGTAGGCCGCCACACGCATCTTGCCATCGTAGTTTCTAAGTAATTCTTCCGGCTTCCTGGTCGGTGGGATCTCCCGCACACGCCGTTCTAAAGTGGTTGTTGCTGCTTCCATGGTTATTTGTCCTTTCCAGTGAAGTTATTATCCTTAAATGTGAGGCTCACCGTAGCGTCCGACGCGACGGTGATATAAGAGACCACCCGGCGAAAGCGGTGCCAATCCACTTTCACCGAGCGGTCAGAGATTTCATATTCAGAAATAGGCTGTGGGCAGCAGTCATATCGCGCGGCTGCACCCTGTAAAATAAGGCTCATTACGGCTTCGGGCGAGTCAGGGCGTTCAAGTCCGCGGTTGATGGCGTTGTTCAGTCGGATGACCTCCGCGGAGGGAGCATAAGCATCCGGCCCTTGACATTTGTGCGCCTGGAACTGGCGGACGATCTCTTGGATTGTAGCATCCGCGTCCAGGGTGACGGCAATACCACAGCATTCGCATTTGAGGTACAGCTTGCCGCTGTCCTGCCAGTGACCACCCAAACGAACCATCTTTCCGTTGCAGGTGCATCGGAAGTAGGGCTTCAGACGATCAAGGGGTGTTACTTTCCCTTGTGCCTGATATTTGACACTATTTTCAGAGATTTTCTCCTGTACCGCCTGGAAATCGGACTCGTCGATCATCACTGGATAACCGTCTTTGCCGACGTAGCGGGTGTTTTCGAGGACCCGCTTTACCTTGTGCTTGTTCCAGAGCGGTGCTTCGGGGGAAAATGGGATATTCTGCCGATTCAGCGCATCTGAAATGTTCTGGTAGGAGGCACCGGCGTTGTAGAGGGTATACACCATAAGAACGACCTGCTGTTCCTCGGGGACGATTTCCAGGGCACCATCACGGATCTGATAGCCATACAAAATTTTTCGATTCGTCATCTTGCCGTTACCTCCAAGCGCTCTGTTAGCTCCAGCCCGCCGTAGAGGCGGAAGCGGAGCATGGTTTGGGACTCCGCAACGATCTTCTCGACAAGGCTTTCAAAGAGATCATCGTCAAAGGTATCCAGTTGATCCGGGCCATCGAGGACAGCCTGCTGGACCTTTAGGAGTTCGTCCATGACTTCGTCCAACTTTTCGTTTTCCGCCAGCCTGCGGCGCTGCCCACGGAGCTGTGCCAGCCTGGCGCTGATTACATTCATACGGGCCGTGCAGGCGTCGGCGTCGAGCAGACCATTGACACGCAGGGTACTGATTTTATGGCTTTCTTCCGTCGCTTCCGCAATGGCGCGGTTGATCGTCAGAATCTTCGGATTATTTTGCCGCAGGATGGAGTCAAGGGTGTTCAGCTGCTCCATGGCAGGTTTCAGGATGATGTCTGCATTGTTTTTGAGTTTCCGGTACATTCGAAGGAACGCTGCGGAGATCTCGGATTCCGGAATGCGGCCCACCGGACAGGACGCGGCGCTGCGGTCGTGCTTTCGGCAGGTCCAGCAGGTGTAGCCGGTTTTCGTGCACCTGCGATGAAAGGGTGTTCCGCAGTATCCGCAAAAGATTTTCATGGAGAATGGACTCTTGTTTTTCCTCTTTTTAGCCCGCTCAGCTTTACGCTGTAGGAGTGCCTGTACCTTTTGAAAGGCTTCCTTGTCAATGATGGCGGGATGGGTGTTTTCGACGTAGTATTGCATTTGCTCTCCGCAGTTTTTCTTCCGAACAAACGGGAAGCCGCAGGTGTATGACTTCTGGCAGAGAGAGTCTCCAATGTATTTCTCATTGGTCAGGATGTAGCGAATGCCAACCTCGGTCCAGAGTCCAGGCTCCCGATGTAGCGAGATGCCTTTAGCAATCAGCACATCCGCGATCCATCTCATGCTGCGGCCCTTGAGGTAGGAACTAAAGATCCATCGCACCACGGCAGCTTCCTCTGGGATCACCTCAAGATTTTTCTTGTCTACCATGCGGTAGCCGTAGGGAGCGGTGCAGGCGATGAATAAGCCTTGCTCCATGCGGTGCTGATAACTCAGACGCTGGTTTGCTGAGATGGATAGGGACTCCTGCTGGGCCAGAGAGCCGGAAACGCTCACCATCAGTTCTGTGGTGAGCGTTCCAGTGTCGATATTTTCTTTTTCAAATCGGACGGTGACGCCCATACCGGAGAGTTCTCGCAGGGAGGCGAGACATTCTTTGGTGTTGCGGGCGAAACGGGCTACTGACTTCACCAGAATGCGGTCGATCTTGCCTTTTCGGCAGTCCCGCATCATCCGGTTAAAGTCATCACGCTTGTCCATGCGCGTTCCGGTGAGGCCCTCGTCGGCGTACACATCCACCAGCTCCCAGCCGTCGTGCTGAGCGATCACCTCGGTGTAGTTGCGGATCTGGGCCGCATAGGAATGCAGCTGATCCTCAGAGTCCGAGCTGACACGGCAGTAGGCGGCGACACGCAGGTGCTCTGGTTTGAGTGCGTGGGGCGCAATCTCTTTTACCGTAGCCATCAGCGATCTTCCTTATGGAGCGCAGCGGCTTCGGCCATGCGGTTGACGCAGTTGTAAAGATTTTCGATAAAAATGTTCAGGGCGTGCAGGCTGTCAAAGCCATTGATAAAGATGGTGCAGTCGTCCTGCACATATTTATCGCCATCCTGATACCCCAGCTTTTCCGCTGTTGCTGCCTCATGGATGCAGACCAAAACGGAACCATCGCTGCGGTAAGTTTGCCTTAAATAATAATTGTATTCCATTGCGTTTTCTCCTTTGACTTTTATGGTAGCACACACACTACCACACCATTTGTGGAATAGCCAGCACTATTCCCAAACAGTCTGTGGGCGGTATTTTTCTCTGGCAAGCCCCTTGGCATAAGCCAGTTCCGTTGCTGTCAGAAGGCCCTTTTCGGATAAGTGTTCCAGCATCCGTACAGCCAGCCGATACTGCAATTCCTTCTTGGCATCGATCATGCGTCCACCTCGAAATAGCTTTCCGGCTTCAGCTCCCGCAGGAACTTCGTTACAGCCCGCAGGCTGCTCGTGGTGCGCATGTCCGGCAGAGCATCCCGCATGGCTGCGTAGTAGCGGCGGCCATGGCTTGCGCGCTCGTCCAAGATGGCGATGACGCAGGTGTCGGTCTCTGTGCGGATGGCCCGTCCAAAGCCCTGACGCAGCTTGATCTGCATCTCAGGCACGGCCACGTTCTGAATAAACTGGCGCAGGGAAGGGTAGTTCTCCCGTTCCTTTTCCTTCAGTGCATCCGGATAGGCAAACGGCAGGCGGGGAATCACCAGCAGGGATACGCAGTCGCCGGGGAAATCAAAGCCTTCCCAAGCGCTACCCGTAGCCAACAGCACCGCACCCGGCGTCTGGCGGAACTGCTCTGTCATATGCATGGCGTTTCTGCCCAGGGTAAATAACGGGAAGCTGAGTTCCCGCTCCCGTAGCCTATCCTTTACCGCCGACATGGCGGCGTAGGAGGTGAACAGTACCAGCGCATGACCCCAGGCCGCGCGGATCAGGGCTGTAATTTCTTCTGCCAGTTCATCGTAGTATGTTTCCGAGCGTTGGCTTGGCGGAAGCTGCGGTAAGTATAAAAGGCAGTTGCGCCGGTAGTCAAAAGGAGAAAGGGAAACAGACTCCGTCACGCGCCGCCCGTCCAGCAAGCCAGCCTGCGAGCGGAAGCGGTGAAAGTCATCGCCCACTGCCAGTGTTCCGGAAGCCAGCACAAAGGCGTGTTCCGGCCGCCACAGGATACGGCGCATCTGCTCGGTCAGATTGGACACCGTGGCACACAGCATCGTGCCGCCGTCGTCATCTTCCGCCGTGTAGAGAATCATATTGGACTGCGGATCGCTGAAAAGCGAGACCGCACCGCGCAGCGTTTCCAACTGCCTGCGGCCCTGCACGGTCAGGAGATTCCCAACCTGTTTCTCAATGATGGGAAGAGAACGGCTGGGGATTGTCAGCAGGTGCAGGTATGCATCAAGGGGTTCGGACTCTTCTCTGGGGGCCGTGAGCTTGCGGAGCAGAGGCCCAGCCGTGTCTGTCAGCACGTCCGCCGCCAGCAAATACCGCTCCGCACGGAGCTGGCGGATCATGCTTTGAATGTCACCAGCTGTCAGCGTCATGCCGAACATCTCACGCGCCGCTTCCGGCAGCTTGTGGGCTTCGTCTACGATGATGATGCCGTGCTCGGGGAGAATGGCGCGTCTACCCTGACTGCGGTGGATGGCATCTGCCAGCAGCAGGTTGTGGTTGCAGATCTGGAAAACATGGCGGTCATCATCGCAGCGTTTCAGGAAGCGCCTGTACCGGCAGTCCTGATGATCGCAGTCACAGAACTGCGGAACGCAGACACGTTCCCGGTCGTAGCCGCTGAGATGCGGAACCTTGTCCATGTCCAGCGTATCCTTCAAGGAGCGAAGGGCGTCGGCGGCTGCCGGGTCCTTCTTTTGAAAGTTCACCTGCCGCAGCCGTTTGCTCAAACGTTCGTCGCAAACATAGTGACCTTTTCCTTTGCGGATCACAGAGAGCAGTGGCTTGTCGATCTGTCCATCCGCCAGCAGTGTGCATGACAGTAGCGGAAGGTATTCCGTCTGCACGGCGTTCTGCAGCGCTATGCTGGAAGTGGAGATAATAATGGGCCGGTGCGATAAACAAGCGCCAAACCGGCTGGCCGCCGCTGCGGCAGTCAGGTAAGCGTAGGTCTTGCCGATGCCGGTGCCGGCATCGCACAGGGCGATGCCGCCATCCAGCATGGTATCCAGCATCCGGTGGCTGAGTTTGATCTGCTCGGAACGCTCGGTCATGCCCTGGGCAGGAAAAAGGTCTTTGAAAATATGGTCGATCATGGAATGGGCTTTTTGCCTGTTTGTATCATTTGTATTCATCCGTGGATTTCCCCTATCATGATAAAAAGTGGTTTTTGTCAGTTACTCCACCGTATTTGCAGCTCGCGCCCCGGTGGTTCAGGGGAACAGTACGGACAGAAGGTGGCGACCTTCTCGCGGGTGTATTCCAGGGGTCTCTACTGCTTTCAACCCCAGGGCAGCCCAGCCTCTTCATGCTGGCCAGTGCTTTGTGTCTCATTATCAGCCAGAACAGAGTCATTGCCAGCCGACTTTGCCAAAGTCAGCCCGTCACAGGTTTTATCGCTCGCCGGAGAGAATTCCTCCGGGTCATGGCGCACACTGCGCGAATGCTCGTCTGTCCGGGTGGTTGCCCGTACTGCTGGTATGCACTTTTCAAGGAGCAGTGAGAGGCAAATATCCAATGCCCCTCACTCTCCCTCCCGGATAACCGTGGGGTGGATAAAGGAAATCCAAAAATTTTTTTATTGTGCCTTGCAGCACGGGGACATCAATGTGTCGAAATCGTGTTCACGAAGAGAGAATGCTTGCCAAGGCTTTACGGGTCATGATAAGATACGATAAGTACAGTGAATCGTAGGAGGTACTTCCGATGATAAAAGAAATTGAGATACAAGGTTGTATTACCGTCCCTGAAGAGGTCTCGGCGGATGAAGTGATTGATAAATTCATTGCATTCGTTGAGGAAAATGATTGGAGTTTTGGTGGTGGGTATAGGACGATTATCGACGGATTCTATATGAACGAAGATGGTACACGAGGGAAATATGTCCTTGATGAGTGAACAGCTTTAACGGTGAAAGAAGTCATTTGCGCGATCTACTTGTGGAACGGGAGGTGCGTTTATGAAGGCCATTGACATACATGGTAACTTCCGCGACAGAGACAAACTTTACTTTAATATTTGGTATGAGGACCCTGACTATCGGGAAGAAACATTGGTGCGTTCGGTGCAAGATGGCACGATTCTGGAGAGCCTTTCCGGTGATGTTCGCATTATGCCGAAGGGAGAAAGATGGCTTATTAAATGAACCTTTTAGAATATGCGCTGCCAGCGGGAATTGATAAATTCTCTTTAAATAGCGGTAAAAAGGCATTCCAGCCCTCCGTATTACAGATCACAATATTGAGAGAGCCGGGCGAAGCACAAAATGCTTCACCCGGCTCGTTTCTATTGCCGAGAGTGACCGATGTATTAGGCGAAGATCATGCGGCGCAGCTTTTCGAGCAGTTTATCCCGGCGATAGAGGACAGTCCGGTGGTACACCCCCAACTGCCTGGCATATTCGCGTGCGGGAATGCCTTCAAAATACAATGCTTGTAGAAGCTGACGTTCTGCGGTGTTCAGACCGGACAGCGCTTCTGTCAGCTTTTTGAGCTGCATCGCAGTTTCACTGCTTTCCTCCTGCTCCAGAGTGGTATCCTCGGCGCTGGGAACCAGATCCACGCCCAGCGGTTCGAGAGGAACATCATCCTCCAGCAGCTTATCCAGAGACAGGAGCTTTCCGGCTTCCATCTCTTCACGGACATACCGCTCCCGACGATCAGCCTGAGAGTAGGCGCGATACACGTCCTCCGGCACCTCCACATCGATTCCATCCACGGTGATGATGTAGGAAATGATCTCACCGGCATCGTTTTTGACCTGTCTATAATTACGGCTTTCCTGCCATTTTTTCATTTATCATGACTCCAATCTCAGAATTTTTTGAAAATCTGAGATGAAGTCATGGGTATTTGGCGATGTAGGGCTGCCAGAGCTGGCGCATAGAAGTCCTTTCCGCATTTCAGCATGGCGAAAAGGGTGCAAAAAAAGAGCCTTACGCATAGCTGAAAAGCTACTTGTAAGGCTCCTAACGCTTATCTCCCGCTTATGTCTTGCGACGTCGGGTGGTTGGTGCTCTTGACGAAGTCAGATAATGTTGATTGAGTTAGATTTTCCTCGAGATGCCGCACTGCACAGCGGCGGCAACGGGAAGTGGCGGTCGATACAAGATCACAATGCCGATTTGTGTTCCGCACTTTGGACACTTGGCGATGAGATCCGCGGAATCATCCTTTCCCATGGCGAACAGGCGATATTGGGACATGATCGCTTCCGCTGGAATATCCACGATGCGGCCTTTCAGGCAAACCGGACAGCGAAGAGACTTGCGGGCTTCTTTTTCCATAGCGCCTCGATTTCCCTGTTCTCTATTTTAAGAACAGCATCCTAAAGTTTTTCCTATCTCACAGAAGATGGTGGTTTTCCAGCCGGATGCGCATGGCCTGCTTAGAGACTTGAAAAATATCAGCCATGTCGGCAACCAGCTTCTGCCGGTCCCGACCGGACTGGAGCCGGTAAAAGCAGCGCTTCACCTGTGGCAGCGGCATCAAAAGAATAGAGCCGAGCAGGTTTGCCTGTGCCTCAAACGTATTGTTCTGCGTTTTGGTGATACTCTGCCCTGTCACCATGGCCGCGCGTTTGCCAGTGCCGCTGTATACCTTCTTGTGCAGCAGCCAATGTGCCAGCTCATGGGCGCAGGTAAACCGCAGCCGGCCTGTGGAGGCATCCTCTCCGCAGAGGGAGCTATCAATGAATATGGTACCTCCCTTGACCGCAATAATGGTATATCCGGGGATATCGTAATCATAGATGATGGTGCCGCCATCATCAAAAATTGTTTCGCCCAGGACACAGCCGGTTTTCCGCAGGCACTGGTATTCCAGCGTGAGGCCCTGTGCCTCGATAATGTTTTCAATGGGAATCATAGTGGGAGCGCCATAATAGAGAGACGGATCATAGGCGGTGACGACTTCGCGGGCGATCCCCACCAGAGCCTGTTCCCTGTAAAATGGTGTTCTCATGCCTTGCTATCACTATCCTCTCTCATTCGTCGGTTGATCCGGTCGATAAAGTCCTGCCATTCCTTGTCGGTGGCGTCTGCCTCTTTGGCAGTGCGGAGCGCCGTGCGGACGATCTCCCGATCCATGATGTAGTCCGGGAGATCTGCGGAAACCCGGTCCTGACGGGACTTCGCTGCCAGATCCAGCATCTGCTCACGGTCTGCTTTGCCGAGCTGTAGTAGCAAGGCCAGCCGCTCGAGGTATTCCTGCACAGGCGCCGCACGTCGGCCATTCTCGATATTGCTCACATAGACGGGGGACAGGCTGAGCTTTGCTGCTAAACCGCGGAGAGACATTCCGCAGGCGATTCTCCGTTCTCGAACAAAGCTGCCAAAGGTCTGATTCATGCCGTTCACCTCCTACCTGTTGTGTTCTCTTGCCTGTGAACAATGTCAGTATAGCAAACGTGTGTTCGATTGACAAGGCAACAAAAAAGAGGTGTTCCCCGCAGGGAACACCTCGGAACGTAAGCACAGAATAAATGACAACCATCTCAGTGAGGAGTAGTTTTTGAGGCGGTGGCCCTTTATACGTGCTCAGGTTTAGCCATTGTTTAGTTCTGCTTTCCGCAACTGGCCAGATGAACAGTCGTGCCTACTGCACAGCATCTCGAAACACTTTCCCCGGCTTGAATGCAGGGACTTTGACGGCTGGGATCTCAATCACTACACCTGTGCTGGGATTACGACCAACGCGTGCAGCACGCTCTCGAATTTCAAACGTTCCAAATCCTGGCAGCTGTACTTTGCCGTCTCTTTTGAGTCCATCCTGCAGAGAAAGCACAAATGCGTTCAGGACCTGCTCCGCGTCTTTTTTGCTGACGCCCGCCGCTTCCGCCACAGCGGCAATCAATTCTGTCTTGTTCATAACTTATTTCCATTCATCTTTTATAATTTTTCAATCGTAAATTGATTCCGTGTCCCACTCGATGATCGTACCGGTAGCAGCATCGATGGTAAACTCGTATTCCATCGAGCCATAGAGGATCTCGCCCTCGTACTCCCAGCGGCCATCGTCGAAGTCGAGTTTGAACTTGTAAATGTTGCGGCTCGTTGCACCGGGCACATGGGCAAGCGCGATTTTCTTGGCTGCGTCCTCGCTGATCCGGCCGTTCGCACTGGTGCTGTTGTTCGCATTTTGAGCAGGAGCATAACCCTCGATGTCATAGTCGTAGCTGAGGATCGTCCCCGTAGCGACATCGATCTCATAATCATACTCGGTGTAGCCAGAGCCGGTGCTGCTCACAAATTCGATCTCATAGACCATGCGGCCCTTTTCCCAATCCTGCTTTGCCTTCACGAACTGCACCTGCGAGGCCGTCTTGCCTGCGTGGTTGAGCGCGATCTCCTTTGCTCGCTCCAGCGTGACGCTGCCTGCCACAGTTGTCGTTCCGCCAGTCCCCGGCGCAGAGGGATTGCTGGTATCGTAGTCTGTCACCTCACCACCGGAGGCACTGTCAAGCAGGACGGTACTCGTTGCATTGTCCCATCTCACCGTTTTTCCCATGATCTCACCGATGGCGCGAATGGGCAGATAGATGGAGCCGTCATAAACCGCGGGGTCGACCTTTGTGCCGTTGACATCCGCAAAGGTACGCTCTGTACCGTCGATGACGACATGATATTCCGGCCGTAGATAAAACGTCACGTCTGCACGCTTCGCCGCGCTGTCCGGCGTGCCGGTCACCGCGCCCGTCGTGCGCGTTCCGCCAAGGGTCGCGGTTTTGACTGCGTTGTCCCAGTTAACGTTCTTTCCCATCAGCTCGCCCACAGCGCGCAGAGGGATGTAAGTTGTGCCGTTGAAGAGAATAGGATGTACTTCTTTTCCCTGTGCATTGTAAAAATCACGCGCGATCCCGTCGATGCGGACGCTGATGTCTGGCCGCAGCGTCGCAGTCACGGTAGACGCTGCAGACGCACCAACAGTCAGCATGGTGGACAGTGCCATTGCGCAGGCGGCTGCCTGCAATGTTCTCTTTTTCTTCATACTGTAATTCTCCTGTTTCTGTTATTTTGTTTATGTGTTCAGCAGTTTTAAATAGATGCCTCGATTGAATTTCTGGAAGAAGTCGCAACATTCTTCCAGAAGGAATTGACGGACACTGAGCGATCAGGCCAGCCATCCGCTCATTTCTTTCATCTTTTGCAGGACCTCACTTGGCCCGAGAATGCGGATCTTGCCGCCAAACGTAAACACCCAGCCGAAAAAGGGAGGACTGGGAGCTACCTCTACCGTTGCTATGAAATGCTGCGCGTCAATAGTTTCGATGTGGACCTCTGGCCCGAAGCGGTCTACGATGCTGCGCATCATCTCATTCTCACACAGCAGCTCTACGGTACAAGGCTCATCCGGATACATGCCGAAGACCTTACGCACATATTCGGCAGGGTCAAAGCCCGGCGACAGCGTGGCCGCCTGATCCGTTAAGGCAACGGACGTCATTCGATCCACGCGGAACTGTGCCAGAGTCCCGTGCTTGTCCGACCAGCCGACAACGTAGTAATAGTCCCGACTCCAGATCAGGGCGTAGGGGCTGAACTGATAGCGGTAGCCGTCGTGCTTGAGAACCTTTTCCTTTTTGGCTGTGTACTCATAATACTGGAATGAGATCTTGCGCTTTTCCTGAATGGCAGTCTGGATCTTATCGACAGTGTAGTAAATGCACTCGTTTTTCGGTTTTACGGTGCCGTCCATATAGATATGGCGGTTTAACTGCGCGGCGTGGTATTCACTGGTGAGCATGCCGATTTTATGAATAAGCTGCTTGCTCTTTTTTGCCGTGATGAATCGGGAGGACTCCACAGCATCCACCAGCAGTTTAAGCTCTGGCAGCTCGAAAAGCCTCGTGCCTACGAAATAATGATTTTGTGTACTTTTTACGCAGACAATATCCATCCCGCTGTTTTGGAGGATCTCGATGGCGCTGTACACGCTTTTGCGCCCCAGCTTGATGCCATAGGATTCCCAATAGCTCAGAATGTCCGCAGCGGAAACGGTATGAGAGTCATCTGTGTGCTCCAATAAAAACCTCTGCAACAGCAGCAGGTGATTCGGCTGATCCTGTGGCAATTTGCTTGATTCCTTTCGTTCTGGATTGTTGAGCGCCGTCATGAGAGGGAAGGGCAGCATCTATCCGAAGCAGCAGAATCACACGATCTCCCATAACGGGTCCATTTTCTGCTTTTGCTTCTCATTCTGCTTTCGCTCAGCAGCTCGCTCTAACCGCTCTTTTTCCGCCTCATTCCGGTCTTTCACCATTGCACGGTACGCTTCGAGGACGTTTGCCCGCTGTTCGGGTGTCAGGCGCCTTGCAAATGTGCCATATGACTCTCCGGCCTTTTTAGCTGCCCACGCGACCGCGTGGAGCTCATCGGATGCGATTGAATTACCACGACAAGGAACCATTGCTTTCTACCTCTCGTTGACTTTGACTCACTTTTTATGCGCTCTTTATAACATCCTGTTTTACGTCGTTCTGGCTGGCTGCACGAACGAAGCGGCATTGAGCCATTTATAAATGCCAAACTGCTCGATAATGAGTTGTGTGATCTTGTCCAGTGATTTATCATCAAAGGGGAGGTCAATATCCGTCCAGATCATGGATTCGAAATGTTCACCGCTGCGATTATAAGAGAGGATCAACCCGACGCGGTCATATAGGCAAACCACGCTTTTGGCTTTCGAATCAGGCATATTGAGCGAAATGATCAGGTTAAATTGTTCATCCGGACTTTTGCATTCCACCCATTTCCAGTTGTGAAGATCAACGGGAGTAACGCGTCCGTCAGAGGTGTAATCCGCGTGTCCGCTGCCGCTGCCTGGTCCGGTCACGATCTCCAGACCGTTATTGGCAAACAGCGTTTGCTTTTGCAGATACGAGATCAGTTTCTTGCGCTCCGACTCCCGCTGCTCACGGTAGGCTTCCTTGGTTTTCTGAAACATGCGCTTAATACATCCTTTTTCTGTGATCCAACCGCCCCAGCAGGCATATCAGCAGCAGCGAAGCACCTGCCAGCACCGCCATGCTCGCCATTTCCAGCGTCGTCGGAGTCAGATAGAGCATTTTAATGCCCAAAGCCGCAAGTGCCGTCAAACTGGCAGCGAGTGCAAGTCGCAGCCGCACGATCCGTTTATCTGGCCGCGCGTTGTATCCGTAATGAGTGGCATGCTGCGGCAGCTTTGTCATCTTCAATTTACCTTTGCGTTTATACGGGCCGTAGATCATGGGATGCTCCTATCTGATGTTACGATGTGGTTTTCTTATTATCCTGTTTTGCATTGAGAATGGCGAGAAAGTCCTTGCGAGGTTTGAATTCCACTGTTTTTCTTCCTGGCTGACAGGAGTCCGCCCTCCATACGCCGGGGATTTCCTTCCTTTGGGTACGGTCCGGGCGGGGAACGAAGACGCCGTATCCGCCCAGGCTGGCGCTTTCGCCGCCAGCGAGGACGCTGCCCCAATCTCTTGCAATACCAGTTCCAGCGTGGCGTCGATCTCTGTGGCCTGCCGGTTTTGCTCTCAATCTGCCTCATCAAAGTTTCACGGTTCATAATCGGTCTATCTCCTGAAAGGTCTTAGTAGATCCAGTCCCGCGCGGCGAGGTCGTCAAAATAGCTCTGGCTCTTGAGACCAGTATCAGCGTCCTTGGCCCTCACAACACCGGTTTTTACATAATACGCAAAGGCGTCAGCGAAGAACTCTTCGCCGGTGTTCTGAGATCCGGAAGCAAACAGGGAGCCGGTCCATTTTTCCTGCGCCTGAATGTCGTTAAATGCTGTATAGACATTCTTGTCCATGCCGGAGGCATAGAGCTTTTGCTGGTAGTAGTGGCCCATTTCGTGTAAGAAGGAGCCTTCGTTTGCAAGGAGAATCTGCTTGCTGCTGTAATCAGTCAAACCACCAATGCCATGGATGCCTGTTTCGCTGGAGTAGGCGTTGATCTTTTCCGTGTCGAAGCTGATGGTCCAGCCGTCCGCAACGAAGGCTTTTCGAATCTGCTCCGGAACTGCCATCATATCCGCGTAGAAATCATTGAACACGCCCTGCGGAATTTTTTTGATGACACCCTTCATCTCGGCCACAATGGGCGGTTCCGACAAGGCTTTTGTACTCGTGTGTGCGGCGTGAATGATCGCCACTGCCTGCGCTCTCGTGATGAGCTCTGCAGCGTTCGCATTGTCAGGCGCAAGCCCAAGGGACTTTGCGGCGTTCATTCCTTCTTTGCAGGTGTCGGGGGATTGTCCGTACAGACGGCTGGTATAAACCTTCGTGCCCGTTGCGGTCAGAGCATAATTCCACGCACGGCCAGCCATGATCTCGCTGTCCTTTTGCAGCTCGATCTCGGCTCCGTTTCTGCCGGTCCAACCATGGCGGACGGCGCGGCGCAGATGATAGATCATCGAACCTTTCTCTGCGCCAAGGCTGCCGGTGTCATTTTCATCTTCGGGGATGCTTCTCGAGAGCATTGTGTAGAACTGTTCCAGCGTGACTTTTTCATCCGGATAGAATTTGCCGTTGCAGCCAATGACGATGCTGTTTTCTACTGCCCAGCAGATGTCGTCGTAATATGTATGGGTTGACGGCACATCCGAAAACGGCAGTTTGTCTGCCGCCAGCGCGGTCGGTATTAAGCCAATGAACAGCGCGGCGATCATCATTGCGGATATGATGGAGTGAATCAGTCTCTGCTTTCTTTTGTACGTTTTCAAAGTTCTCACCTCAGAGTTTTTATAGGGGAAATTAAATCCCTCCGTTCGGATGGAAGTTCGAAAAGAAATCTTCCGCAGGCATGGGCTTGCCGATCTTATAGCCCTGTAACCTGTCACAGCCGAGCTTTTTGAGCAGTTCAATCTGGCTGTCAGTCTCGATCCCCTCTGCTACGCAAAGCATATCGAGCTCGTGGCACAGTTCAACAATCTTCTTGATGACGATCTGTTCCCGCTTGCTGATCTCCGCCATACAGATAAGGCTTCGGTCAAGTTTGACGACCTTAAATTGTTCCACGTACAGCAGTCTGAGGCAAGCGTCCTTCGTGCCAAAGTCGTCAATGGCAGTGGCGATCCCACGTTTTCTGAGCTCACTTAGAAGGTTTGTAAGCGAATCAAGCTGGATATCCTGGGAGGACTCTGTGACTTCGAAGATAAGCTGCGAGTGATCCACGCCGGTGTCTGCAAGGATCTGATCGACGTGCTCCAGAAAGTCTGGTTCTGTCAGTGTACTTTTTGAAAAATTGATGTTCAGTACGAGATCCGGCCACACATCCCGACACTGCGTAATGATATTGCACGCCTGACGCAGCATCGTGAAGTCCACCATGGAGATCATGTGCTCACGTTCCATAATGCTGATAAATTCGACCGGCGTGTGGATATTGCCTCGTGGATCGATTTTGCGCACGAGAACTTCCGCACCGTAAACACGATCTTCCTTGATGCTGTATAACGGCTGGAGGTATGGCACAAAGGTGCTTTCCCGGAACTCCTGCAAAAGCGCATCCAGATAGGCTGGCCGTTGGTCTCTGCGATTCGCATGCTCCGTATAGAATTTATTTTTTGCTGCCTGCATGGCCTTTTCTGCCTTGCGGACGGTAATTCCAACATCCTCTTCACTGCCCCATACATAGCCGACGGCCGCGATATTCTGTTTTGAAGAAAGTGTCGATTTCAGCTTTTCTGCAGTCTCCATAAACTGGCTATAGCTGACGCCGGGCCAGATGATCACGAACTCATCTCCGTTGATCCTGTAAATATAATCGTCACTGATATGCTTTCGAATCAGTTCGCACGTCTGCTGAATGGCCTTGTTGCCCATATCGTAGCCCAGATTGTCGTTCAGCCATTTTAGACCGTTCAAATCGATAAAGCATACACCGGTTGGCTCCTCTGTCCCAAGAAGGCTCTCCAGCGTTTCGTCATAGGCGAGCCGGTTTTTCAGCTTTGTCAGCGAATCATGATAGCTCTTGAAGGTCAACTCTTCCGTCAGCAGGTGCTTTTGGAGCTCATTGGCAGCAATATATGTCACCTGCGACAGAAACTCCGGTGCTTCTACATTGTCCGAAGGATTATCCACGCCGAGAAATCCATGCAGCTTCCCACCGCTCAGAAAGATAGGTACCGTGATCAAGCTCTTGATGCCCTGTGGATGTAGGCAGTCATATTCGATACGCCGTGCAGGATCATCCTTGAGCGCATCCACGTCATCGATAATGTTGATCGCGTTCTTCTGGTTTTTGAAAAGATCTACCCACAGCGCAACGACATCGATAGGAACATTCTGCAAAAGATCAATTTGCGGCGTCACGCCCTCTTTGCAGATCTCATAGGTGTTGTTGGTCACGCCATGCTCCCAATCGAACTCAAATATGTATGCTCTATCTGCAGCGTAGTGCTCGTTGATCATTTTCAGCATGACGTTGACAGCTACATCAAAATCCGTTGCCATAATAAGATTTTCAATACAGGCAACGAGTTTTTTCTCTGCACTCAGGTCGTCCCGCGTTGAGCGAAGTTCGCTGATGTAGCGATTGACATCGAAAGCAAGCTCCATGCGGCAGGTTTTGCCGTTGTAGTCAATAAGGCAGTCGTGTAATGTGAAGTTACCGATTTGCGGATGCTTTCGATTCCATGTGTAGCGACCGTCCGGGCTGTTGCGCAGCAGGTCATTCGTGCAAAATTCGCAAGGCGTATCTTTCCCCTGCAAGTGCTTATAGCACATCGTACCAGGCGTTGGAGCACCAAAAAATTCGCAGCCGTATCGGTTCAGGTATAGTAGTTCATAGGTGTCGAGATCGCTGATATAAACGATCTCGTCCACCTGATCTAAAACTTTTTGAATATCCACACCGGTTTTCTCCTTGTTTTGTCTTTCTGCATGATCCACCAAGGTTCACTTCTGGCGGATATTATTCTGGAGAGGATTTCACTGCACCACAGGGATTCAGTGTTTTTGCACGTGATGATTATGCGCCTTTTTTATCTCTTTCATTGCCATCATCTGTGGTCTCTGGGGGAGTGATGCCAAGCTGCTGATAAGTCAGCCGAATCAACCGAGCGTAGCGCTTGATCCTGCTCGTATCACCTTCACAGATCGGGCAGCGTGGCTGTTGGCCCTGCTCGACGCGCTCTCGAATCTTGCTGCGCCAGACATGTCCTTTCGGACATTGCCACCAGACCGGCTTTTCACTTATAGCCAAAACATTCTTCGGCTTGAGCAAGTCATTCAGCAAAGGATGCCACTGTTTCGCAATTTGAGGGGCTATCGTGGCAAGATCATTGAATCCGGGTAAAACCGTCCTATTGCTGCAATATGGGCATTCTTCTCCATGGAGGGTGCGCTGAACGACAGTTGTTTTCCATATATGTCCTAATTTGCACTGCCACCAGACAGCCCGTGTGCTGCTGGCACTTACGTCCTGCGGTGTCAGAATGCCGTTTTTCTCTGCATCCCACTGCGCTGCGAGAGCAGGGTGGGTGGTAGATAGATCGTTGTAACCAGAAAGCGTTTTTGCGCCGCTGCAATACGGGCAGCCACGATCCCGCGCGGCGCGGACACAGATCCGCTCCTTCCATTGATGGTGCAATGCACACCGCCATGCCGCAATGCGGAGGTCTTTCGCCGTCACTATCTGCGGTGTCAGGCTCCCGTTGGCTATTGGGTCCCACTGCGCCGCAAGTTCAGGATGTGTAACGGAGAGATTATTCATCTTCTTGATGCTTGGGGAACGGCCTGCGCAGATCGGACATGCTGTTTTGTACCGGACTCGGTTATACGGCGAAGTCTGCCATGTATGTCCCTGCGGGCATTTCCACCACACTTTTCGCTGGGCCTGCTCAAATACGGCCTGTGGGGAGAGACACCCGTTTTTCTTATCATCCCACTCTGCTGCAAGGTCAGGACGGCATGATGCGAGATCATTGATCCCAGCGACAATGGTTTTATTGGCGCAGACGGGGCAGGAGGTGCCTCTATTATAGCGTGCTGCAATGACCGCCTGCCATTCATGCCCTTTTGCACAGCGCCACCAAACCTTTTTATTGGAGCCGTACATGACCTGATTCGGCGTCAATGGGAGGTTCTTCTGTAGATCCCATTCAGCCGCGAGCATTGGCGCTTTTGTGGCAAGGTCGTTGTAGCCGGGAAGGATACGTTCATTGCTGCAATAGGGACAGGCAGAGCCACGACTGCGCCGGTAAACAGGAGCCTGCCACGTATGGCCAGCGCAGCAGCGCCACCAAATATGCTTATCCGACCCGGAGGTTACCTGCTGTGGAGTCAGGGGCAGGTTTTTTTTGGTATCCCACTCCTTCAAAAGGTCAGGGTGATCTTCCTGTATGCAGAAGTCATAAAAGGATCGTTTCTCTTTTTTCATGGGTATCGGGTCCTTTCATTGGAGAAGAGCTGAAAGCTGAGGACTACTGATCTCCTTTGCCTCGGTCAATGCCGAGCTGTAAGTACGTTTCATCCATCAACTTCTGATAATAAGCAAGTCGTTTCTCACCGACATTTCCGGCGCATACCGGGCATCCGGAACGGCTCCGCGGAGAAGTGCGGTTGGCGATGATCGTCCGCCATACATGGCCTTCGTGGCAGATCCACCACGCATAACGGTTACTGCCAGCTAAAACTGTATGTGCAGTAAGGGAACCATTGAGCGCGGGATGCCACTGTGCGGCGATCTCAGGTTCCAGTGTTGCCAAGTCATTGAAACCGGGCCAGACACGCCTGTTTACACAATAGGGGCATTTATCCTGACGCAGTACCCGTTTACTGATCACTGATTCCCACTCGTGACCGAGAGGACATTGCCACCAGACCTTTCGACTTGATCCGGCGACCACATCCTGCGGCGTGAGGGAACCGTTACGGCTGGGGTGCCATTGTGCTGCGACACCCGGGGCAATCGTTGCAAGGTCATTGAAACCGGCCAGAACTTTTCGATTCGAGCAGTATGGGCATCCGTCGCCTCTCCGCGTTCGGTTCATGACGCTGGCTTTCCACTCGTGTCCTTTTTCGCAGATCCACCAGACTTCCTTGTCACTGCCAGCCGTTACCTGCTGAGGCGTGAGCGTTCCATTTTTCTTCTGACCCCATTGCGCTGCGAGGTTTGGATATGTTGTTGCGAGATCGTTGAAGCCCGTCAGAATTACATTGTTGGCGCAGATGGGACAACCGACCTTTCCTCGCACTCGGAATGCCGGAGATGCTTGCCATTCATGCCCGAGCTGACAGTGCCACCACACTTTTTTATCTGTCTTTTCAGATAGCTGCTGTGGCGATACGTCACCGTTTTTAGCGAAGTCCCATTCTTTCATAAGATCCGGACGCAATGTTGCAAAGTCATTGAGGCCGGGAATGATTTTCATATTTGCACAGACTGGGCATCCTGTTCCAGTACTGCGGCCCGAAATGGGAGCCTTCCAGTGATGGCCTTTTTCGCAGATCCAGAAAACGGACTTGTCGGTATGAGGCATAACCTGATCCGGGGTCAACGGTGCATTTGCATCGTAGTCCCACTGCGCCGCAAGCTCAGGATTGCGGGTTGCAAGGTCGTTATACCCAGGCAGCGTTCGCCGATTGTTGCAATAGGGACAACTGTAGCCATTGCTTCGCGACGAGATAGCAGCCATCCACTCGTGCCCTTTCTCACAGCGCCACCAGGCCTTTTTATTGCTGTGAGGCATTACCTGCTGGGGCGTCAGATCTCCGTTTTTTTCAGCGTTCCATTGAGCAGCAAGCCCTGGGTTTCGGGTGGCGAGGTCATTGAAACCGGGCAGGAGCTTTTGACTGGAGCAATACGGGCAGCCTCTGTCTTTCCTGACCTGATCCCCGATCACGCGCTGCCAGCTATGTCCGCAGGGGCCGCTCCACCACGCTTTTTTCCCGGTCTTTGCTGTTACCATCTGAGGAGTCAGCGGGAGGTTCTTTTTCTCATCCCACTTTTCCAAAAGGTCCTGACGGCCATTTTGTATGCAATAATCGTAAAGAGATTGATTCATGCTTTTTCACCCGCTGCCTTGAGATGACCTCCGCACCGAGTGCTTGAAACAAAAAACGGAGCATTTGCAGAGGCTTTGCGACGCCATGTCATATTTTTGGAGTTCTTTTTAGCCTGCCAGTGTAGTGTTCATATCGTCGGGGCTTTCCTTGTTTGCACGTTCCTTGCACATCGGACATTCGCAGCCCAGAGCTGTCCGTGCGTAGATCTGGGCTTTCCATTCATGCCCAGCTGGGCAAAGCCACCACACTGTTTTCTTGGCGCTGTATATGACCTGATCCGGTGTGTGCGATCCATTTTTTTGAGGATGCCACTGCGCGGCAATATTCGGAACGGTCGAGGCAAGGTCATTAAAACCAGCGAGCACTTTTCGACCTGTGCAATAAGGGCAGTCAAAGCGTCTCAGCGTTCGATAGAAAATCAGCATCTGGTAAGAATGCCCCTTTGCACAGCGCCACCATGCGCTGCACCGGCTTCCGCGCGTCACATCGGTTGGGGTAAACGGAGCGTTCTTTTCGGCGTCCCATTCATCGACCAGTTCGAGACGGCCTGTTCGCTGACAATATTCGTACAATGTTTCTTTCATAGCCGGCCTCACCATGTTTCTGCTTGATGTGATCAAAGAAGAGGGGTATTTCGTGTGCCGCTATGGATTATCCTGCTTTGCGATCTTCTGGTAGCCCAGAAGCGGGATGAACGCAATACTGCTGTTGCAGACCTCGATCAGACCACACACCAGATCGCTGATGAGGAAGCGGTAATAGATGTCAAGCAGTAAGCTGATCGCAAAGGCTGTTAGAAAAGCTCGCAGGACCTGCGGACGGATTTCTGTTGTCACTTCGCAGCTTTTTTACCTGGCACATGATCCGTGCGCCCAGGTATATCTTCAGCAGTGCGACTACTGCTTTATAGACCATGAGGGTGATTACTAAAGTGCCGTTCGTTTCAGCGATCGTAGAATACAGGATGCCAATTATAATGTGGAACACATCGATAAGAGGAAGAAGCCAAAATACGATGCCGAAAAGTCTCATTTCCTTTTTCCATTCGGTATTGCTATTTCCCATTCTTACATGTCCTTTTTATCTGTATTTTAAAATCGCATTCCTTCTCCAAGCGTTCGGACACTCTTTGCTCGAGCGCTTGGAGAAGGAGGGGACATTCCGTTTCCGGCCTTCTCATAGAGAATATAGGAAGTAAGCAAGAATAAACTTGATTATTCTACATAGGGGAGGGAGGTTGCTTGTGCGTCGGTGCAGTCTGTTGGGCAGAGGTATCACTGACCCGCGAATTTGCAATGCATTCCCCAGACTCGTCCATATAACGCTTGTATCGCTTGAGCTTTTTCTCGTCGACACGCCCCATGCACACGGGGCAGTTGCAGTAGCCACGGGAACGCGAACTAATTCGTGCTTTCCAAACATGCCCTTCCGGACATTGCCACCATGCTTTGCGGTTAGAGTGCTCTGTTACCATCTGCGGTGTCATCGGTCCATTGAGGCTTGGATGCCACTGTGCCGCGATCTCCGGCCTTTTGGATCCCAAATCATTGAAACCTACGAGAACTTTTCGTCCTGTGCAATATGGGCAGTCACAGTTGCGTGATGTTCTGTCCCAAGGCGACATTTGATAGGAGTGGCCCAATGGACATCTCCACCACACTTTTTTCTCTGAGCCGGCACCGACCTGATCCGGCGTCAACGGTGCATTTTTCTCCGTATCCCATTCAGCTGCCAGGGCAGGATAAAGCGTTTGCAAGTCATTGTACCCTGCTTGTATCACGCGGTTTGAGCACACTGGGCAGCCGCTTCCCATATAAGTTCGTGCAGTGATTATGGTCTTCCATTCATGTCCACGCGGGCAAAGCCACCAAACACGTTTGGTGGAGCCGTATGTCACCTGTTCGGGGGTGAGAGATCCATTTCTGCTTGGGTGCCACTGTGCGGCAATGTCCGGATTATGCGAGGCCAGATCATTAAAACCGGGAAGCACTTTTACTCCCGCACAGTAAGGACAGCCAGAATGCCTTTGCACCCGAGACGCAATTTGCATCCGATAGGAATGCCCTTTTTCACATTGCCACCAGACCTTACGGTTAGAGGATGGAGTGACCTGATCTGGCTGCAGTGACCCGTTCTTTTTGCCATCCCATTGCGCAGCGATCTCAGGAAAGGCTGTCTGCAAATCATTATCGCCGCTTATAACAGCTTTTCCCGTGCAGAATGGGCAGCCAGTGCCGCCTGAGACGCGTGAGGATATCATGGAGCACCAGCTGTGGCCCTGATCACAGCGCCACCACACCTTTTTCATCGACCCGCCGACAACCTGTGTTGGCTTAAGATCTCCGTTGCGCACAAAGTCCCACTGTGCCGCGAGCTCAGGGTTTGTTGCTGCAAGCGAGTTTTCTTCTGCAATGACCATTCTGTTCGTGCAGTAAGGACATTTACATCCCTGTGTTTTCAGCCGGATCTCTGTCAGATAGCTGTGTCCCTTTTCGCACTTCCACCACACCTTGCGGCTGCTGCCGCGGGTCACATTATCCGGCGTGAAGGGTGCGTTTTTCTCTTTATCCCACTCATCCAGCAGATACCGCATATTGGTTCTGACACAATAATCGTGCAGCGTTTCTCTCATAGCCCTCACCTCGCTTTTCCGGATGCCTTCAAATTTGCCGCTATTTAGTTGCAGTTGAGTAAGCCTCCGGAGAGATGTTCAGATTACCCTTGAATGAATCCCTTCTCCAAACGCTCCACTAAGTGTCGAGCGCTTGGAGAAGGCTCGGGGAGCAAAAGCTCCCCGAGCCTTCCCATAGTGAAAATAGGAGGCAGACTAAGACAGTGTCTTAGTTGTCTGCGCGATAAAGGAGCGTCACGATCTGACCACGGGTGCAGTCCGCGTTAGGGCTGAACTTACCGTTGCCGGTGCCGGTCGTGATGCCACTGCGCACCGCCCATGCGACGGCGTTGGCGTAATATTCATCTGCCGCCACGTCGCTGAAGCTCGCGCCGCTTGCAGCGGGAGAGCCATTTGCGCGATACAGGAACGTCACGGTCTGAGCACGGCTCACCGTAGCACCCGGCGCGAAGCGATCCGCGCTGACGCCGGTGGTGATGCCGTTTTCAATGGCCCAGAGAACTGCGTTGTAGTAATAGTCCGAACTGCTGACGTCCTTGAAGGGATTCACCGTGGACTTGGGCGCGGGACTGCCCGCAGCGCGATAGAGGAAGGTCACCATCTGTGCGCGAGTGCAGGAAGCGTCGGGGCTGAAGGTCGTTGCGCTGGTACCCTCGGTGATGCCCTTTTCAACCGCCCACTGGACCGCATCGTAGTAATAATCACTCTGATTCACATCGCGGAAGCTGACAGCGGCTGCGATCTTGGAGAACGAGGCGTCCACGCTGACCTTGCTACCCGGCATGGTGAAGGTGTACTTGCCGTCGCCCTTATCGGAGAGGGACAGGCGGTTGCCGTCCTTGTCGGTGACGGTGAGCTTGTCCAGCGCATAGCCCTCGTCAGGCTTGACGGTGAGCGTCACGGTCGTGCCCTTGGAGGCGGAGCCGGGCGTCACGGAAACACTGCCGTTATCGAAGCGAGGCACGCTCACGGGATAGCTGCTGGTGGTGCCGGAGCTGCTGGAGCCGGTATAGCGCCAAACAGCGGTCAGGGTCGCTTCTTTTGTGACAGTGTATTCGCTGCCTGCGGCATAGGTGTTCGTGCCGTCCGTCCAGTAGCGGAACGCGTATCTGCCGCTGCGGGTAGGCGTGGGCAGGATCACGATGCCGTTTTCGGCAACGGTGAGCACCCGATCCGCAGTCTCGCCGTCATTGGCGAACTTCAGCGTCACGGTATAAGTCTTTGCGGTCTGGGAAGTCAGATCGGTGACGGTGCCGCCGCCAGCCTTCTTTGCCGCTTCCTTGGCCTCGTTGACCGTGGGGTAATAGCTGTAGGGCACATCGCCCTTGCCGGTGTTCAGCTCGGCTTTCAGGCTGTCCGCCAGATAGGCAGTATCTTTCAGGGAAGAGGAGAAGTTGCCGCCAGTAATGAATTTCTCGATATCCTCACTGGAGACATTTCCATCGAAGCTGCCACCGCTGATAGAGATTTCGACTTTGGAAATGGCATCAGTGCTGTTCTTCTGAGGATTCGCCTCATAGACAGAATAGGTGCCGGAAATTGTGCCGCCGCTGATCTTTACATCGATGGGCAACGTGGTGGTATGCTGAGCGATTGCAATGCCGACACCGGTGGTTGTAGTTCCGTTGGGATTATTCACACAGGAGAATTCACCATTGCCGGTGATGGAACTGTTGTTCGTTTCAATGTTGCCAGCACGTACTTCAATACCGGTCGAGCCGGTGATCGTGCTGTTATTGACCGACGTTGTGGCATTGCCTGCCTGGTAAATACCATGATTGACAGCGTTAATAGTCGCACCATCGACGAGTAACTTGTTCTGGACGGCCGTATCCGTAATTAAGCCGTTTACGGTGATACCGCTGCCGCCCTCAAGAGTGCCCTTAACGGTCAATTCTGCGGCAGTACAGTCGCTCCAAAGGCCGATGCAATAGCAGTTATCCTCTGCGTTATTGGAGACGGAGACGATGGCATCGCTTTCCACAGTTAATTTTGCGGTTTTATTGAGCCAAATTGCCGCGACGCCCTTAGCGCCAGTCATCTTGACCGTACCGTTTTTAATGGTCACATCACCATAAATATCAAGTACCTGACCACCGGCACCCGTCAGAGTATTACCGCCGAGGTCAAGCGTGAAGACTTTGCCTTGCGAAATAGAAAGTCTTTCGGTCGTGTCAGCCAGCAGCGTGACGGTATCGCCAGTACCGGCCGCAGTGACAGCATCCGCCAGAGACGCATAATACTTACCGTTGACGCTGGCAGCAGCATTTTCCTGTGTACGGGATTCCGCCTTACCGGTAGCAGGGTCATAGGTGCTGGACGGATCGACATAAGATTTCAGGGCGTTCAGATTTTCCGTATTGGTGGTTACAAACGTACCCTTGACGATGGTAACATCGGTCTTTGCGCCGGCACCCACCCCGATAATCTTGCCGCTACCAGTAGTAAAGGTACCACCATTAATCTGGACAGTACCGAGGCCAAGGTTGTCGTTCTGCTGAATGACCGGGCTGCTGCCAGTAGCAGTAAACGCACCGCCGCTGATCGTCAGCTTGCCGCAATCCATCGCGTCATCGAGATAGCCGTTATAGATGACTGCTTCTGCATCGGCGTTAGCCTCGAAGGAACCGCCCGTGATGGTGGCCTCATTCCAGTTCATCAGTGTGGCCTGGCTAACATTTGTAAAAGTGCCGCCGTGGATCTCCAGAATGCCGCGGTCATCGTTCTTGATGGTATTCATGCCGCCGTTGAAATGGCCGCCGTTGATGATTAGCTTTGGATTGTTCGTTTTACCGTTGCCATTTCGGAAACCGCTGGCGATCATGCTGGAGAAGTTGCCGTTTTGTTCGACGGTAACACCGGGATTGATGGTCATTTCTCCAAGATTCTGAATGTTATAGTAGGAGTTGCCGCCAGAGTTTACCTTATCGCTGCCGCTCTCCTTGCTACGGGTATAGGTGCCGCCATTCAAAACCACAGTACCACCCACATTGTTAAAGACCGCAGCCTTGCCGTGGCTGATGTTATCCACCGTGCCAGTGCCCTCGATGGTCAGCGTACCGTTATTGGTGATGGTATGGTCGGACACATTGGTCAGCTTAAAGCCGCCGAGGTTGAGGACAATGTTCTTACCAGCGGGGATCGTCAGATCCTCCCTGCCATTACCCTGCAGGGTGATCGTCGTTTGCTGACCAGGCTGAGCGTTGTTGATCTGATCCTGCAGCGTACTGGCCTGCGGTGTGTTCCCATTCTCTTCTTCCTGAGAGAGCAGGGAAATCCCCGCGCCCTCCAGCGCCTGTGCTGACATGACGGCGTAAGGCACCTGAGTGTCCGTCTGCGCCGCAAATGCCGCAGGAGTGGTACCTACGACCGTCAGGGCCGCAAGCGCTCCCGCCATGAGTTGCTTTTTGTCCATGTTAAGACTCCTTTTAGATGTATTACCTGATGCTCGTAAAAAGCAGCAGGCGCGAGGTCATGCGAGATCGGTTTCCCGTGAATCTCTCTTTCCAAAATCTGATTTCCATTGGGGTAAATCGATCCTTCTCTGAGCGCCCCTCCAAAATAGAGGGGTGCTCAGAGAAGAACGGGACGAAGGTCGTCCCGCACCTTCTGGAGAGGAGAAAAAAGTTATAATCTCTGTTGATAGATCACTTTTGCTCGAGCTGATATTTGAGTTCTCTGCATCGCTCAAAGAATGTATCTTCAGCCGCTGTAAGTTTCGAATAAAACTCAGCCACAGCCCGTCGCAGTTCTGCGACAGGCTTGTCTGCGGAATTCGCGTATAGTTCCTTTATCTTCGAGTTGAATTCTTCTTTTGTGCATGGCTGCTTGTTTTTCTTTGCGTCCATATTGGATAAGCTCTTATTTTAATGAAAGGGATGGATGTGTTTCCTCCTCTAAGCGCCCCTCCCGCGTCCCTGATGAGAGAGCAGGACGGACTATGGACAGGAGAGACGCTTAGAGAAAGAAAGGGGCCTTGCAGCCCCTTCCTCCTTTAGCTTGGGTACTGCTCGATCACATCAGACGGCCCCAGCTCTCCACGCCATCGTTGTCGATGGTGTGGGTGTGAGCGGTCGTTGTCGATTGCATCGGTGTAGCTGCGGGTGTGGATGTACAGCGGCTTTGTGCCGGGTACCGCATCCTTGATGACGCCGGAGATCGTAACAACATCCAGCGCGCCGTCTCTTGCAGAGTAGCAAATGGTGTATTTACCAGGGTCCTTTACATTTTTTCCGCTGTCGCAATACTGATTCTGGAAGAAACTGCTGCCCAACATCAGCTTGATCGGCTCAAAATCCTTTTTGTTTGTGGTATCGGCAAATTGATTGCCGTTGACCTCTGCGACATACCATGTGCGATACGATATCTTTGCATTCAGGATAAGCGTGTCATACAGTGCCACATTGCTTGGGAGCAGGTTTGCGCCATTCGGGATCTGTTCGTCATAGCCGTTCAGATCCCATGTAAAGCCGTAGGTCTACGGTGTCGGTGAGCCTGCTTTATCGGGCGAATTGGTATAGCCGGTATCCTGCCTTGCTCGATGAATTTGTCGTTTACAGAGAGTTATTGTAAGAAGGACGATACCGTCACTTCTTCCTTTACTGTGCCGTAGGGCTTTTCCATATCTCAGTGTGTTCAACCCTGTCATAGTCATGACCATTAGTGGCTTCCATGATGTAATGATATGCCCAGAAGGAGTTATCTACATCGTTGAATGTTCTCATATTATGGATATGATCTGCCACAAAATCCTTATCTGCGCGTCTTGCGAGCATTCTGTTCACAATGGTCGTCACTTCCGCTCTGGTGATCGTGCTGTACGGCTTAAAGGTGTTGTCCTCATAACCGTCGATCCAGCCATAATTCGTCGCAGTCAGAACCGCATTATAGAACCAATCAACCGCAGAAACGTCTTCGAAGGAAACGTTTCCGTTATTGTTTGCCTTGGCAAAGCGCGTAGCAATTGCCGCAAATTCGCCTCTGGTGATAACTCGATCCGGGTCATACATCTCGTTGCCGATACCATCGAGGATGCCCAGAGAGGACAGCGTATTTACCGCCGTGGCGAACCATGCATCCTCGGGAACATCCACAAAGTGCGCGGTGATGGAAACATCCTTGCTGCGCAGCAGATTATAGAACATCTGCGCCACTTCCGCTCTGGTCATGCCGCGGTTCGGGCCAAACTCTCCATTGCCGTAGCCGTGCATATAGGCGTTATGCAGTGTCGTCTCCAAAAGATCTGCAACACCGGTCTCCTTCGGGTCGGTCATATCGGGCTTGGCGGGCGTTGCCGGCTTGTTGTTTATGACGGGCGGCACCCATACATAGGTATAGCTCGCAGTGAACGTCTTGTCGGCAGTGACAGACATAGTCTTCACCTCGTCGGCGGTGTATACCTTGCCCGTGGTGTCGCCCGCGAGCTTCCAGCCGTCGAAGCGGTATCTGCTGTTGGCTGTGACAGCGGGCACACCGGTGACAGAGAGGCCTTCAATGACTACCTGACGGATCAGAGGATCGCTCGTGTTGGCGAAACTTCCGTTTGTTCCGGCGTTGAAGGTGACCGTGTGCGTTGTCTTGTCCTTCCATACAGCGTAGAGCGTGACGGTTCCGTCTGCCGAAGCCACCATTGCCGCCTTCAGCGCATCGTTGATGGCCGCGCCCGGAACATAGTCCGCCGTGGTGGCATCTGGCGTCAGGCTCCAACCGAGGAAGTCCTTGGTGGTGCTGGTGAAGGTATCTGTGGTCAGCTTGAAGTCTGCTGTATCGTATTCGTAGGTCTGAGGACCGACCGTGCCGGTGGCGCCCGTCAGGTTCGGAACATAGTTGATGGTATAGTTGTTGGGATCATACTGGGCGACCAGCGTAACATCCTGGCCCTTTTCGATCGCCATGCCCAGATAGTATTCCTTTGTTCCGTCTTTTTCCTTCCAGCCCCAGCAAGTATACCCCGGCTTCAAAGGCTCTTTAGGCGTAGGATAAACTTTGCCCTTCTTCACCTGCACAGGGCTGTAATCCACGCCCTCCGGTGCGGTGCCACCGTTCAGGTCGAAGGTGATCGTCCAGACGTCCAGGAATTTGGCTTGAATATAAAACGCATCATTTGTTGTGCGCGTAAGACCGGGATCATCACCGAAGCCTAAACTGTAACTACCCAATGCATTGGACGCATAGAACAGCTTCTCCACTCCATTTTGTACATGGTAGCCGTAAATTTCGCAGTTATAGAAGGTATAGGCTCCCCATGTACCTGACATCTTCACTCTGTTATCATTGCTGTCCCGGATCGGAATCTCACTGTAGTTTTTGTCCGGGGCAGTTCTCGTTGTCTTATTGTAGAATCCAGAGCCATCTTCTATCGTTTTGGAGCGGGGACCCACCTGAAGAGATTGCACATCGATCCATCTGTATTTGAAATACACATAATTATCATCTGTTCCGTTTCCGCCTTCTTCAGGTTTCAGCAGCGGATGAACAGCCTTCACACCAATCTTGCCCGGTTTTCCGTTTACATAGGGCACCTCCAGCAATACTGGTACTCCATCGGACAGATTGCCCTGAACCTTGCCGTTCAGTGTATAGGCGATCGTCGGCTCGGCGAGCTTTGTCTCAACCTTCCACACAGCAGTCAGTTCCGTTTCCACGGGCGTTGCGGGGAGCTTGGAATCCGCTTTCAGTTCATCGCCGTTCAGTTCCCAGTAGCCCACCTGACCGGCAGCGGGTTCCTGCCCTGTCGGTGCAGTGGGGAGTGCGTAGCTCGTATTCAGCTTCCAATAGTTATCGCTGTCTTTCTCATACTGGATGCTCTGGCCCCAGAGCTTCGGCTGCGTTTCCTTATCCTTAAAGGTCAGGACAAACTCATAGGTGGGATAACCGTAAAACTTGGTGCTGTCAGGATATTCCGTGACAAAGCTATTATAGGCATCCTTGTTGGCAAATCTCGCAACACCCCAGGTATTCGTGTAGGAAAGGGCGAACAAGCAGTCTTTCTGGAACTTCGTGTTGGCAAAATCAGTTTCTTCAAAGAGATACTGTGCATTCCGCATTGCCATACGGTCATCAAATCCAATTGCCGTATGCTGCATTTCCGTGACCGACTTCGGAATCTGAATAGTAAATGGCGTATTCTTCATTCTCGTTTCGATATTGGTGCCTTCCAGACAAAAGGCTGTATATCCGATGAATTCCAAATGGGGGGGCAGCTCAAACACGGCATTCGTGTCGCCGTCCGCTACGCGGATATACTCCAATTTTGAGCAATTCTCAAATAGCGCAGCATCTGATCCGGTCACGGTAGCGTCATCATTGCCCACTCTTTTCAGTGTAGTCGGCAGAATCACACCGGTGATAGCGGTGCCTTTGAACGCATTGCCCAAAATTTCCTCCACTTTCGTATTGGAGAGATCAATAACACCGGTCAAGTTAGACACATAGCCAAATGCCTGAACATCGATCGTTTTCAGCGCGACTGCCTGAGAAAAATCGACCGCTACCAGTTCACCGGAAATATTGGTGCTATTCTCCAGCGTTCCGGCAGAATTATAGCCCGAGTTACTGGAACCGTATGCACCCGCAAAGCAACGATTGATCTTTACTGTTGTTTCCGGGATATTTACCGAAACATATTTGATATTCTGATCCTCAACATAGGTTTTGTACCAAGTGGGGCTGACGCCGATGAGGGTCGTTTTTTCACCGGACTTTTCCCACAGGAATGCTTCATCCGGCAGTTCATACGGATCCGCTGCCGTTGCTCCGGTGCCTACCGTCATGATGCCATCGTCTGCCGCGGCCGCCGTGATCGGCGGTACGAGCGATAAAATCACTGCAAGCGATAAGAGCGTAGATAATAGTCTTTTGATCATACTGTTCTGCTCCTTTTGATGTTTTCTTGATCAACTCTCACTTCTTTTATATTCTGCATACCTCCTAAAATCTCATAGCATCTTGGCGAGTAAAGTCCCGCCGCGAGTCACGCCATAGCAAATATTTTCCCTCCCTCTCTGTATTAAAGGTTCCGCCATGAGTAAAACGCAGAAAACGCAGTAATTGCAATGGCTTCCGGCCATGGCTGAAACCGAAAATCACTCCATTGATATAGAAAGCGGAGCCCCTTTTTGGTAAAATTGACTTGAGAGAAAACCAATCAGAAAGGGGTTGGCCGTCGTTCTGCACGGCTCTCACTCCTACCGTGCATCCAAATCATTACAGCGAGATGCTTAAAGTGCCCTCTCATATGGCTTTTTTCGCCCGGTTTTCCTCCGGGCTTGCTTTTTATGCGCTTTTTTTCTTTGCCGAGTGATCCCCGCTTTTTCGCTCTCTTCACCCTTTTGTTTTAGGACTTGTTTTGCTCATCTCTCTATTAAAGGTTAGATAATCGCCGTTATGGTTGTGACGGTCAGTGTTATTCTGCATAGTCAATCAACGAAATCAGCATTTCGTTGATCGGCTGACTCGCCGATTTCCGACTATTTGCGGAAAGTTTGAAAAAAGTTGCACTTGTTCCCTCTGAATATTTGTGACAGAGCGCAAAAATCCAGACCCACAAAATCCAAAAAAATTGTGGGTCTTTTCGGCATACCCCTTGATATGGTAGGTGTTGATTTTTCGTGAAGACTATGGTATTATGCAAGCAAAATATGTAGGAAATAGTCGAGCATTTTGCTGGAGCTAAATCACGAAATGCTGATTTAGTCTCGCACCGCTCAAACGGTGCGTTCGTTGTTTACCGACGAAATGCTGATTTAGTCATCTACGAAACAAGCCCCAATCGGTCGAGCTGCCGCGCCTGATCCGCACCGCTGACGGTGAGATAGATGCGCGTGGTTTCGATGGAGCTGTGGCCCAAAACATCCGCCAGCCGTGCAATGTCGCGGCTGGCCTTGTAGTAGGTGACGGCGAAGAGCCTGCGGAAATTGTGCGGGAACACCTTGCTGCTCTCCACGCCCGCTGCCGCGCATAAGCGCTTGAGCTCGTGCCAGACCTGCCGCCGCGAAATACCTTTACCGCTGCTGGTGAGAAAAATCTCACCGACGGCGATTTTTTGCTTTTTGGCGTATTTCAGCAGCTTGCGGCACAGCTTGGTCGAGAGCAGGATGGTGCGGATCTTGCCCTTGAGCGAGATGGTGGCTTTCCCTTGCTGCGCCGCCGAGACGGTGATATGGCACAGCTCTGAAATACGGATGCCCGTCGCGCAAAGCGTTTCCATGATCAGGGCCAGTCGTTCCTGCCCGTTGCTCCGCGCTGCGGCGAGCAGTTGGGTGTATTCGGCACGGTTCAGCTCGCGGGTCGCGTCCCGAAAAAGCTGGCGCTGAATTTTGAGGAATTTCACTTTGATGTTCCAGCCTGCAAAACGGAAAAAGCTGTTGACAGCGGCCAGCATGGAGTTGATCGTGCGCGGCGCGTAGCCGCGGTTCAGCAGATGAGCTTTCCAACCTGTGGAGTTCTCCTTGCTGACCGGGCGCCCGCCCAGCCAGCGGGCAAAGGCCGTCACATCGCGGCGGTATTTGGCGACGGTCCCCGCCGCACGCTCGTCCGCCAACATGGATGCGCAGTAGGTATTGATCTGTTCCCGAGTTATGATGTTGTCCATAATATAGATACCTCCTGGATGTGGTATCTATAGTTTACTCCGGCGTAAAGGGGCTACTCTGGATTTCGGGTGGAAATGAAAAAAGCCCCCTCGGACAGGGGCGTCCGAGGGGAGAGATAGGTGGCAGGCGGCAACTTTTTATTTCTTTATATGAAATTTATCGAAAAATGTAATATAATATAAATATAGGCTGGAAGGGACTCAGCCTATCAGTGCTAAAGAGAAGGGAGAACGCCAATGGGCCGATTAAAGACTATATCTGGATTTATCCACCAATACACAGCATTAACCGTACTAACTGTCATATCTGCTGTAATTGCTATCACTTATGTGTTTACCTCTAATTTGCCAGAATGGTTTCCTTTTGCTGGAGAGATATTCGCTCTGATTAATGCACTTGGGTTGGCCATTATAGCAAACTGCATCTTCTGTTACTTCCAAATCTATCTGCCGGAGTGCCGGGGGCTTGAGCGAGTAAGGCCGCTTATGCAATTTTATATCAACAAGATTCTCAGACTGATTGACGATCCTTATGAGAGAATGTATCACGAAAAAACAAAGCAGAATCTTGAATTTGATATGATTCCGGAAGATGAATTGAAGACCCTGTTTAATGGGATTGATCCGATGGGATATCTGGGGTATAAATATGGCTTATATGATCCCGCGCCTACGAGGTGGATTGTTTACAAGTACATTGAAGATGCGCAGGGGGAAATTGAACGGTTTATCGGCCTATTTGAGAAATATCTGGATGCCGACTTATTTTCACTTTTAATAGGAATTCACCAGTGCTCTTATTTTACGAAAATGAATCAATACCATAATAGCGGTGCACTTGATGAAATGGCCAATATCGGCCCATCAGAAGACCTTGTCCCTTTGCAACAATTTTATAAGCGGCTGAAAGAATACGTTTTACATAGAGTGGAGGTGGCAGAAAATATGGATCAGGAAAACAAAGAGGTACGGCCTCAAGACAAGGCAACAAAGTCAAAGCCAAATGAAAAGCATCTCGAATTTTTGCAAAATAACATTGCCCGAATGAATCAGTGTTCATTCCAGATGAAGGGATGGGCTATCACGATTGCATCAGCTTTGATTGCGGTTTTTGTATCAACGATTTCAGATGAGAATCCAGGCAGCAAAATCTATTTAATGGCCGCTATCGCTGCAACCGTTCTCTTCTGGTGTTTGGACTCGTTTTACCTATCTAAAGAACGCCGCTTTGTTGGAATGTATAACGATTTGATAGGCGTTGGGAACGGTGCGGATCAGCCAGTGACCCAAATTAAGGAATATGAAATCCCTGTGAAAAAATACGGCGGATGGCGATATAGTATTTTCCGGGCAATGGTATCCTCATCGGAGTTCCTATTCTATGGCGCGATTATTGCTGGCTTATTTTACTTGTGTAAGACGTTGTAAATATAGTGGTGAGGAGGAAAATATGTACACAAAGTTTAACTATTCTCCGGCTGGTTCATTTTACAACCAGGTTATCAATCGTCACTTGGAACATGGCAGGGCTATATATAAGAGTCATGAGGAAGAAGTTCAAGACTGTCTCTCGCGGTACATTACGGAGGACGGTGTCATTAATGGAACCGCGTTAAAAGAACATTGGTTTTCTATTTCCAAAAAGAATGTGTTTATTTCGCATTTGCAATGGTATTTTCAATCACACATTGTTGTGTGAATTTCATCAAGGCAAGCTGTTACTCCATTTAACGATATCTTTTGAAGAAAAGCCAAAGACCAACTTACCGAGCGACAATCTCAAGTACTACCGTCAGCGAAAACAGATGACAACAAGACAGTTGGCGGAAAAGCTGGATATTGTACCATCAACTATTGTGATGTATGAAAATGGAAAACATCCTATTCCTTATGATGTAGCTATTAAGCTGGCAGATGTTTTGGAAATCGAAGTGTCCTTACTCTATGATGATTTCTCCCGTTTCCTTGCTGTACCCTATACCGAAGCGCTAAAAAGCGTTAGAACGGCTCTGGGGCTGTCACAGAAGGCTTTTGCAGAACGGATAGGGATTGTACCAAGCTACTACTATAAAATCGAAGAAGGCGATCGCAGACCGTCACGAAAGGTTTATCAGAAGATATATGCTACGCTTGAAACGACCAGTCTACAAACTTCACTTTTAGGGGAGCATCCATTACAATGAAAGTGAAAGAAAAAATGATTGGAGGAGTTGCTATGACACAGAATTTGACTTATACCCGTTGTGGTGATTATCTCATCCCTGATATTCGGTTGAGCTATGTAAGCGATAAACCACTTGGGAAGTACGGTAGAATGCGCAGAGTTTTTCTTGCGGAAAATAATCCAATACTCGTAGATGACATGATTCTAACAGAGACATTATTTCCGCATTTATGGGAAATTGACGAAGCTGCCCACCGTAGAGTGGAACAGATAATGACTGAACTGCTGGAGAAAAATCCGGCTCCGGATAAGTCAACCCAACAGCTTGCTTGGGTGCAGCACATGAGTAGTCTAAAAGCACAGGCGGAGGAAATCGTTAATGCAGAACTGATTTTTTGCTAAAAGAATATAGAATTTTTACTTAGGGCTGACTGTAACAGGTCAGCCTTGTTTCTTTTGATGGGACAATTCTTGAATTGTGTTTATGGCAGTTTCAGAATTGTGCTTTTGACAATTCAAGAACTGTCAAAAGCACAATGTAACAATACTGATAATAACTATACTAATTATAGTGATACTGATCTTATCCTTTCCTATCCGGAATGGAACAGGAATGATAAGATGTAATATAACTAATGTTGAGGCTGCGGTCAGCCTTTATTGTAGAAAAATTTCTCACTATCTCA
>OLVY01000217.1_pt1 | contig 45466 bp, 40 predicted proteins | sample 1674261 | NCBI WGS metagenome assembly OLVY01 (sample SAMEA103958155, study PRJEB25191) | human gut metagenome | biome: human-associated habitat [ENVO:00009003]; feature: intestine environment [ENVO:2100002]; material: feces | place: Germany | collected 2013/2015
TCGGCAAACCTCTTCCTTACTCTAACTCGGAGACTTTTTCTTGTCTACTTTGCCCTCTCCATAGGCTATTTTTTCCCCCCGGCAGAGCCGGGGGTTGTCTTTGATGGCCAATGCAAAACCGCTGTAATCTCCATCCTGCGCGGGATGGGAATTACAGCGGTTTCTTTCTGACGCACAGAGCAGCTTCACTCCGTATAATACTGCGCCTGTGCGTTCCAGAGCGCGTAGTATTTGCCGCCCCGATCGGCGAGCAATTCGGCGTGACTACCCTGCTGAATGACCGCGCCCTCGTGGAACACGGCGATCTCGTCGCAGAATTTGCAGGAGGAAAGGCGGTGGGAGATATAGATGGCAGTCTTATTGCCTGCGATCTCATCGAACTTGCTGTAGATCTCCGCCTCGGCGATGGGGTCCAGCGCCGCCGTTGGCTCGTCGAGGATGATGAAGGGCGCGTCCTTATAGAGCGCGCGGGCAATGGCGATCTTCTGCGCCTCGCCGCCGGAAACCTCGACACCGTCCTCGGAGAGATTTTTGTAAAGCATGGTGTCCAGACCCTTTTCCATCGCTGCAAGACGGTCTGCGAAGCCTGCATCGATCAGAGCTTTCCTTGCCCTGTCACGGTCATATTCCATGCTGCCCGCCACATTCGCGCCCAAAGGCTGGCAGATGAGCTGGAAATCCTGAAATACCACGGAAAATATTCCCATGTAATCATCATAGCGGTACTTGCGGATGTCGATGCCGTTGAGCAAAATCTGCCCCTCCTGCGGGTCGTACAGGCGGCACAGGAGCTTGATGAAGGTGGTCTTGCCGCTGCCGTTTTCGCCCACGATGGCAAGCCTTTTTCCGACCTTGAACCTCATATTCACATGGCGCAGCGCCCAGATGTCCGAGCCGGGATAACGGAAGGATACATCCCGAAACTCCACGTCATACTGACGATCCGACCTCTTTTCGGTGGTGAGACTTCCCTGATACATGGAATTGGGAATGTCGAGAAACGTATAGATGGCCTTGAGGAACTCAGCATTGGCCCGCATATGACTGACGGTGCTCAGTAGCAGGGCGGCGTTGCCGGAAAATGTGGTCACGGCGCTGACATACTGGGTCACGCTGCCGATGCCGAAGGCACCGCCCAGCGCCTTCAAGCATACGAACACATACACAACGCCGGAGAGAACAGCGGATAGAGAGGCGGCCAGCGCCTTGCTCAGTCCCACAGTGGTTTGGGACGCCTTTGCCACGGGAGAGCCCACGCCGAAGATATTCACTGTGCGGACATAATGCTCCGCCAGTTCGCTCTGGCGGTACATTCTGCGATCCATGTCTTTTTCCTTGTCCCCCGGCTGCATGAAAACGAAGTGGCTGAACACGCGATTGCCGAAGCATACCTGCTCTGCCAGCGTGTTCCAGGCAGAATAGGCTCTGCCGGCCAGCGCCGGACCAAGGCAGGTAACGGCGGCAATCAGCAGAAGGATGCCCACAAGGAAAAGCGGGTGATTGAGAGCGGTCAATTTTCCCGCCGAGGTCGGGACTTGCCGGGTGAACAGGCTCACCGTCAAGGCGGCAGCCCCTAAAATGCCGGTGATGCCTTGGACTGCCTGCGTATAGTACAGCTTGAGATGGGCAAAGCCCCAACCGGACCAGTCGGCATTCTGCCGGATCTGAGAGAACAGATCACGTGTTTCCTGCCTGTCACAGTCGGCATAATCCATCCGCAGAAATTTCTCGGTATACAAAACTTCTTTCTGTCTGTCAAGCAGTTCGCTCCGGACATTTTTCCACCTCTCCAGCACGGCCTTGAGCAGCTCTGCCGCAGCACTGACCGCTACGATCCAAAGGACCCATTTGGCCAGAATCTCCGGTCTGCGAAGGGTGGATAGTTCATCGACAAGCCGGGCGGAGAGCCAGATGACCGCATAGGGCGATGCTGCCTCCACAACAGCACAGAGGATAAACGGCATAAAGCAGCCCGGTGCGATCCGGCGCATATCTCGTGCCGCCCGGCGGTGGATGGCAAAGGTCTCCCGCAGGCTCATGCCCTCAGCTTTCTTCTTCATCCTGCACACCTCCTTCCTGATAATAGCGGCTCTGCACGGCAAATAGCTCCGCATAAGCACCGCCCTTTGCCAGTAACTCCTTGTGGGTACCCTCCTCGGCGATGCCGCCGTCTGCTATAAAGAGGATGCGGTCACAGAAGCGGGTGGACGCCAGCCGGTGGGAGATGAACACGGAGGTCTTACCCGCCGTCATATCGCTGTACTTTTGGTAAATATCGTTTTCCGCAATGGGGTCCAGCGCCGCCGTAGGCTCGTCCAGAACGAGGATGGGCCCGTCCTTATAAAGCGCTCTCGCCAGCATCAGCCGCTGGGTCTGGCCGCCGGAGAGCTGTACGCCGTCCAGATACACCTCCCGGCCAAAGTGGGTATCCACCCCTTGGGGGAATTTGGCAATAGCCTCTGTCAAGCCGGCCTGTGCAAGGCAGTGATCGACTTTTACTCTGTCAATATGATCGGTGGTCTGGGCAACACATTCCGCAATTGTGGTATCCAAAATGGAAAACCCCTGAAACACGGCGGAAAACAGGCGGTAATACGCGCTGCGGTCAAATTCACGAATATCCTGCCCGTTTAGCAGCACGCGCCCCTCGGTGGGGTCGTAGAAGCCGCAAAGCAGCATCACCATGGTGGTCTTGCCCGCACCGTTCAAGCCCACCACCGCCAGCTTTTCGCCGGGATGGATGGTCAGGTCTATGTGCCTGAGAATATCCCTCTCCATGCCCGGATAGTGGAAGGACACGTTCTCCAGCCGCAGCTCATACCCGTCGGCTGCGGGCGGCTGCACTCCGCCCTCAAACCGAAACGGCTCCGGAATGTTCAAATATTCCTGTATTTTGGACAGGTCGATGCTCTCCTTATGCAGTTGGCTGCACTGGGTCAGGATGCCGGTCACCCACGATGCAGCGCCGCTGACGGCGGTAAAGTAGAGCAAAAATGTCGATGCAGGCCAGCCATGTACCAGAGTTTGCCGAATCAGATACGCATACGCGATGCCGTTGCGAAGAAGCGTCAGCGCCACGTCAGCCACATTAGCCCAGAGATAAGTCCTTTCCCGGCGGGCGATGAAGGCGGAGAGTGCCTTCATGGATTTTTCCCGCAATTCCCGCAGCCAAGGGGCTAAACCAAAGACGCGGATGTCCTTGGCAAGCTGTATCTGCCGAGGCTGCGTCAGAAAATAGTGCAGTTCCTTGTCATACTGTTCCCGTTCATCCCGGTGGCGGTACTCCCACTCACTGATATAGTGGGAAACGAAGAAGTCTGCTGCGGCGGTCAGCACCACCAGCAGGATCAAAAAGCGGCTCAAGCGGGAGAACAGCAGCAGATATACGGCAAAGCCGCCGAGATTTGCCAGCAGCTCCGTCAGCGTTCGCCAAATATGCTCCGCCGCATCGTCGTTGCCGCTGGTGGCCCGCTGCGCCTGCTCCTCCAGCTTCAGAATTTTGGAGTCGTGGACATTTGGGTAGGAGGTCTCGCCGCTTTTCCGGGAGATCATGCGGATGATGGCACAGCGAACATCGACCTCACCGGGCATCCGGATGGCATCGCAATACGCCGCAGCCCCCTGTAAGAGAAGAAGTGCCGCTGTGAAAAATCCGATAGTTGTCAGCAACTCCCCCATGGGAACGCCCTGCTCCACCCTCGTAAGAATTTCCGGTGTGACATAGAGCTGCGCCAAATCCAACGCCACTTTGATGGCCGCGACCACAACGCAAAGGAGCAGCACTCTCCTGCGCTTCTCCCAAGCGGTCCGCACCATAAAGCAGACATTTTGCCGGACGCTGTACTTCGGTTTTTCTCTGTGTTTCATGTCGTTTCACCTCACACGCATAGCATAGCAGAAAAAATCGTCCCCGGTTGATTCCGGGGACGAATCGCTTTTTCCGGGGGATGAATTGCAGCTCTCACTCCTGCGGAAGCAGTATTTCAGTGGTGAATGCACCGTCCTCGCTGTTGCGGCTGATGTATCCGTCCAGCCGCTCCACGATGGCGTCGATGCGAACAAGGCCAAAGCCATGCCCCTCGCCCTTGGTGCTGCGGAACAGCCCTCCCTCCTTCTGCATTTTCTTCCCGGCGGTAAAATTGGTGAAGGAGATGTAGAGCTGGGTGTTTTTCATATCCATATAGACCCGGATGAGGCGCTTATCCTCCGGCAGCTTCATGCTGGCCTCAATGGCGTTGTCGAAGAGATTGCCGAGGATGCAGCAGAGATCGATCTCCGAGGACTTCAGCTGGACGGGGATGTGGGCATCCGCCGCTACCTCGATGCCCTTTGCCTTTGCAAGGGAGATTTTGGAGTTCAAGATGGCGTCGGTCATGGGATTGCCGGTCTTGATGACCGTGTCCACGGTTTGCAGATCGGTGTCCAGCAGGTCGAGGTAGTTTTGGATGGCGTCCCAATCTCCCGCGGCAGCGTAAGCCTTCATGGTCTGAATATGGTTGCGGTAGTCATGCCGCCAGCCGCGGATCTGGCGGTACATATTGTCTACCTCCCGGTAATGCGTTTCGATCAGCTCCTGCTGATAGGAGGCGAGCTGCTTTTCGATTTTCTTTGCAAACAATTCCATACGCCTTACCTCATGTTGATAATGGCACGGTTGACGCCCTCATACGCGCCCCGCGGCAGCGGGATGGCGGTTCCGTCGCTCAGCCGGATCTCCGTCTTGGTGACGCGGCTGATCTGCGTCAGATTCACGAGCGCAGAGCGCCCCACGCGGTAGAAGCACTCGTCGAGCTGCTTTTCAAGCTCGCCCAATGTCATTTTCACCGTTACATCCGTTCGCGCGTGAACGGTCACATAGTTGCCGAGCACATCTGCATATCGAATCTGATAAATCGGCACACGCACCATTTCTCCGCCGGCCTCGAAATGCAGGACCCGTTCGTTTTTCGTTATCTTTTCCGCAGCGCGGTCCAGCACTGACCGGAGCTTTTCTTCCTTCACGGGCTTCATCAGATAGTGGAGCGCCGCTACCTCGTAGCCCTCTGAAATATAATCGGAATAGCCGGTGATGAAAATGATCTGCACCGTGTCGTTGCTCTTGCGAAGCTCTTTTGCCATCGTGACGCCGTCCATCGCGCCCATTTCGATATCCAGCAGAAGAATGTCGTAGTCGCTTTCTTCTGCGTAGCGGAACAGGAAGCTCTCGGCGGAGGGAAAATCGTCGATATGCACCGTGTGACCGGCGGACGAGGCCCAGGCGCGCACCATATTCAAAACAAACTGTCTGTCCGCACCGGAGTCGTCGCAGATCGCAATTTTGTACTTCATACCCTCACCGTTCCTTTAATGATTAAGACATCCGCCTCAAATCATTCCAAAGTGACGCAGTGCCTCCGTAATTGCCTTTTCCTTCTCCGGTGGGCATTGGGGCTGCTTGGCGTTTTCGGATTTCGGTTTATTGTAGTTCTCACGCTCAATGATGCCGTATTTCTGCTTCACCTGTGCGATATAGAGGTGGCTGACTTTCAGTCCGGTATGTTCGAAAACATATTCTCGGATTTCCTCATAGGTTGCATTTTTCTCCGCAGCGGTCAAATCTAACTCGTCCATCTTCACTTCGATCTCGATATGTTCCTTACTTTGGAGTTTGGACAATAGACATACTGTCTCCACATGGGCCGTGCCAGGGAAAAGATCCACGGCGCAGGCGCGGACGGGGCAATAGCCCAAGGGGGCAAAGCGGGCCACATCCCGGGCCAGAGTGGCCGGGTCGCAGGATACATACACAATGCGGCCGGGTGTCATAGAGGCGGCAGCCTCTACCACATCGGGCGCCAGGCCCTTCCGGGGCGGGTCCACGCAGATCACGTCGGGCCGCAGGCCCCGCTGCCGCAGCTCCGCCGCCAGCCGGGAGGCATCGCCGCACAGGAACTCCACGTTCTCCACGCCGTTGCGGCGGGCGCTGTCCTCCGCGTCCCGGATAGCCTCCGGCACGATCTCGCCGCCGATGACGTGCCGGGCCCGGCGGGCCAGCACCTGGGTGATGGTACCCGCACCGCAGTACAGGTCCACCGCCAGCTCCCGGCCGGTGAGTCCGGCATACTCCAGGGCCTTTTCGTACAGACGCTGGGCCTGGTCGTGGTTCACCTGGTAAAACGACGGCACCGACAGCCGCAGCTCCAGTCCGCAGAGGGTATCCGTCAGATAGTCCCGGCCCCAGAGGGTCCGGTACCGATCCCCTAAAATGGCGTTGCCCCGGCGGGTATTCTCCCCCAGCACCACGCCGCAGACTCCGGGCACGGCGGCCCGGAGCATATCCACCAGCTCCTGCTCATGGGGCAGGCGGGAGCCGTTGACCAGCAGGCACGCCAGGGACTCCCCCCGGCAGCTGGTGCGGACGTACAGGTGCCGCAGCAGGCCCCGGCCAGTGGCCTCGTTATACGGCTCCACCTGAAACCGGGCGATATAGTCCCGCACCGCCTGAGCCAGGGCATCGGCCTCCGGCTTTTGGATGAGACAGTGCTCCACGTTCACCACCTGGTGGCTGCGGGCCCGGTAGAACCCCACCTCCCCCGCCGGGGAGATGGGATAGATGCTCTTGTTGCGGTAGTGCAGGGGCTGCTCCGCACCCAGGATTTCCTCCACCGTCACCTCCGCGCCGCCGATGCGGGTCAGGGCGTCCTGGACCCGGGCACGCTTGGCCCACAGCTCCTCCTCATAGGACATATGCCGGAAATCGCAGCCGCCGCAGCGGCCATAATACGGACAGTCCGGCTGCCGCCGGGCGGGAGACGGCTCCGCCAGGGCGGCGATCTTGCCGAAGGCGGCGTTTTTCAGCACCTTCATCACCAGAACGTCGCAGGTCTCGCCCCGGACGGCCCCGTGGACGAACACCACCTGGCCGTCTATCCGGGCAATGCCCAGGCCCTCGCTGGAATAGCCGTCGATATGGGCGCGGTAAATGCGGTTTTTCTCCAATGCGGGCATAAGCGCCCTCCTTTCCGGTAAAGCACAGGGGCGGGGCACACGGGTCCCGCCCCTGCAAGCGATGGAATATCACATCCCGTCCGCTTAGAATTCGAACTTGTCCAGGATCTTACGCAGCGCCTCGGCAAAGGCGGCCAGGGTCTTGTTGTCCCGGCCCTTGCTGCGGCGGATAAGGCCCACCAGGGAATCGCCCAGCTGCACCAGCTTCTGATACGCCGCGGTGACCCGGGGCGCGCCGTCGAAGGTACGGGTCTTGCGCTGGGGCAGATAGCCCGCTGCCAGCTGGGTGCAGGTCAGCAGGTCATACTCCTCGGTATACTGGGGCGCATGGGCCGTAAAGCCCAGCTGACTCACGGCCTGGGCAAACACCGGCGCCACCTCCCGGTCGCCGTGGACCACGAAAACGTGCTGGGGCAGGGGCTCCTTGAAATGGCTGATCCAGTCCAGCAGATGGTCGTGGTCGGCGTGGGAGCTGAGGCCCTGGAAATTCACCACCTTGGCCCGGACCGCCACGTCCTCGCCGAACAGCTTCACGGAGGTCGCCCCGTCCAGCAGGGTCCGGCCCAGGGTGCCCGGAGACTGGAAGCCCACGAACACCACGGCACTGTCCGCCCGCCACAGGTTATACTTCAGATGGTGGCGGATGCGGCCCGCGTCGCACATGCCGGAGGCGGAGATGATGACCTTGGGGGTATGGTCCTCGTTCAGAGATTTGGACTCGTCCACGGTCTCCGTTAGATGCAGACCCGGGAAATTGAACATATGGGTGCCGTCCTTCACCAGCTCCAGAGCGTCCTCGTCCAGATAGCCCCGCAGATCGCCGCAGAAAATGGTGGTGGCGCTCTTGGCCAGGGGACTGTCCACATACACGGGGAAATTCGGCACGGAGGTCACCAGGCCCTGATCCTTGATCTCCCGGATGAAATACAGCAGCTCCTGGGTGCGGCCCACGGCAAAGGAGGGAATCACCACGTTGCCGCCCTTGCCCAGAGTCTCGTCGATGATCTGGGCCAGCTGGCCGGTATAGCTCCACACCTCTGTGTGGTTGCGGTCGCCATAGGTGCTCTCCATGACCACATAGTCCGCCCCGGTGAAGAACTGGGGGTCCCGGATGATGGGCTGGTCCACGTTGCCGATATCGCCGGAGAACACGATGGTTTTCGTCTGGCCGCCTTCGGTGAGGGTCAGGCGGATGGAGGCGGAGCCCAGCAGATGGCCTGCGTCGATAAACACCGCGTCCACCCCATCGCACAGGTGAACGGGCTGGCCATACTCGCAGGTGTCGATGAATTCCGGCACCCGCTGGGCGTCGGCCACGGTATACAGCGGCTCCTCCTCGGGCCGGCCGGCCCGGCGGTTCTTGCGGTTTTTATACTCGGCATCGCTCTCCTGAATGTGGGCGGAGTCCTGGAGCATGATGCTCATGAGCTGAGCCGTGAGCCGGGTGGTGAGAATACGGCCCTGAAAGCCGTTTTTGATGAGCATAGGCACCCGGCCGGAGTGGTCGATGTGAGCGTGGGTGATAAGCGCATAGTCGATGCTGCCCGGGGCAAAGGGCAGGGAGCGGTTGTCCACCTCGTCCCGGCCCTGCTGCAATCCGCAGTCGATGAGGATGCGCTTGCCGCCTACCTCCAGACAATGGCAGCTGCCGGTGACACACTGGTCAGCGCCGAAAAAACTCAGCTTCATGGCATTCGTCCTTTCCTCTCAAAAAGTTGGTGACCTTATTGTAACACTTTTTCCCGGCGGCGGCAACAGGAATTGCATTTTGCCGGAATATCCGGTATAATAAGCAAAGATCATCCGATACATCTCCCCAAGGAGGAAACCATACATGTTTGAACAATCCCATATCCGCAACTTTTCCATTATCGCCCACATCGACCACGGCAAGTCCACGCTGGCGGACCGGCTGCTGGAGCTGTGCGACGCCGTGCCTCAGCGGGAGATGGAAAACCAGATCCTGGACAATATGGACCTGGAACGGGAGCGGGGCATCACCATCAAGTCCCGTGCCGTCCATCTTTTTTACAAGGCTCAGGACGGCGAAATTTATGCTCTGAACCTGATCGATACCCCGGGCCATGTGGACTTCAACTATGAGGTCTCCCGGTCCCTGGCCGCCTGCGAGGGTGCTGTGCTGGTGGTGGACGCCACTCAGGGGGTGGAGGCCCAGACCCTGGCCAACACCTATCTGGCCATGGAGCACGAGCTGGAGATCCTGCCCGTATTCAACAAGATCGATCTGCCTGCCGCCGATCCCATGAAGGCCAAGCAGGAGGTGGAGGACATCATCGGCCTGCCCGCCATGGACGCGCCGGAGATCTCCGCCAAGCTGGGACTTAACGTGGAGGCGGTGCTGGAGGACGTGGTCCGCAACGTGCCCGCCCCCGACGGCGACCCCAACGCCCCCCTTCAGGCGCTGATCTTCGACAGCCAGTACGACCCCTATGTAGGCGTGGTGGTGCTGTTCCGCATCAAGCAGGGCACCATCCGCCGGGGCCAGACGGTGCGCATGATGGCCACCGGAGCCCAGTATACCATTCTGGAGTGCGGCTACCTGAAGCCCCTGGGCAATGAGCCCACGGACGCCCTCCAGGCCGGCGAGGTGGGCTATTTCACCGCCTCCATCAAGAACGTGAAGGACACCCAGGTGGGCGACACCATCACCGACGCGGAGAACCCCGCCGCCCAGCCTCTGCCCGGCTACCGGCCCGCCCAGTCCATGGTCTACTGCGGCATTTACACCGAGGACGGCAGCAAATATCCCGACCTGCGGGACGCCCTGGAAAAGCTCCAGCTCAATGACGCCTCCCTGACCTTCGAGCCGGAGAGCTCCGTGGCCCTGGGCTTCGGCTTCCGGTGCGGCTTTTTGGGCATGCTCCACATGGAGATCATCCAGGAGCGGCTGGAGCGGGAGTTCAACCTGGACCTGGTGACCACCCTGCCCAGCGTCATCTATCATGTATACAAATCCGACGGCACCATGGTGAAGGTGGACAACCCCCACAACTATCCGGACCCCACGGTTATCGAGCACGCGGAGGAGCCGTATGTGAAGGTGTCCATTATCAGCCCCAACGAGTATGTGGGCAACATCATGCCCATGTGCCAAGACCGCCGGGGCGAGTTCAAGGATATGCAGTATCTGGACACCCATCTGGTAGAGCTTCACTATCAGATGCCCCTCAACGAGATCATCTATGACTTTTTCGACACGCTGAAGGCCAACACCAAGGGCTATGCCTCCCTGGACTATGAGCTCTCCGGCTACCGTCCCAGTGAGCTGGTGAAGGTGGATCTGCTGCTCAACGGCGACGGCGTGGACGCCCTGAGCTTCATCGCCCACAAGGACAAGGCCTATCCCCGGGCCCGCCGCCTGTGTGAAAAGCTCAAGGACAACATTCCCCGCCAGCTGTTTGAGGTGCCCATCCAGGCGGCTATCGGCGGACGGATCATCGCCCGGGAGACAGTGAAGGCCATGCGCAAGGACGTGCTGGCCAAGTGCTACGGCGGCGACATTACCCGCAAGAAGAAGCTGCTGGAAAAGCAGAAGGAAGGCAAGAAGAAGATGCGGAACCTGGGCACGGTGCAGGTACCCACTGAGGCCTTCATGGCGGTTCTGAAGCTGGACAGCGATTGATAACAGGAGGCGCTCATATGGAACAGGCCACGTTTGACGATTTCATGAAGCTGGATATCCGGGTAGGCACCATTGTGGAGGCCCGGCCCTTTGAAAAGGCCCGCAGGCCCGCCTATCAGCTGCTGGTGGACCTGGGCCCGGAGCTGGGGCAGAAGCGCTCCAGCGCGCAGATCACCCAGCAGTATGCCCCGGAGGACCTGGTGGGCAAGCAGGTGCTGGCGGTGGTGAATTTCCCGCCCCGTCAGATTGCCGACTTCTTCTCCCAGGTGCTGGTGTTGGGCACCTACTCCCAGGGCGGCGTGGTGCTCATTACCCCGGACAAGCCTGTGGAAAACGGCGACCGGCTGGGCTGACCCCCGGCAGGACCCGTCCCGCATATATAACCCCAAAATTGCTCAAAAGAAAGTTGAGGATCACCTATGAACAACATCACGAAAACCGCTATGATCACCATCTGCGGGCGGCCCAATGTGGGCAAGTCCAGCCTCACCAACGCCCTGGTGGGGGAGAAGATCGCCATCGTGTCCGACAAGCCCCAGACCACCCGCAACCGGATCTACGGCGTGGTGAACCGGGAGGATACCCAGTTTGTGCTGCTGGACACCCCGGGCCTGCACAAGCCCCGGTCCCGGCTGGGGGACTACATGGTGAAGGTGGTGCGGGAGAGCCTGCAGCAGGTGGAGGCGGCGCTGCTGCTGGTGGAGCCCATCGCCCATGTGGGGGAGCCGGAGAAGATCCTGCTCCAGCGCATCACCGAGGAGGGCCTGCCCTGTGTGCTGTGCATCAACAAGATCGACACCGTGGAGAAAAAGGACGACCTGCTGGAGGTTATTGCCGCCTACAGTGCCGTGTATCCCGGGTTTGACGCCATCATCCCCATCTCCGCCCGCACCGGCGACGGTTTGGACGACCTGATGGCCCAGCTGCAGATCTATGCCACGGCAGGCCCCCAGCTGTTCCCCGACGGCATGACCACCGACCAGCCCGACGCCCAGGTGTGCGCCGAGATCGTCCGGGAGAAAATGCTGCTGTGCCTGGAAAAGGAGATCCCCCACGGCACCGCCGTGGAGATCACCCGCTTCACCGAGCGGGAGGACACCGGCATCGTCGACCTGGACGTGACCATCTACTGCGAAAAGGCCAGCCACAAGGGCATCATCATCGGCAAGCACGGCGCTATGCTCAAGCGCATCAGCTCCCTGGCCCGCCGGGACATCGAGAAGTTCATGGGCGCCAAGGTGTACATGGAAACCTGGGTAAAGGTCAAGGAAAACTGGCGCGATAATGTGAACTTCATCCGTGCCAGAGGGTACGACGAGCAGTAACTCCGGCCAGAACCTTCCACTTATGACGCGGCAAAACCGCGGCACACTATAGGTGGAGGTGAGACGTATGGAGGGGCGATGGGACCTGTTCTGGGCCACCGGCGCGCCGGAGGCGTATTTGCTGTATAAGGAGGCGGCGGGATGCAGCCGGAACGATTTGTGACCTGCGGCCTGGTGCTGCGGGAGACCGATACCCGGGACGCGGACAAGATTCTCACCGTGCTGACCCCGGACCGGGGGAAGCTGGCGGTCATCGCCCGGGGCGCCCGGCGCAAGGGCAGCCGCGTGGCCGCAGCCTGCCAGCTGCTGGCGTATTCCGAGATGACCCTGTATGAAAGGGGCCAGTGGACCATGCTGGACGCGGCAAACACCATCGAGCTGTTCGACGGCCTGCGGCAGGACCTGACGGCCCTGAGCCTGGCGGCGTATTTTGCCGAGCTGACGGAGGCAGTGGCCGATGGCTGCGGCGGCGACGTGCTGCCGCTGCTGTTAAACGCCCTGTACGCCCTCAGCGCCCTGCGCAAGCCGCCCCAGCTGGTAAAGCCCGCGTTCCAGCTCCGGCTCATGGCCCTGGCCGGGTACGAGCCCATGGCCGATGCCTGCGCCCTGTGCGGCGCGCCGGAGCCGGAGAACCCTATGCTGGACGTGGTCCACGGGGTGGTCCACTGCGGCAAATGCCGGGAAAAGGGGGGGCTGTCCCTGCCGCTGACGGCGGCGGGGCTGGCGGCCCTGCGATACATCCTGTACGGCGACGCAAAGCGGCTGTACAGCTTCGCCCTGCCCCAGCCGGGACTGCTGGCCCTGGACCACGCATCGGACGCCTATGTCACCGCCCAGCTGGAGCGCAGCTTCCGTACCCTGGACTACTACAAATCCATTCTTCCGCAAGAGGAAACAAAATATGAGTGAATTATTTGAAAAATCCATCCGCACCCTGGAGCTTCCGGCGGTGCTGGAAAAGCTGGCGGCCAAGGCTGTCAGCCAGGCAGCCAAGGACCGATGCCTGAAGCTGACCCCCTCCACCGATGCGGAGGAGGTGCTGCGGCTTCTGGACGAGACCGACGCCGCCAAGGAGCGGCTGGGGCTCCACGGCAGCCCGTCCTTCTCCGGGGTGAAGGATGTGTCCGCCGCCCTGACCCGGGCCGATCACGGCGGTATGCTGAACACCCGGGAGCTGCTGGACATCGCCGGGGTGCTGACCGCCAGCCGCCGGGTGGCGGACTACGATGCCCAGCGCCAGGGGGAGGAGACGGTGCTGGACCGCCTGTTCACCTCCCTGCACACCAATAAATACTTAGAGGAGCAGATCCGCTCCGCCATTCTGGATGAGGAGACCATTGCCGACACCGCCAGCAGCGAGCTGGCGGATATCCGGCGGAAAATGCGGCTGGCCGCCTCCAAGGGGCGGCAGATCCTGCAGCGCATCATCTCGTCGCCGTCCTATGCCAAGGTCCTGCAGGAGGCCCTGATCACCCAGCGGGACGGGCGGTTCGTGGTGCCGGTAAAGGCCGAGTGCAAGGGCAGCATGCCTGGCCTGGTACACGACGTCTCCTCCTCCGGGGCCACGCTGTTTGTGGAGCCCATGGGCGTGGTGCAGGCCAACAACGAGCTCAAGGAGCTGGAGGCCCGGGAGAAAAAGGAGATCGACCGCATCCTGCGGCAGCTGTCCGCCGCCTGCGCCGGGTCCATGGAGAATATTCTGTGGGACTATGACATTCTGGTGCACCTGGACGTGATCTTTGCCCGGGCGCAGCTGAGCTATCAGCTGAACGCCAGCCGTCCGGAGGTCCGCCGCCGGGGCGGCGTGGCCCTGCGCCGGGCCCGGCACCCGCTGCTGGACCAGGCCAAGGCAGTGCCCATCACCGTGGAGCTGGGTGAGCAGTTCGACACCCTGGTCATCACCGGCCCCAACACCGGCGGCAAGACCGTTACCCTGAAAACCATCGGTCTTCTGTGTCTGATGGCCCAGTGCGGCCTGCACATCCCTGCCGACAGCGGCAGCGCCGTGCGGGTGTTCCATCGGGTGCTGGCGGATGTGGGCGACGAGCAAAGCATTGAGCAGAGCCTGTCCACCTTCTCCGCCCATATGTCCAACATTGTGCAGATCCTGCGGGAGGTGGACGACAAGAGCCTGCTGCTGTTCGATGAGCTGGGCGCCGGTACGGACCCGGTGGAGGGCGCAGCCCTGGCCATTGCCATCATTGAAAGTGCCCGCAGCCAGGGAGCCCTGATCGCCGCCACCACCCACTATGCCGAGCTGAAAACCTTCGCCATGACCACCGCCGGGGTGGAAAATGCCAGCTGCGAGTTCGACGTGCAGACGCTGCGGCCCACCTATCGGCTGCTGATCGGCATTCCCGGCAAATCCAATGCCTTTGCCATCTCCCGGCGGCTGGGGCTGGACGAATCCGTCATCCAGGCGGCCCAGGCCCAGATGGACAGCGACTCCGTCCGCTTCGAGGACGTGCTGACCCAGCTGGAGGAAAAGCGCCAGCGGCTGGAGAAGGCCCAGGCCGAGGCCGACCGCCTGTGGCGCCAGCGGGAGGAGGACGCCCGCAAGGCCCGGACGTTCCGGGAGCAAATGGAAAAAGCCAAGGACAACGCCCGCACCAAGGGCGAGGCCGAGGCCAAGCGCATTGTGCGTCAGGCCCAGGCCCAGGCGGACGAAATTTTCGCCCAGCTGGACCAGCTGCGCCGCCAGCAGCAAAAGCAGCTCAGCTTCCAGGAGCTCAATGACGCCAAAGCCGCCGTGCGGCACAGCCTGAACCAGGCCCAGGACGCCCTGCACATCCACGACCAGCCCCAAGAGCCTGTCTATACTCCCAGCCGTCCCATTGAGGTGGGGGACCTGGTGGAGCTGCCCGGCGTAAAGATGGCCGCATCGGTGCTGGCCGTCAACAACGACGGCACCCTGCTTTTGCAGGCCGGAAAGATGAAGATGACCGTCAAGGCCCAGCAGGTGCGCCTGCCGGAGGGCCAGCCCAAGAAAAAGCCCGCCGCGCCGGCCTCCGGCGGCAGCGCCAAGCTGAATCTGCAATCCCGGGCCGCCTCGGAGCTGGACATCCGGGGCTATGAGACTCTGGAGGCCGAGAGTGTGGTGGAGAACTATATCGACAGCGCCGTCATGGCCAAGCTGGGCACCGTGACCATCATCCATGGCAAGGGTACCGGCGCTCTGCGCAAGGCCGTTCACGAGATGCTCAAGCGGAACAAGGCCGTCAAGAGCTTCCGACTGGGCCGGTATGGCGAAGGCGAGGCCGGAGTCACAGTCGTTGAGCTGAAATAACGACTGCGGTTTGTGGATTCCGCCAAAAGGGTCAAACATTTTTTCAGACCTTACTTAAAGAATTTGTAGCTTTGGACATTGCTTTCTTTCGCCGATTCGGTATAATATTATAGTGTGAGAGAAGTATGTCCCCGCATTTTTCGAAAATGCTTCATAAAAGGAGTGCAATGGAATGTTTACACAGGAAGTTACCGTGAACAATGAGGTGGGTCTGCACGCCCGTCCTGCCACCTACTTCATCCAGAAGGCCAATGAATTCAAGAGCGGCATCTGGGTGGAAAAGGATGAGCGCCGGGTGAATGCCAAGAGTCTGCTGGGCGTTCTTTCCCTGGGCATCGTGAAGGGCACCACCATCACCCTTATCGCCGACGGTCCCGACGCCAAGGAGGCTGTGGAATCCCTGACGCAGCTGGTCAGCGATCAGCTGGGCGAGTAAACCAAGAAGAACAATGCCGGAGGCGGCTGCCTCCGGCATTGTTGTTTACGTCTCCATATGCCGCCCCAAAAAGGCGGATACGGTTTGGGCCAGCTTGTACTCCCCCTCGCCGGGGATCTGCGCGTCCGACGACAGAAACAGCACCAGGCCCAGCACATCCCCCTCGCAGAGAATAGGCGCCGCCACAGCCACCGTGTAACGGTCGCTGCTGTCGGAGACGGGCAGCGGCCGCCCGGAACCCTGATACTGATAAATGCTGCGCTGTTCCATGACCTGAGCCAGGACGTCGGACAGCGGCTTGCCCAGCAGCTCCCGCTTGCCGGAGCCGGTGATGGCGATGATGGCGTCCCGGTCGGTCACGGCGGCGGTAAAGCCGCTGCTGCGGTTGAGCACATCGCAGAACTGTGCTGCAAAATCCTCCAGCCCGCCGATCAGGGAGTATTTCTTAAAAATGACCTCCCCCTCCCGGGTGGTGTAAATCTCCAACGGGTCGCCGTTACTGATAACATGGACACGGAAAACCTTGTCCTCGCGGTTCTTAGCGCTTTGGACAAGCTCTGTTTCGTAGGGGTCGATGCCCTCATCGACCCGCGGGCGGATGTGGGCATCCGCCCCTACAGATTGTAATTCGATATTTTCCGTGCCTTGCTTAAAATTTGCGGCGTCCTCCGTTTCTGTGGGGAGGGTTCCGCAGCGCAGCAGCGTGTCGATGTCGGTTTTGAGCTTAATTTCCAGGTGATCTTCAAAGACGAGGATTTTGTCGATCAGCAGCTCCAGGTCATTCCGCTCCAGCTTGTCCTTTTCCAGAATGTCGCGGAATACGTCGATGGCGGTCTTTGCCACGCGGTTCACCTGAATGATGGTGTTGCGCTTGTCGCTCAGCAGGTCGATCTGGTGGTGGATGCCGTCGATCTTCTTTTGGAGGTCGGCTTCCATCTCGTCATACAGCGCCTCAATGGTGGCTTCCTGCTCCGGCTTTTTCATGATCTCGCGGATGCGCTGGCGCTTCGTGACCTTCAGTTCCTCGGTGAGATCGGCCAACACCGCCGCCAGATTGTCGGCAGACTGCTCCGTTTCCGCCACCTGCTCGGTCTCCCGCTTCAGTTCCTCGTTGAGCTGCTTGAGCATGGCGGCGGAGCTGTCCGCCAGCTTGCGCACATAGCTTTTCAGCAGCTCGTCCAGCCGATCGACGCGGATATGGTGGCTGGTGCAGCCCTTGAGTCCGCGCCGGTGATACGTGCCGCAGGTGTAGGCGGGGGCGAGGTCAGAGCGGCTCATGGCGAACAGCGGACTGCCGCAGTCGCCGCACTGCAAAAAGCCGGAGTACACGTTGTCGTTGATCTTCACGCCGCGATAGTTGCTGCGGCTGCGCTTTTCCCGCAGCGCACGGGTGATGGCGAAGGTGCGGTAGTCGATGATGTCCTGATGGTGGTTCTCGATGACGATGTGCTCATCGTCGTTGCGCCTTACATCCCTGCCGTTGATCTTGGCGCGGGTGTACTTGCCCTGCCGCAGCGTGCCGATATAAAAATCGTTGTCGAGAATGCCCTGCACCGTGGCGATGGCCCATGCGTTCTTGGCCTCCCGCTTGGTCTTTTTGCCCGCCGCCTCCTTGCGCATCCGTTCGGACATACGCGGCGTGGGGACGCTCTGATCGGTGAGATAGTTGGCGATTTTCTTGTAGCCCCAACCGGCGTTGCTGTAGAGATCGAAAATCCTGCGGACGGTCTCGGCCTCGGTGGGGATGATCTCAAACTGCTTGTCCTCGGTGACAAGATAGCCGTAGGGCGCGGCGCAGATCCACTCGCCGTCGTTCTGCCGCCGCTTCACGACGCTGCGTACCTTGCGGGAGGTGTCCGTGACGGGCATTTCGTTCACGAGGAACTGAAACTGGATTTTCAGCCAGTCGTCATCGTTGGGAAAGTCGATGCCGTCGCCGATGGAGATGATGCGCACGCCCGCGTCGCGCAGGTCTTCCAGCTCCACGAGGCCGCGCGAGTTGCGGCGGGAGAAGCGGGAAAAGTCCTTGATGATGAGGATGTCGTACTTGTGCCGCATCAGCCCCCGGCGCATCTCCTGATAGCCCTCGCGCTGCTCAAACGTGTAACCGGAGCGGTCGCGGTCTTCAAAAAACGTCAGCGTGCTGCCGGGGAAATGGGTTCTCACATAGTCCTCGATGATGGCCTTCTGGTTTTCAATGGAGATGTTCTTCTGCTCCTGCTCATCATCCACGGAAATGCGGGCATAGCCCGCGATGTCAAAGCGTTCGATCAATTTGGCTCACCGCCTTTTAAGTATTTTGCCATCTGCCGGTCAAATTCGGAGATGTATGCCGCGTCCTGCTTCTTGCGGAACTCGTCGTAAATCGCGCCGACCTTTTTGGCTGCCGCTTCCCGCGAGATGTGACCTTTGCCGTCCAACACCTTGCGGCGGTTGTTTTCGAGAAATCGGTCGGTTTCGTCCAGCCAGTCCTGCATACTCATGAGCTGCTCGTCCTCCGCCATCAGCTCGGCGTAGTCGATGAACATGGTCACCAGCCGGTTCAGGCGGGACAGCTCTTTTTCGTTCAGGTAGTTTTTCGCCGCCAGCGTGTCGCTCTTGAGTATCTTTCCATCCGGTGCGCCCTTCCATGTGGTCAGACCCATGGTGGGGCTGTCCAGCGTGGCCCGCTCCGAGACCAGTTCAGCGGCAGTTTTGCCGGTGACGGCGTAGTGCAGTTTGTTCCGCACGAAGGCGTAGAAGGCTTTCGTGGTCTCGCTGTTTTTGTCGTAGTCATAGCTGCACTGTTCGAAGACATCTGCGATTTTCTGATAGGCGCGGCGCTCGCTGGCGCGAATCTCGCGGATGCGCTCCAGCAGCTCGTCGAAGTAGTCTTTGCCAAACGGGCGGCCATTTTTCATCAGCTCATCGTTGAGGACGAAGCCCTTCTGGATGTACTCTTTCAGCGTCTTCGTCGCCCACTGGCGGAAGCGGGTGGCTTTCTTGGAGTTTACCCGATAGCCGACCGCGATGATGGCATCGAGGTTATAGAATTTCGTGTCGTTTGTCTGCGTCTTACCTTGAACTGCTCCATGTCGAGTGGTTGTTTCCATTTTGGAAACAACCATGTTTTCCTCCAACTCGCCATCTGCAAATATGTTTTTCAAATGCTTGCTGATGGCAGGCGTTTGGACATCGAATAGCTCTGCCATCGCTTTTTGCGTCAGCCAGAATGTCTCGTCCTTGAACACGACGCTGATGTATTCCTTGCCGCTCTCGTCGCTGTACAGCAGGACTTCGCCGCGGCCTGTGATTTCATTCCTCATTTGCAGTCTCCTTTTTCTCTGGTAGCTGCGCCGCGTCGGTTACAATGTCCGTGACGAGCTGGTGGAAGCTCTCGGCGTTCTGCGCGGTGACAACCGGCTTGCCCGTTTCGGCTTCCAGCGCTTTCCTCGCCACGCCCGCGACATTGCCGCCGCGGCGGGCGACCTGCTGGTTCTCGTCAAAACCCTGCGGCTGCTTGCCCCTCTCTGCCATGTTATCACTTGCGATAGACTTTGCATTTCACTTATTGAATAACATTGTACCACATGGATTGAGCGTGTGCAACCGGAAAATGATCTGACAAGGAAAACCACTCCACTTTTTCGCGCGTGTCAGGCATTGCGTTTTTTATCCATATGTAGTATAATTAAGCAATAAAAATGGTGTAATCCCAACGTTTTTCGGGTGGGAGACGGCAATTTGCCGGATGCACTGAAATACCCCCGCTTTGCACACTGCTGCGGCGGAGCTGATAGGAACGAAATGCCGTGTATAAGAGATTTGGAAAACGATTGATTGATACAGTTCTCTCACTGATTGCTTTAATTATTCTTTCGCCCCTGCTTCTGATAACCGCGCTTGCGGTCAGGCTGTCCTCTCCGGGGCCGGTGTTGTTCAAGCAGCAGCGGCTGGGCCTGCATGGAAAGGTCTTCACCATCTATAAGTTCCGCTCCATGACGGACGGTGCGGAGCACACCGGCAGCGGAGTTTACAGCAGGAAGGGCGACCCGCGCGTGACAAAGGTGGGAAAGTTGATTCGGGCGACCAGTATTGATGAGCTTCCGCAGCTCATCAATATTATTGTCGGTGATATGGCCATTGTGGGGCCGCGCCCTCCGCTGACCTATCACCCTTGGCCGGTGGAACAGTACACGGAAGAACAGTTTCATATGTTTGACGTTCGCCCCGGTATCACCGGCTGGGCGCAGGTACATGGCCGCAAAGGCGTGGAGTGGCACGAACGCATCAAGATGAACGTCTGGTACACGCAGCACGTCTCACTTGCGCTGGATATCAGAATCCTTTTCATGACCGTGTTCAAGGTCCTGCGCAACGAGGACAACGTCAATACCGGCGCGACAGTTTGAGGAGAACGTCATGCTGAAACTCATGTACATCACAAACGACCCGACAGTCGCAAAAATTGCGGTGGACGCGGGCGTTGACCGTATCTTCATTGACATGGAGGCGCTCGGCAAGGCCGAGCGGCAGGGCGGCATGGATACGGTGCAGTCCCATCATGTACCGGAGGACATAGCAAAAGTCCGAGCTGCCATAGGAAACAAGGCAGAAATTATGGCGCGCGTAAATCCGCTGAATCCCAACTCTCAAGCGGAGATCGACGCTTCCATTGAGAACGGCGCAGATGTCATTATGTTGCCCATGTGGCGCACGGCGGACGATCTGCGGCAGCTTGTGCGCATGGTGAATGGGCGCGCGAAGGTCATGCCGCTGCTGGAAACCGACACGGCGGCAGAGCATCTGCCGGAGGCGCTGACCGTACCGGGCATCGACCAGATGCACATCGGTCTCAACGACCTGCACCTGTGTTATCATCAGAGATTCATGTTCCAGCTCCTGACGGACGGCACGGTGGACAGGCTTTGCGCCGAGCTCCGCGAAGCAAATATTCCCTATGGCTTTGGCGGCGTGGGCCGCCCCGGCTCGGGGACGCTACCGGCAGAGTGCATTATCGCCGAGCATTACCGTCTCGGCTCCCAGTACGTCATTCTGTCCCGCAGCTTCTGCAACACAGAGAAGACGACGGACTTGGATGAAATACGGCGCATCTTCACCGAGGGTGTGGAGGATATCCGCCGCGTGGAGCAGGAGTGCGCCGCATGGACGCAGGAGCAGTTTGCCGAAAATCACCGCAGGGTCTGTGCCTGCGTGGACAAAATCGTGAGAGGGATGGACGCATGAACGTTCTGGTGACCGGCGCGTTTCAACTGAATAGCGAGGAGCTTGCCAAGCTGGAAGCTGCCGGGCACAAGGTCTTCGTTCATGGCGACGAACGCGCCCCGGTAGACTGCCCGGAGCGATACGAGGCGGTCGTGTGCAACGGCCTGTTCCTCTACAATTCCATCGAGCGCTTTACGAGCCTGCGAGTTATCCAGCTCACCAGTGCGGGGCTTGACCGCGTGCCGCTGGACTATATTCGCGCCCATGACATCGAGCTGCACAACGCCGCGGGTGTGTACAGCGTCCCAATGGCGGAGTTTGCCGTCTGCGGCATTTTGCAGCTTTGTAAGCAGAGCCGCTTTTTTGCGGCGAATCAGGCGCAGCACAAATGGGAAAAGCATCGCGGCCTGCTGGAGCTTTCCGACAAGCGCGTGTGCATCCTCGGCTGCGGAGATGTGGGGCGTGAGATCGCGAAGCGGCTGCGCGCCTTTGGCTGTCATATCACCGGCGTGAATCGCACCGTGCGGGTGCTGCCGGATTTTGACGAGGTTTTGCCGCTGGATAAGCTGGCGGAGACTGCGGCGGCCTGTGATATTCTGGTGTGCTGCATCGCCCTGATGCCGGAGACGCGCGGCATCGTGAGCGAGGAAATCTTTGGCCGCCTGCATGATGGCGTTATCTTCGTCAATGTCGCCCGCGGCGCGCTGGCAGACGAGGCTGCGCTGACCAAGTGGCTGCAAAACGGCGGCCGCGCAGTGCTGGACGTTTTTGAAGAAGAACCCCTGCCCGAAAGCAGCCCGCTGTGGGATATGGAGAACGTGATCTTGACCCCGCATAACAGCTTTGTGGGAGACGGAAACCGGGTAAGGCTGTGGGAGACGATAAAGGAGAATCTGAAATGAGCAGCATAGGTGAAGTGAAGAGAATAACGGATGATTCTCCAAAGTTCAGAGAGGTTCTTTTTGCCCGCGGTTATTTGTTTACGGATGCCGAAATTGACGGCAATGCATTTCCCTTTTATGGAGAATGGCGGACTGAGAAAATCTGCGGATATAGCCTGTTGGTACACCCCAAGGCGAAGTACTATGCGCTGCAAACTGAGGATTCTTCGCTGGTGCTGATCGGCCATGCATATAACCCGTTCGACGGCTTGTATGACGAGAATGAAATTCTTCGGAAATATGCTGATTCCGAAGATAAGATTGGGTATTTCAATCAATGGACAGGCGTGTTTACCCTAATCGTTGTAAAGGCAGACGACATTGAGGTGTGGGGCGACTGTGCCGGGATGCAATGCGCCTATTATGGCACAATTGAAAAGCATTTCTATCTGTCGTCACACGCGCAGTTGATTGGCGATCTTTGTAATCTTACGCAATCTGCCTATGTGAGAAAGCTGACGCAGTATCGCTTCTGGCAGATGTATGGTTTGTTTCTGCCCGGTGACATTTCACAATTTGACGATGTGTTTCGCCTTGTGCCGAATCATGTTTTGAATGTTGCAGTTCCGAAGTTCTCCTGTAAACTTACCCGTTTTTATCCCAACTGCGATGTCCCTATGGTGAAGAATGAGCGGGAATACGACGAAACAATTATGGAAATCGGACGGCTGCTTCACAAGAACATGGAGCTGATTGCGAATAAGTGGGACAAGCCTGCAATTTCAATGACTGGCGGTATGGACAGCAAAACGACCGTAGCCTGCGCCAACGGTCTGTACGACAAATTTGACTTTTACAGTTATATCTCCATGTACGGAGACAGGCCGGACGCAGAGGCTGCTGAGAAAATTGCGGCTGCCATAGGTGTAACGCATCACACTTATACAATTTCTGAGAATGACGGTGATTTTGAAGATGTTTCTGCGATGCGCGCCGTCATGGAGCATAATTTGGGCGATATCGGAGCAGTCAACGCCAACGATGTCAGGAAACGCCTGTTTTTCTTGAACACGTCGGATTTTGACGTTGAGGTCAAGTCTTGGGTGTCAGAAATCGGACGCGCAAACTATTATAAAAAGTTTGGCTTGAAGAAAATGCCGACGCAGTTGTCTCCCAGACAGATGACTTCTATGTACAAATTTTTCACCTACAATCGCACGGATGCCAATGCAACGGACAAGATATTCCGCCAGTACATAGAAAAGACCGCCTTCCATAGCATTTACAATCTGGATTCCAGCGATATGTATCTGTGGGAATTCCGCTACGGCGGATGGGGCGGGCTGACGATCACATCCGAACACCGCGTTTCCTACGATATCACGATTCCGTATAACAACCGCTTGCTGATGGAGCTGTTTCTGCGGTTACCCTTGGAAAAAAGGATTGAAGATATCCCACACTTCGATGTCATTCGCAAAATGAACCCCGCGATTGACCAACTCGGAATAACGATTACGAATTACAACGAAACCAAGAAAAGAATGTATTGTGAACGGGCGTATTATCTTGTGAACAATGCCTTGCCATTCTAAGGAGCTACAATGAAAGTCCTTTTAGTTGCCACCGTACAATCGCATATCTGTCAGTTTCACAGGCCGCTTGTGGCCATGCTACATGAGCACGGCTGCGAAGTTCATGTGGCGGCGCGGAACAACCTTGCCGAAAAGAACGGCTTGAAGCTGGACTTTGTGGAGCAGGTCTTTGACGTGCCGTTCCAGCGGTCACCGTTTTCACCGAAAAATCTTGGAGCCTACAAACAGCTCAAAAAAATCATTGATGAGGGCAACTACGATGTGGTCCACTGCAACACGCCGGTGGGCGGTGTTGTGGGACGGCTGGCTGCGCGAAAAGCCCGCAAGCGCGGCACCAAGGTCTTTTATACCGCTCATGGCTTCCACTTTTATAAGGGCGCGCCGAAGAAAAACTGGCTCATCTGGTATCCGGTGGAGAAGTTTATGTGCCGCTATACGGATAAGCTCATCACCATCACGCAGGAGGATTGTGACCTCGCCTCAGCAAAGTTCCCCACGCAGGTGGAGCGTATTCACGGCGTCGGCGCAAACTCTGCAAAATATCGTAAGCTGTCCAAAGCGGAATGCGTGGAGCTGCGGCATGAGCTTGGCTATGCAGATGATGACAGGCTGTTGCTCTGCACAGGCGAATTACTGCCAAACAAAAACCAGATCACAGCGATTCGTGCAATGAAATCTCTGATAAATCAGCAACCGCAAGTGAAGCTACTGTTGGCGGGGAATGGCCCGACACTGCCGGAATTACAGGCAGAGGTTGCCGCGCTTGACTTGCAGAACTACGTGGTGTTTCTCGGTTACCGCACCGATTTGGAGAGGTATGCCAATATTGCGGATGTGATCGTGTCTTGCAGTTACCGCGAAGGTCTACCAATGAATATTGTGGAGGGGATGTTGTTGGGCAAGCCTGTGGTGGCCTCCTACAACCGGGGCCACCGCGAGTTGATCGTGCCGGAGAAGACCAGCTATATGGTGCCGCCTGCGGACAGCGACGCGTTTGCGGAGAAAATTGCGGTGCTGCTGAACGATGGCGAGCTGGCCGGTCGCATGGGACAGGCCGGATATGAAAAGGCACAGCTCTATGCGGACACCAACGTGCAGCGCGAGCTGCAAGCTGTCTACAAGCTGTAATACGGGAGGATATCAGTGGGCGAACTATGGATCGTGCTGGCCGTTTCCTGCGGACTTGCATTTCTGAGTGAAAAATACACATTGGCATGGAAAGGACAGTCGAGTAGGACGCTGAACAACGGCATTGTATTTTTGCTGATCGTTTATCTGAGCATTTTTGCAGGACTGCGAACCGGATATAATGATACCTTTACATACATGAGCGGGTACAAAACAATGGCGTCCTTTCCGGATATCCTGACAGAGTTCAGTTGGAGGCTCGGAGACAATCCGGGGTTTATCTTGCTCAATTCACTGATGAAGGCTGCCGGTTTCAGTGCCCAGAGCTTTGTGCTGTTCTATTCGAGTTTGTTTGTGGCATCGGCGGTTACTTTTTTGAAACGGTATTCCAGCAACTTTACGCTGTCGATTTTTCTTTTTGTTTGTGCGCACGGCTACTTGTTTTCTTTGGCTGCTATGAAGCAGTGCACTTCAATTGCCATTGGGCTTGCGGCGATCCCGTATGCGCTGAACCATAAATGGATTCGATTTGCGGCAATCGTGCTGCTGGCGGCAATATTTCATCCGTATATTCTGTTGTTTTTGCTGATTCCAATCCTTCGCTTTAAACCGTGGTCCGGCGGGACATGGCTCCTGCTGGCGCTTACCGTAATTGCAGGACTGACCCTGCCGAATATTGTTGAGACGATCGTCAACACAGCAGCTCTTTTGGGTGACGGGTACAACGCGGAGGAGTTCATTGGCGAGGGCGTTAACGTATTCAGAGTGCTGGTTGCCAGCGTCCCGGTGCTGCTGACGTTTCTTCTCAAGCGCCGCGTCAGTCGAAGCAGTGCGGCAGACAATGTGTTTATCAATCTCAGCTTTCTCTATGCGTGTATCATGTTTGTCGGCCTATTTGGTACGGCAAACTACTTTGGACGGCTGGCAAACTATTTTTCTATATTTCCGGCAATTGTCTTGCCGATGATACTCAAAAAGCTTTCTGCGCGGGACAGGCGCTTCCTGACGGTGACGATGGTCGCCTGTTATCTGGTGTACTTCTACTATGGAAATGCGATCAACGAGAACTTTGCGCAGGAATTTTCCAGAATAACAGTTTGGAACTATTTAGGATTGTGACGTGAGGATTATGAATCCAACTATTTCTGTGATTATGGGTGCATACAACTGCGCCCACACTCTGCCGGAGGCAATTGCCGCCATTCAGCACCAGACGGTATCGGACTGGGAGTTTATCATCTGCGATGATGGATCGTCTGATGAAACGTGGCAGGTTGCCAGTGAATTTCAGCGGAACGATGAGCGCATTGCCCTCCTGAGAAACGAGAAAAATCTTGGACTGAATGCAACCTTGAACAAATGTCTGGCTGCTGCAAGCGGATATTATATTGCCCGCATGGACGGCGATGATATCTGCACACCGGACCGGTTTGAAAAGGAACTGGCACTGTATGCCGAGCACCCGGAGGCGGGTGTTATCAGTTGCTCCATGAGCTTTTTCGATGATGAAGGTATCTTTGGAAAAATGATCTATGACGCCGCGCCTCAGCCAAAGGATCTTCTGCATGGCTCTCAGTTTTGCCATGCAGGGGCACTTATGCGCCGAGATATTCTGGAGGAGCTGGGCGGATATTCTGAAAACAAAGATACGCTGCGTGTTGAAGACTACGATCTTTGGGTTCGGATGTACGCTGCCGGTTACCGCGGCTTTAATACACAAGAAATCCTGTATAGTATGCGCGATGACCGCAATGCAATCTCGCGTAGAACGTTTCAAAGCCGGATCAACGAGAGTAAGGTCATTTTGAGAGCAGGGAAAGCGTTTGGCTTCAAAAGGAAGGCCTGCCTTTATTCTGCCATTCCAATTATAAAAAGCGCGTGCCCGCAATTCGTATACAAAATTGTGCATAAGCATCGCCTTAATCGTGAGTAATTGCCCGAGAAAGGATTCTATAATGAAACCATCCATTCTCATCTTCTCCCAAGCGATGGAACTTGGAGGCGTGGAGCGCAGCTTGCTGGGGCTGCTCGATTCCATCGACTATGACCGCTATGACGTTGACCTCTTTTTGATGCGGCACAGCGGGGAGCTGATGCCGTATCTGAACCCCAAGGCAAAGCTTCTGCCGGAGATTCCGCAGTATGCCTCGCTGGCCGTGCCCATGGCGTCGCTCGTCAAGAGTGGGCAGCTCGGCGTGCTGTGCGGACGGCTGAGGGGCAAGCTTGCCGCGAGACGCTTCGACCGGAAGCATCCCAGCGACAAGCCTTCTATTGCAGCGCTGACCTACAGCCACAGGTTTACACTATCAAGTATGCCGCAGATTTCCGATAAAAGCTATGACTTGGCAATCAGCTTCCTGACACCGCATTGTTTTGTGCGGGAGCGGGTGAGGGCGAAGAAATACGCAGCGTGGATTCACACGGACTACACGGCGCTGACCTTCGACCGCTCGGCGGAGCTTGCCATGTGGGAAGGATATGATGCCATCTGCGGCGTGTCCGAGCATACGTCCGAGAGCTTTCAGAACGTCTTCCCGGAACTGGCGCAGAAGGTTCGAACGGTGGAGAACATCCTGCCCCGGGAGCTGACGTGCAAGCAGGCGGCAATGCCTCAGACCGATATGCCCACGGACGACGGAATATCCCTGCTCTCCGTTGGCCGCTTCTGCGAGGCGAAAAACTTCGACAATGTGCCGGACATCTGCCGCCGTCTGGTGGCGGACGGCCTTGACGTGAAGTGGTATCTCATCGGCTATGGCGGCGATGAGCCGCTGATCCGTCAGAAAATCGACGAGGCCGGGATGCAGGAACGTGTCATCATCCTCGGCAAAAAGGACAACCCTTATCCCTATATGCGCGTCTGCGACCTGTATGTGCAGCCCTCCCGCTATGAGGGCAAGGCCGTTACCGTGCGGGAGGCGCAGCTGCTGGGCAAGCCGGTCGTTATCACCAACTACGCTACCTCCGGCAGTCAGCTGGAGGACGGGGCGGACGGCGTGATCGTCCCCATGGATAACGCAGGCTGCGCTGCCGGAATTGCCGCGCTGCTGCGCGACCCAGAGCGGGTGCGGCAGCTTTCGGAGAACTGCGCAAAGAGAGATTATACGAACAGCGCGGAGGTCGAGAAGATCTACGCGCTGATGGAGGACTGAACCCATGATTCCCAAGATCATCCACTACTGCTGGTTTGGCCGAGGCGAAAAGCCGGAGCTTGCCAAGAAGTGCATCGCCAGCTGGAAGAAGTTCTGCCCGAATTTTGAGATCCGTGAGTGGAACGAGGACAACTGCGATTATCTTGCCATGCCCTTCATGGCAGAGGCATACGCCGCGAAGAAGTACGCCTTCGTGTCCGACGTTATGCGCCTTGTCGTGCTGGAGCAGTACGGCGGCGTGTATTTCGACACCGACGTGGAGGTGCTGCGGGACATTTCGCCGCTGCTGGGTGACGAGGGATTCATTGGATTTGAGAACGATCAGTATGTTGCCTCCGGTCTGACCATCGCCGCTGAGGCCCACCAACCGGTGATTCAGGCGATGATCGAGGAATATAAAAAGCTGCACTTTGCCGGTGATGATGGCAGCGTCACGCCCGTAGGCTGCCCGCATCTCAATACGGATGTGATGGAGCGCTTCGGCCTTGTGCGCAACGGGCGAGAGCAGCTGGTTGCGGGGATTCATGTTTATCCGGCGGACTACTTCAACCCGCTGGACAGCGTAACAGGCAAGATGACAAAAACGGAGAATACCTACTCGATCCACTGGTATTCGATGAGTTGGCTGTCGAAACGAAAGCAAATCCGAGCAAGAATCGGACGTGTTATACGCCGGATACGGAAAGAACTACGCCGCTGAGGGAGAGAAAAACATGCCAAAAGTCAGTGTCATCGTCCCAGTCTACAATGCCGAGAAATATTTACAGGAGTGCGTGGACAGCATTCTTCGCCAAACGCTCACAGATCTTGAGCTGATCCTTGTGGACGATGGCTCCACAGACACCAGCCCCGCTCTCTGCGATCGGTATGCGGAGCATGATGCGCGGGTGAAGGTGATCCACAAGCCCAACGGCAGAGCTGCGTCTGCGCGAAATGCCGGGATTCGCGCGGCCTCCGGGGACTACGTGGCCTTCGTGGATTCGGACGACTGGGTCTCTGCGGAGATGTATGAAAAAATGTTGGGCACCGACGCGGATGTGACGCTGTGCGATTATGTGCGTTTTCAGGGTAAAACGGAGACGCCCTTTACCCAGCCCAACGTGAATGCAGGCTTTTATGATAAGGCACAGATGCGGGAGAAAATATATCCGCATCTGGTTATGGACGGTATCGAATACCCAATTACCATTTCAAACTGTGTCATGCTCATCAAACGAGATGTCCTCGTTCAGAATCAACTCTCCTATCGTGAGGATATTCATATCAGCGAGGACGCTCCCTTTGGCTCCGAGGTGCTGTATTGCGCGAACTCTTTCGCCTACATAAAAGGCGAGCACTTTTACCACTACCGCATGACGGAGGGATCCGCGTCCAAAACGTATCAGCCCTGGTGGTGGGACAGCTATCTGAAGATCAATGAGGAAACGGAGAATTTCTTCTCCAAATGCGAGGGCTACGATTTTACCCAGCAGATCAAGTCCAACATGTTCTATCTGGCCAGAGCGGAGATTTATTACATCCTGTGCAATTCCGCGCTGACTCGGCGGGAGCAGAATCGGAAGGTAAAGGCCGTTATGGACCATCCCCGCGTAGTGCGCATGATGGAGGGTTTTGACGTAAGCCCCTATCCGATTCAATTTAAGATGCTGTACTGGTCGATTCGCTATCGGTCGATAGGGCTGAGAAGGTTGGTTAGCCTTTGCTCAAACGTCACCACCCTTTTTAGACGGACTCATTAGGCTGCTTTTAGGAGGGACACAATTGAGGACACCTTTGATCTCCGTGATCATCCCTGTCTACAATGTTGAAAAATATCTTCACCGCTGCTTGGATAGTGTTATTGCGCAAACATATCAGAACCTTGAGATCATCTGGGTTGATGATGGCAGCATCGATGAATCGGGGCGGATTTGCGATCAGTACGCTGTGCGGGACGCGCGCATAAAAGTAATTCATCAAGAGAATCAAGGACTGAGTGCCGCGCGCAACAGAGGCTTAGATGTAGCAGAAGGAGAGTATATTGCATTCGTTGACAGCGATGACTATATTCTGGAAGGCATGTATAAAAAGATGTTGGACAAACTTCTGGATTACAGTGTCGATCTCTGCGTGTGTCAGTGGCAATATGAGTTTTCTGATGGTAGGCAGGTAGTTAAAAAGCAGAATATAGACCCGGCAATCTATGGCCGCAAAGCCTCTTTGGAGTTTGCCCGCTTCCTTTACATGGGCAACTATGAAAGCGGTGTGGTTGTCGCCGCATGGAACAAGCTCTACCGCAGGGCGCTCTTTGACACAATTCGCTTTGAGGGGAGAATCCACGAGGATGAAGCCTTTTGCGGAAGAATTATGGCAAAGAACATCTCGGTGTATGTTATGGAAGAACAATTCTATGTATATGCGCAGAACGGGGATTCTCTGACCAACAAACCGTTCTCCGCCAATAAGTTTTTCTTCTTGGATGCACTGGCTGAACGAAGAGAACTCTTCAAGAGCGATGCGTTCATTTGTCAAGAAACGGAACTGCTATATTGCAACATGTATATTGAATACTGCCTGAGAGCGAGAAAAGATGGTGTGGCGGTTTCGCATCCGGAAAGGTATCGTCAAATATTCCGAAAAATGTTCTCTAGCTTACGCAGAGAAGGAAAGGCCAATATAAAGTTTAGGCTTCGGATGATGCTGTTTTCTTTCTCGCCAAGCCTATACAGGTTTTTTACCAAGCAATAACTGAGGTAACTTATGGAGATTAGTGTTATTGTTCCAGTTTATAACAAGGAGAAGTATATCAGTAGGATACTTGGTGATATATCTAATCAATCTTTTGAGGACTTTGAATGTATCATTGTTGATGATGGTTCAACGGACTCATCCGGTGAGATTTGCGATGAGTTTGCTGCGAAGGATAAGCGCTTCTGCGTCCAGCATGTTCCAAACGGCGGCGTATCCCGTGCGCGGAATATCGGCCTTACAAGAGCGACTGGGCAATACGTTACCTTCATAGATGCAGATGATCACATTGAACCTGATTACTTGATGCAACTGTACACGGACATCGAGAGCAGTCGAGCGGATATGGTGGTTGCCGGTCTGGAAAAGTTCTGGGAAGATGGTCACCCGCCTTTCACCACCGAAGTCCCATATGACGGAGTGCGATCCATAAAGCAGTTAATGCCTGAGTTCGCGCAGGTTCAAAAACGCACGGGTATTTATGGATACGGCTGCGGCAAACTGATACGGCGAGACCTGATAGCGGATGTTCGTTTTTCAGAATGGCTTCGATTGGCGGAGGACTTTGAGTTCTATCTTCGCCTTTATCCCAAAGTTAAGACCATTTATTTTGAGGCATCTTGCAAGTATTATTACCTTCAGGAAGCAGATAACTCATCGGCAATCATTGATAGTGGGAAGATTGATTACGTTGCGCAGCTCAAAATCAACCTGTCCTACAGAAAATTTCTTCGGGACATCGGATTCTATGACGGAGACAATCGAAAAACTGTGGATGCTTTGGTAGCCAATTACGCTTTCTTTAGCATTTTTCATTGCGTGCGAGAAGAGATACCGGAAAGGGTGAAAGCTGTTCATGACTTGCTAATGGAAAGCGAAGTTCTCGCTAAGGCTGGGGGCTTTTTCAAATCGGGTATTCTTTTTTGCGTCCGCCATAATCTCGGTAATCAGGCGAAAGTGATGATGCGAACCTATGATGTTTTGCGAGGACTGAAAAGGAGACTGTGATATGCCGTATTTTACAGTTTTTACACCGACATATAATCGCGCTTATATTCTGCCAAGACTGTATCAATCCCTTCGTGAACAAACCTGTAAGGATTTTGAGTGGATGATCGTGGACGATGGTTCTACCGACGACACCGGCAAGTTGGTCGCGCAGTGGGAAGACCAGAATAATGGATTTGATATCCACTATTACAAGATCCAGAACGGCGGGAAACCACGTGCAATCAACTTTGGCATCACCAAGGCAAATGGCGATTTTTTCTTTATGGTGGATTCGGATGACCACTTGACTACAGACGCCGTTCAAAAAATGCTGCTGTGGTGCAAGGAGATTGAGGACGATCCTACCTTCGTCGGCGTAGGCGCAGCTCGCGGATATCCTGACGGAAGTTATTTGAAGGGAACTGCGCCGCGCATCAACGAACACGGTTATGTCGATGCCACCAACTTGGATCGAAACAAATATGACTTGGATGCGGATATGTGCGAGACCTATAAGGTCTCTGTTTTTCGGCAGTTTCCCATGGCAGCGTGGCCCGGAGAAAAGTTTGCTCCGGAGCAGATCGCACTCAACGAGATCGCTTTGAGTGGATATAAGATTCGTTGGCATAAGGATATCATAAACATATGTGATTATTTGGAGGATGGCCTCACAAAAGGCTGGCGTGCGCTGGTCAAAAAGAACCCCATGGGATATGCAATGATGTATAACCACATGCTGAAATATCCAAATTTGAGTATCCGGGAGAAGTATTTTGCGGCTTGCCAGCAGATTGCTCTATCTATTATAGGGAAGCACCCGGGGTATATTTGGAAGAGCAATCGTTTCGTGTACACTATGCTGGCTTTGCCTGTGGGAACAGTGCTCTCCGTTAGAAGAAAGAGACAATTTCGTGAGGACTAAAGCATGATCAGTGTGATTATTCCTATCTATAATGCGGCGATGTATCTGCCGGAAATGCTTCGTTGTCTATCGGAGCAGACAGTGCGAGACATTGAAATCATTTTGGTCAATGATGGCAGTACGGATGAATCTGCTGATATCTGCTTGGCTGCCGCGCAAGAGGATCCGCGAATCTGCTATGTTTATCAGGAGAATGCAGGCGTTTCTGCGGCGAGGAATCGTGCGCTGACAAAGGCTTCTGGGGACTATATTGCTTTCTTAGACGCCGATGACAGCATTGACTCCACCTACTTTGAGCAACTGTTAGGCACATGCGTCAGCGCAGATATTTCCATCTGCGATGTGTCCGTTGAAACAAGGAGCGGCAGGAGACTTTCGATCTTTTCTGCTGGAGATCAGAGGCTAACGGCCCTGCGTGCCATGGAACTTTTGTTGACAAGGCAGAAAATTAACTCAGGTCCGTGCGGCAAGATGTTCCGGCGAGAGATTATTGCGGGCTTACAGTTTCCTCCGTTAAAGGCCTACGAGGACATTTTGTTTGTCCGTGACGCTTTTGCGCGGGCAAATATCGTCGCATCAACGTCACAAACGGCATATCACTATTATCAAAATTCCGGGAGTGCGATGGACCAGCAACGAAAGACACCGTCTCTTGATGTGGTTGCGGCAACAACAGATTTGATGGAGTATATCGTCGGACACTCAGAGCTTGACCCGAGATGCTTTTATATCACAGTATCGCATCTTTATCAGTATGTATTGGGGCTGGACAGGAGTACGCCGAGAGGAAATGAATTTGTACATGCGGTCAGGCGATTGTACCGCAAGTTTTGGACATGCATTGTGAAATGCCCAGCATTTCCGTGGAAAGAAAGAATTCTGTATCTGCTGTTTGCCAGCGGACTGAGATGACAATTGGAGAGCATCTTGATTAACAGCGTATCATAAGGATGGTGTTGATGCCAATATGAAAAAGGTGTTTTTATATGCCCATGGGGGTAGCGAAAACCATGGATGTGAGGCGATTGTTCGCTCAACAATCGCCATGCTCCGGGGCAAAAACCAGTATGATTTTACATTGTTATCGAAAAGGCCAATGGAAGATGCTGCCTATGGAATTGATCAGATATGCAGCGTCATACAGGAGCAGGCGTCCTACTCTCGGTTCAGCGCAAGCTTTGCTAAAGCGTATCTGCATCTGAAATTAACACATGACTATATTCCAATGGACAAGCTGTATTATAAAAAAGCCTTTGACCACATCGGCAAGGGAGATATTGCGCTGTCCATCGGTGGTGATAATTACTGTTACGCCGATGTAAAGCGATATTCTATGATGCATGGTATGCTGCTACAGCGCGGGGCAAAGACGGTGCTGTGGGGCTGTTCTGTTGAACCAGAGCTTCTAAAGGACTCTGCCATCGCGCAGGACATTTCTCGGTACAGCCTTATCGCAGCACGTGAGAGCATATCCTATGAAGCACTGCGCGCAGTCAATCCACATACGGTCTTGGTATCGGATCCTGCGTTTACGATGGAAAGCTGTATTCCGCCTAGCCCAAAGGGCTTTACTGTTGGAAATATGGTCGGAATCAACCTGAGTCCCATGGTTATCGAAAAGGAAACTTCTCCGGGTATGGCAATGGCCAATTATCAGGTACTGATTGACTATATCCTCAGAGAAACAGACATGGGGGTCGCCCTGATTCCTCACGTGGTATGGGATTTTACTGATGACAGGATTCCTCTGCGGGAACTCTACCGGAAGTACCAGCATACCGGGCGTGTAGTCATGGTGGAGGACCACAACTGCATGGAGCTGAAAGGGATCATTTCTCAATGCAGCTTCTTCGTCGGTGCCCGAACCCACGCGACCATCGCTGCATATTCTACCGGCGTTCCGACACTGGTGGTGGGTTATTCCGTTAAGGCCCGTGGCATTGCCCGGGATTTGTTTGGGACGGAGGATGGCTACGTTCTGCCGGTGCAGCAGCTCAAGGAGAGCGATGAGCTGACCCAAGCATTCGCCCGTCTGTATGAAAAGCGCGATGCCATCCGGGCGCACCTCAACGAAACGCTTCCCGGCTATATCGCCCGAGCCGACGAGGCTCGCAAGGCATTGGAGGAACTTGTAAACGCATGAAACGCGATGAGATCAAGGCAGGTGCGCTGCTGTCCTATCTGAACCTGCTGATCGGCAATCTGATTCCGTTCATTTATACGCCCATCATGCTCCGTATACTGGGGCAGGCGGAGTACGGTATCTACGGGATCGCACAGTCGGTCATGGGATATATCGGTCTGCTGAACTTCGGGATCGGCGGCTCGATCATCCGCTATCTTGCCAAATACCGCGCAGAGGGAGATTTGGACGGAGAACAGCGCGTCTTTGGCCTGTTCATCAAGATATACTCAGTAATCGGCGCTGCAATTCTGCTGGTCGGCACATTTTGCTCCTTCCACTTGGGGTTCTATGGACGATCCCTTATGCCAGACGAGCTCCTTCTGCTGGAGCGTCTGGTACGCCTGATGACGCTGAACACGGCGATTTTTATGCCCTTCAATGTGTTCAGCTCCATGATTCTGGCCCACGAGAGATTTATCTTCAGCAAAACGGCTTCACTAATCACAAGCGTGGTATCACCATGCTTGAATCTTGTGCTGCTGTTCATGGGCTTTGGCTCTATCGGTCTTGTGCTTTCTGCGACGGTCCTGAATTTTATTACCTACGCCATCTACACTGTATATGTAACTCGACGGATGCATATCCGTCCCTGCTTCCAGCCTGTCGGTGGTGGACTTCTTAGCGAGATCATTCGTTTTTCCTTGTTTGTGTTTTTGGCAAACATTGTTGATATCCTCTTTTGGTCCACAGACAAGCTCATTATCGGTTGGGCCGTTGGCGCGGTAGCTACAGCGGTCTATAACATCGGCGCAACCTTCAACACATACATCACAAGCCTGTCAACGGCAATCAGTGGCGTCCTTATGCCGAAGGTGACAAAAATGGCTGTTAAGGACACCCCTCCTTCGGAGTTTACAGCCCTGTTCATCAAGGTCGGGCGGCTGCAATTTTTGCTGATTTCCTTCGTTGTTTCTGCGTTTGTGGCGTTTGGACGGCAGTTCATCGCATTATGGGCGGGTGCTGGGTACGAGGATGCCTACTATGTGGCGCTTCTGGTGATGATCCCGGTGACCGTGCCCCTGATTCAAAACACCGGCCTGAACATTCTCTATGCTATGAATAAGCATCAGTTCCGGTCTGTCGTATACCTCTGCATCGCCGTGCTGAATGTCGGGCTGACTTTCTGGTGGGTGGAAGCATACGGCATCATCGGCGCGGCTATGGCTACCTGCATTGCCTATGTGGTGGGCAATATTCTGATCATCAACTGGTATTACTATAAGAAAATCGGCATTGATATTCCGCTCTTCTGGAAGAACATCCTGCATATGTGCCCAGTCATGCTGGTCATGGGGACGGTGGGGTGGTTCATTCTGGACGCGCTGCATATCAGCAATTGGCTGATCTTCTTTGCCCTCGCCGCAGCGTATACCCTGATTTATTGGATATTGGCATATTTCTTCATGATGAACGACTATGAAAGAGCGTTCATTAAGGGGCCGGTATTGAAAATCTTTACACGCATGAAAGGAAGAGAAAATGGAAACGAACCACCGCATTAACAGTATTGATATTGTGCGCATGTTTGCGGCGATTCTTGTCATTGCGATCCACACACAAGCGATTATGTGGTTCTCAGATCGCGCCAACGGCAATATTCAGATACTGACCCGCGTAGCCGTTCCGTTTTTCTTTTGCACCAGTGGTTATTTTCTTCAAAAAGGCTATGTCCAGAAGGGCTGCTCTGCTATTGTGGCTACTATTTGGAAACTGATAAAAGTATATGTCTCTGTGTCGCTGGCGTATTTTGCCTTTATATTTCTACAAAACCCTGCACTGCTGCGCGAACCGAAAAAATGGATGCTGATAGATCTCCTGTTTAATGGCAGTTACTATCATCTATGGTACATGGTGGGTGTCATTTATTCTATGGTAATGATCTACCTGATTTGTAAATTCAAGCTGACGAAAGCTCTGCTTCCGCTGGCAGTTTTTTGCTATGCCGTTGGGCTTTTGGGAACGTCGTATTATGGCATCGGCAGCAGGCTCCCGATTATGAGTACACTGTTTGACAGTAGATGGTTTTTGAGTGTTCGGCGGATATTTTTGATGGGCTTTCCTTTTACCGCTTTGGGGTGGACGATTTCGGAAGGAAAGTTAAAACTGCGCATTTCCAAGAAACATCTGCTGTTTGCGACCACGCTGGTGGCACTGCTCTTCGTGGCTGAGATTGTTGCTGTGACTGTCACGGGGATGTCAAGAACAATCGAAATCACGGTATTCCTTTATCCGCTGCTGTTTCTTCTGTTTCAGATTTGTCTTGCCTATCCGCTCGAAGGGAAAAGCAAGCTTGCTTCGGCTTGCCGTGATACGGCTAATTTTACATATTTCTGGCATCCGCTTGTCATTCTTGCGCTGCGGAAAGTTGTTAATGCGAACTTTTTCCTGTTTACGATTACGACAGCAATATGCCTGCTATTGGGCTTTGGCTATCACTCCTTGAAGAACCGAAGGAGACTTACATATGAACGTCGCTCAAAAAATTGATGCTTGTACCGGCTGCGGGGTGTGCGCTGCGGTTTGCCCATCAGCGGCTGTCAAAATGCAGCCGGATGCGCATGGCTTTTTGCGCCCTGTCGTTGATGACGCAGCGTGTACCGACTGCGGCCTTTGCACCAGAAAATGTCCGGTTTCCGTTTTGCCGCAGAACTCGGCGCATACGGATGTTCTAACCGGCTACGCCAAGGACGGAGCGCTCCTGCCCCGATCCTCGTCCGGCGCGATCTTTCCCGTGCTGGCAGCGGAGATCATCCGCAGAGGCGGCCTTGTGTTCGGCGCGGCCTTTGACGAGAGCTTTGATGTGGTACATACTGTTGCCGAAAGTATGGAGGAGCTTTCTACGCTTTGCAGCTCCAAGTATGTCCAAGACCGCATTCCGAGCGACTGCTATGCGCAGGTCAAGGCCGCGCTGGCCGCCGGGCGCTGGGTCTATTTCAGCGGAATGCCGTGCCAGGTCGCTGCACTGAAAAGCTACCTTGGTCGGGACTATGATACGCTGATCACGCAGGATACCGCCTGTCACAGTGTCCCCTCGCCTCTGGTGTGGGAGGGATATAAAGCGGAACTGGAGAAGCAGCACGGCGGCAAGCTGACCGCGTTCTCCTTCCGCAACAAGGCAAATGGCTGGGAGGCGTACCATATTCACGCCGCGTTTGATAACGGTAGAGAGTTCGCCCAGCCTGCTGCCGAAAACCCCTATCAGCGCGGCTTTATCAAGGGACTGTACTCCCGCAGTTCCTGCTTTGTATGTAAGTTCAAAGGGATCGAACGGTGCAGCGATATCACGCTGGCCGATTATTGGGGTGTCAAAGGTATTCAGCCGGAGGCTTACAACCCGCAGGGCACATCCCTTATTTTGCTGCATAGTGAAAAGGGACGAAGCCTTCTGGACGGCTGCAAGGATCAGCTGCAACTCCAGCCCGCAGCCAAAGACGCGTTTTCCTTTAACCCGGCGGTGCTTACACCCATTCAAAAGCCCGCCCGCTATGATGAATTCTGGGAGGGCTACGGTCAAAAACCCTTTGCCGATTTGGTATCTGCCTGCTGCGAGCCGACCGAAGAAGAACTGGCGCAGGAACGCCGGAGCAAGAGCCTTCTGGCCCGCGTCATGCGCCGCCTGAAACGATAACACACGATGCTTCGACAAATCTACGCAATGAACCCATGGACGGTGTGCATTTTGCTGCTGTCCCTGCTCCTTCTCTGGCCCATGCTCTGCCAGCGGGTCGGGGAACGGAGGCGAGTGCTTCTCAACACCGCGCTCGCCTGTGTGGCGGCCTTCATCATCCTCTACACCACCATCCTGACCCGCACACCGGGGGTTCCCGAGGCCATCCTCACCCCCTTTGCCTCCCTGACCGCTGCCCGGCAGCAGCCGGAGCTTTACCGCGAGATGCTGATGAACGTCTTCCTCTTCTTCCCGCTGGGGCTGACGTTGTCCAACGCCCTGCCGCGAAAGTGGCACCGCTGGCTTAGAATCATCCTCATAACGCTCATCGGCTGCGCGCTCAGCGCGGGAATCGAGTATACCCAGTACCGCTACGCGCTGGGGCTTGCGGAGACGGATGACGTGATCTGCAACACTTTGGGCGCGTTTCTCGGCGCTGCGTCGCTGCTTGCCGCGCACGCCATCGAAAAACACAAAGAAAGGGCTTGGCACACGAACATGACCCTGACCGCCACGGAGAGACAATTTCTGCATATCGCCAAGGCTGCCGCTTCCGGTGGGGAGTTTCCCGCTGAAAGCGTGGACTGGCCTGCCGTTTTCGCGCTGGCGGGGCAGCAGAAGCTGCTGCCGATCGTCTTCGAGGCCGTGCGCAAAACGCCTGCCGCTGCGGAAAACGCGGCGCTCTTCGCCGCCGTCAAGCAGCAGGTCATCGCGCAGGTGCTGCACCAGACCGTGCGCGCATCGGAGTTTGCAGCCCTCTACCAAACGCTCCGCGCGGCGGGACTGCACCCGGTCGTGGTCAAAGGGCAGCTTTGCAGCCGCCTGTATCCGCTGAAGGATCATCGCATCAGCGCCGATGATGATCTCTATATTCCGGACGCAGGGTTTATGGCCTGCCATGAGCAACTTCTTGCAAACGGCTTGGCTACCGACACGCCCGCAGATGAACTGCCCACAGCGGATGAGGTGTCCTACACAAAAAACGGCAGCCCGCTTTACATCGAGCTGCACAGGCATTTATTTGATTCTGCCGAAGATGCACATGACGAATTGAACCACTTCTTTGCCGACCTCAACCCCGTCGAAATCGACGGCTTTCTGGCCATGCCGCCACACGAGCATCTGCTGTATTTGATCCTGCACGCCTACAAGCACTTCGTGCGCAGCGGCATCGGCCTGCGGCAGTTCTGCGACATTGTCCTGTGGGCGCGGGAGTATCATGCCAAAATTGACTGGCAGCGCTTGTACGACCAGTGCGCCAGCGTCCACGCGGTGACATTTGCCGCAGCGGCGTTCCGCATTGCAAGAGACTACCTGAGCATCGATTTTGATCTATCTGCACCGTGGGATGATTCCATTGACGTGGAGCCGCTGCTGCACGATACCCTCTGCGGCGGCGTGTATGGCTCCAACGACTACACCCGGCTCCACTCCTCCACCGTGACGCTGAATGCCGTCAAGGCCAGCCGCACCGGTGAGAAGAGCAACGTCCTGAGCACGGTGTTTCCCAAGCGGGAGTATCTGGAGCGGCGCTACCCGTATCTCAAAAAGCGCCCCTACATGCTGCCAGTGGCGTGGGTACAGCGCATTGCGCACTACGCCAGTGAAAAGCAGTCCGGCGCAGACAGCAGCGCCTCCGGCTCCATAAAACTGGCCAAGGAACGCATTGAGCTGATGAAGCGATATGGGATCATGGATTAGCAAAAGAAATCGGCATGATAATTAGGGGCTCAACGGAACTTTGTCAATATAGCAGCGGTATAAAAAGAACACAATAGATTATTGAAAGGGGCGAATTTGGGTGAAATACGGCTTTTTGTTTGGCGCGGGTGCAGAAATTGGGTATGGCTTGCCATCTGGCGGTAAATTCGCACTTGATATTTTCAGACACGACGTATCCGAAAGTAAAAAAGCGTTTAGAGAAATGCGGGACGGCGTTGATAATACGACAAATTATGCTTCGTTCTGGTTGCCTAAAGGCTTTAAGGAAAAGAATATCAGCTCATTTGGGAAAACGGTATTTCAAAATATTATCAGAGATACCGTCGAACACAACAGGAAAAGAATCATCGAGAGAATCAATCGCTTTGATGATATCGCCAAAGAAGAGTCTGCGGCTATGAAAAAGGATGGTATTGATGTTGATGCCGCCATCGAAACTCTACTCGGCAGGGAACTTGACAACATACATATGGGTCAGACAATAGCATTTATTGAGGAGTTCGAACAGGGAAATGAACTTTTTAACAGTTCTTACTTCTCGGCCTTGCTATTGCTATATAAAGATAAGAATATTTTTGATAATGATCGGAGACGTGAACTTGGCAAAATTTTGCTTTCAGTTATTCAACTCCACGTTGGCGCGTTGAGTGAAACATTATCCAGAAAGATCAATGATGGACTATTTGACAAGAAAGATGATGAGATCGATCTCTTTGACGACATAGGTGAGATCATTCAGCTGAACTATTCCTCGTCAGGCTTAGCAGGAATGGAATACTTGCTTGACCAAAAAAACGCTGATGTATCTGATAATAAAGGGAACTGTCTGCGGCTTGCCCAGAGAATTATTGAATCACTTTATGCGGTTGTTTTGGACTATAAATCATTGATAGATGCAAACTGGCATTATCTTTATAGTCCAGCTACTGACTGGGCAAAATTCTGCAAGATCTGCATTTTCCTTTTAAATGTCAGAGATTATATATCAAAAGCTGTTTTACAAGCAAACCCAGTTGCGAGAAGCGGATATTACCATACGCTTAAAGATGCTGTGAGTCATGGACAAATTGAAATTGGTGCTGTTGCAACGACAAACTATAATCAGTTTATTCAGGATATCTTGGACACTGATGTTGCTTTTCTCAACGGTTCTACAGAAACTTGGTACGATCCCTATCTAAACAGAATAGGAGACAAAAGCCAATTGACTACAATGGAACGGCACATTCTGGTTCCTTTAATGTTTACACAAAGCGGTACGAAGCCAATGACATCCATAGAAATGTCTATAAAATATGTTGACACGTATTCAAAGTGGAAGAATTCTGATAAAGTCGTTGTGGTTGGATTTGGGTTCGGTTCTGATGATGAGCATATCAACGGAATTCTAAGGACATTAATTGATGCCGATAATAAAAAAATCATTGTTGTGACTTTGGATACTCAACAGCCTGACGAGACTATTGTGAGAGATATTGCAAGAAAGCTTAAAGTAAGCAAAGCGTCGAATATCTCTGTTCTTCAGGTTGATAAGGATGGAAACAGCGTGCAAGATCAGCGGAATTGGGTTGCGCATTTAGCATAACCATGGGTAAGTAATAAATAAGAATTTGTTGGATACATTCATAACCGTCAAACCTAACCGCGTGTAAGCACACACGAGACAATAGTAACGAAAGCTTACACAACATTCCGCTTGTGCAAAAAAGAAAACGGGCGGAAGGGATTGCTCCCTTCCGCCCGCGGCTTACCTCTCCATGCCCACGGCCCGCTGCTTTTTCGCCTGCTGCACGGCCTTTTCGGCGCTGCGGCGGCGGTTGAAGAGCAGCAGATCCCGCGTGTTCTCATAAAGATCACCCTTGCCGGACTCGAACACGGCGACCATGTATTTCTTCGTCTTATACTTGGCGTAAATCTCTTTCAGCCCCTCCCGCAGGACGGGGTCAATTTTCTCTGCATTCGTCAGCCAGATTTCAACAAGCTTCTGATCGTCCCTGACGTTCATCTCCAAATAGAACCAACCTCCTTTAACATCCTTAGTTTCCTCATCTTTCCTGCTGCTTATGCGCGGACACCTGCTTGGCCGCCTGCAAAATCTCCGGCGGGATGCCGTCCACCATGCGGTGCAGCTCAGTAAGCTCCCGGAGCTTTTCGTTGATTTCCAGTTTTTTCAGGACGCTTTCCTTGGAGACAGCGCCCAGCTGCTTTTCGAGCGCCGCATTCTCGGCGGTCAGCGCCTTGTAGGCCGCGTCATACTTTTTGAGCTTCGTCCGCAGGGCTTCTGCGCCGGGAACGTACTTGCCCAGCAGCGCTTCCAGTTCGTCCAGCTTGGCCTTTTTGTTGAACGGATTCGTGTCGTTCAGAATGGCCATGATCTGCTCCTTCATCCGGTTCAGGTGGACAGCCTCCTTAAACAGTCGCGGCGGGATGTGGTCGCGCCCGGTCTGACTGGCGCTTTCGCCGCGCTCCAAATCGGGATATTTCTTGACCATGTGCTCCCAGAACCTGTCCTGCCACTGCGTCAGTTTCTTCTTGTTGCCGACGATCTCCTTGGCGGAGAGCCGCTTGTCCTCCGTCAGCGGTACGAAACAAAGGTGCATATGGGGCGTTTTCTCGTCCATATGCACCACGGCGGAGATGATGGTTTTCGGGTCTTGATGCTCTTGGATGAAGCCCAGCGCCTCCTGAAAATAGGCTTTGATTTCGCCCTTTTTCTTGCCCTTAAAGAACTCCGGGCTGGCTGTCACCAGTGCCTCCACCACCCGCACGCTGTCGGAACGGGTGCGGCAGCCTGCTTCCGCAATCTGCTTTTCCGCCTCGGCGCGGTACTTGCGCTGGGGCGTCACCAGATGGAAGTTGAGGTGGCTGCGGGACGAGTCCACGTCGGGATTGCTGGCATATTTCTCCTTGGTGCGCTCGTTGTGAGACTCGATATGCCCGATCTCCGGCCCCTTGTACTTGGCAAATCGGAGAATGGCGTACTGTGCTTTCATCGGCGCGCCCCTCGCTTCACCCACACGATGTCGCAGTCCAGCACGTCGGCCAGCTCCATAACCTCCTTATAGCGGATGCTCTCCCGCTGCAATTTGGCGGACAAATTGGAAACACTGTCACTCCAATCATGTTCCTCGGCCAGCCGGTCAACGACCTCCTGCATGGTAAAACCGGCGCGAACGATCTGCGCCTTGATTTCATTTCTGATGCTCATAAAAACCTCCCAAATTTTCGTGATGAAAACAGCGAAGCGGTTTTCTGTTTCCGAAAACCTGCTTCGCTGTTTGGTGTAATATTCTGTTTTCCTGAAATCCGCTGGAAGTGCGGCGGTCGATGTCCTCTTCATAGGTGAGGGGTATCGACTTTCCGAAACCGCGTGACTTCGCAGAGTTCCGTGCAGCCCCACGCGCGTCCGTGAAGCCGGTGCGCGGTTCCGAGCAGCGCGGTTTCGCAAAATCATTTCGCCGCCGCGCAAATTTCTTTCCGATTTTCACTTGCTTTGCAGATACCCCTTCCGTTTCAGCGCTGCCAGATCGGCGGCCACGTCCTCCTTCACAGCTGAACTTGAAAACATCTATCCCATCCATCCCATCCATCCGGGGTTTTGGGATGCTTGGGATGGATGGGATGGAGAATTTCGTGTCTGATCTTATAAAACCGGCGGCGCGACCAGCGCCTCGATGCCCCAGAAGCCGTTGACCCGCTTGCCGAGGGCGTTCTGAATGTGATTGTCGTGCTCTAAGCCGAACTCATCGGCGTGCTTTTTGAGCGTCATGCTCACCGTCCGCGCGGAGCGCGGCTTGTAGGCGTTGTCGCTGCACCACAGGCAATAGATACCGTACAGCGCGGCGGACGGGATGGCGCTGTCGGCCTTCAGGCGGATGTAGCCCTCGGAGCGCAGGAACAGCAGCACATTGTCGGCCTCGCGGCGCGCATCCTCGCGGTTTGCCTTCGTCCGAGCGCTCTCCGTGAAGCGGAAGCTGCTCCCTTGCAGGCGGCGCAGCCCCTCCAGACACCAGAGGAAGATGCCCTCGATCTCGCCGCAGAGCTTGTCCGCGAGAAAGGGGTCATCCTCCCGGTTCGGCGGCTTCTTCTTCACTGACAAAATGAGCTGGCGGCGGTAAAAGCCGTCCGAGTGGTCGTAGAGCGATTCCAGATCGCCGTTGGAAAAGGCCAGAAATCGGACGTACATCTTGCCCTGATAGCTCTGCTCGCCCTTGCGTTCCAAGTCCATCGGCACTTCGGCGGTGATGAGGGACTTGAGATAGTGCGTGGATTTCAGCGCTTCCAGCTTCATGTCGTCATCCACCATCAAAAGCTCATGCTCCAGATCGGCGCGGGCGAAGGGGCTGCGCTCCACCTTGGCAATGCTGCCGTTTTTCATGTTGCTGCTCAGCAGCTTCTGCATCACCACGCCGATGCGGCTCTTGCCCTCGCCGCCGTTGCCCTTGAGCAGCATCATCACCTGCCCGCGGTTCGTCGGAATCAGGCAGTAGCCGAGGTATTCCTGCAAGGTCAAAATGTCCTCCGCTTCCAGCAGGTCAGACAAAAACCGCAGCCATGTCACCGGCTGCGGAGCGCTTGGGTCATAGTTGACCGGCAGCCGGTTGCGGCAGAATTCTTTTTCAGCGCAAAACTCACCATTTAGAAACAACGTGCCGTTCGCCACATGGATTCGGTCCTCCTGAATGGGCAACTCCGGCGTGTAGGCCTCCAGCCTGAGCGTTTCCAGAAGAGTGGTGGCGCGGCGAGCCGTGCCGCTCGTAAAATGCGGGCGCAGCATCTCGTAGATCTGCTTGCGGACGCCCTCTTCGTCCGTGACGCGACCCTCCACGGTGAAAAAGCTGCCGTCCACGCAGGCCATCGGGTGCGCCGATAGAAAATCCTCGCAGAACAGGACTTCGTTGAAATGCTTGTCCTGCATCCAGCGGGGCGGTTCATTTCGTTCCATGCGCTTCCTTCCTGATCTGTCGGTTTCGCGCCTCCATCCGCGCCAGCCGATCGTCCTTCTGCAAGTCGGCCACCACCTCGGCACGCTCCTGCGGCGTGCCGCAGGCCAGAATGTCCAGCATATTCCCGATGCGCTCCAGCATATGGCAAGCCTCCGCATAGCGCGGGTCGATGGCGTCCTCCGGCGATTGCGGCGCACAATTCGTCTTCCAGTCCTGCAAGATTTGCAGGTAGTCTCCCAGCACGCGGAAGCAGCGCCGCTCGGCTTCCGCCTGCGATTTGCCGCGCTGTAGCTTTGCGAGAATGGACGGCTTCTGCCCGGCGATGCCGAAATCCGCCGCCAGCTTCTTCGCCGCGTCATAGCCGCTCAGGCCGAACAGCCTTGCCACAAGGTCGATCACATCACCAGTTGCCCCGCAGCCGAAGCAGTAGAAGTAGTCCTCGTTCAGCTTCATGCTGGGCGTGCGGTCGGCGTGGAAGGGGCAGCAGACCATGCTGCCTTGCTGAATCGGCAGCCCGTACCGCTCCGCCGCCATGCGCGGGGTGACGGCAGCCTTCACGGTATCAAATAGGTTCATAGGCATTTTCTCCTTTCAGATTTTCTGACAAGTTTTCCTTGTCACCTGAATATACGGAGAAAAGGTCTTAGACCGACGAAATCAGGCACTTAT
>OLVY01000230.1_pt1 | contig 44225 bp, 36 predicted proteins | sample 1674261 | NCBI WGS metagenome assembly OLVY01 (sample SAMEA103958155, study PRJEB25191) | human gut metagenome | biome: human-associated habitat [ENVO:00009003]; feature: intestine environment [ENVO:2100002]; material: feces | place: Germany | collected 2013/2015
CAATCATTATGTCTAAAGTTATCGGTATCGACCTTGGCACCACCAATTCCTGCGTCGCCGTAATGGAAGGCGGCGAGGCTGTCGTGATTCCCAACGCGGAAGGCAACCGCACCACCCCGTCCGTGGTGGCATTTTCCAAAACAGGCGAGCGTATGGTAGGCCAGGTGGCAAAGCGCCAGGCCATCACCAACCCCGACCGCACCATCTCCTCCATCAAGCGTGAGATGGGCACGGATCACAAGGTCACCATCGACGGCAAGGCCTACACCCCGCAGGAGATCAGCGCGATGATCCTGCAAAAGCTCAAGAGCGACGCGGAGGCCTATCTGGGCCAGACCGTCACCGAGGCGGTCATCACCGTCCCCGCGTACTTCACCGACTCTCAGCGTCAGGCCACCAAGGACGCCGGCAAGATCGCCGGTCTTGAGGTCAAGCGTATCATCAACGAGCCGACCGCTGCCGCCCTCGCCTACGGCGTGGATAAGGAGCAGAGCCAGAAGGTCATGGTCTACGACCTCGGCGGCGGCACGTTCGATGTCTCCATCCTCGACATCGACGACGGCGTGATCGAAGTTCTTGCCACCGCCGGCAACAACCGTCTCGGCGGCGACGACTTCGACGAGTGCATCATGAAGTGGATGGTCAGCGAGTTCAAGCGCACCGACGGCGTGGACCTCAGCGGCGACAAGGTCGCCATGCAGCGCCTGAAGGAGGCTGCCGAGAAGGCCAAGATCGAGCTGTCCGGCGTGACCTCCACCAACATCAACCTGCCCTATATCACCGCCGACGCCACCGGCCCCAAGCATCTGGACGTTACCCTGACCCGCGCCAAGTTCAATGAGCTGACCGGCCATCTGGTGGACGCCACCATGGGCCCCGTGCGTCAGGCCATGTCCGACGCCGGTCTGAAGCCCTCCGACCTGTCCAAGGTCTTGATGGTGGGCGGCTCCAGCCGTATCCCCGCCGTGGTGGAGGCCGTGAAGAACTTCACCGGCAGCGAGCCCTTCAAGGGCATCAACCCCGATGAGTGCGTGGCCATGGGCGCGGCCCTGCAGGCCGGCGTGCTGACCGGCGATGTAAAGGGTCTGCTGCTGCTGGACGTGACCCCGCTGTCTCTGGGCATCGAGACCATGGGCGGCGTGTGCACCCGCCTGATCGAGCGCAACACCACCATCCCTGTGAAGAAGAGCCAGATCTTCTCCACTGCCGCCGATAACCAGACCTCCGTGGAGGTCAACGTGCTCCAGGGTGAGCGCGAGATGGCTGCCGCCAATAAGAGCCTGGGACGCTTCCACCTGGACGGCATCGCTCCGGCCCGCCGCGGCGTGCCCCAGATCGAGGTGACCTTCGACATCGACGCCAACGGCATCGTCAACGTGTCCGCCAAGGACCTGGGCACCGGCACCGAGCAGCACATCACCATCACCTCCTCCTCCAACATGAGCAAGGACGACATTGAGAAGGCCGTGAAGGAGGCCGAGCAGTATGCCGCCGAGGACGCCAAGGTCAAGGAGAAGGTAGAGGTCCGCAACCAGGCCGACCAGATGGTCTATCAGTCCGAAAAGACCCTCAGCGAGGTGGGCGACAAGCTGCCTGAGAGCGAGAAGGCCCCCATCCAGGCCGGTATCGACAAGCTGAAGGAGACTCTGAAGGGCGAGGACACCGACGCCATCAAGGCCGCCACCGAGGAACTGACCCAGCTGTTCTACAAGATGAGCGAGAAGCTGTATCAGCAGCAGGCGCCCCAGGGTGATGCCGGTCAGGCCGGCGCCCAGGGCGGTCCCACCGGCGACCAGGGCGGCCAGTATTACGATGCCGACTACAAGGTCGTGGATGACGACGACAAGAATAAGTAAGTGAAAATATACCACCGGAAAGGGGCAGGGCTTCCTGTCCCTTCCTGTGGTGTTCCGGGATAAAAGACCCAGAGAAGGGAGCGGGCCTTTATGGCAGACAAACGCGATTATTATGAGGTCCTGGGCGTGGAAAAGGGCGCCAGCGAGGACGAGATCAAAAAAGCATACAAAAAGCTGGCTCGGAAGTATCACCCGGACATGAACCCCGGCGACAAGGCGGCCGAGGAGAAGTTCAAGGAGATCAACGAGGCCAACGAGGTGCTGTCCAACCCCGAAAAGCGCCAGAAATACGACCAGTTCGGCTTTGCCGGGGTGGACCCCAACTATGGCGCGGGCCAGGGCGGCGCATACGGCGCAGGGGGCTTCGACTTCGGCGACCTGGGCGATATTTTCGGCAGCTTCTTTGGCGGCGGCTTCGGCGGCGGCCAGCAGCGGCGCAACGGCCCCCGCCGGGGCGAGAGCATCCGGGCCAGCGTCTCCGTAGACTTCACGGAGGCGGCCTTCGGCTGCGAAAAATCCGTGACGGTGGACCGCAGCGAGCCCTGCCCCACCTGTAAGGGCAACGGCTGCGCCCACGGCACCACGCCGGAGGTGTGCCCCGATTGCCACGGCACCGGCACCGTGACCCAGGCCCAGCGGACGCCCTTCGGCGTCATGCAGAGCCAGGGACCCTGCCAGAAGTGCCGGGGCACCGGCAAGATCATCCACCAGCCCTGTCCTGATTGCCGGGGCAGCGGACGCATCCGCAAGCGCCGGACCATCCAGGTGACCATCCCTGCCGGTATCGACAACGGGCAGACCATCTCCCTGCGGGGCCAGGGCCATGCCGGGTCCAACGGCGGCCCCAGCGGCGACCTGCTGATCACCGTGATGGTGCGGCCTCACGAGATCTTCCGGCGGGAGGGAACGTCCGTGTTCTGCGAGGCACCCATCACCTTCACCCAGGCGGTGCTGGGCGCGGAGCTGGAGATCCCCACCATCGACGGGCGGGTGAAGTATACCATCCCCGAGGGCACCCAGACCGGCACTGTGTTCCGGCTGCGGGGCAAGGGCATCCCGGTGCTTAACGGCCGGGGCCGGGGCGACCAGTATGTCACCGTTACCATTGAGACGCCCCGGGACCTGAACCGGGAGCAGAAGGAAGCCCTGAAGAGGTTCAGCGAGACTCTGGGCGAGGGCAACTACGAAAAGCACCGCAGCTTTTTCGGAAAGAAGAAGTAAGCCATGTACCTTGCCGATTATCACGTACATTCCACCTGTTCCCCGGACGGACACCAGACCATGGCCCAGGCGGCGGAGGCCGCCGTCCGGCAGGGCCTTAATGAGCTGTGTATCACCGACCATGTGGACACCCTGTACTGGGATGATTTCCGTCCCCGGTGGGATTTTGACTGGGACGAGGCCCGGCGCCAGTTCCGGGAGGCCCAGGCCCTGTGGGGGGACCGGATCACCCTGCGGCTGGGGGCGGAGTTGGGCGACGCTCAGTACGGCTTTGACCGGGCCGTCCATATGATGGACGGTGCACCGGTGGATTTTGTCATCGGGTCCGTGCACCTGGGCGGAAAAAAGTTTGGCAACATGGACCTGTACTATATTGAAAAAGGTGACGAAGCGTATTATGATAGTGTCATCGACAGCTATCTGGACAGCGTTCTGGAGCTGGCCCGGTGGGGACAGTTTCAGGTGCTGGGTCACCTGACCCTGCCGCTGCGCTATATCAACGAGCACCACGGGGAGCATATGACGTTCCGCCGCCATATGGATCGGGTGGAGGAGGTCCTCCGCACTGTGATCCCCAAGGGGGTGGGCATCGAGTGCAACACCAACCGGGGAAACGAGCCCCTGCCGGGGCCGGAGATCCTGCGGCTGTACCGCCGCCTGGGGGGCGAGATCGTCACCCTGGGCAGTGACGCCCACCGGCCCGGGGACGTGGGCTGCTTCATCCGGCAGCGCCAGGAGCTGCTGCGGGAATGCGGCTTCCGCTATTTTACCACATTTGAACAGGGCAAGCCGCGGTTTCAGGCCCTGTGAACCACCCGAGAGGAGCATAGCATCATGAAAATTGCCATTGGCTGCGATCACGGCGGCTATCTGCTGAAGCAGGACATTCTCATCTGGCTGGAGGAGCACGACATCGACTTTGAGGATGTGGGCTGCTTCTCCACCGAAAGCGTGGACTATCCCATTTATGGCGAAAAGGTGGCCCGGCTGGTGGCCTCCGGCGCATGCGAGAAGGGTATCGTCATCTGTACTACCGGCATTGGCATCTCCATTGCCGCCAACAAGGTCAAGGGTATCCGCTGCGCCCACTGCACCGATTCCCTGTCTGCCGAGATGACCCGCCGTCACAACGATGCCAACGTGCTGGCCCTGGGTGCGGGCATCACCGGCCCCAACCTGGCCAAGCGTATTGTGGAGGTGTTTCTGAACACCGAGTTTGAGGGCGGCCGCCATGCCCGCCGGGTGGGCCAGCTGGACAGCATCCAGCCCTGAAGCATTTGCATGAACGGAGGTGCGCGCCATGACCACAAAAGGATATCATCGCTACCGGGGGCGGAATACCCGGGGCAAGGTGGCGCTGGTCGTTGTGCTGGTGCTGATCCTGCTGGCGGCGGTGGCCTATCTGCTGACCCAGGAGTATGTGGTGTATGATGACGAGGGCAAGGCCCATCTGGAGCTGCCCTGGTCCCGGAAGGAGCCGGAGAAGCCCCAGCCGGACTCCACGCCTGTGCCGGATGATGTGGACATCACCCGGGAGGAGCCCCAGCGGCAGAAGGTGGAGGCCATCCACGCCTGGGAGCTGCCATACGGCTGCCTGGGCAGCGACCCCGGCTATCTGCTGACGGACCGGGAGGCTGTGGCCGTCAACGTGAAGATGTATGACGGGTCCGTGGCGTATCACACGGCGGTGGCCTTGCCGGAAGGCATTCTCACCGGCGGACTGTCCACCAGCCGGAACCTCCAGACCATACTGGACAGCAACTGCTATACCGTGGCGCGGCTGGCGTGCTTCTGCGACAACGCCTTTGCCGACGCTCAGCAGGAGCAGGCGGCCCTGTGTGCTGCCGACGGGACCCTGTACCGGGACGGCTCCGGCCGCCGGTGGCTGGACCCCTCCAAGCCAGGGACCCTGCGGTATATCACGGACCTGGCCAAGGAGTGCGCCCAGATGGGCTTTGACGAGATTCTGCTGGATTGGTTCCTGTATCCCATCAGCGGCGATCAGTCGGCTCTGGAGCTGCCTGCCGACAAGACGGTGGTGCTGAAGGACTTTGCCCAGGCTTTGGAAAAGCAGCTGCCGGAGGGCACGGTGCTGTCCGTGGTGCTGCGGGAGACTCCGTCGGCGGACAACGGCGTCACGGCGGAGCTGCTGGCGTCCTGCTTTGACCGGGTGTATGTCATGCCCGATGCGGACGCATCGGCGCTGCCCACCGGCTATGACCGGGCCACGCGCGTGGTGACTATGGCCGGCTATGCGCCCGAGAGCGGCAGCTATCTGGTGACGCAGTGAGCTGATTGTCTCGAAGCACGAAATAAGTTTCCGAAATCAATAAAAAATCCTCCGATAAGCTGCGGAGAATGTAGCTTTCGGAGGGTTTTCTTTTGCGCGGCGCTATGATACAATACTCTCTTGTGAACAGATTCGTAAGGAGGGGAAAGCAGTCCCATGGAAAAAGAGAACAAATTGGGCACCATGCCCATTCCCAAGCTCATCGTCAACATGTCCCTGCCCATCATCGCGTCTATGCTGGTGCAGGCCCTATACAACATTGTGGACAGCGTGTTCGTGTCCCGGGTGTGTGAGCAGGCGCTGACCGCCGTGTCCCTGGCGTTTCCGGCCCAGAACCTGATGATCGGCCTGGCCACCGGCACCGCCGTGGGCGTCAACGCCCTGATGGGCCGGGCTCTGGGGGCCAAGGACCAGCAGCGGGCCAACGCCGTGGCCATCAACGGCGTATTCCTGGCGGTGGTGGGCTTTGTCATCAGCGCCGTGCTGGCGCTGCTGTTTGCGGGGTCCTTCTTCCGGTCCCAGACCCAGATCGACTACATCATCGACAACGGCATTGACTATCTGCTGATCTGCTGCTGCGGCTCCCTGGGGCTGTTCGGCGAGATCATGTTTGAGCGGCTTTTACAGGGCACCGGCCGGTCCATCCTGTCCATGTATACCCAGGGACTGGGCGCTATCGTGAATATTGTGCTGGACCCCATCTTCATCTTTGTGTTCGACATGGGCGTTACCGGCGCGGCGGTGGCCACGGTCATCGGACAGTTCTGCGGCTGTATTCTGTCACTGATCTTCAACCTGAAGAAGAACAAGGAGATCCATTTGCAGTTCCGGGGCTTCCGGCCCAATTGGCGGCTGGTGGGGAATATCTATGCCATCGGCCTGCCCAGCGTCATCATGGTGGCTATCGGCTCGGTGATGACCTTCTGCATGAACAAGATCCTCATTGCCTATCACTCCGCCAAGGAGACGGCAGCCACGGCCTTCGGCATTTACTTCAAGCTCAACAGCTTCATCTTTATGCCGGTGTTCGGCCTGAACAACGGCGTGGTGCCCATCGTGGCGTATAACTACGGGGCCCAGAACCGGCTGCGGATGGTGGAGACCATCAAGCGCAGCGCCATCTATGCCTCCTGCATCATGCTGGTGGGCATGGCGGTGTTCTGGTCCATTCCCGGGAGCCTGCTGAAAATTTTCGACGCCACGGACACCATGCTGCAGGTGGGCGTCCCCGCCCTGCGGATCATCTCCCTGAGCTTTTGCATGGCCGGCGCCTGCATCGCCCTGGGCAGCTCCTTCCAGGCCCTGGGCAAAGCGGTGTACTCCATGACCACATCCATCATCCGGCAGCTGGTGTTCCTGGTGCCCATTGCCTATGTCCTGGCCCGGTACGGCCAGAGCATCGGCAACGACGACCTGGTGTGGTGGAGCTATCCCTTGGCGGAGATCGCGTCCCTGTTTGTGACCCTGGCCTTCTTCCGGCGGCTGTACCGGACCCTGATCGCGCCCCTGCCCGCCAGCGGCGGAGCGCCGGTCCGCGACGACTCCGACGACGATCCCATAGGAGAATAACTAAAAATGCTCTGCCCCATGGGCAGAGCATTTTCGGTTATACAGCGGCGGTCTCGGCGGCGGGCTTCTTTTCCGGCTCCTCCTGGCAGAAGGGGTATTCCAGCATCTGCGGCAGACGCATATAACGGCGGAAATCGTTGCAGAAGGCGGCATATTCGTACCCGGTGCAGATACGCTCGTCCATGACCACGCCGATGGGCATCATCTTTCGGGTCAGGTCGCCGGATATATAGTTTGGCACGGGCTTGCCCATGCACACAAACACGCTGGTGGTGCCGAATTCATAACAATGGTGGTGGATATAGCTGGTCTTGATGGAGGCCAGATTCGTGATGAACATGCTGGTGCGGAAGGGGGACAGCTCGATGATCTTCCGGGGCAGCAGACCGTGGCGGTCCAGATGATAGGCCAGCCACACGACGAATTTCGGCAGACCCGGCACGGAGAACATGAACTTGGCGAACTTGTCGGTGCTGTTGGACTGGTGCTCCGCCCGATTGGCGGCAATTGCGTCGGCAATTTTCTGATTCACGGTAAACACTGTGTCGTTCTCGTCCAGATACACCTTCAGCGTGGTCTCGTTGACTACCCCGTTGGCCTGTTTTTTCAGGATCACGAAGGACACGCAGAAGTGGTTGCGGCGGTAAATGCGGCCGTTCATGACAAAGTAGTTCAGCTTGGGATTGCGCAGCACCGCCTTGTAATAGGCGGAGATGATGACGCTCATATGGTTCAGCCGCACCCCGGCCCGGCGGTGGGTGCGGATGAAGTCCTTGATGATCTCCTCATCGATGTTCTCGGTGACGGAGTTCCAGGCGTCGTAGCGCTTGGGCATGATATAGGGAATGGCCGCCACCAGCGGCGGCAGGTCCTTTACGCGGGTTCCATCAGGGCGCATGGCAAAGCCCTCCTGTTTCGTTAGATAGGGGCATTATACGGCATATTAGCGGACAATGCAATGGATTATAAACAAAAAATAACGGCCGGGCAGGAGAAAGCCGGAGAAAGGGGCAATCGGGATAACGTTTATGAGACGGATTTTCCGCTTTTTTATACTCCAAGAACTTCACGCGCTTCATATGCTAATTAGTTGGGAAAATCGACCGTTTTCGGTGGACACCCCTGAAAAAAGGTGCTATACTATTCCTGAATACGACACAGTATTGTGTTTTTCGATTACATGCTTTGCAACGGGGTGATACGATGAAAACCATGCGTAGAGGGACGAGTATTTTGCTTTGCCTGGCGCTGCTGGTGGCGGCCATTCCGGTGATCCTGCCGGTGTTCACATCGGCCACCGCCGCCGATGACCAGGAGGAGCAGCTGCTGGGCACACTGAGCCAGCGCTTTGAGGCCAGCGGTCCGGGGGTCATTTCCTCCGGCTCCGGCGACGCCGGCGGCAAGTCCTACGGTGCGTATCAGTTCTCCAGCCGCAGCGACATTCCCCGGGCCTTTTTCCGGTGGTGCCAGTCCTCCTCGGATACATACTACCGCTCCATCGGCAACCGGCTCTCTGCCGCCTATGACGCCGACGGGGGCTACGGCTCCAATTTCGACGCCACCTGGCGGGCCCTGGCCAACGAGGACAGCGACGGCTTCCTGCGGGTGCAGCGGAACTATGTCCGCCGCAGCTACTATGACCCCATCGTCCGGTCCATTGAGTCCGCTGTTCCCGGCTTTGACATGGATAACTACAGCATCGCCCTGCGCAACGTGTTCTGGTCCCGTGCCGTGCAGCACGGAGTGGGCGGCTCCTCGGGCTTTTCCAGCAGCGATGGACGGGGCGGCGCCACCGGCGTCATTATGCGGGCCTTCGACGCTCTGGGCGGCTTTGCCAATCAGCCTGAGGCCCAGCTCATCGAGGCCATTTACAACGAAAGCGGCGCCGTGCGGGAGCCTCAGTCAGACTCCTACGGCGTTATGACCGGCCCCACCGCCGACAAGTACGGCGTCACCGGCAAGGTGCTGAAGTATTACGACGGCAACTCCGGCGACGTGCAGCTGGGCGTATACGCCCGCCTGCGGATCAACGAGCCCGCCAAGGCCCAGGTCATGCTGGCGGATTACGGCTTCAAGGATGCCACGGTGGGGGAGGGCGTGTATCAGCTGCGCTCCTCTGCCAACAGTAACCTGACCGCCACCCCTGGCTCCTCGGGCCTGACCCTGAACGCCGTGGGCAGCGGCAAAAACCAGCAGTTCCGCCTGGATTATCATGCCAGCGGGTACTATACCATCACCTGCCAGGAAAACGGCCTGCGGCTGACCGCCGGGAAAAACGGCGTTACTCTGGCCAAAGCCTCCACGGATAACGGTCAGCTGTGGAAGGCCGCCGTATACAACAGCGGCTTCTCCCTGCAAAACCGGGGCACGGGCAGCTATCTGTCCGTTTCCTCCAACGCCGCAGGCGGCCGCCTGATCCTGGCGGATACGGCCATGCAATGGCAGCTGGCCCTGGCCGGGGCGGGCTGGACCCTGGACGGCGCGTCCTATCCCACGGTAAACTCCACCCTGACGGTGGGGCAGACGGGCTTTCCCTTCCGGGGCACCCTGCGCAACGCCTATGACATCCGCCGGGTGACGGTGTCCATCCAGAGATCCAACGGCTCCAATGCCATTACCCCCGCCACAGCCACTCCCAACGCCAAGAGCTATGACCTGTCCCGGCTGGACGACGCCGTGGCCTTCTCCCGGCTGGGTGTGGGCGGCTATACCCTGGTCATCGCGGCGGAGAATACCGCCGGGGACAACTACCGCCTGGAGTCCAAGTTCTACGTTACCGACGGCTCCTATGTGGTGTCCTTCGACCCCTGCGGCGGTACCTGCTCCGAGAGCACCCGCCTGGTATCCGCCGGTCAGAAGTACGGCAATCTGCCCACGGCGGTGAAGGACGGCTGCGCCTTTGTGGGCTGGTTCACCCAGCCCGACGGCGGCCAGCAGATCACCGCCAACAGCACCACCGGCGCCAGCAACATTACCCTTTACGCCCACTATCAGGGGCAGTATACCTATCAGTTTGTGAACTACGACGGCTCCGTGTATGCCCAGGGGAAGCTCACCGCGGGACAGACCATTCCCCGTCCCGCCGGAACGCCTACCCGTCCCGCCGACAGCCAGTATACCTATACCTTCACCGGCTGGCAGGGCTACACCGGCGGCATGACCATCTCCGGCAACGTGACCTTTACCGCTCAGTATGCGGCCAAGGCCGTGGAGTCCGTCCCCAAGGAGATCACCACCGGGGCCTACCGCATCGCCGACAGCTATCTGCGGGCCATCCCCATGGGCACCACCGCCCGCCAGCTGCTGGCAAACCTGTCCCCCAGCGATTACATTACTCTGCCGGTTCAGGGCGACAGCCTGGTGGGCACCGGCATGACCGTCACCTATGCCAGGGACGGCCAGACCATCCAGACCCTGACCACCGTGATCACCGGCGACCTCAGCGGCGACGGCCGGGTCACCATTACCGATATGGTCCGGCTCCAGGCTCACCTGCTGGGTAAGACGTCCCTGACCGGCGCGGCCCTTCAGGCGGCGGACCTCAACGGCGACGGTCAGGTCACCATCACCGATATGGTCCGGCTTCAGGCGTACCTGCTGGGCCGGGGTACCATACAACCCAACTGAGTATGAGGGACCATGCCATGCGAAAGAATATCTCATCTGCCCTGGCGGGCTTTCTGGCAGCACTGCTGCTGTGGTGTCTGCTGCCGGTGACAGCGGAGGCCGCCGGGGCCAGCTTCTCCGGCTCCGGCAGCGTCCGGGCCGGCGACAGCGTCACCGTCACCTTTTCCGTCAGCGGCTCCAATATCCAGGGCATCACCGCTGTGCTGCACTACGACAGCAGTACCCTGACCCTCACCGGCACTCGCCAGCTCATCGGTGACAGCTGGTCCGTGGACATGAGCGGCGGCAACCTGCTGGCCTATGACCAGTCTCTTAACAACCCCATCAGCGGCAGCTCCGCCGTTCTGGCCGTCACGTTCCGGGTGAAGTCCGGCGTGGCTGCCGGGACCAAGGTCAGCGCCACCATCACTGATATCGTGACCAGCGACGGCAATAGTGACCAGAATCTCAACGATGCCTCCTGGTCGGCCAGCGTGGCCTCGCCCCCTTCCGGCAACGCCAATCTGTCCGGCCTTTCCTGCGGGAGCTACGCCCTGTCGCCGTCCTTTTCCGCCGGAACCACGGAATACAGCGTCACCGTGCCCTATGATGTGTCCCGCCTGCCTCTGGATTACAGTGCGGCGGACGGCGGCGCCAATGTATCCGTCAGCGGCAACCAGCTGTCCGTGGGTGTCAACACGGTGGTCCTCACCGTCACCGCCGCCAACGGCGCCACCCGCCGCTATACCATTTCCGTTACCCGCCAGCCAGACCCCACGGCGACCCTCAGCAGCGATGCGGATCTGGCGGATCTGACTCCCTCCGAGGGGAAGCTGACCCCGGCCTTTGCACCCAATATCACGGAATATGCCGTGTATGTCCCCTATGAGACCACCAAGCTCTCCCTTTCCGCCACCGCCAAGGACAGCAAGGCCATGGGTGTTACCCAGCCGGACGCCGCCCTGAAGCAGGGCGACAATGTGCTGACCGTTACCTGCACCGCTGAAGACGGCACCACCCGGGACTATACGGTCCATGTGGTGCGGATGCCTGGCTTTGCCGGGACCCTGCCCCAGATCGGAGAACCGGAGCCGGAGGCCCCCGCGCCGGAGCCTGACGATCAGCAGCCCGGTCCCTTCCGATCCCTGTGGACGGCGCTGTGCGCACCGGTGGATCTGCCCCTGCTGACGGGGCGCTGGGTGCCGCTGTACGCCATCCTGGCTTTGCAGCTGGTGGTTTTGCTGGTGGCGCTGTTCTTTATCGGGCGGTCCGTTGGCATTTCCTGCCGCCGCCGCCGTATCCTGGATCGTCTGGCCCGGATGGAGCAGCCGGAGCCTCAGGAGCCCCAGCCGGAGCCTGAACACGAACCGACTGCCCAACCGGAGGAATCCGCACAGGAGCCTGCGCCTGCGGTGTCCGCCCAACCGGAAGCCCCGGAGCCGGAGATTCCGCCGGAGCCCTCGGAACTCCCGGAGGTCCCGGAGCCTGCTCAGCCGGAAGCCCCGGACCCGGCACCCGCCGAGTCGGAGCCTGCCCCTGTGGAGCCGGAGACCCCTGCCCCGGAGGCGGAGTCTGCCGCACCGGAGGAGCCGGAAACCCCGGAATCCGAGGAAAACCCCCAGCCCCTGGACCGGGAGAGCTTGGACGCCCTCCTGGAGGAAATCCGCAATATGTAAAAAAACGGGACGCCCTGGGGCAGCTGTCCATAAAACAGGTTTTGAAAAACAAATACTATGGCAGTTGCCGGACAAGGGTTGCTGACAAAAGGGGTATGTGCCATTAAGGCACATGCCCCTTTGATTTTGCAGAAGAAGAATAATACCGCAGCTTCCAGGAAATGGAAACTGCGGTATGGGGGGCAAGGCGTACCCTTTCGCGTGCTTAGTCTGTGCGCAAAGCGCTCATGCGTCCGGATACCTCCAGGGCGCTGGTGTCCGTCAGCGGGTTCCCGGCGGCGTGGATAGAGGACAGGCTTGTGAGTTTTTCCAATCCGGCCAGGCTGGATACCTGGTTGTTCTCCATATAGAGATATTTAAGGTTCGTCAGACTGGCCAAGGGCTTCAAACTGCTGACCTGGTTATTGGAAATCTCCAGATGCCCTAGTTCTGTCAATCCGGCCAGAGGCGTCAGATCGCTGATCTGGTTATCGCCAATATCCAGGCTATACAATTGGGGTAGACCAGCCAGAGGCGTCAGATCGCTGATCTGATTATCAGAAAGATACAATCTCGTTAACTTCGTCAGACTATCCAGGGACGGCAGATCTCTGATATAGCTATTGGTGATATCCAGCCCGAACAGACCCACCAGCTCGGACAATACCCCCAAATTAGAAACTTGACGGACAGAGCTTATGTTGAGTTCGTGCAAATCGCTCACGGTTTCGAGCCCTTTTAGGTCCGCCGAGTCGCAGTCAACAATTGTGAGCTCATACACATTGCTCTCTGACAGGGCATCCAACCCTTCCGCTGCTTGAAAGTAATAAATTTGAAGGTGAAAAACATAACGCAGGGTTGAGACCTGCTTCAGCAGGTCTTTCCCGAGCTGGCCGCGCCTGTTGAGACCCTCAATCTGCAGATTATAGCAGTGGTTTTTATTGAGGAGCTTTTTCAGTTCCTTGAGCTTTTTCTTCTCGATCACACCGTCCTCCGCCACGGCAAGCCGCACATAATTGCTTCCGCCTGAGGGCGTTTCATAGCTTATCTCGCAATCGACATTTTTTGCGTCCTTATAGTTTACCACGTCATTTCCGCTGTTTTCTTTATAGAACACAAAAGCGGCTATTGCGATGATAATCAACAGCCAGACCGGGAATTTTTTCTTCGCCGCCGGGGCCTTGGCCGGAGCGGGCTGGGCTTGCTCCGGCTGCTGGGCTTGCTGCTGCGTCTGCTTTGCCTGTTGGGCCGGTTCCGGCTGCTGCACGCGGACCGTCAGGATCAGGTCGCCGTTTTTGCCGCCGTTTTTGCCGGGGTAGCCCTGCTCCGCACAACGCAGCAAACCGCCGTCCTTCCAGTTGGCGGGGATGGTCACCTCCACGCGCTTGCCGCCAGAGTACCCTGCGGTGATCCGGCAGCCCTGCGCTGCCTGCTCCGGGGTGATGACGATCTCGCGGTTTATGTTTCCGCCGTCCACCCTGGGCGCCTGCTTCTGTTCCCACTCCCGCCGCAGGGCGCGGGTGCTTTTTGCGTTTCGGACCGTGAACGCCGTGGGGTAGCGCTCATAGTCGCAGCTGCCGTCGAACCCGCACTTGGGGCAGACGGTTACATCGCCGTATTCCGTTTCACATACCGGGCATTTCCACATGGATATTCCCCCTCCTTTGTCAGATACCGGCCTACTTTTTCAGGGTTTTCAACCACTTCTTCACATAGCTGCCGCCATGTTGGGCAGCCTTGTATAGCCATTCTGCGGCTTTTTCCTTGTCCTTTGGAACGCCCCGACCCTTTTCATAGCATTCGGACAGGTGGAGCTGCGCCTCAACGTCGTCCTGCTGGGCGGCCCACTGATACCAGGCCGCTGCCTGCCACATGTCCTGCTCTACGCCGTCGCCGCGTTCATAGCAGAGCCCCAGTGCGCATTGGGCTGCGGCCAGGCCCTGACGGGCCGCACGATCGAACCAATCCGCAGCCTGTTTGTGGTCCTGGTCCACACCGTCGCCGTTCCAGAAGCGTCTGCCCACCTCATACTGGGCCTGGGCGTCGCCCTGCTCCGCATGTTCCAGCAGCTGCTGCTCCAGCTGCCGCTCCCGGGCCTGACCGGAGAGCGCTTGGAGCATGTCCTGAGCCGGTTGGCTTCCCTGGCGGGCCGCTAAGCGATACCAATGCAGGGCCTGACGATGGTTCTTCTCCGCACCGACGCCGTACTGATAGCTGGCGCCCAGCCACCATTGGGCCGCCGCATCGCCTGCCTCCGCCTTTTCCCGGAAGCACCGCTCCGCCGCAGTGGCGTCCTTTTTCTGGTGGCTCCCGATAAACCATTCCATCAGCAGCTGATCCAGCCCCGGGCCTTGCTTCTGCTCCCACTCCCGCCGCAGGGCGCGGGTGCTTTTTGCGCCTGCCACGGCGAAGACCGTGGGGTATTGTTCGTAGTCGCAGGTCCGGTCGTACCCGCAGGCGGGGCAGACGGTTACATCGCCGTATTCCGTTTCACATACCGGGCATTTCCACATAATCGATTTTCCCTTTCAACGCTCCCGCTGTCTTTAGTTCAATTTTTTAGGGTCTCCAGCCGCTGCTTTGCATAGGCATGGCCTTGGTCGGCGGCTTTGCGATACCAGGCGGCTGCCTGAGCTGTATCCTTGGGCACGCCGGTGCCGCTTTCATAGAGACGGCCCAGACTGTACTGGGCGTCGGCGTCACCCTGATTGGCTGCCCTGCGGTACCAGGCCGCCGCCTGGGCCGCATCCTTGGGCACGCCGGTGCCATTTTTATAGCATATGCCCAGATTGTACTGAGCGATGGTCTGGCCCTGTTCTGCCGCCTTACGGTACCAGCGTGCCGCCTGGGCCAGATCCTTGGGTACGCCTGCACCGGTTTCATAGCAATAGCCAAGATTGCATTGGGCGTCGGCGTAGCCCTGCTCGGCTGCTTTGCGGTACCAGTCCACGGCCTGGGCCGCATCCTTGGGTACGCCTTTTCCATTTTTATAGCATACGCCCAGGTTATACTGAGCCGTGGCATAGCCCTGCTCGGCTGCTTTGCGGTACCAGTCCACGGCCTGGACCGGGTCCTTGGGCACGCCTGCGCCGTCTCTATAGCACACACCCAGGTTGTTCTGGGCACGGGCGAAGCCCTGTTCTGCTGCCTTGCGATACCACTTTATTGCCAGCCTCTCGTCCTTGAGTACGCCGATGCCGTTTTTATAGCAGTAGCCCAGGTTGCACTGGGCACGGGCGAAGCCCTGTTCTGCTGCCTTGCGGTACCATACCACTGCCTGTGCGGGGTCTTTTTCCACTCCGGTACCGGATTCGCAGCAGTAGCCCAGATTGCACTGCGCCCGGGCAAAGCCTTGGTCGGCGGCTTTGCGGTACCAGGCCGCGGCCTGGGCTGTGTCTTGGGGCACGCCTGTGCCATCGTCATAGCATATGCCCAGGTTGCACTGGGCACGGGCGAGGCCCTGTTCTGCTGCCTTACGGTACCAGACCACGGCCTGGGCGGTATCTTTGGGTACGCCTGCACCGCTTTCATAGCAAACACCCAGGTTGTTTTGGGCATCAACATCCCCTTGCTCGGCGGCTTTGCGGTACCAGCTTACCGCCTGGGCCGCATCCTTGGGTACGCCGGTGCCATTTTTATAGCATACGCCCAGGTTGTACTGGGCCGTGGCAAAGCCTTGTTCCGCCGCCTTGCGGTACCAGCTTGTCGCTTGGGCCGGATCCTTGGGCACGCCGGTGCCGGAATCATAGCAATAGCCCAGTTGATTCTGGGCCGGCGCGCAGCCCATCGCGGCAGCCCGCACCAGATATGCAGTCCTCTTTTCCTCCTCCTTCTCATCCAGATATGCCTTATACCACTGCTCCGCCGTTTTTTCGCTGACCGGCGGCTGCTCGGGGGCCTTCGGCTTGTTCGGGCTGCTGTTTTTTTCCAATGCTTCCAGCTGCTGCTTCGCGTCGGCGCTGCCCTGCTGGGCGGCCAGGGAATACCACTTCACCGCCTGAGCCGTGTCCTGGGGCACGCCGGTGCCGTTTTTATAGCACGCCCCCAAATTGCACTGAGCCGGTGCATAGCCCTGCTCCGCCGCCCTGCGGAACCACGCTGCCGCCTGTGTATAGTCACGTGCAACGCCTTCGCCCTTGTAACAGCAATAGCCCAGTTGATTTTGGGCTGGCGGATGATCGCGGTTTGCTGCCATCTTAAACCAAATGGCTGCTGCCGCTGGGTTTTTCTCGGCCCCCCGTCCCGCCGCAAGACACTGGCCCAAACGAAGCTGCGCCCGTTGGCAATCCTGGCCTGCTGCCTTGCCATATAATGTCACGGCCCGCTTTATATCCTTTGGTACGCCGCGGCCCTCCTCATAACAGCGGCCCAGCATGTATTGTGCCAGGGCGTACTGCTGGTCCGACGCTTTTTGGTACCACTGCGCCGCCTGGACATCATCCTGCTTGGCGCCGACGCCATAACGGTAGGCGTTGCCCAGCCACAGCTGGGCCTCTCGGCTGCCCTGGTCCGCCTTCCGGCGCAGATACATCTCCGCCCCGGCGGCAGAAGGCTCCTCCGTGCTCAGGAGCATCCATTCCATCAGCAGCTGATCCAGCCCCGGGCCCTGCTTCTGCTCCCATTCCCGCCGCAGGGCGCGGGTGCTTTTTGCGCCTGCCACGGCGAAAGGCGTGGGATAGTGTTCATAATCGCAGCTGCCGTCGAACCCGCACTTGGGGCAGACGGTTACATCGCCGTATTCCGTTTCACATACCGGGCATTTCCACATGGATATTCCCCCTCCTTTGTCAGATACCGGCCTACTTTTTCAGGGTTTTCAACCACTTCTTCACATAGCTGCCGCCATGTTGGGCAGCCTTGTATAGCCATTCTGCGGCTTTTTCCTTGTCCTTTGGAACGCCCCGACCCTTTTCATAGCATTCGGACAGGTGGAGCTGCGCCTCAACGTCGTCCTGCTGGGCGGCCCACTGATACCAGGCCGCTGCCTGCCACATGTCCTGCTCTACGCCGTCGCCGCGTTCATAGCAGAGCCCCAGTGCGCATTGGGCTGCGGCCAGGCCCTGACGGGCCGCACGATCGAACCAATCCGCAGCCTGTTTGTGGTCCTGGTCCACACCGTCGCCGTTCCAGAAGCGTCTGCCCACCTCATACTGGGCCTGGGCGTCGCCCTGCTCCGCATGTTCCAGCAGCTGCTGCTCCAGCTGCCGCTCCCGGGCCTGACCGGAGAGCGCTTGGAGCATGTCCTGAGCCGGTTGGCTTCCCTGGCGGGCCGCTAAGCGATACCAATGCAGGGCCTGACGATGGTTCTTCTCCGCACCGACGCCGTACTGATAGCTGGCGCCCAGCCACCATTGGGCCGCCGCATCGCCTGCCTCCGCCTTTTCCCGGAAGCACCGCTCCGCCGCAGTGGCGTCCTTTTTCTGGTGGCTCCCGATAAACCATTCCATCAGCAGCTGATCCAGCCCCGGGCCTTGCTTCTGCTCCCACTCCCGCCGCAGGGCGCGGGTGCTTTTTGCGCCTGCCACGGCGAAGACCGTGGGGTATTGTTCGTAGTCGCAGGTCCGGTCGTACCCGCAGGCGGGGCAGACGGTTACATCGCCGTATTCCGTTTCACATACCGGGCATTTCCACATAAGCTATCTCCTTTATGAAAAGAGCGACCGTTTTGCCATCTTTCTCAGGGCAGTTTTGGCGTTCTCGCTTCCCTGGTCTGCCGCCTTGCGATACCATTCTGCCGCGCTGGTCCAATCCTTTGATACGCCGGTGCCGTTTTCATAGCATACGCCAAGATTAAGCTGAGCTAAGGCATGGCCCTGATTGGCTGCTTCGCGATACCAGAGTGCTGCCTGGACCGGGTCCTTAGGTACGCCTGTGCCGCGCTCATAGCACACGCCTAGACTGTACTGGGCCAGGGTACTGCCCTGCTCTGCTGCTTTAAGGTACCATTTTGCCGCTTGGGCCATGTCCTCAGGCATACCAATACCGCAAGCATAGCAATAGCCAAGATTGTATTGGGCCCGGACGTTTCCCTGGTCTGCTGCCCTGCGGAACCATTCTGCTGCCCGATCTGTGTCTTTGGGCACGCCGGTGCCGGAATAATAGCACACGCCCAGGTTACACTGGGCCCGGGCAAGGCCCTGATTGGCAGCTTTCTGGTACCAGTCAACGGCCCGAATTGTGTCTTTTGGTACGCCAATGCCAGATTCATAACAAACGCCCAAGTTGTACTGAGCCTGAGCGTGGCCTTGGTCGGCTGCCTTGAAATACCATGCCGCAGCCTTACCACCGTCCTTAGATACGCCGCTGCCGTGCTCGTAGCACAAGCCCAGGCTGTTCTGAGCCCGGGCGTAGCCTTGCTCTGCTGCCTTACGATACCATTTCACTGCCTGGGCTGCATCTTTTGGCATGCCGGAACCGCGCTCGCAGCACACGCCCAGGTTGTATTGGGCTGCAATATAGCCTTGGCCTGCTGCCTTGCGGAACCATGTAATTGCCTGGGCTACGTCCTTTGGTAAGCCCATGCCCTTCTCATAGTAGACTCCCAAGTCATTTTGAGCCGCAGCACAGCCCATTTCCGCTGCTCGTACCAGATATGTGATACGCAGCCCACAGTCTGTCTCGTTCTGAAATTCCTTATACCATTCTTCCGCCGTCATGGAGGCCTTCCGCTGGCTTTCCAGCCGCTTTTGGGCCGGGATGCTGCCCTGCTCTGCGGCCTTACGGTACCAGTCCATGGCGAGGGCCAAGTCCTTGGCCGCGCCTACACCGTATTCATAGCAGCCTGCCAACCACAGCTGTGCCTCCCGGTTACCGGAATCCGCCAGCTGACGGAGGCATGCTTCCGCAGATGTGGAATCGCCCGGCTGTTCCTGCGTTTTGACAAACCAGTTCCACAGCAGCTGATCCAGCCCCGGGCCCTGCTTCTGCTCCCATTCCCGTCGCAGGGCGCGGGTGCTTTTCGCGCCTGCCACGGCGAAGGGCGTGGGATAGTGTTCATAATCGCAGCTGCCGTCAAACCCGCACCTGGGGCAGGCGGTCAGCGCATCGTATTCCGTTTCACATACCGGGCATTTCCACATGGTGGGTCCTCCTTAGTTGCTTTTGGCCTTTTCCCGCCACTCCCTGGCCAGGGACGGGTTCCCCGGCACGCCCCGGCCCTGCTCATAGCAATCTGCCAGGGCGCGCTGGGCGTTCTTGTTCCCTTGTTCGGCGGCTTTGCGGTACCAATGGGCGGCCTGGTAATAATCCCGCTCTATCCCCAGACCCTGGTAATAGTGATATCCCAGGTCATATTGCGCCGGAGCATAGCCCTGCTCGGCGGCCTTACGGTACCACTTGACGGCCTGGGCATAGTCCGGTTTTATGAAGCCGCTGCAGCCATAACAATAACGGTTGCCCAGCTCGTACTGCGCCTGGGCACAGCCCTGCTCGGCGGCTTTGCGATACCATATGATGGCTTGAGCGGGATCCTTTTTCACGCCCTCGCCCAGGAAGAAGCTGCCGCCCAGTTCAAGCTGCGCCGGGGCATAGCCCTGCTCGGCGGCTTTTTTCAGGTATTCCATCCGCTTGGCCTGGTCGGACTCCTGCTGATACTGCCGGAACAGCTGGTCCGGCGTCAGCGGCTCCGGCTCCTCCAGCCGGCGCTGGGCCTGGGCATGGCCCTGTGCCGCCGCCTTGCGGAACCATTCCATAGCCTTTGCGGCGTCCCGTTCCACGCCGAAGCCCTTGGCATAGCACTGGCCCAGCTCATACTGCGCATTGGCATAATCCTGCCGGGCGGATTTGCGGTACCAATCCGCGGCCTGGGCTGGGTCCTGTTTCACGCCGATGCCGTTTGCATAGCAGCGCCCCAGGTCGTATTGTCCATAGCTGGCGTCCTGTTGGGCGGATTTGCGATACCACTTCACGGCCTGGAAGGTGTCTTTTTCTACGCCGGTGCCGCTTTCATAACATTCTCCCAAGGAATGCTGGGCGAGATCATGGCCCTGTTCGGCGGCTTTGCGGTACCAGCGGGCGGCCTGGGCCGCGTCCGCGTTTACACCCTCGCCAAATCGATAGCAATAGCCCAGCCACCATTGTGCGTCGGCATGGCCCTGGTCCGCCGCTTCGCGGAACCACCCGGCGGCCCGGACCGCATCCGCTTTCAGACCGTAGCCGAACAGATAGCACCGACCCAGCTCGTGTTGGGCCTGGGCGTAGCCTTGTTCGGCGGCCTTGCGGTACCAGCGGACAGCCTGGGCTTCGTCTTCCTCCACGACGGAGCCGTTTTCATAGCAGTCCCCCAGCCAATACCAGGCTTCAGGGGTGTCCTGCCGGGCGAGTTTTTGGAACCACCGGGCGGCTTCCGCCGGGTTCTTTTTCACGCCATGGCCCTCAGAATAGCAGTACGCCATGGATGCCAGGCCCTCGGCATGGCCCTGGTCGGCGGCTTTGCGGTACCACTGGACGGCCTGGGCTTCGTCTTCCTCCACACCCAGGCCGGACAAATAGCGGTTGCCCAGCTGGCACTGGGCTTCGGCATGGCCCTGTTGGGCGGCTTTTTTCAGGTATTCCGTCCGCTTGACCTGGTCGGGTTCCTGCCGGTACAGGGCGTACCAATCCGGCGCTTCCAGCTCCGCCAGCTTCTGCCGGGCATCTGCGAAGCCCTGCCGGGCGGCCTTGCGGAACCATTGGGCGGCCCGGGCGGCGTCCTGTTCCGCACCCCAGCCCCGGGCGTAGGCGGTACCCAGCCACCACTGGGCCGCCGGGTCGCCGCCGTCCGCCAGGCGGCGGAAGCAGCGCTCGGCGGCGGCAGTGTCCTGGGGCGCGTCAAACCACCGCATCACCAGCTCCATCAGGCCTGGGCCCTGCTTCGCCTGCCACTGGCGGCGCAGGGTGCGGGTGGGTTTGGCGGTTGTCACCGCAAAGGCGGTGGGGTATTGTTCGTAGTCGCAGGTCCGGTCGTACCCGCAGGTGGGGCAAACCATTTCTGCGTTGTTCTCTTTATCACATACGGGGCATTTCCACATGGCTTATCTCCTCCTTTACCGGTTTACTGCTTGGAAGCAATGGCCAGGACTACCACCAGAACGGTTTGCAGCACAAGAAGGAGCGGGACAAGGATGGTGAATTTTTTGTGCTGCGTTTTGTGATGACAAGCACACATAGCCAGCAGCGTCCCCAGGCTGCCGCCCAGCAGAGCCAGCAGCATCAGCGTAAACTCCCGCACACGCCATTGCTGGTGCTGCGCCCGGTATTTGTCCACAGCCATGACCACAAAGGCTGCCGCATTGATCGCCGCCAAGTAAATTGCCAGAATTTTCATAAGAATACCTCGTTTTTCCGATTTGTATTATTTTTCGAAAATAGGCGCGGATATACAAAAATATTATAGCATCAAATGTCGATTATTGGAATAGGGATAACCGCGCTGTGCGCAAAAAATGAGCCCTGCACAAGGCACCGGAATCCGGGCGTTTTGCGAAAAAATTGCAGAAAAAGGGAATGGGCTATTCCCTTTCCCGGGGTTCCGTGTTACAATAAAAATGTTTAATTGTCGGAACGGCGTCCGCGTCGGGCGGCACGCCCGTAAAAGATAGAAGGAGGACACACAGCCATGAATCTCGGGGTGGATCTGGGAAGCACCTACTCCAGTTTCTCGACCTATGACATAGTCAACAAGAATGTAGAATTATGCAAGCCGGTCATGAGTGAGCCGGAGGCCATCCCCTCCATCGCCTGCCTGAATGACGACGGGAAAATGCTCACCGGCTATACCGCACGCAAATATATACAGCTGGACGACCCCTCTGCCCGGACGTTTTCCGCGTTCAAAATGCTGCTGACCGAAAGCAACGAAAAACTGCTGCGGGAGCGGGGGTTTGGCACCGACTATACGCCCAGCGCTGTGGCGGAGACATTTTTGCGCGATCAGGTGAATAAGATTCTCAGCAGTCATGCCGATCCGGGAGTGGACAACCTTGTGATCTGCGCGCCTGAGGTGTGGACCACCCAGAGCGCCGTGCGCCGGGGCCAGTTGGACGGGCGCACCATCCTGCGGGACATCTGCTCCCGTATTCCTGGCGTAGACCGCGACCGTATCCGCATCGTCAGCGAGCCTGCCGCCGCCAGCGCATATTTTGCCTATCAATACCGTCGCGCGGTGGGGTCGAATTTTAACGGCTGTCTGCTGATCGTGGATTACGGCGGCGGTACGCTGGACCTGACGCTGACGGAGGTGCATCCCCAGGACGCGTCTGTGGAGATCAAGGTTCTATTCCGCACCGGCGCCGGAGAAAACGTTCAGGGCCGCACCGGCAACGCCGGCATCGCCTATATGGAGCATGCCGTGCACCTGGCGCTGGAGGAGGGCGGATGCGATCCAGCGGAGCTCCTTCCCTGCCGCCCCGAATTCCGGAAGGCGGTGGATGTTCTGGAGGACAGGCTCATGGAGCAGATCTCTCCGAATACCCCCGATCAGGCCGGAAGCGTGGGAGAGGATTATCGGAAGCTGTGGGATACCGTGGACGAGTGCGGTGCGGACCTGTCCGACCTGCTGAACAACGACGAGACGTTTGCCGCCATACGATATGGGGGAAAAAGATATCCTGTCACCTATGCGCATCTCATGCGCGCGTACAGAGCTGTGGTGGAGCCTGAGCTGGGCAAGTGCCTTCAGGAGACGGCCGACTGGATGAGGGCCCGCAGATACGATTACAAAAACCCCAACACCGACGCATTTCATATCGTTCTGGTGGGAGGGTTCGGCAAGTTTCTGCTGGTGCAGAAGCAGGTGGAGTGGTTTTTCCACCGCCCCAATACGGGCGACCGCCGGTTTCAGCACGGCCTGGGCCAGGACCGGGAATACGCCGTGTCCAAGGGAGCAGCTCTGTTGGCTTCCGGCGTGATGACCATCCGGCGCACCGCGCCCTTCGGTATCGGTATCTATTCCGAGGCCGATGACAGGCTGCACTATGCCATCATGTTCCGCCAGGAGTTCAAGCCCGGTCAGGAGCACTGGATCCGAGTCGGCGGCCCGGATACGCCGCCGGTGAAGTTCGTGAACAGCGAGAATACCATCCCTCAGCTGCTCATCGGCTCCGATGAGAACCCTCAGGCAGGCACGATCCTGCCGCTGCTTCCGGCCATGTGTCAGCGGATCACCCGGGCCTACGCACAGATGGATGAGTATTATCGGACCAGGTTCCCCGGCCATTACCCGATCCCGCTTCACAACATCGGCTTCAGTATGGACGAGTCCGAGGTGGTGTCCCTGCTGCTGCGCAGCGTGGATATGAACGGTAAGCCGCTGCTGACTCTTCCGCCTGTTGAGTTGGCCAGCTATAGCCAGATGTTCGGCCTGGCGGAGGCGCGGACCATCGACAATTCCGGGAGGAAGAAAAAATGAGAATGGAGACAGTTCGGAGCGATATCACCAAGTTTGAACATTCCGCGGCCCTTTCCTTGAACGATATTCTTGGAACGGTGCAGGATCTGAGTGATGATATTCGTCGGGAGTGCGGCCATGCTATAGAGGACTGTCAGCCGGAGGACCTGTCCGAACTGACCAGCAAATTGATCTGGCTCTGCAATTTGTCCGCCAAGATTGCTGACCGCCATGCGGATGCCCTATCCGGCGAGGGCCGTTGGGGCCGGCTGCAGAATAAGCTTTCCGCGCTGCAGGAGCAGGCCGGCGCATATCAGCAGGCTGAGACCAGGCTGCGCCAGCTGCAGACCCAGGTGGACCAGCTGGAGCAGGACGCATCGCGGCAGCAGGAAGCCCTGCACCGGATACAGCGGCTGACGGAGCAAAAGGAAGGGCTGGAGCGCCGCCTGAGGATGGCGTCGCAGACCGATCCCCGGCAGATACAGGCCGAGATCGAGCGGTTGTCCGGGCAGCTGAATACCCGGCAGGCCGAGATAACGCAGCTGCTGGGCCGCCAGGCAGATTTGCAGCGGCAGACTGCCGCGCAGCAGGGCCAGCTGACCGATTTACAGCAGCAGATCGACAGCGCCGAACCGGCGCTTCGACAGGTGGAGGATCAGGTCCGCCAGCAGAAGGAACGGTTGGGCATGATGGCCGCGAAAAAAGCGGAGCTGGTCCGGTGCCAGGAGGACCTGGAGAGCAGCCGGGAGAAATATGACGTTTTGCAGCGGGAGCTGGAGGATAGACAGAGGCAGCTTCAGAATTTACAGCAGGAACAGAGCGCCTTGGAGCTTAGACATGAGACGCTGAAGGATCAGCTGTCCAAGCTCGACCCGGAGGTCCAGCGCCTGCGCAGCGAGAACGAGATGCTGGCCAGGCATTCCGGCGACCTGGCGGTGGAAGAACAGAAGCTGGAAGGGGAGAATAGCCGGCTGGAGGAGGATAACCGGAAGAAGAGCTGCCAGGTGGATCAGCGGCGACAGAGCAATGAGGTGCTGCAGCAGCAAAATAATGAGCTCCAGGACCAGGTCCGGGAGCAGGAGCGGCGGCTGATCCGGCTGCAAACAGTGGAGCAGCCGCAGCTGGAAGCGCAGCTGAGGGAGATTCAAGGCAAGATCAACGACTGCATCGGACGTTTCGCGTCTCTGAATGACCAGATCCACGAGGCGGAGGACCAGCAGTCAGAAGCTGTGGAAACGTTGAGTCGTCTGACCGGCCAGCTGCAGGAGGCCAAGGCCTGTCGGGAGGAGGCCCAAAGACAGAAAACGGAGATCACACAGAGACTGGCCAGCACCAGCGCCGACGCGGAAAGCCTCCAGCGAGAGATCGCCCAGATATCCCGTCTGCTGGAGGAGGAAAATAAGAAGGATCTGCAGGATGTGCTGGAGCAGCAGCGCAGTCGTCTGGCTCTGTGCAGGAATCAGCTGGCCCAACAGGAAATGGACCTGGCTGCCAAGGAGGAGGCACTGAAGGATACCGCCGCCGAGCTGGAGACCGTGCAGACGGAAAATGCCCAAAAAACGGCACAGCTTCAGCAGCTGGAGCAGGAGTATCGCCAGGCCAGGCAGGAGGCCGACGCGCTGTCGCGGCAGGACCGGCAGCTGGCTGAAGTGGCGGAACGGCTCAAGCAGATGCGGGACGTAGCCGACGCACTGCGCGGAGACAGCGGCCTGCTGGAGCCTATGTATGACCGGGAGCCCTTTGCGCTGGACGACGTCCTTCAGTCGGGCTTCCAGCAGGCGGAAACCGCCATCTCCGGCCTGCGCCAGGCTATTGTCAGTTATCAAGAGATTTGCGGCGGCAGCCATACGGATTAAGGAGGAAAAGTTATGAATACATGTATCGTATGCGGCGGCTCTTTCCAGCCGCAGTCCAACTGCCCCTACTGCAATTTTCCGGAGATCACGGTGCTGGGCGACAAGGCTGTACTTGATGAGATGGCCGCAGGCTACAGAAAGGAGTACCTGGCCGATATCCGTCTTGGCGTGATGTACACTATGTGGAAGGCGGACGGCGACACACTGACTGCTGACCGGGAGGGATGCGAGCTCTTCGCGGACGGCTCTGCCGTCCAGGGAGCGGATATTTGGTGCGACCGTCAATTGGCGCGCCAGCCGGATGGCGACAGGGTCGACGTCCGCCTGGTGGTGGAAAAGGCCGGCCAGAGCCGGATCATCCCGGTGTCCGTACCCAACCTGAAGCAGCCCCGGCTGCAGCAGATCGGTCTGCGTCTGTGCGAAAAGCTGCATGTCCGTGTGCTGCTGCGCAATGGCATTCAAACGGTCGAGTCCCAGCCGGTCTCGCTGGTCGGCGCTCAGGGGTAAGGGAGGGGTTTCCCTTGTTGTTTTCTTCCCGTAAGCCCCTGTACTTTGTGTTTCATGACCGGAGCGAACGCTACTTTCAGGACAGCACACTGCAGCTGACTTTCTCCGAATGGCTGTGGCTGACGCTGCGTAAGAGGGGCTATTCGAATATTTACTTTGTGGATCTGGATGACACCGGCCGCCCGGTATTGACTCTGCGGGACCGGGACACCTGGCGGGGGTATACCCCCGGCGGCATTTTCTCCGTTATGGAGGAGTACCGGGGGCGGCCGCTGCGCCGGGTTATGGGCGATAAGGAGTTCCTGCGCCTGTGGAACCGGATATATGACGGACCTGGAGACTGTGCCTATGTATTTTCCGCGCAGGCATTCTCACGGCTTGCCTCCGTCCGCCGGCCAAAGGACGTGGATGGGCTGCTGGACCGCATGGCGCGGCAGGAGCGCCCGGACGCTCTTATTCTGACCGGGCCCATGGACATGGAAGCCTCCGACCTGGACGCTTATTTGAATCCCCACGGAATCCTGGCCTATCTCTCGCCCACGGGGCGAAGCCTTTGCCAGGCTGCTGCCGATCTTCTTCAGCGGGAGCAGGACGTCTGCTTTTTTGAGAAGCTGAAAGAGCGGCTGGGCGATCAGTTTATTGAGCTTGGCCGTCCCACCTACGGGCGGCTGCTGTCCATGCTGCGGTGCGTCCGGTTTGCGCTGGGTGAAAGCTGGGACGAGGATACTTTGGAATTTTACGCCCTGCTTTTGCTGCGATGGGTACACATGCGCACCGTAAAATCATACTGCAAGGGCCTGTTTTCCGATCTGCCAAAGCCGGTCACTTGTGCCGGAATGTATGCGCTGCTGTGCCGGGATAGAGCGGAGAAGCTGCGCGAATGCGCCGCTATGCTGCGGCGCACGGCACCGGACACGCTGCCTTCCGCGCAGATGCTGGAGAAGAAGTTCGGCCCGCTGCCGCAGGAGGTGCTGGACCAGTGCTGGATCTCGGTGCGGGAGCCCAGCCTGGACAAGCTGCTGAGCTTTCAGCTGCCCCACATCTCCAGCCAGACAGAGGATCCTGTGTTTCAGATCTGCCCGGTGGACCCGGGCGACTGGTATCTGATGCGGCGGCGGCTGCGCAGTCCCCGCCTATGTCCTCCGCCAAAGGAGCGTATCGGCTGGATCGATCGCTTTTTGGATGTGCTCAACACCGCCGGCGCCCACGGCGACAGCCGCACCGTCCGGCGCACTGTCCGGGTCCTGCTTCGCTGCGGAAGGCGACTGTATGCACCCGGCAAGGACACAAACTTTGAGGCTCTGGGGGCATACCTCGCCAGTTCCCGGGAGTACTTTGAAATGGAGCGGAAGCAGGCGGGTCTGCCCCCTGAGAAACTGGAGGACTGCCGCTGCCTGCTGCGGGAGCAGGATCGGCTGTTCTGGTCTGTGGCCGATACCGACCCGCTGGATCTTCAGAGTGCAGTGGAGCGGGCCAAGGAACAGGGCCATAATAAAGCCGACGCTTTGCTGAAGGGCTTCTCCTACTTTACCTGACGCCTGGCGCACGGGACGCCGTTTCGTCTGTCATATAACGACCAACCACATAGAAAGAGAGGATCACTGTACATGAAACCCAAAGAAAAACCGCGCAAAACCGGCAGTTCCCTTGTGGACGCCCTGGGCCTGGGCAAAAAGAAAAAATCTGAGGTCACCCCAGGGCAGACGGTCACCAGCAACCGCGAGACCGGAGCCGAGGTCATCAGCATCCTGCGCAGCATCGACTTTGCCCATGGCAGATTGCAGAGCATGGCCGATGAAGACAGCTATCGTACTATGAGCCGAGTCCGCGACGCAGCGGTCAAGGCTCTGATGGACGCGCCCACCATTTTTGACAAGGTAGAGGGCATTGGGGAGACCATGGCATATGCAGCCAAGGCGTGGAAAACGGCCGTTCAGGACGGGCTGCCCAACAAGGCTGACTGCGCCATGAAGGCCATTGCCACTGGTGCCACCCGTCTGTGGAGCAACATTCCCGAGGATAAGGAAGAGGAGCGGGACGCGATCCTGAAGCGGCGTGAGCAATACATAGAAAATTACAAGATCGCCATCCAGCTCAACGAGACCATCGACCGCCTCCACCGGAGCATTGCTGGCATCCAGCAGGAGATAGACAAAAAACGGGAGGCTGAGAAAGCATTTGCCGCAGAGGTGAAGGAAATGGCAAAGACCCCCGAGGGGGAGGCCCGGTTTGCAAGAAGCTATGCCGCCATCGGCAATGTAGGCATTCTGGATGGTGAGGACCGGGAATTTGGCATTCGTCTGCGGGAGAACCGCATCAATTCGCAGAGCATTGCCATGCTGAAAAATCAGTTTGCCAGCGATCGGACACAGCTGTCCGCCGCCCGGCAGCAGCTGGAGCCTGTGCTCCTGAGGCTGAAGAAAAATCCCGATCTCTCCGGCCTGGAGCCGGCGGGGAGGGTTGCCGGTATCCTCCGGGAAATGGAGGACGAGCAGGCCCATGTCATCAGTGTGGCAAAGATCATCAACACCAAAATGAACGACAGCATTTCCCGGATGGAAGCCATCATGAACAGCAGCGACGCTCAGGAGCTCCAAGCTGACGACCAGTCATACCTGACTGCCATTCTCCGCGGAAATAAGATTTCACCGCAGGACAAGGCTGTTATCGAGGCTGAGCGCCAACGGCTTCAGCGCGAAGAGCTTCAGCGGCAGCGGGACGAGGCCGCTGAAAAGGAGCGCCTGGCGCAGCAGGCCAAGCTGAACGAGGTGCTGGCCAATACGGCGGAAAGCGTTCAGGAGAACACAGCCGAGGATGAAAACGCCCAGCTGAACTTCGATGTGCTGTAACAAGGAAAGGAAGTGTGCACCATGTCATTTATGGATGAGATGAAGAACGTATTCTCCAAGAAAACGCCGGAGCAGATCTACGTTGAGTCCGTGCTCAAGGAGATCCGCCAGCGCGACGACCTGATCAAGACGGTGTCCCAGATGTCCAGCCAGCTGGACCACTGCCAGAGGGCCTTTGACAACGCGATCCGCATTTCCCGCATCAATGCCCTGCGCCGCCGCCAGGCGCACCTGAGCGACGCCGGTGAAAAGGAGCGGATCCGCGACGCCGTGGTGGGTCAGCTGGCGGTGCAGGAGGCCAAGTTTGATGTAAATTCCATTGTCACGGCCCAGGATATGGAGATCGCTATGAAGAAGCTGGGCGGTATCCTGCGCCAGATGTACCGGATGGATCACAACGTTTCCGTGACCAAGAAGGACCTGAAGGAGGCCCGGAATCTGCAATTTGACAACACGGTGGAGCCCATCGCCTTTTCCGAGCGGGCCGCCCTGGTGGATGAGCGCTTTGTGGAGCGCATTATCCAGGGGGAATCCATCGCGGATTGCCTGCAGGCGGTTCCTGTGGGGTCCACAGGGCCGCTGGAGTCGGATATGGGTCCCATCAATTTTGAGCCGCCTGCCGGCGGGGCCACAGCCGAGGACCTGAAGATCCTGCAGGATCAGACCGGCCAGGACTGGTAAGTCCTGCACGCGTCAGGAGGAGTAGTATGAATATTCAGAACATCAACCGTCTGAACAACGAATACCGCGCGTATATCTATGAGGCGGAGTCTCACCGCATTACCCGGGCGGGGGTAGCCAGCCGGGAGGAGGGACTCAGCTACCAGCGGGCCGCCCAGATCTGCGGCCAGCTGGCCAGCATGACCACCGGCTCCGAGGCACAGTATTGGGTGGACAACCAGTCCCGCTGTGAGGCAAAGATGCGCCAGATCTGGGCCGAGCTGAACCCCAGGGAGCCGGTCAAGGAGACGCCCGCTGCCAAGCCTGCCGCCAGGCCCGCCGCCAAAAAGACCGACGTTCCCCAGGAGACTGTAGACCATTGGTATAAGCCCGATCCCGGTTATGGCTTCGATCAGGTATCCGGCATGGAGGAGGTCAAGCACCTGCTGTCTGACTGCGTCCGGGACATCCGCATGGATGCCCTGAACGAATATATGGGCGTTCCCACGGTGCAGTCCTTCTTTTTCTATGGACCTCCCGGCTGCGGCAAAACCTTTATCATCAAGGCCTTTGCCCACGAGCTGATGCAGCAGGGATATAAGTTCATGTCCCTGTCCAGCGCAGACATCCACAGTAAGTTTTCCGGCGAGGCGGACAAGATCGTGGAGCGGGCTTTCAAGGAGGCCGTGGACAACGCCCCGTGCATCCTGTTCATGGACGAGGTGGACGGCGTGTGCCAGAACCGCAATCTGCCCAACCTGTCCGACTTCAACATGCAGCTGACCACCACATTCCTTACCGCCTACAACGATTTGGAGCGGGCCAATAAGGAGCGCAAGTCCGTTATCTTTATCGGGGCCACCAACTATCCTGCCAACGTGGACGCCGCCATGCTGGACCGCGTGGAGCTGGTGCAGATCCCTCTGCCGGACGACGAGGTCCGCCGCCGGGCCTTCGAGGACAAGCTGGGCTGCGTGACCCAGCTGGAGGACGGCTTCCGGTGGTCCGATATGGCCGAGGCCACCGAGGGCTATAACCAGCGCGACATCAACCGCATCGTCACAAAGCTGAAGAAGCTCATCCGCACCAGCGTGGCCGACGGCTGCGCCGACGGACAGATGGCTGTGGAGCGGCTGAAAAGCGGCGACTTCCGCACTACCAGACAGCTGTTCGACCAAGCCCTGGCCTCCTATACGCCCACGCCCAAGGACGATATCGAGCGGCAGCTCAATGAGTTCGAGAAGCAGATGAATGCTCTGTGAGCTCAGCCGGAGGAAGAACGCCATGAATGAATCGGATATGCTCCAGTGGCTGGAGGAACTGGTAGAGATCCCGCCGGAGGAGGACGCCGCATTGAACGAGCTGCCCGACAGCTTTATCTGGCGCCGTCCACTGACCCGGATGACCGCCCTGACGGACCCGTCGTCCCTTGGGCTTCCCGCGTTTCGGGGCGCGGTATTTGCCGGCCCTGCGGGCAACGGCAAGCACACCCTGGCCCGTGCGCTGCTGGCCACGCTGTGGCGCAGCCGGTACATTGAACGCGACCAGGTGAGCCTGTTCTGGCTTACCCCCGATCAGCTTCCGGAGGGCCTGGACGCCGCTGGGTCGGCAGAGCTGATGGGCAAGCTGTTTGAGGAGGTTTCCACCCCGGATGAAGACGTCAGATTTGGCGTTATCGTGCTGGACCGGCCGGAGCATTATCCCCATGCGCAGATATTGATGAGCCGTGTTGCCCGGGAGGTAGCCGACCTGGAGGGACAGAATGCCGTGATCTGCATCACGGAGGATGAGTCCGTCATTCCATCCGCTATGCGGGGACTGCTGATGCTTTGCCGCTGCCCCAACCCCGGCCCGCGCCAGCGCCGGATGATCCTGGAGGAGGGACTTCGGTGGACGACGCCGTCTCAGCAGACCATCACGCTTTCTCCCGAGGGCATCACCGTGGAGGAGTTGACCGCCCGGACTGAGGGCCGAAGCTGCGCCGAGCTGCGTGCCCTGCTGCTGATGCTGCGGTCAGAGGCGGTATCCTTTGACCTGGGGCAGGGCCGATCGGTCCGGGTCCCGCTGCCTCAGGACCTTCTTCTGGACATGCTGGAGCTATACGGGCAGACCGCCGTACCCGCACAGACCGTTCCCGTGCAGCAAGTAGTTGGGCCCGTGATCTCACCCTCCTATTTGGGCAACACGACGCCGGTTCAAAAGCAGCCCGAGGATATGGACGCGTCGGAGTACAAAGCGCATTTGCTTAACTGCCTCAACCAATAAATCCCTATCTCACCAACGAGAGGAGTGCGTATTGATGCACAAATCGCTGCCCAATACAACGCGGCAAGCCGGGAAACGGTATTGCCAGAATGATAAGGTCCGCATTACCCAACGCCAGGAGCACACGGACCACGTTTCCAACGTACAGGGTAAAATCCTGTGCAGCTTTGGCTTTGTCCATCACCCTCGGCTGCGGGCCGTCTTGCTGGGAGACCAGACCGTCATTACAGATTACGCCTGCGACTGCTATGAGTATAACGACAACTCCGACTTTTGCAGCCACTGCGCCGCCCTGGCCATGCGGGCCTTTGGCGAAGGCGAGCTGGTATACCAGCAGAAGACCGGCCTTCCCGGCGGCTCAGACCCCGCTCTTGAGCAGAAGCCGGAGGCTGACCGCGTGATCGTTCTGTCGGACGGGCAAAACGACGAGGGACAGCGCTGCGTACAGGGAAAGGTCCTGTGCAGCTTCGGCTTTGTCCACCATCCCCGGCTTCGGCTTCGTGCCAGTGAAGTCACGGATTACGCCTGCGACTGCTATCGCTTTTTTGAAAGCAGCGCCTTTTGCCCCCATTGCAGGGCGCTGCTGACCCAGGTGTTGGGACAGGACAAGCCCGCCGCGCCGGAATCGGAGGCTCCTGCGCTGGAGATGGAGTGCCCTGTGCCGGCGGCAGAACCGGCTGCGCTGGGGACAGAGCCCGATTTGCCAATGACGGAGTCTGCCGCACCGGAGGAAGAAGCTGCCGCGCCAGCGGCGGGACCTGCTGCACCGGAGGAAAAATCTGCCCCAGAGGATGAGCTGCCTGTGTATACGCCTCCTGCCTGGGACGGCTGCCCTCGGACCATGCGGATCCTGTTCGGGCATGCGCTGGGGGACGGAGCGCCTGTGTGTTGGTATCCCAATGATACGGCGCGTATCTTCCATCCCAATATGGGGATCATCGGCACCATGGGCACCGGCAAGACGCAGCTGACTAAGTCTCTGGTAACCCAACTTTGCCGCCAGCAGCCCAACAACTTCGACGGCCATCCCCTGGGCATCCTGATCTTTGACTACAAGGGGGATTATAACGAGACAAAGCCTGATTTTGTGCAGGCCGCCGGCGCTCGGGTGCTCAAGCCGTATCATCTGCCCTTCAACCCCTTCTCACTGCAGGGCGTGCGCCGCAAGCCCCAGCTTCCCATCCACACGGCCAATGCCTTTACGGATATCATCGCCCGGATCTATGGGTTGGGGCCTAAACAGAGCGCCACGCTGCTGCGCTGCGTCGTCAGCGCCTATCAGAGCTGCGGCATCGAATCCTCCGACCCGTCCACCTGGGACCGCACCGCGCCAACCTTTGAACAGGTATATCAGGTGTATGCCGACGATGAATCCATCAAGAAAAACGACTCGCTGTATGCCGCCATGGACAAGCTGTTTCAATTCCAGGTGCTGGAGGGCGATCCCGACCGCACATCCTCCCTGTTCGGCCTGCTCCGCGGTGTTGTGGTGATAGATCTGTCCGGTTATGATACCGATATCCAGAATCTCATCGTGGCCATTACGCTGGAACTGTTCTATTCCCAGATGCAGAACACCGGGTCCAGCCAGGCCGATCGGAATTTCCGCCAGTTGACCCGGTTCATTCTGGTGGACGAGGCGGACAACTTCATGTCGCAGAATTTCCCCGCCCTCAAGCGCATTATGAAGGAGGGCCGCGAGTTCGGCGTGGGCACCATCCTGTCCACGCAGTTCCTGCGTCACTTTGGCTCCGGAGACGACGACTATTCCAGCTATATCCTGACGTGGGTAGTCCATAACGTGTCCGATTTGAAGCGCTCGGACATTGACTTTGTGTTCAGGAGCTCCGCTGACCCGGAAGTATCGGAGCAGCTGTATCAGGACATTAAGGCCATCGGCAAGCATCAGAGCATAGTCAAGGCCGGAAACGCTGCCGCGACGGCTGTACAGGATATGCCCTTCTGGCAGATCGCCGGCGATGAGGAACAGAGCTATCTACCCCCGTGTGAGATTTCCGAAGCGTAAAAATTCTCCGCAATGTGAAAAGCAGCCATGAGCGATATAGCCGACGTGCTATCGTACTTGTGGCTGCTTTTTCTCTGTCTGCCGTTTGCTTCCCGTTTTTCGTCTGCCTGCCATTGTGCACAGGTTATCGAGTACAACCTTGTGGGCTGCATTCCCACGGATGAGCTGCTAAAAGCGGAACAGGCATGACCGAGATCATGCCTGTTCCAGGAAATTTGAATTTTACTGTCTTATCAGCAGGGACGCCGCGTCTCGTTTTTTATACGTTTGCTTTACCGCTCCATAATGGGGTAACCCTGGGCCCGCAGCGCCTCGTACATCTCCTGCACATGGGCGGCGTCCCGGGTCTCCACCAGCAGGTGGACCACACAGGAGCCCACGGGAGCCTTCAGATTGCCCCGCTCGTGGTTTACCTCCAGCACATTGACGCCCATATCGGACACGATGTTCAACAAGGTGGCCAGGGTTTTGGGCTGGTCGGGCAGAACGGTGGCGAAGTTGGCGGTGCGCCCGGCCTTGGCCAGCCCCCGGGTGATGATGCGCTCCAGCATGGTCACATCTACGTTGCCGCCGGACAGCAGGGCGCACACGGTCTTGCCCCGCAGGTCTACCTTGCCGTACATGGCTGCGGCGATACCCACGGCTCCGGCGCCCTCAGACACCAGCTTCTGCTTTTCCAGCACAGAGAGAATGGCCCCGGCGATTTCCGTCTCGCTGACGGTGACCACCTTGTCCACATACTGGCGGCACATCTCGAAGGTCAGGTCGCCGGGGGTCTTGACCTGGATGCCGTCGGCGATGGTGTGGACGCTGGGCAGGGTCAGAATGTGTCCGGCCTCCAGGGAGTCCACCATGCTGGCGGCTCCGGCGGCCTGCACACCGATGACCTGGCAGGAGGGCTTCAGATGCTTCACGGCATAGGCCAGGCCCGAAATAAGCCCGCCGCCGCCGATGGGTACCAGGATCACGTCCACATCCGGCAGCTGCTCCAGAATCTCCAGGCCGATGGTGCCCTGTCCGGCCATGACCCGATAGTCGTCAAAGGGATGAATAAACGTCAGCCCCTGCTCATCCCGCAGGCGCACAGCCTCGGCATAGGCATCGTCATACACGCCGTCCACCAGCACCACATTGGCCCCGTAGCTGCGGGTGGCCTGGATCTTGGAAATGGGGGCGGCGGCAGGGATGCAGATGGTGGCGGGGATGTGCATATCCCGGGAGGCAAAGCCCACGCCCTGGGCATGGTTGCCCGCGGAGCAGGCGATGACGCCCCGGCGCTTCTCCTGGTCGGACAGGGTGGCGATCTTATAGTATGCGCCCCGCAGCTTGAAGGCGCCGGTCTTTTGCAGGCAGTCGGCCTTCAGATAGAAGCTGCAGTCCGGCACCAGGCCCGGAGCGTGCAGCACGGGAGTCTGATTGATGACGGGAGAGAGCACCCGGCGGGCGTCCTGGAGCATTTCCATAGAGATCATATGATTGCCTCCTTGGTTTTGTTGTATATACAAAAAACTATTTTTTGTGCTTGTGCCGTGTACTATAATGATAACCTCTACGGGAGAAAATGTCAATTCCCCTGTTGCTCCCGGGGCAAAATTTTTCGCTCCCGGGAAATGAAAAATAAGAACGGCGGGATAGCCGTTCTTATTTTTCTCTGCCGGCCGGAGAGCGCGGCAGATCACTTTTTCCGCTGCCGCTTTTCGATCTGCCTGCCGGCCCATTGGGCCAGCTTCAGGCAGGCGGCAGCGGTGACAGCCAACAGGGCGCCGCCTGCGGCCAGTTGCTTTTTCAAGTTCATAATCAATACGCCAGTTTCTCGGTGAGGTACGCCTTCAGCTCACTGATGGGGATGCGCACCTGCACCCCACGCAGCGGGGCTGCGCGGGGACCCCGATCTGATTCTTGTTGGCGCGGAATGAATCCGCCCCAACGTAAGATTTTGGCTGCGCCAAAATGCTTACACGCCGCTGCGCGGCGGATCATGGAGCAGGTGCGCCGGAACCCACCACATAATCAATACGCCAGTTTCTCGGTGAGGTACGCCCTCAGCTCACTGATAGGGATGCGCACCTGCTCCATGGTGTCCCGCTCACGGACGGTGACGCACCGGTCGCCGGGGTTTTCGCCGTCGCCTACGGTATCAAAGTCCACGGTAATGCAGAAGGGGGTGCCGATCTCGTCCTCCCGGCGATAGCGCTTGCCGATGGAGCCGGTTTCGTCGAAGTCCAGCATAAAGTCCTTGCACAGATCGTTGTAGATCTCCATGGCGGCCTCGGACAGCTTCTTGCTCAGGGGCAGGATGGCAGCCTTATAGGGGGCCAGAGCCGGGTGCAGGTGCAGCACCACACGAACGTCGTCCTTGCCGTTTTTATCCTGGCCCACCACCTCCTCGTCATAGGCGTCGCACAGCACCGCCAGAACGCTGCGCTCCACGCCCAAAGACGGCTCCACCACATAGGGGATGTACCGCTGGTTGGTCTCGGGGTCAAAATAGGTCAGGTCCTTGCCGGAGGTGTTCTGATGTTGGGTCAGGTCATAGTCGGTGCGGTCCGCCACGCCCCACAGCTCGCCCCAGCCGAAGGGGAACAGGAACTCGAAGTCCGTGGTGGCCTTGGAATAGAAGCACAGCTCCTCGGGATCGTGGTCCCGCAGGCGCAGGTTCTCGTCCTTCAGGCCGATGCCCAGCAGCCAGTTGTGGCAGAAGGTCCGCCAATACTGGAACCACTCCAGGTCGGTTCCGGGCTTGCAGAAGAACTCCAGCTCCATCTGTTCAAACTCCCGGACACGGAAAATGAAGTTGCCGGGGGTGATTTCGTTGCGGAAGGACTTGCCGATCTGGCACACGCCGAAGGGCAGCTTGCGGCGGGTGGTGCGCTGGGTGTTGACGAAGTTGGTGAAAATGCCCTGGGCCGTCTCGGGCCGCAGATACACGGTGTTCTTGGCATCCTCGGTGACGCCCTGGAACGTCTTGAACATCAGGTTGAACTGGCGGATATCGGTGAAATTATGCTTGCCGCAGGAGGGGCAGGGGATGTTGTGCTCCTCAATGAAATCCTTCATCTCCTGCTGGGAGAACGCATCGATGGGCTTGGGCAGCTCCACTTTTTCCTGCTGGCACCAGTCCTCGATGAGCTTGTCGGCCCGGAAGCGCTCCTTGCACTCCCGGCAGTCCATCAGAGGATCGGAGAAGCCGGACAGATGGCCGCTGGCCACCCAGGTCTGGGGGTTCATGAGGATGGCGGCATCCTGCCCCACGTTGTAGGGATTCTCCTGGACAAACTTCTTCCACCAGGCCCGTTTCACATTATTTTTCAGCTCCACGCCCAGGGGGCCGTAGTCCCAGGTGTTGGCCAGGCCGCCGTAGATCTCGGAGCCGGCGAAGATGAAGCCCCGATTTTTGCACAGGGCCACGATCTTGTCCATGGTCTTTTCCGTGTTTTTCATGTGTCAAATCTCCTTTATGTGATGTTTTTGGATGCAAAATAAAAGCCGCCCCGAGCCATAACAGCTCAGGGCGAACGAAATAACGTCCGTGGTTCCACCTGAATTTGGATATATCCACACTCTTGCGCCGGTAACGGGGCGTCCGGCGGGCATTTCCTCCCGCGGCTCCGGGCTGCCGCACCCATCATCGCCTGTAACAGCATGAGGATACCATGTTTTTCCCGCCGCGTCAAGGAAAATTTGCGGCCTATTCCAGGGACATGATATACACCTGGCAGGGGTTTCCTTCGTCCCACAGGGTGGGGAACACCTCAAACTCCCGGAAGCCCAGGGCCAGATAGAACTGGTTGGTCCGGTCGTACTCCTCGTATTTCCCCATCTGCACGGTTTTCACCTGCATAAAGGCGTACCCGGCCCCGGAGGCGGCCTCCCTGGCCTGCCGGAACAGCTGGCGGCCTATGCCTCGGCGGTGATACTCCTTCCGAACGCCCATGACATACAGCTCCACAGTGGCGTTTCCCGTTTCCTTCAGATACAGAAAACCCACCGGCCTGTTCCGGTCATAGGCGCAGAAGAATATCCTGCCTGCGCTTTCCCGGATATACGCCTCCCGGGCCTCCGGAATGCCGAACCACTCCGGCAGTGCCTCCAGAATCAGGCGCGTTACGGCCTGTTTTTCCGCCGCATCGGTAAGCTGTCTGATCTCCATAATTCCCCTCCGTCACATGGGAGACGTGACCCACAGGTATCCCAGCACGGCTATGCTGACGGCCATAACGGCCAGCACCCCGCCGCCCAGGGCCTTGCGCCCGGACCGGAAGGCGATGACCGCAAGGCCGGTCAGGGCCAGATAGGCAAGCAGTAAAATAAAGGTAAATCCCATGACGACCTCCTTGGACCCAATCTTAAAGCTTCCAACATTCTACCACGCATGGGTGCAGAATGCAACCTGGAGCAGGAATTAAAAAGGCGGGACGTCCTTAGAGCCGGAAAAAAGGACGTCCTCTCGGGACGTCCTTTGGTTTGGCTTCATCAACCGATCTGATTCAGCTTCAGAGTCAGAGCGCTCTTCTTGTGGGCTGCATTGTTCTTGTGCATCAGACCCTTGGCAGCGGCCTTGTCGATGGACTTCACTGCGACCTTGTAAGCGCCCTCGGCCTCGGTGCGATTGCCTTCCACGGCAGCAGCCTCGAACTTCTTGATAGCAGTCTTCAGCGCAGACTTGTTGGCCTTGTTGCGAGCGTTACGAACCTCGGCGATCAGCACGCGCTTCTTAGCAGACTTGATATTCGGCAAACCAAACACCTCCCCGGCGATAAATTTTCTTGCACGGGCACTTAAATACCCAGGCAGGATAGTATTTTATCACCTTTGCCAGAAAATTGCAAGCACTTTTTGAAATTTATCTGTAGTTTTTCGTATAATTTCTTCTCTCCCGGGGAAACTGGGCTATAGCCACAATATTTGGTGTTTTCTGGGGGGCGATGACCATAGATATGAGCATGACACGAACGGACCTGGCGCTGGAATCCGTCCAGGCCGCTGCAAAGGCGGCCCGGGAGGACGCGGTTCCCGGGGTACGCAGCCAGGAGAACCGGCGGGAAGGCTATGCCATAACACACATCCGGATCGACAGCGACGTCGGGGCCCAGGCGCTGGGGAAGCCTGTGGGCCGATATGTCACCGTGGACCTGGGGCCGTATTTCCGCCGGGAGGAGGACTATTTTGACCGGGGTGTCCGGTGTCTGGCGCAGGAGCTGCGGGGAATGCTGCCGGAGGGACCGGTGCTGGCGGCGGGCCTGGGGAACCGGGCCATGACCTGCGACGCCGTGGGCCCGGCGGTGGTAGACAATCTGTTGGTGACCCGCCACATGATCCGGGCCATGCCCCGGCAGTTCGCGGATTTCCGCCCGGTGGCGGCAGTGTGCCCCGGCGTTCTGGCCCGCACGGGCATGGAAGCCCTGGAGCTGGTGCGGGGAGCCGTGGAGCGGGTGCATCCGGCGGCGGTGATCGCCGTGGACGCTCTGGCTGCCCGGGACAGCGCTCATCTGTGTGCCACGGTGCAGCTGTCGGACACGGGGCTGGTGCCCGGCTCCGGCGTGGGCAACCGCCGCAGCGCCCTGGATCAGGGTACCCTGGGGGTGCCGGTCCTTGCCGTGGGTATCCCCACGGTGGTGGATGTGGACCCGGAGGCAGGGTTGTTTCTGACGCCCCGGGACATTGACCAGCGCATCCGGGAGCTGGGCCGCCTGCTGGGCTATGGCATCACCTTGGCTCTCCAGCCGTCGCTGACGGCGGCAGACGTGACTGCTCTGCTGGGGTAGAAACCATCAAAGGTGCGGACCAACGGTCCGCACCTTTGATGGTTTCTGGGATGATAGTGATTACTTCTTGATTTCGCCGTTAGCGGCGGCAGTCAGATAGGCGTTGATGAATCCGTCAATATCGCCGTTCCCCCACAAAGCAGCGCTTTGTGGGGCCCCTGGATCAAATCCTGTCGGGCAGAAATGAATTCCGCCCGACCAAGGTTTTGCCTCGGGCAAAACGCTTGTGCGCCGCAGAGCGGCGAGTCATGGACGGCTTGTGCGTCCCGCTTACTTCTTGATTTCCCCATTAGCGGCGGCAGTCAGATAGGCGTTGATGAACCCGTCAATATCGCCGTCCATGACGGCCTGGATGTTGCCCATTTCATAGCCGGTGCGGGTGTCCTTGGCCAGGGTGTAGGGCATGAACACATAGGAGCGGATCTGGCTGCCCCACTCGATCTTCATCTGCACGCCCTTCAGGTCGCTGATCTTCTCGGCGTGCTGCTGCATCTTCAGCTCCGCCAGCTTGGCCCGCAGCATCTTCATGGCGTTGTCACGGTTCTGGAACTGGCTGCGCTCCGTCTGGCAGAACACCACGATGCCCGTGGGCAGGTGGGTCAGGCGGACGGCGGAGGAGGTCTTGTTGATGTGCTGGCCGCCGGCGCCGCTGGAGCGGCAGGCCTGCATCTCGATGTCCTCAGGCCGGATCTCGATCTCGCTGTCGTCGTCCAGCTCGGGCATGACCTCCACGGCGGCGAAGCTGGTCTGCCGCCGGGCGTTGGCGTCGAAGGGGGACACCCGGACCAGTCGATGCACGCCGTTCTCGCTCTTGAGATAACCGTAGGCGTTGTCGCCCTCGATGAGGATGGTGGCGGACTTGATGCCTGCCTCGTCGCCTGCCTCGTAGTCCATCAGCTGATAGGTGTAGCCGTGGCGCTCAGCCCAGCGGGTGTACATGCGGTAGAGCATCTCGGTCCAGTCCTGGGCCTCGGTGCCGCCTGCACCGGCGTGGAAGGTGAGAATGGCGTTATTGGCGTCGTATTCACCGGACAGCAGCGCTGCCAGACGCCGCTCGCTGATTTCCTTTTCCAGGTTCTCGTACCCGCCGGTGACTTCCGGCAGCAGGGAGGCGTCGTCCTCCTCCTGGGCCATTTCGCACAGGGTCACGGTGTCCTCCCACTCGGACACCAGCCGGTCATACTTCTTGATGCGGTGCTCCAGACGCTTGATCTGCTGGGACACCTTCTGGCTGTGCTCGATGTTGTTCCAGAAGCCCTCCTGCTCCGTTTCGGCCTGGAGATTCTTCAGCTCCTGGCGATCCTTGGGGATGCCCAGGGCCTTCTCCAGCTCCCGCAGAGTGGGCTCCAGGGCCTGGAGCTTCTGTTTGTACTCGTCGTATTCAATGACTGCCATAGATGGTCGTCTCCTTATCGAAAAAATTCCTTAGCCTATCCATTATAGCCGGATATGGCCATTCTGTAAAGGAAAATATACCATTACCAGGAATTTTCTTTACAGGATGAAGCCGCCGTCGCAGGTGAGGACCTGGCCGGTGATAAAGGATGCCTGCTCCCCGGCCAGGAAGGCCACGGCGTGGGCAATGTCCTCCGGTGTGCCCAGGCGGCCCAGGGGCGTTTCCTGAGCCAGCTGCGGCAGTACCTCCGGCGGCAGGGCATCCAGCATATCCGTGCGGATAACGCCGGGTGCCACGCAGTTAACCCGGATGTGGGTAGGGGCCAGCTCCATGGCCAGGGAGCGGGTCAGGCCGATCAGCGCCGCCTTGGTGCAGGAGTATGTCACCTCACAGCTGGCGCCCCGCTGACCCCAGATGGAGGAAATGTTCACGATGCAGCCTGCGTGCTGGTGGAGCATGTGGGGCAGCACCGCCTGGATGGTGTGGAACGCGCCGTCCACATTGACGGAGAAGTACCGGTGCCACAGCTCCGGGGTGATGTCCTGGAACAGGGCCTGACCCGCCACACCGGCGTTGTTCACCAGCAGAGATACCGGGCCGAAGGTTTCCTCCACCTGCCGCACCATGGCCGTCACCTGGTCCTGTTGAGACACGTCGGCCTGGACCATCATGGCCCGGCAGCCCTCTGCCGTCAGCTGCTCCAGCAGCGACCGGGCGCAGTCCTCCCGGAGCCGATAGTTGATGCACACGGCCCAGCCCTGCCGGGCCAGCTCCGCCGCCACAGCCCGGCCGATGCCCCGGGATGAGCCTGTTACCAGCGCGATTTTTTCCATGATGTTTGTCCTCCTGGGTGGTTTTGAGAAAAGTATAGCAAAAAAAAAGAAACTTGGCAAGAAAACTGTTGACAAATACGGGCAAACCGTGTAAAATACATACTGTTCCGCGCGGTTAGCTCAGCTGGTAGAGCACATGCTTGACGTGCATGGGGTCACAGGTTCGAGTCCTGTACCGCGCACCATACGCAAAAGCCCTGAAATCACTACGATTTCGGGGCTTTCGTTATTTTGACGAACCGTGGACTCGTTCTGGTCCGCAGACACACCCCGGTATCGGATGAAAAATACGATATAGCGCTCACCGCAAAAAAACGGGCGGCATTACAGCGGCTACCAGGCCACCCAGCGCCAGCGGAACCTTGAAGCGGCTATGCGTCTGCAGAAACGCCGCATTCTGGTGGATGAGGCAACCAGCGACACAGAGAAACTGCAAACGGACCAGATCAAATTGCAGATGCTGCGGCAGGAATATGCGCGGTTTTCCAAGGCCGCCAAGCTGCGGACCCAGGGAGAACGGGCGGAAACTGCCGGTTTTGGCTGGAAACAGGCCAAGGAGACGGACAGAAAACATTTGAAAAGTATTCTTCTGTGCGGTATAATGCGGATGACACCGTTGTTGTTACGGATGACTGGACGAACAAGGGACACATCAGCATACCAAAAAACTTTACGCCGAATGCGGTCCTTGATACAGTTTCGCAGCGCGGCACTCAACGGGATAGGTCATTTTATGACGCGGATGGGCGCTTACGCAGACAAATAAGCAACGGCCCGCACAGCAACCCCCAAAAACACCCATATGGGGCGCACGGGGAGCATGCGCACGATGTAATCTGGGAGGACGGGCGAATAGTTGGACGCCCCACCAGAGAGATAACGGAATCCGAAAGAAAGGAGAACGGGGATATCTTATGAATGCATCTGACCTGAAAAGTTTGATTGAGGGGCTGACACAGGATATTGATTTTGAATATCGTGGAAAATCGGGCGCAATCTGCCCGTTCAGCCGCTCCGATATTTCCCTGTGCTACGACGGAAACGAAGTAACTGTTGATTCCGTCGACAAGGCTATGAATACACCCTTTATCTCCGGACGGTCCCTTGTGGACGTGTGCGCGGAGCTGGAATTCTGATGCATACAACTCAATGACAGAAGCGTGACGCATATGCGCCGCGCTTTTTTCATATCCATTTGACCTGTCCGTGGGCCTAAAAAGACGGAGCAGCAGGAGCTGGCGACTTCCTAAAACGCCTATGCTGTGAAAGGAATCATTATGAAAACCGAATTTCTACAAAACTTCAAGGTGGGCGAACAACCCCTGCCCAAGGAGATCATCGCTCGGCGGCTGAACGTCTGCAGGCAGATACGCCTTCTGTCTCTTCTAAAAATGCGGCGATTTGAGCTGCATCGTGCTATACGCAAAAGCCCTGAAATCACTACGATTTCGGGGCTTTCGTTATTTTGAAGTACGCAGGGCCTGTCCCTCTGAAACGGGTATGGACAGCTTTTGGCCTGCGTGGTATAATATCCGAAGAATTTAAGGCTTTCACTTTTGAAGGAGGATGCTCTATGAATTGTCTTGTTTTGCTTTCGGGCTGCGGCGTAAAGGACGGATCCTGCCCTGAGGAGGTGGCACTGACCTACACCGCTCTGGAAAAATATGGGTGCGCCTATCAGCCTGTGGCGGATGATATCCCGGTGCTCACCGTGGATCATCTGACGGGCCAGCCTGATCAGGAACGCCAGATCCTGAAAGAATCTGCTCGCCTGGGCCGCGGGATGCTGCGGAAAATTCGGGATGTTTGCTGGGAGGATTACGACGCACTGGTGATACCCGGCGGACTGGGTCTGCTGACCAATTACCAGCACTCCCAGGCTGTGGCTGACTGCGTCCGGTATTTTGCTGCCGCCAGCAAGCCTATTGCAGCCATGTGCGCCGGTATCGACTTCCTTCGGGGCCTGTTGGGCGGCGATCTGCTGCTGAAAGAGGTGCCGCCGCTGAAGGCGACGGAATACTGCTGCGACCGGCAGAAGAAGATTTTCTACACCCCTGCCTTCAAAAAGACCGACTCCTGCTATGAGATCATGCAGGGCATCGATGCCATGATCGCGGACTTTGCAAAGACTTCCGCCTGAAAAAAACCCGCTGCCATATCGGACAGGGGGCATAAGAAAGTAATATCGTATTTTCTCGGGAACGGCGTGGCTTCGGTCACGCCGTTCCCTGTTTCAGCAGTTCATTCAGGGGAATAAAGCCCAGCCCGTCGTACTTGATGTGGATGTGCTGGCTGCCGGCGCCGCTGGAGCGGCAGGCCTTCAGGCCGGATCTTGATCTCACTGTCGTCGTCCAGCTCGGCATTACATTCCTCGATGGTCTGCGGCAGTTTTTTCTTTGTCATGGGTAGTCACTCCTTTCTTGATTTTAGGCAATAAAAAGCCCGCTGGCTTTGCACATACGGCATAGTCAGCGGGCAGAATGTAAGTTATTCTGTTCAATAATTA
>OLVY01000231.1_pt1 | contig 43985 bp, 40 predicted proteins | sample 1674261 | NCBI WGS metagenome assembly OLVY01 (sample SAMEA103958155, study PRJEB25191) | human gut metagenome | biome: human-associated habitat [ENVO:00009003]; feature: intestine environment [ENVO:2100002]; material: feces | place: Germany | collected 2013/2015
ACCACTGCATGTTCTGCTTCATCGACCAGCTGCCCCCCGGTATGCGCGAGAGCCTGTATTTCAAGGATGATGACGAGCGGCTGAGCTTTTTGTTCGGCAACTACATCACCATGACCAATATGCAGGATCACGAGATCGACCGCATCATCAAGATGCACATCTCGCCGATCAACATCTCGGTGCACACCACCAACCCCCAACTGCGGGTGCGCATGCTGGCCAATAAGCGCGGCGGCGAGGTGCTCAAGTACCTGCCCCGTCTGGTGGAGGGCGGCATTGCCGTCAACTGCCAACTGGTGCTCTGCCGCGGTGTGAACGACGGCGATGAGCTGCGCCGCACCCTTGCCGACCTGCTGGAGCTGACCCCCATGGTGCAAAGCATTGCAGCCGTGCCATGCGGCATTACGGATTACCGCAAAAATCTGTACCCGCAGGTGCCCTACGATGCAAAGACCAGTGCCGAGGTCATCGACATTATGGAAGAATTTGGCGATGAATGCAAGCGCCGCCATGGCAAGCGCATCATCTACCCCAGCGATGAATGGTACCTCAAGGCAGGCCGCCCCATCCCTGCGGCGGCGTTCTACGAGGACTACGACCAGCTGGAAAACGGCGTGGGCATGCTGCGCCTGTTCGAGGAAGAGTTTCTGGCCGAGCTGGACAAGCCCCACCGGATCTACGGCACCAAGGAACTGGACGTGGTCACCGGTACCATGGCAGCGCCCCTTATTACCCGCATGATGGAGGAGCTGCACCGGCAGTACCCCATGATCACCGTGCACGTCCACACCATCCAGAACCGCTTTTTCGGCGGCAATGTGGGTGTGACCGGCCTGATTACCGCCACCGATATCATTGCCCAGTGCGCAGGCAAACTTGCCACAAAAACGCTGGGCATCCCGGCTGTGATGCTGCGGGAGGAAAAGGATACCTTCCTTGACGATATCACGGTGGAGCAGCTGGGGCAGCAGCTGGGCGTAAAAGTGGAGGTACTGCCTACGGCAGGCGGGGACGAAGCCCGCGCCCTGCTGCGCAGCGGCCTGCACATTGCCCGCAGAAGAAAGAACGGCAGCTGATAACGCCATTTTTATTGTATATTACCCCTTTTAAGAAAGGAGGAGACCCCATGAGCAAACCGATCGTAGCAGTGGTGGGACGCCCCAATGTGGGCAAATCCACCCTGTTCAATAAGCTGTGCGGCCAGCGCCTTGCCATTGTGGAGGACACCCCGGGCATTACCCGCGACCGCATTTTCGCCAACTGCGAGTGGAACGGCCACGAGTTTTTGCTGGTGGATACCGGTGGCATTGAGCCCAAGGCTACCGAGGGCATTCTGGCCCACATGCGCGAGCAGGCGCAAATCGCCATTGACACCGCCGACTGCATCATCATGGTTACGGACGTGCGCAACGGCCTGACCGCAGCCGACGAGGATGTGGCGCACATGCTGCGCCGCAGCCACAAGCCCATCATTCTGGCCGTGAACAAGTGCGACAAGGTGGGCGAGGCTCCCATGGAGCTGTACGAGTTCTACAACCTCGGTTTTGACGAGGTGATGCCCATTTCTTCCGTGCACGGTCACGGTACGGGCGATCTGCTGGATGCAGTGTGCGCCCATCTGGACTTCAGCGAGACCGTGGTAGAGGAGGACCGTATCCCTGTTGCCATCATCGGCCGCCCCAACGTGGGCAAGTCCAGCCTGACCAACCGCATTCTGGGCGAGAACCGCATGATCGTTGCCAACGAGGCCGGCACCACCCGCGATGCCATCGACACCCCGGTGGACAACGCCTACGGCAAGTTCATCTTTACCGATACCGCCGGTCTGCGCAAGCGCAGCAACATCAGCGATGGCTTGGAGCGCTACATGGTGGTGCGTGCACTGGCCGCTGTGGAGCGCAGCCGCGTGGCGCTGATCCTTGTGGATGCCACCGTCGGCTTTACCGAGCAGGACAGCAAGGTGGCTGGCTACGCCCACGAGCAGGGCAAGGCCTGCATCATCGTGGTGAACAAGTGGGATGCCGTGGAAGGCAAGGAGACCAACACCATGGAGCTGCAGCGCCGCGGCTATGCCGAGTGCTTCAGCTTTATGGGCTACGCACCCATCATCTTCATCTCTGCCCAGACCGGCTACAACGTGAACAAACTGATGCAGTTGATCCGGGATGTGGACGCCGAGAACGGTGCCCGCGTACCCACCGGTGTGCTGAACGAGATGCTGGCCCGTGCGACCGCCCGGATGCAGCCCCCCAGCGACAAGGGCCGCCGCCTGAAGATCTACTACCTGACGCAGGCTTCCACCCGTCCCCCCACGTTCGTGGCCTTTGTGAACGCAAAGCACCTGTTCCACTTCAGCTATCAGCGGTATCTCATCAACCAGATCCGCGAAAACTTTGGCCTGGAGCATACGCCCATTCGTCTGGTCGTGCGGGAGCGCGGCTCCGGCGAGGTGGGTGCCAAGGACGTATAACACGTCAGGAGGGCTCAGATGATGGAATCTGTTCTCATCGCTGCGGTGTCCGCCGTGCAGGCATACCTGCTGGGCAGCATCGACACCGGTATCCTCGTCAGCAAGTTTTTGTACCACGATGATGTGCGCAAGTACGGCAGCGGCGCTGCCGGCATGACCAATATGCTGCGCACCTTCGGCAAAAAGGCAGCGGCACTTACCGCTTTCGGCGATGTGCTCAAGGGCGTGCTGGCGGTGTGCATCGGCCGCTGGCTGTTCACCCTGATGCCGGAAAGCACCACGCTCTCGCCTTATCTGGCAGTGTACCTTGCCGCCATCTTTGCCATTATCGGCCATTTGAAGCCCCTGTATTTCGGCTTCAAGGGCGGCAAAGGCGTGCTGGTGGCGGGCGGCACCATTCTGGCCATCCAGCCGGTGCTGATCCCCTTTCTGGCGGTCATCTTTCTGGCCTGCCTGCTGCCCACCGGCATGGTATCGCTGGGCAGTGTGACCATGGCGGCACTTTACCCGGTGCTCACCATCCTGTACGGTGTGTTCCGGGGTTATTCTGCCGCCGACCTTACCGTGTGCGGTATCGGCTCGGTGATTATGGGCGCGATGGTCATTTATATGCACCGCTCCAACATCCAGCGCATCCGCGAGGGCAAGGAGTACCGCTTTGGCCGTCACGGCAAAAAGTAACAGAAAATAGTAAACCACCCCGCAGCAGCCGTTTACCGGCCGCTGCGGGGTGGTTTTTGTATATGCTTATTCCTTTGTCTCGCTCTCTTCCCCGGTCTTTGCTTCGGAATGCCGCCGCCGGAACCAGTCGGCGGGGATGCCGCTCTGGGCGGGGGTAAGGTCCGGCGCGGGGTGACCGTCCGGCAGATGCGCACCAAAGGCCGGGACAAAGAAGAACTTGCGCACGATGAAGATCAGCGCGATGGCGCCCACACTGAGCAGGTTCTCCACGGCGGAATCGTGCCCCACCACCAGATGGCGTGCAATGGCGTAAAGCAGCACCTCAAGGCTGCTGCCGGGGCTGTGCTTAGCCAGCATCTTGATGAACTCGATGCCGATCACAATGTCCAGACTGCGCTCCAGAAAGGTGCGGATCTCTGCTTCGTTGCCATCGAACAGCAGGCCGGGCATCCAGCGGATGAGGGGCACAACGCTGAGCAGCAGACCGATCAGCACCAGCCCGGACAACAGCACCTCCAGCAGACTGGAAGCCTGAATAATGCGGTTGCGCAGGGAAGTGCGCCAGTGGCTTTCTACCGGGTGAGAGGGATGTTCCATAGTAAGACCTTCCTTTCGGCATTCTGCTGCATAAAGATCGACAAAATCCTGCCTTTATTGTAGCAGACGAGAGAAGGTCTGTCAATTTCAATCCACGATGGTGACGGTGGTCTGCGGGCCGACGGCCACATAGCCGGACTTTTTGATGCAGTCCTGCCCGGCGTCGGTGTCCAGCCAGTCGTACAGACGGCGCTCCGGGCTGTCGGCGGCGGCATCCGGGTGGATGACGGCGTAAAAATCGTTGCACAGGGGGTAGCTGCCGTCGGCAAGGGTGTCGTTGCTGGGGGCTACATCGTCCACCGCCAGCAGCCGCAGCCCGGGTTTGGAGTACATCTGGTCGATGTAATAATACACCGAGAAGCCGATGGCGTTGGCACTGTTGTTGTAATCGGCAATGCTGTCCACCAGCTCACCCATGGCGGCGGGAGCCAGCTCAGAGGGCGGGGTCATCAGCTCACCGCCCTGAATGAGCAGTTTTTTGAACAGGGTCTGGCTGCCGGAGTCCTCGCCGCGCTGGAAGGCAACGATTTCCTGATCTTTGCCGCCCACATCCTTCCAGTTGGTGATCTTTCCGGCGTAGATGTCCCGCAGCTGCTGCTGGGTAAGCGCCTGTACGGGGTTGTCCTCGTTGACGATGAACACCAGTGCGTCCACCCCGATGGGTTTCTGTTCCAGCTCCACATTGGCTTCTTGCAGCTCTTCCTTTACATAGTCCGGCGCTTCATACACCACCAGCATCCGGGTGGTGGTATCGTACAGGCCAAAGTTTTCCCATGCGTAGGCGGTGGTGCTCACCGTAATGCTACTGCGGGCTTCCTCCAAGTCCATGCCAGTGGTATCGGCCAGCATCTGCGCCATCAGCGGGATGCAGGCGGTGCTGCCGTCCAGCGGGGGAAACTCCTCCGCGGTCAAAAACGGCGCTGCCTGCTGCACAGTAGAGGAAGCAGCAGAGGATGCGGGCTGTTCTACCACAGAGGAAGCGGTGCTGCCGGAGGGCGCATCCGTGCCCTTGCAGGCGGTCAGTACCCCGGCAGCGGAGCAGGCAGCCAGCCCCAGCAGAAAGCTGCGGCGGGAAATTTTAGCGTTTTTCATAAGAAAGCCCTCCTAACTCAATAGCCGTAACTCGGTTCATCGTCCGCAGTGGCAGACGAGAAAATACTCTGGCAGTACAGCCAGTTGCCGCTTGTGTCCATCCAGCCCACATAGAAGCCCCGTTGTGCAGCAAACACATGGTCGGGCAGGGCGTTCAGGCTGTTAGAATAGTACCCGGCGCAGCTGGCAAGCCCCTGTAATACTACCTTGCCGTCTGCGTCCAGCACATCGCATACGTTGCCGTAGGCGCTGCCCACAGCGCTGCGGCTGCCGTAGAACATGGGTCTGCCGTCGGGGTCGGTGGTCAGGTAGTTGACGTAACTGTATTTGCCCTGCAGGGCGGTCAGGTCGCTGACAAGCCCCTGCGGGCCGTACAGCCGGGTGGCGGTGGTCTCGTAGCGGTCGTTGTCCTGCAATTTCAGCCAGACGTAGCCGCTGCCGTAGTTGCTCATCCGTACCCGCTGCTGGTGCTCCACCGGCTCTACGGTGGTGTCGGTCAGCAGCTTGCCGTTGTCCGTGCTGTACACCCGCAGGCTGCCGTCCAGCGCGTAGACGGCTATGGTGTTATCGGTGGTGTTCACATCGTACAGCGGGGTCTTGGTGCCGGTTTCCAGATCATAGAGCTCGTAGCCATGATCCTCGCCGCTGTGCCATGTTACCACATAGCCCGGGAAATATTGGCTGGGCTGCTCGTCAAAGGCGGCAATCAGTCCGCGGTCCTCTGTGGTCATATCCCGCAGTTCGTACCGGCCATCGCCGGTGGAAAAGCTGGCAAGACCGCCCGGGTAGACCTGCAAAAAGCCCGTGTACTGCTCGCCGGTCTGGGTGTTATACAAAATCTGGTCGGTGGTCTCGGCTCCGGTGGCAACGTCCAGCTCCACCCAGTCGCTCAGGGTATCGCTGTCGTAGAAAAGGCGGTATGCCGAGGCGGCATCGGCGCGGTAGACGGGGGTGCTGTCCTTTTCCTGCACAACTACCCAGCGGTTCTGTTGGTAATCCATATCCCAGTCGTAATCGTCCAGCCCTTCCGGGCGGGCGTAGCAGCTGAACACCAGCTTATCGCCGCATAGGGTGCAGCTGTATGCGCCCTCCGGCACCGGCAGCGCTGCGCCGGTGGCAAGGTCGATGACCTGACAGGTGCCGTAGCCGGACTCCGGGACGTAGCCGCCATCGACAAGGCGGCTCTCCTGCAGCACCAGCAGGCCGTTTTGCAGGGTAGCGTTCTGCTCGCCCTCAAAGGACATCACCTCAGTGCCGGTCTTGTCGTACAGGGCGGTGCGGCGTCCGCCCCGGCCGGTGGGGTCGGACCAGCTGCGCAGCCAGTAGTCCGCGATGCCGGTGGCACTGTCCTCCACCAGCGAGACGTTCTCGCTGCGGGTGGACTGGTGCAGCGGGGTGCTGCCGCACAGGATGGTGGTGCTGCTCCCGGAACGGCTGTAGCAGTACAGCGCCCGCAGACGGCCATCGTTCAGCACGGCGGGGTCGTACAGGGGCTTGCCGCTGTCGTCCGTGGGCACAGAAACGGCAGAGCTTGCAGCGCCCGGCACGCCGGTAGCGGGCGGCAGCAGGGCACAGCCGCAGCCCAAGGTAAGGGCAAGGGCAGTGCAGACTGCTCCGCAGCCGATACGCAAGACAACACGCTTCATAAAAACACTCCTTTGCAAAAAACAGGAGGAAAATTTTTCCGTTCACTCAGAATACGAAACAGCCGCATTTTTCATTGCAGAGCTTGCAGAAAAATGCGGCTAAAAACGGTTACAATTGCATTACAGCTGTGCCGGGGCATGGGACGCTTCTGCCTTGTCCATCTGCTCCAGCTGCCGCAGAAAGGCCAGAAGGAAGGGCAGCGAGATGAAAAAGGTGAGCGCGTCCGCAATGGGCTGGCAGAGCTCCACACCCACAAGACCCAGCACCCGGGGCAGTACAAGGATCAGCGGGATAAAGCACACGCCCTGCCGGCAGCAGGCCAGAAAGGTGGCGCGCCCGGCCTTGCCAACGCTCTGGAAGGTCATATTGGCCACTACGATCACCGGCTGCAAAAGGACGGCAAAGCACTGGTAGCGGAAGGCAGGCAGCGCCACGGCGGTGACTTCCGGGTCATCCCGGAACAGATGGATTAAAGCTTCATCCTTCCACCAGCACACCGCGATCAGCACCACCAGCAGCACAAAGGCGGCTTTCAGGGTAAAGACGGCAGCCTGCCGTACCCGGTGGTACTTGCGTGCGCCGTAGTTAAAGGACGCCACCGGCTGCAAGCCCTGTCCCACGCCGATGACCACCGAGAGGATGAACATAAAAATGCGGGACACGATGCTCATGCCCGCCACGGCGGCATCGCCGTAGCTGCGGGCGGCAATGTTCAGCAGCATCCCGCCGATGCTGTTCAGCCCCTGACGGCCAAAGCTGGGCGCGCCGCCTGCAAGGATCTGCAAAAACTCGCGCGGCTCCCGGGTGACGGCAGAAAGCCGGAACTGACTGACCGTTTTGCCCCGCAGGAACATATACAGCAGAATGCCAAAGCTGATGGTCTGGCTGAGGGCGGTGGCAATGCCGGCACCGGCAGTGCCCAGCCCTAAAGCGAACATGAACAGCGGGTCCAGCGCGATGTTCAGAAGCCCGCCGGTGACCAGCCCGACCATGGCAAGGTTCGCCTTGCCCTCATACCGCAGGATGTTGTTCATCACCAGACTGGAGATCATCAGCGGTGCGGCAAGCAGGATGGGGCGGGCGTAGGCGCAGGCGTGGGGCAGAATGGTCTCGGTGCTGCCCAGCAGCATCATGAAGTCCGGCAGGGTGGCAAGACCGACCACTGCCAGCACTACGCCAAAGGCCAGCGCCGTAAAAAAGCTGGTGGAAGCAAAGCGGGTGGCGGCGTGGGTATCCTGACTGCCCAAGCGGCGGCTGATGATGGTGCCGGAGCCGTGCCCCAGCATAAAGCCCAGCGCCTGTATGATAGCCATCAGGCTGGAAACGACGCCCACCGCGCCGGAAGCGCTGGTGGAGATGCGCCCTACAAAAAAGGTATCGGCCAGATTGTAGATGCTGGTGATCAGCATACTTAAAATCGTAGGGGCGGCCAGACTGAGGATCAGCCGGGGGATAGGGGTCTCGGTCATTTCATGATATTGCACCGCAGTGCGGTCCTGCTGGGTCATGGGCAAATATCCTCCTTCAAAAACGAGAAAGCCGCCCCTTCCAGAGCGGCAGATAGTCCTGATAGAAACAGTATAACGCAGTTGCGGCAAAATGTCGAGAGGAAGAAAAAACGGCCTTTCTCCCCTGCGAAGGGGCGAAAAAGTAGGCGAAAACAGGGTGCTTTCTATATAAAATGCTAAAGAATTGTCGAATTGCTTGTGAAAAATCACGATATGTGGTATTCTTTATAAGAAGGAATTGGAAAAATCTGTGCATTTTATGATTGGGAGGGATTTATACATGAAATCCGTAGCACAAACTGTGATCGAGGCCGACCGTTTTTATACCATTGCCGCTCACACCGGCAATGTCATTCAGGCAGTGGAAGGCAGCAAGGATGGCGGCACTGTCCGTCTGGGCAAGTATGACCACAAGCCCGAGCAGGAGTGGAGCTTTGTCCGCGAGGGCGATGGCGTGTACCGCATCCGCAACCGCGCTTCCGGCAAGCTGCTGGATCTGACCATGACCGGCACTGCCAACGGCACCTGGCTGCACCTGTGGGAGGACGTGGGCGGCACGTCCCAGATGTGGAAGGTGGAGCACACCCCGGAGGGCACCGTGCGTCTGCGCTCCTCCTGGGCAGGCGGCAAGTGCGTGGACACCGTGGGCATCGGTGCCGAGGTGGGCGCTGTGCTGCAGATCTGGCAGGAAGTACCCGGCGGTGGCGACCAGCTGTGGGTCATCTCTGAGGTAAAGGATCGCGTAAAGCGTGCTGCTAAGGTCGAGGAAGCACCCGCACCCGCTGCTGAGACTACGGCCGCACCGGCCAAGGAAGCCGCTCCCGCCCAGAAGCCCGCAACCCGCAAGCCCCGCACCACCAAGAAGGCAGAGGAAAAGCCCGCTGCGCCCGCAGTAAAGGCCGCAGAGCCGGTCAAGGCAGAAAAGCCCGCTGCGAAGAAGGCTGCTAAGGCAAAGGCTGAGCCTGCTGCCCCCGCAGTAGAGGTGAAGGCAGCTCCCGCCGTGGCAACCAAGGCCGAGCCTGTTACTAAGGCTGAACCGGCTGCCAAGGCAGCGCCCGCAGCGGAAGCCAAGACTGCCCCTGCCGCAGCAAAGCCCAAGGCAAAGCGTGCACCCTGCAAAAAGACCGTAAAGAAGTAAGAAATCATAAAACGCAAAAAAATCGGACAGACCGCAGTCTGTCCGATTTTTTTGCGTTTATAGAAGCTTTTTATGCAGCAGGGGCGGCAGCATCGCTCTGGGCGGCGGTCTGCACGAACTGCACAATGCTCTCGATGGTCTTGCGCAGTTGCACAAGGCTTTCCACGTCAGAGTCCTGCATCCGGGAGGTGGGCGCGGTCACCTCGGTTTGGGCGGCAGTCACGGTGCCGGAAAGCTCCGCATGGATGTGATGGGCGGGTACGTCCAGCAGGATGTGCACCTTGGGGGACAGGGTCTTGAGCAGACCCTGCTTTTCGATGCCCAGAATCAGCTGCGGCGCATCCTCACCGGCGGTGAGGTTCGGCAGCTGAAGGTAAAGGTAGCCTTCCTTGGCGTTGGCGGGCTGCACGGTTTTGAGCTGCTTGAGATCCAGCTGAAAATCGTTTACCTGCTGCAAGCTGGTGGCAGTGGGGTCTACCCCCAGCAGGGTAGCCAGCTGGTCCTGAGAGATGTAGCTGCCCAGCGACCAGCCCGGCAGCAGCAGGCTTGCCAGCGGATACTCGGCTACAACCGTGCTGCGCAGCTTGTTATACAGCTGTCCGGCGTCGTACAGGGTCTCTTCCTCGCTGATGTACATCCGGGTCAGAGGGGCATCGTTGACGGTGCTGGTGCCCGTCGGGTACAGCGCCAGCTGCACCGCCCGGGGGGTGTACTGGCCGGTCAGACTGCCGGTGGTGCCGCCGAACTTGTCCAGCAGGGCGTAAAGAGCAGGGGGCTCGGCCTCGGTGGAGGTGATGGTGTAGTCCAGCGCAAAGCTGGCACCGCTTTGGAATGCCTTGATCTTGCGGCTGACGAAGCTGTACAGCACTGCCGCAGCCACCGCACACACCAAAACCAGACACAGCAGAACGATCAGCGCCGCCCGCAGACCAGTGCGCTTTTTGTGGGAAGATGCCATGGGAAACCTCTCCTTCCGGTAAAACGTATTTGCTTCAGCATAACGGAACTGCCCGCAAATGTCAAGCGCCGCAAACTGCGGACAAAACAAAAAACCTGAAACATTTCTGTTTCAGGTTTCTGGCGGAAAGATGGGGATTCGAACCCCAGAACGCTTTTGACACGTTACACGATTTCCAGTCGTGCGCCTTAGACCAACTCAGCCATCTTTCCACATCTTCTGTTCTGCCTTTGGGCGGGTGCCCTTGGCGCTCCACTATAATACCTGAAAGCAGGCTTTTTGTCAAGGATTTTTTTGAAAAAAATCAGACTTTTTTAAAAATGACGAAAAAACGCGAGAAAGTATTCTGCCGCATGGATGGAAAGCACAAAAAGCCCTTGACGCACCTTTAAAATAGGTCTATATTGAGGGCAAAGAGCACTGCGGTGGGTCATTTTGTGCCGCAGCGGCGGGAAATATAAGGAGGATGTTTTTATGACTTATTCTGAAGTACTTGCCACTGCCCGTACCTGCATTGGTCAATACTGCAAGGCCTGCCCGGTGTGCAACGGCGTGGCCTGTAAAAACCAAATCCCCGGTCCGGGTGCCAAGGGCGTGGGCGATACCGCTATCCGCAATTATAATAAGTGGGCCGATATCCGGGTGAACATGGATACTCTGTGCCCCGGCGGTGCACCGGATACCACGCTGGAGCTGTTCGGCAAAAGCTTCCGCTATCCCTTCTTTGCAGGCCCTGTGGGCGCAGTGAACCTGCACTACTCCGATACCTACACCGACATGACCTATAATGACGTGCTGGTGCGCGCCTGTGCTGAAAACGGCATTGCTGCCTTTACCGGCGACGGCACCAACCCCACCGTGATGGAGATGGCAACCCGCGCCATTAGCGCTGCGGGCGGCTGCGGCGTGCCCACCATCAAGCCGTGGAACATCGACACTATCCGGGAAAAGATGGCACAGGCCAAGGCCAGCGGCTGCTTTGCCGTGGCCATGGATGTGGACGCAGCGGGTCTGCCTTTCCTGAAAAACATGACCCCGCCCGCCGGCAGCAAGAGTGTGGAGGAGCTGACCGAAATCGTGCAGCTGGCCGAGCGTCCCTTCATCGTCAAGGGCGTGATGACCGTCAAGGGCGCACTGAAGGCAAAGCAGGCCGGTGCCGCTGCTATCGTGGTGTCCAACCACGGCGGTCGTGTGCTGGACCAGTGCCCCGCCACCGCCGAGGTGCTGCCAGAGATCGCCGCAGCCCTCAAGGGCACCGGCGTAAAGGTACTGGTGGACGGCGGCATCCGCACCGGTGTGGATGTGTTCAAGGCGCTGGCGCTGGGCGCAGACGGCGTTTTGATCTGCCGCCCCTTCGTGACTGCTGTCTACGGCGGCGGCGCAGAGGGCGTGAAGTGCTACATCGATAAGCTTGCCGGGGAACTGACCGACACCATGCAGATGTGCGGTGCCCATACGCTGGCTGAGATCACCCCGGATATGGTGCGGGTCTGAGCGTTCTATTGTAAGTAACAAAAAAGGAGATGCCCTGCAGGGCATCTCCTTTTTTGTTACTTCAAGGTGCCATCCAGCACTTGCTGGTAATACCACGGCTTCGGGGCGTGGAAGGTCTTGCCGCTGAGGAAGGCAAAGTCCGGCTGGGTGAAGCGGGGCATGGTCAGCTCCCATGCGCACAGCGCCTGATACTTCAGCTTCAGCTCGCGGTTGGCGCTGTTGTTGCCGTACTTGCTGTCGCCAAGGATGGGGCAGCCGATGCTTGCCATGTGGGCGCGGATCTGGTGGGTGCGGCCGGTGATCAGCTGCACCTTCAGCAGGGCCAGACGGCCGGAGACGGCGATGGTCTCGTACCGTGTCTCCACCTCCTTGGCACCGGGCTGCTTGTCCTCCACGATCTTCACGATGCCGCGGTCGGCGTCCTTGAGCAGGTAGCCGCCCAAGGTGGCGTCCGGCGGCACAGGACGGCCAAAGGTGACGCAGAGGTAGGTCTTTTGCACCTCGCGGTTCTTGATGGCAGAAAGGAACAGCTCCTCGGCCTCCGGGGTCTTGGCAATGATCACAAGGCCGCTGGTGCCGGTGTCCAGCCGGTGGCACAAGGCGGGGGTGTACAGGTCGTTTTCCTTGTACTCGCCCTGCTTGTTCAGGTACAGCAGCGCACGGTTCAGCAGAGTATCGTCCTCCGGGCCGTCCACCGCAACGCCGGCGGGCTTGTTCACGATCAAAATCTGCGGGCAGTCGTACACCACCTGCGCCGGAGTGCGGGCGTTCTTCCACGCGGGACCTTCCACCCGGCGGTCGGCGTCCAGCACATCGTCCAGAATGAACAGCTTGATCTCATCGCCTGCCATCACGCGTGTGGAAAGCGGCTGCTTTTTGCCGTTCAGCTTGATCTTGTTCTCCCGCAGCGCCTTGTTCAGGCGGCCGGGGGTCAGGGCGGGGTACTGCTGGGTCAGATAATTGTCCAGCCGGGTAGGGGCAAGACACTTTACTTTTAAAATTTTCACGGGAAATTCCTCTCTATACGCGATAATAAGAATAAGCTTTACGTTGTTTTTATTGTAACGGAAGTAAAACCGCGCGTCAAGCACAGAAAATCTTATTTTTATGGCAGAACAGAAAGGGAGGAAAAAGAAACGACGAAAGCTTGAATGAAAAAATACAGTAGTAAGGTCAGCAACTCCGCTAAAGGGCAACTGCAAGACAAAAAGGAGAAACAAAAATGATTTTTAAACAGGATACGGAAAAAAATGAACTGAATCTGATTTTTACGGAAACGGATGAAGTGGGCACTGTGAAGCTTGTAGAGGATTTCTGCGATGGAATGGCATGGTTTTTTATCATGTTTGCGGCGAGAGTGGGCTGTCAGTCTGAAAATGCAAAGGTACTGAAAAAGGTTTGCATGGAACAGATCGAAAAGACTGTTGATGCTGTCATCGATGACGGAAATCTGGAGAAATTGCAGAAAGTGCTGGAGGAAAGCATCCCGGAGGAATATGCTGAACTCGCGCAGAAGATGGAAGAGGAAGGCTTTGATGAGGACTGGATTCGGGGAGCGATCCGTTTGGCTCAAGAATGCGGCAGCGTGGAGAATGCAATCGATTTTCTGAAGGATGAGTTCGGAGAGCTGGAGTGTGAAGATGATGAATGACCGCGATGCGGCGTGTTAAACAGGTCTTGACAAACGTTTTGCGTATGCTATAATTTAGCTGTACGCAAAGGGGCGCTGCGCTGCTTTGCGGAATGTAAAATTATGACAGATGGCAATGATGGGGTCAGAAATGCACACACCACCGTCCAGAGAGAGCGCCCACGGCTGTAAGGTGCTCCGGTCGGGATCATTTCGCGCCACCCCGGAGCTTCCGGCGAATGTAAACCGGACGCTGCGCAGCGTTAATGCGCCGAAAGCGGCAGGGGACACGTTATCCTTTGCAATTTGGGTGGTACCACGGAGTTTGATGCACAAGCAGCCTTCGTCCCTTTTGGGATGAGGGCTGTTTTTTGTTTTTTTCACCGTGCCGCCCCTCTGCCATAACAGCATAAAAACGGCGCACAAGCGCCAAAGACGATTGAGGAGAGAAAACCTATGCAATGGACCGGTTTGAATGAACTGCGTGAAAAGTACCTGAGCTTCTTTGAGAGCAAGGGCCACCTGCGTCTGGACAGCTTCCCGCTGGTGCCCAAGAACGACCCCAGCCTGCTGCTGATCAACAGCGGCATGGCCCCCATGAAAAAGTGGTTTCTGGCTCAGGAAGAGCCGCCCCGTCACCGCGTGACCACCTGCCAGAAGTGCATCCGCACCCCGGATATCGAGCGCGTGGGTATCACTGCCCGTCATGGCACCTTCTTTGAAATGCTGGGCAACTTCTCCTTCCAGGATTACTTCAAAGAGGAGGTCATTCCCTGGGCATGGGAGTTCCTGACTTCTGACGAGTGGATGGCCATTCCGAAGGACCGCCTGCACATCTCTGTGTACGAAGAGGACGACGAGGCTTACGATATCTGGACCAAGAAGGTGGGCATCGCCCCCGACCACATGGTGCGTCTGGGTAAGGAAGACAACTTCTGGGAGCATGGCTCCGGCCCGTGCGGCCCCTGCTCCGAGATCTACTTTGACCGCGGCCCCGAGTACGGCTGCGGCAAGCCGACCTGCGGCGTGGGCTGCGACTGCGACCGCTATATGGAGATCTGGAACCTGGTGTTCAGCCAGTTCGACGCCGACGGCAAGGGCCACTACGAGCGTCTGGCACGCCCCAACATTGATACCGGCATGGGTCTGGAGCGTCTGGCCTGCGTGATGCAGGGCGTGGGCAACCTGTTCGAGGTCGATACGGTCCAGAGCGTGCTGCACCATGTGGAGCACATCGCCGGCAAGACCTACGGTGCCAACCCCAAGGAGGACATCTCCATCCGCGTCATCACCGACCACATCCGCAGCTGCACCTTCATGGTGTCTGACGGCATCCTGCCCTCCAACGAAGGCCGCGGCTACGTGCTGCGCCGTCTGCTCCGCCGCGCTGCCCGCCATGGCCGTATGCTGGGCATCAGCCGCCCCTTCCTCGTGGAGCTGGTGGAGACGGTCATCCAGTCCAGCGAGTCCGCTTACCCCGAGCTGCGTGAGCACGACGCCTATATCAAGAAGGTCATCGGCACTGAGGAGGCAAACTTTGCCCGCACCATCGACGCCGGCATGAACATCCTGAACAACATGATCGACGGTCTGGAAAAGGCTCACGAGCACCTGCTGAAGGGTCTGGACGTCTTCAAGCTGAACGATACCTTCGGCTTCCCCCTCGACCTGACCAAGGAGATCGCTGCGGAGCAGGGCATCGAGATCGACGAGGAGGGCTTCCACGCCGAGATGACCAAGCAGAAGGAGCGCGCCCGTGCAGAGCGCCTCAAGAAGAACATCTCCGGTTGGAGCGAAGACCTGTTCGGCACTCTGACCGCTGAGCCCACCGAGTTCGTGGGCTACGACAGCCTCAAGAGCGACAGCGTCGTTGTGGCGCTGAGCGATGAGGAGGCTCTGACCGACGCCATCGCCACCGACGAACAGGCCAAGGAAGGCGTGCTGGTCGTTCTCGATAAGACCCCGTTCTACGCTGAGATGGGCGGTCAGGCCGCAGACCACGGCGTCATCACCGGCGCTGAGTGCGTGCTGCGCGTGCAGGACGTCAAGAAGACCCCCAAGGGCTACTATGTCCACACCTGCACCCTCGAGAGCGGCATCGTCCATGTCGGCGACCATCTGACCGCCCGCGTGGATAAGGAATACCGCATGGCCATCGCCCGCAACCACACCGCTACCCACCTGCTGCAGGCAGCTCTGCGCGAGGTCCTGGGTGACCACGTCCATCAGGCAGGCTCCTATCAGGACGCTTCCATCACCCATTTCGACTTCACCCACTTCAGCGCTGTCACTCCCGAGGAGCTGATCCGTGTGCAGAAGATCGTCAACGACAAGATCTTCGAGTCGATGAACGTCACCGTCAAGGAGATGCCCATCGAAGAGGCCAAGAAGCTGGGCGCTATGGCTCTGTTCGGCGAGAAGTACGGCAAGGTCGTCCGTGTTGTTGATATTGAGGGCTGGTCCACCGAGTTCTGCGGCGGCACCCACGTCAAGAACACCGCTCAGATCGGCGGCTTCAAGATCGTCAGCGAGTCCTCTGTTGCTGCTGGTATCCGCCGTATCGAGGCTGTCACCGGCCGCAATCTGCTGATCCGTGCCAATATGCAGGAAGCGATGCTGCACACTGTGGCTAACACCCTGAAGGCAAACAACGTCGCCGCTCTGCCCGTTCGTGCGGAGGCTGTCATGGCTGAGAACAAGGCCATGAGCAAGGAGTTGGAGGACATCAAGGCAAAGGTCGCTGCTTCCAAGGTCACCAGCCTGTTCGACAACGCTGAGACCGTCGGCAACGTCAAGATCGCTTCCGCTTACTTCACCGGCACCTCCGGCGACACCCTGCGCGGCATGTGCGACACCATCCGTGACAATGCCAAGGCTGCTGCTGTGGCTGTTCTGGTGGGCAAGTCTGACGACAAGATCACCATGGCTGTTACCGTGACCAAGGACGCTCAGGCAAAGGGTCTCAAGGCTGGCAATCTCGTCAAGGAGATCTCTGCCATCGCAGGCGGCAAGGGCGGCGGCAAGCCCGACTTCGCTATGGCTGGTCTGAAGGATGAGACCAAGATCGACGAGGCTCTGGCCGCTGTCAAGAGCATCGTGGAGAAGCAGCTGGGCTGATTCTGGAATAAACCTCTCCGTCACGCCTGACGGACAGGCAGAATGATAAAAAATCTGGAAGGAGCGATTCCCATGGAAGATTGTCTGTTTTGCAAAATTGCAGCGGGGGACATCCCCTCGAAGAAGCTCTATGAGGACGAGCAGGTGGTGGCATTCTATGACATCGCCCCGCAGGCCAAGGTGCATTTCCTGGTCATCCCCAAAAAGCACATCCCCTCGGCCGCTGCGCTGACCGAGGAAGACGGCGCTCTGCTGGGCCATGTGTTTGCGGTCATCGCAAAGCTCGCCAGGGAGCAGGGCCTCGACAACGGCTACCGCGTCATCTCCAATGTGGGCGAGGACGCCGGCCAGACCGTCAAGCATCTGCACTTCCATGTTCTGGGCGGCGAGAAGCTGCCTGTCTGATTCCGAAAAAGTAAGGGAGATCGTTGAATATGGCTAAGACTTATACGCTGAATGTCGCGGGCCTGACCCGTGAGCTGACCATCTGCAAGGTGAACGACCACATGGACATTGCGGCCTTCATCATGCTGGGCGACGCTGAGCTGACCGTGGCCGCTGCCGCCGAGCTGCTGAAGAAGTGCCCGGAGTTTGACATCCTGCTCACCGCTGAGGCCAAGGGCATCCCGCTGGCCCACGAGATGAGCCGTCAGAGCGGCAAGCCTTACGTTTGTGCACGCAAGGGCGTCAAGCTGTATATGCCGGACCCCGTTGTGGTGGAAGATCAGTCCATTACCACTGCCGGCAAGCAGAAGCTGGTCATCGACCGCAAGGAGCTGGACAAGATGAGCGGTAAGCGCGTGCTGGTGGTGGATGATGTGATCTCCACCGGTGGTTCGCTGAAAGCTCTGGATGCACTGGCCGAGCAGACCCAGTGCACCATCGTGGGCCAGGCTGCTGTTCTGGCCGAGGGTGACGCAGCAGAGCGCAGGGATATCATCTTCCTGGAGCCGCTGCCCCTGTTCTTCCACTAAGCCGCCATGCGACGCCCGCTCTGCGTATTCTGCGCCGGAATGCTGGGTGTTGCGTTAGTATGCGCTTTTTTGCCGCAAACGGAACTTTTTGTGCCGTTTGCGGCATTTTTTGTAGCCGTCTGCCTGCTGTTGTGCATCCCGGACCGCACCCGCAAAGCATTGCTCTGCCTGCTGCTGGGTGCGGCGGCCGGGCTGGCTGCCGCGAGACATACCAATGCCCGTCTGGAACAAACGCTGGAAAAATACGCCGGGCAGACGGTAGCATTGACGGCAGAAGTGGAATCGGTGTCGGCATCCTATTATCCGGGTATCGTGGATGCGGTGCTGCGGGTGGAACGGGTCAACGGCCGGGCGGCAGAGTTCCGGGTGGAATGCGATACCCTGCCGGTCTGTGAAGCCGGGGAGCGGGTGGAGGGGCGCTTTGCACTGGAAGCGCCGGAGCCTGCCGACCGTACAACCCTCTTTGCCGACGGCGTTGTACTGTGGGCAAGGGAGCCGCAGGCTTTTGCCCGGCTGGGCAAAAGCAGCAGCTTCCGGGCGCGCACCGGCCGCCTGCAAAAGCGGCTCAGTACCAGCCTGCGCGGTGAGATGAACGAGGATGCCGGCGGGGTTCTGGCCGCCATGACGGTGGGTGACCGGAACTATCTTTCTTCCGCCCTGCGCAGCGCCTACCGGGGCGCGGGCCTTTCCCATGTGCTGGTGGTCAGCGGGATGCACGTCTCCATTCTGTGCGGGAATGTGTTCGGGTCGGTGTTCGGCCGACGCAGGCGGGAACGCAGTTATCGCAGCCGCCGGGTCAAGGCGCTGTTTACGGCCTTTCTGGCGCTGCTGCTGGCAGGGGTCACCGGTTTTACGCCTTCTGTCTGCCGGGCAGCGGTGGCGGTATGGGTCAGCGCACTGGGTGTGTGGGTCTATGGCGCATCGGACGCCCTCACCTCACTGGCGGCGGCGGGCATCCTGATGACCGTTCGCAACAGCTATGCCGTGTGTGATATCGGCTTTGAACTGTCGTTTGCCGCTGTGTTGGGTACACTGGCCGGTGCGGAGCTTTCCCGTCACCTGCATGCACTCTTTGCAGCGCACGCGACCCGGAAGAAAAAGCCCGCTGTATTGCAGCGCATCCTGCGACATGTCCGCAGCAGCCTGACCGAGACGGTGTGCATCGGGGTCTGTGCTTCGGCGGCTGCCTTTCCGGTTCTGGTGCTGCGGGGCCTCAGCGTCAGCATTTATGCAGTGCTGTCCGGCGTGGCGGTGCTCTGGCTGGTGCAGCCCATGCTTCTGCTGAGCCTTGGCACCGCTTTTGCGGGGCTTGTCCCGGTGGCCGGGCCGCTGTATCTGCTGCTGGGCAAGGCTGCGGAAGCCCTGACCGGTCTGCTGAATCGCTGGGCCGTGTGGGTCAGCGCCAAGCCTGGGGCGGGGCTGTATTTTGACACAAACTATGCAGCCCTTGTCTGTCTGCTGCTGATGGCTCTGTGCGGGTTGGCACATGTCTGGAAGGTGCGTCTGCGGGTGGCTGTGCCGGGCCTTCTGCTGACGGCCGTCCTTGCCATTGGCGTGGGCAACGCCCTGTGCCGGGATGTGGTGCACATCGACCTTGTGGGCAGTGCCAACAGCCCGGCGGTAGTGGTCAGCCAGAATCACACAGCCGTGGTGCTGTTCCGGGGTGGGGCATCCACTCAGCGGGCGGTGGAAAACCAGCTGGCCCGCCGGGGCGTGACCACGGTGGAACTGCTGGCAGATCTGCGTCTGGACCCGGAAAATGCCTGCACGCTGCCTGCCCGGACGATGTGCCGAGTGGCAGTGCAGCCGGTGGGAAGCGCCGTCACCCGGCAGACGCAGACCGCAGCGGTGGAGACCCTGCGTACCCGGTTCGGCTGCCTTGTGCGGCTGACCATCGGGGAGCAGCAGTTCGTGACCGTGAGCGGAACGGTGACGCTGGCCGAACCGGTCCGGGCGCAGTGGCTGCTGGCATCTCCGGCAAAGCCGGAGGCCGTGCAGTGGGAACAGCTGCTGAGCCGGAGTGATCATTACCAATGGATGCAGGACGGGGAAGCGGTATATGCTTCCCTCAGCCTGCGCCCTTCCGGCGGCTGGCGGGCAGAGTGATGCTTTGCAATCCGGCCGGAATGTGGTACACTATATGGGTATTATAACAATTCATCCGAAAGGGGGCCGCGGATTTGGCGACCGAGGCAAAACTCCGGCAGCTGGCCGACAAAGGCTGCCCGGTGTACTATTTTTATTCCACAGAGCGGTATCTGGTGCGGCAGGCGGTGAACGCGGCTGTCCGCATCCTCTCGGCAGACAGTGACGAGGACGCAACCGTTCTGGACGGTGCGGCTCCGGAAATCGAAGGACTGATCATGGCGGCGGGCACCATCTCTTTTTTTGGCACCCGCCGCGTGGTGGTGCTGCCGGAGGTGGACCCGGGCGCATACGGCGCAAAGGATCTGGACGAGCTGTGCAGTACGCTGGCCAGCCTGGAAAATGCGGTGGTGGTGCTGGGCAGTGTGTTCCCATTGGAGCGCAGCAAGCTCAAGGCTGGGAAATCGGCCCAGAAACTCATTGCCCAGTGCAAGGCCATCGGCTACGTTGAAGAGCTGGCCAAACCTCGTCCCTTTGAGCTCAAGGCTATGATGATCGACCGGGCAAAGGCACAGGGAACCTCACTGCCGGACGGCGCGGCTGCTGCGTTGCTGGAACGCTGCGGCGAGGATCCATTTTTGCTGGAAAACGAGGTGGACAAGCTCTGTGCGCTGTCCGGCTACCAGACCGTGACCGCTGCCATGGTGGCCGATATGGGCACCGTGAGCCTGGAAGCCGATGTGTTTGAGATGATCCGCATGATCACCGCCAAAAACGCCACTGGTGCCTGCAAGAAATTGCAGACCCTTCTGCGCCTGCAGCAGGAGCCCATTGCCATCACGGCGGCCATGATCGGCAGCTATGTGGATCTGTACCGGGTCAAGCTGGGCGCGGCCCGCAAAAAGAACTACAGTACGGTGTTCAAGGACTTTGGCTACAAGGGCAGCGATTACCGGCTCAAGCGCTCGGCCGAAACGGCGTCGCACTATACGCTGGGGCAGATCGAAGCCTGCCTGCAGGTGCTGTTGGAGCTGGACCAGAGCCTGAAGAGCCAGCCGGTGGAAGAGCAGATCTTGCTGGAAACGGCGCTGTGCCGGCTGGCCATGGCAGGGAGTGGACGATGATGCAGAATGAAATGATCCATACCGGCCGGGTGCTGATCGTGGAGGGCAAATACGATGCCGCCCGCCTTGCGCACCTGACCGATGCCATGATCCTGCTGACGGATGGATTTGGCATTTACAAAGACAAAAAGCGCCAGCAGCTGTTCAAAGCGCTGGCGCAGAAAAACGGGCTGATCCTGCTGACGGATTCGGATGCGGCGGGCTTCCGCATCCGGAACTACATCACGAATCTGGTGGGCGAAAAGAACGTGGTGCAGGCCTATGTGCCCGCCATTCATGGCAAGGAAAAGCGCAAGGAGCAGCCCGGCAAGGAAGGTTTGCTGGGGGTGGAAGGTGTGGAGGATGCCATCGTTCTGCAGGCTCTGCGGGATGCCCTCGGGGCTGAGGCAGGCGCAGCGCCTGCCCGCCCGGAAGGCCGGCAGATCACCTACACGGACCTGTACGAATGGGGACTCTCCGGCAAGCCGGGCAGCGCAGAGCGCAAGGCAAAGCTGTTGAACGCACTGGGCCTGCCGCCGCGCCTTTCCAAAAAGGAGCTGGTCGAGGCGCTGAACCGGCTGTACACCTTTGAGCAGCTGGACGAGATCCAGGCAAGCGCGCTGACCGAATAAGGATTCCGAGACCGGCACAGGAGAAATGTTTCACTCCTGCGCCGGTTTTTTGTCCCAATGCTGGCGCAGCTGGCACAGCGCGTGGCTTTCCAGACGGGACACATAGCTGCGGCTGATGCCCAGCAGCTGTGCCGTTTCCAGCTGGGTCAGGGGCGGCTGCCCGGCCAGCCCGTACCGCAGCAGCAGAATCTGCCGCTCCCGCGCAGGCAGCGTTTCCAGCAGCTGCCGCACCCGGAGCAGGTCTGCCTTCTTCTCACAGCATTCCTCCATGCAAAAGCTGTCCTGCAGCACATCCGCCAGCGTCAGGGCAGACTCCCCATCCGCTTCCAGTGTTTCTTGCAGGGAAACGGTGCTGCCGCTCTTGCGCTCCCGCCGGAACTGCATCCGGATCTCGTTTGCTATCCTCACCCGAGCGAACGCCGGACGGAGAATCGGAACCATCTCCACCGCCCTCGGGGTCGTTCTCGTCCTCTTCCGGGTCTACCGGGAAGGTGGTCCAGTCGATTTCATCCTCCGGTGAACCGAAGAGCACCACATGGGCGACCTTGCCGTCCCACACCACCTTGCGCACCACCGTGCGGATGGCGGCACGCTTCTGGGTCACGGTCATGTCGTCGATGTTGTCGTGGAACACGGTCAGCAGCTGCCGCATCACGTCAAACTCGATGCCGCCCAGAACACCGTTGTCGGTGAGGTTTTCCAATTCCCGGATGCGGGAACTCAGGGTGGCATCCTGTGCATTCAGTTCCTCGATGCGCTTTTTCAGGTGGACAGCAGCGGTGCTGTCGCTGAAGTCAGCCAGCGAATCGATCAGTGCATTGATCTTCCGCTGCGTCTCGGCCTGCTCTTTGCGCAGGGTGGAAAGCTTGGTCTCACACTCGGAACGGTTGCCTGCGTGGGCGGACTTTGCCTTTTCCAACTGCTTCATAAAGTCGCTGGAATGGTCGGCAAGGTGCTTGACCTGTTCGCAGATGGCAGCATCCAGCAAATTGCCGTTGGCATTCCGGACATTACATAACTCTCTCCGGCTGCGCTCCTTCAGCTTGCACATATAGGGAAAAACCACCTGCCCGTCGGCAGTTTTGCGCCCGGTGACCTTGGGGTACATCCGGCTGCCGCAGGAGCACCACAGCAGGCCGGTGAGCAGGGCTTCGTTGCCGCGGGATGCGTGGTAGGACTTGGATTTGTTCCGCTCCAGCGACTCCTGCACCCGAATCCACCGGTTCGAGGAGATGATGCCGGGGTGTTCGCCCACCGAAACGATCCATTCGCTGATGGGATTGTAGACCGTAGCACGGCCTTTTTCCTGATCGCTGCGGTTGTAGGCAAGCACGCCACGCACACCGTCAAAATCGGACTCCGGGGCGAACAGCTCCGCTTCGTTGTCCACAAAATACTGATAGGCGTCCTTGTCTGCAATCAGGTAGACAGGATTCTGCAAAATAGACTTGATGGAAAACCGGGTGAACGAACGCCCGGTTTTTGTTTTGATGCCCTGCCGCAGCAGCTCGGTCTCAGTCATGGTCAGGGAATCGTATTGCTCGTAGAGGTCGAAAATTTTGTAGATGATCTCTGCTTCGTCCGGCAGCAGCTTGAGCTTGCAGGCCTTTTTGGTCTTGCCGTCCACCGTGATGCTCTTGACGCTCTCGGAAGCATAGCCCGTGGGGGTCGTGCCGCCCAGCCAGCGCCCGGTCTTTGCCAGCTCGTGCATGTTGTCCCGGATGCGCTCTGCGATGGTCTCACGTTCCAGCTGACTGAACACCGATGCGATGTACATCATCGCGCGGCCCATGGGGCTGGACGTGTCAAAACTTTCACGGATGGACACAAAGTCGATGCCCAGCCGTCCCAGTTCTTCAATCAGGCTGGAAAAGTCGCTGATGTTGCGGCTGATGCGGTCCAGACGGTAGACCACAATGGCCTTGAATTTCCGGTCCTTGGCCGCCGTCATCATCTTTTTGAAATCCGGGCGGTTCAGGTTGCCGCCGGAAAAGCCCTCGTCCTCAAAGACAACGGCATGTTCCGCGGCGGCATCTCCGTAGTGGGTGCGGATATATTCGCGGCAGAGGTCGATCTGATTTCCGATACTTTCGCCCTTGCCGGTGTAGCGGGATTTGCGGGAATAGATGGCAATGGTGTCGGCAGTTTTGGCCATGAGATACTCCTTTCCTGTTGTCCGGTGACCGTAGATGCGGCTAAGTAATTTGAACGTTCTGTATTCGATTATGTCGAGCGGCTTTCCTTCAGTTGAATGGATTACGGCTGGTTAAGTATAATGTGTAAGAGATTGAGAAGAACTTTTTTCACAAAAGGGAACTTTATGGTACATCACTTTTTGTAAGATGCCTTCAGAAGAAGCGACAACAGACTTCTGAGGAGGACAAAACAATGTCAAACGGTGATTATGGCTACTTCGGCAAGGGCGATACGGGCTATGCCCAGTACATGACGGCGTTCAACCGCAACTTCGGCGGCTCGTCCGGCGGCGGTGGCGGCGGGGACGGCAGCGGGTGCGGCTGCCTGATCGCTATTGCAGTGGTCGTGGTGCTGATCCTGATCGTCTTGGGTGGCTGAATCAATCCCTGCAGGTGAAACACAGGTTTTCCCTGTGGGGATTTTTCGAATCTGCTTGTAGAAAACGGCGGTCTATGGTAGCATGAAATCAAAGAAAAACAGGAGGGCTTACACATGGTTTTACTGGTTGTGGATACACAGAAAGGTATCGTGGATGAACGCCTGTATGCGTTTGAAAAGTTTGTCAGCAACATCAGGAAACTAATCCGGACTGCCCGCGAACAGGGAATCGAGGTCGTCTATGTCCAGCATGACGATGGGCCCGGTACAGGCTTTTCCATCGGGGACGATGAATTTGAGGTCTATTCCGGGTTTGCGCCACTGCTGACTGAAAAACGGTTCGTCAAGACTGTATGCAGTGCGTTCAAAAAAGAAAGCGGTCTGCTGGAATATCTGACGGAAAAGGGCGAAAAAGATGTGATGGTCTGCGGCATCATGACCGACTTCTGCATCAATGCAACGGTGGAGGCAGGCTTTGAGCATGGCCTGCACATGATCGTTCCTGCCTATGCAAATTCCACGCAGGACAACGAGTACATGACAGGGGAGCAAAGCTACCACTATTACAATGAATTCCTCTGGCCGGACCGCTATGCCGATTGCGTGCCTATGGAGAAAGCGTTGGAACTGCTCAAAAAGTGAGGTGTTTACAATGATTTCTGAAAAAGTAAAAAATCAGATTCAAGTGGTGCAGGGTGATATTACCAAACTGGACTGTGACGGCATCGTGAATGCGGCCAATCGGAGTCTGCTGGGTGGCGGCGGTGTGGATGGTGCCATCCACCGGGCAGCAGGGCCGGAACTGTTGGCGGAGTGCCGCACGCTGCACGGCTGCCGCACCGGAGAAGCAAAAATCACTAAGGGCTACCGGTTGAAAGCAAAGTATATCATTCATACAGTGGGGCCGATTTATTCCGGCACAGCAGAGGATGCCGCGCAGCTGGCGGACTGCTACCGCAATTCGCTGAACCTTGCCAAAGAGCATGATGCCCATAGCATTGCGTTCCCGGCAATTTCGATCGGCGTGTATGGCTACCCGCTGGAAGATGCCACGGAGATTGCAGTCAAAACAGTGGCACAGTGGCTGGAAGATCACGCGGATTACGCCATGCAGGTGATTTTCTGCTGCTTCGATGCCCGGACGGAGCGGGTGTATCAGGCAAGGCTGTAACCGGAAGAGGTGTGAGAGATGGGCTTTTTCAAAAAGCTGTTTACAGGGATTGGTTTTGCGGCAGGATTTCTGTTCTTCGGATGCTTGTCAGTGATTGTGTATGCGTCCCGTGGACGGCATAAACCCTGCCATCGGCGCAGCAGCTTTTGGAACACATTGGAGCGCTACCTGATTTTTTCGTGGATCTGTGAAGGTGTGCGCAGCAGCCGGAAACGAGCGGAGACGTCCTATTATCAGCGCACCGGCAGCGATTTCTGGCAGACTCAGAAACAAGCCCGGCCGGAAAGCGTTAAAAATACTGCTCCTGCGGAGAAAAAGTCAAAGCCGGAAGCGAAAAACACGAGCACAGGTGCAACGCGGTCGGTAAAACCAAAGAGAACGGAGCGTCCTTCTGCGGCACAGAAAGCATCGGCAGCACAAAGCGGTGCCAAAAGCGTGTCGGTGCCGACTGTACTAGGGCAAAACGTTTCGGAGGCTGACGCAGAAAAGCACAGCGAATGGTCAAAGCCTAAGCCAGAGCCCAAGCAGGAGCATGCTGCGCAACAGTCAGAAGCCAAAGAAGTACATCAAAAGTCCGCACAGCAATTGGAAGCAGAACGGCAGCAGAAACTGGAAACTCTGCGCACTGCGATGCAGAAACAAATTTGCGCCATCCATGCAGATGTAGAACTCCCGGCCAACGGTCAGAATGACAGTAAAGCGGCGGAGCAGAAACTGCATATCCTGCTGTATAAATCCACACTGCCTGAGAATGACCTGAATCAAGCGCTGGATGAGCTTCGGACGGAGCGCAGACGGCAAAAGGCAGAGTATCAGGGCGCACCGTTCGCAGACGTGTTTTTGGTCAGTCTGATTTTGTCCGATGAGGATAGTGAGCGGGCCTGCATCGTGGATGTGGGGGATACGGGCATGAGCTATGTCATTCCGTGGGGCAGCATCCCGAAAGACCTGCAGAAATCGCTGCACCGCTACGTATCGGAAGCGGAAGGAAAACTCTGCGGCTACTGCAAGGAAGAACTCTGCAACAGTGAAAGCGGCAGGATGGTCGTGGAACTGTATCTTGGTAAACAGGATGGGCATGGCTCCCGAATCCTGTACTGAAAATGGAGTAAAGATTGAAATACAGAGAAATCGCAGACGGCATTTTTGTTGACCGTCCCAACCGCTTTATTGCCCATGTGGGAGTGAATGGAGCAGTGGAAACCGTCCATGTCAAGAACACCGGGCGGTGCAGGGAACTGCTGCTGCCCGGTACGGCGGTTCGGCTGGAAGTGTCAGATAACCCGAAACGCAAAACAAAATACGACCTTGTGGCGGTACATAAGCAGGGGCTTGGTTGGGTCAACATGGACAGTCAGGCACCCAATAAGGTGGTAGGGGAGTGGCTTGCAAAACAGGGCTACGACTATATCAAGCCGGAATTCACCTATGGGAAGTCCCGCATCGACTTTTATATGGAAAAGGGCGAGCAAAAGTATCTGATGGAAGTCAAGGGCTGCACACTGGAAGTGGACGGTATCGGCTACTTCCCGGATGCACCTACCGAGCGCGGCGTGAAGCACCTGCACGAGCTGGCGCAGGCACAGCAGGCAGGGTATCGGTGCGCAGTGGCTTTCGTGATTCAGATGGAAGGCATCACCGAGGTGCGGCCAAATGTCAGCACACAGCCGGAGTTTGGTACGGCACTGGCCGAAGCAAAGGCCGCAGGTGTGCGGGTGCTGTTTCTGCTCTGCCGTGTGGGGCGTGACAGCTTGGAAATCGTGGAGCAGAGGGAAGGCTGAAAAATTTTTCAGAAAACCTCTTGACCCTGACGCAGCGTCATAGCGTATACTGTGGCTGTCGCAAGGGAGGACAGCAAGATGATGACAGTGAACGAAGTGAGCATCCGGACCCTGCAATATTACGATAAAATCGGTCTGCTGCGCGCGGCGGGCCGTACCGAAGCAGGCTATCGGCTGTATGACGATGCCGCGCTGGAACGTTTGCAGCAGATCTTATTGTTCCGGGAACTGGAATTTCCGCTGAAGGACATCCAGAAAATCGTGGAGAACCCTGCTTTTGACCGGCAGAAAGCACTGGAACAGCAGATCACACTTCTGATATTGAAAAAGCAGCATCTTGAAGATCTGATCGGCCTTGCGCAGAAAATTCGAACCACAGGAGGAAAGGTTATGGACTTTACCGCATTTGATACGCAGAAGATCAAGAAGTATACCGAGCAGGCCAAAAAGGAATGGGGTGAAACGCCGGAATACAAAGAGTTTGAGGAAAAAACTGCCCATAAGACCGAGAAAGAGGTCAAGGACATGAGCAGTCAACTGATGGACATCGTGGCGGCATTCGGCGGGATGCAGAGCAAAGACCCGGCGGACTCTGAAGTGCAGGCACAGGTGAAGAAGCTGCAGGAGTTTATCACAGAGCACTACTACAACTGTTCCAAGGTGATCTTGAATCAGCTGGGGCAGATGTATGGGGCAGGCGGAGCATTTACGGAAAACATCAATGCTGCCGGCGGTGCCGGTGCCGCAGAATTTGCGCAGAAAGCCATTGAGATTTATTGCAAGTGAGCCCAAAAACGCTTTGCGTGATTCAGTTACAGAAATCATAAATAGGAAATGTTATCATATAGACACAAGAAACACACCGATAACATTCCAATGGAGGATTTCGATATGAAGGCAAAGTTTTACATCTGCAATCACTGTGGCAACCTCGTCACTACCATCCATAACGCAGGCGTTCCGCTGGTCTGCTGCGGGGAGAAGATGAAAGAGCTGGTTCCCAATACGGTGGAAGCCAGCGGCGAGAAGCATCTGCCGGTGGCAGAGCTTTCCGGCAGTCGTCTCACGGTCACAGTGGGCGCGGTGGAGCACCCCATGGCGGATGTTCACTATATTCAGTGGATCTTCGTGGAGACTGAGAACGGCGGGCAGATCCGCTATCTGAATCCGGGGCAGGCTCCCAACGCGGTGTTTGAACTGGGAAGTGAAAAGCCGGTGGCCGTTTACGCATACTGCAATCTGCATGGGCTCTGGATGACGAAACTCTGATACAATCAATGCAAACGGGGAGTGATTTGATGTCACTCCCTGTTTTTTGATGAGAATTTACAGTAATGAAAGTACTTGCTATAATATCGCCATGGCGCAAGTTTCAGTTGCGCAAGAGGGAAAATTGCCTGAAATGCATTAAAGGCTGATAATACTCCGTGAGCTGCTCACAAGAGCAGCTCCATCGAGTCGCGGTCATTGTGCATTTTCAAGCTGAAAACAGGCCGGGACTCGGAAAAGGAGTCTCGGCCTGTTTGTGTTTTCGGCGCAAAGGAAAGGATTGAACAATGCGATTTGATGCAAAAGAATTCGGCGGACGTATCCGCGATTTGCGGAAAAAGAAGGGGATTACACAGGAACAGTTGAGTATAATGCTGAACGTTAGTGCGAACCATCTTGCAAAAGTTGAAACGGGAAGCCGCTGCTGCTCGATTGAGTTGCTGCAGGATCTTTCGTCCTGCCTGAATGTCAGAACGGACTATCTGCTGAACGGAGATGCACCGCATAACAACCATCTGAGGGAAAGACTGACGTTTCTTGCACAGGAATTAGAAAAGATTACGGCGGACCTCCCGGTATGGGGATAGGAAAAGCAAAATCCTCTTTTTCAATGCCCAAAAGCGTGGTAGAATAGGTAAAAGATTCAGTATCTGAAAAACGGAGCGCGCAACAATGAAGATTCTGGTCAGCGCCTGCCTGCTGGGCGAAAACTGCAAATACAGCGGCGGAAACAATTACAATCAGGCGGTCTGTGATTTTGTGCGGGGACATCAGGTGGTTCCGGTCTGCCCGGAGGTTTTGGGCGGTCTGCCCACACCGCGGTGCCCGGCGGAAATCGTGCAGGGCGTTGTCACGAACAAAGAGGGCATCAATGTGGACCGGGAGTTCCGAGCGGGCGCAGCCAAGGCCCTTGCCATCGCAAAAGAAAATGGGGTGGAGCTTGCCATCCTGCAATCCCGCAGCCCCAGCTGCGGTGTGAAGGAAATCTACGACGGAACGTTTTCCGGGACAAAGATTCCCGGACAGGGCGTTTTTGCCAAGATGCTGATGGACGAAGGCATCCGTGTTCTGGATGCCGGGGAATTGCCTAAAATTATCTTGAAAAATGAGGACGGAAAATGTCAATCAGACTGATTTGCAGCGATATTGACGGTACGCTGCTGCAATACGGCAGGAAAGAGCTGGAAGGCGAGATCTTTGAACAGATACGGGAGCTGCATCGGCGCGGCATTCTGTTTTGCCCGGCATCCGGTCGGCAGTATACCAGCCTGCGCAAGCTCTTTGCACCGGTGGCAGACTGTTGTGTGTTTCTCTGCGAAAACGGCGGTGTGATTTATAAGGACGAGCAGTGCATTGCCAAGAATCCGATGCCGCGCGCGCTGGCCGAAGAAATCGCCAACGACCTGTGGACCCGCAGCGACGGGCAGGGCGAGGTAATGCTTTCCGGTCAGAATACTGCATACCTGATGGAGCGGGGTCTGGGAATGCTCAAGCGTATTCAGTTCATCGGGAACAATTATCAAATCATCCATGACCCTTCCGAGGTGCCGGAGGAGATCACAAAAGTATCGGTGTATCTGCACGAAGGCGTAGAATCTTACACGGAACGGTTTGTCCCACGATGGAAAGAGGCGAACTGCGCTGTGGCAGGGCCGTACTGGATCGACACCACCTTTGCCAACAAGGGCATTGGTGTGCGCAGCATCTGCAAAACTCTGGACATCGACCTTGCCGATGTGATGGCTTTTGGCGACAATTATAACGATGTGTCGATGCTGGACATTGTGGGTGTGCCCTACATTATGGATGGTGCCGCCGCACCGCTGCGGGAAAAGTACCCGAACCATACACCCCGCCCAGAGGATGTGCTGCGGGAGTTCTTGAAGCAGAACTGAATTTTGCACGCATGTGTGCAAAATTCAAAATGATACGATATAAGGAAATATTTTGACATGACGAAAGTGCTTTTCATCTGCCATGGGAACATTTGCCGCAGCCCAATGGCCGAATTTGTAATGAAAGACTTGGTGGCCAAAGCCGGGCTTTCCGACCAGTTTGAAATCGCATCCGCCGCCACCAGCACCGAGGAGATCGGCAACCCGGTCTATCCGCCCGCCCGGCGGAAGCTGGCCGAGCACGGCATCTCCTGCGAGGGTAAAACCGCCCGACAGATGACCCGGAGAGATTACGAAACCTACGATTACCTGATCGCCATGGATCACAACAACCTGCGCAATATGGCGCGCTTTGTGGGCGGCGACCCGGAGCATAAAGTGTCTCTGCTGATGGATCATACCCGCCGCCCCGGCGATGTGGCCGACCCGTGGTATACCGGGGATTTTGAGGCTACCTGGCAGGATGTGCTGGAAGGCTGCACGGCTCTGCTGGAAGAACTGCGCTGACAGGAGAATTTTATGACAGAGCGTTATTGTGAAGGTGAACGGTTTGCTGACCTGTCGTTCACCGAGGAGACTTTTGAGGACTGCGACTTTACCGATTGCGTATTTGCGGATTGCTCTTTTACCAAGTGCGAACTGGATCATACCACGCTGAACGAGTGCAAATTCGTGCGGTGTGAGATCACAGGTCTGCGCAGCACTCATTCTTCGGTGCAGTCGCTGGATTTTGAGGACTGCCGCCTGAATGAAATTGAGTGGGCACCGCTGATGTCCAACGGTGCCTTCCCGGACCCTATCCACACGCTGAAAGAGTGCAGTCTGAAATATAACACCTTCACCGAAATGAACTTTAACCGCTTCGACTTTTCGGACGGCAACGAAATTGTCGGCTCCATGTTTGCCAAATGCGAGATGCAGCTGGCGAATTTCAAGGGCGTGGAACTTCACGAAACGGAATTCTATCAGTGTGACCTGCGCAAGGCGGATTTCCGGGATGCCGCCGGTTATAAGGTGGACATTCTGGGCAGCCGCCTGAAGGATGCGAAATTTTCCCTGCCGGAAGCGGTGAATCTGCTGGCAGATTTGAAGATCAAACTGTCGTAAGAAGGAGAAAAAATGCGTCAACTCATCATTGCACGAAAAGATCTGCAGATGTCTCCCGGTAAGCTGGCGGCGCAGTGCTGCCACGCTTCGCTGGCATTCCTCACCGACCCCATCGGCATGGGACAGGGCGTGGAACCCATCGAGAAAGACGGAGAAATTACCGGCTATCGGGCAGAAATCATGTTGGAGAAAGCAACCTATGAAGAATGGTTCGATGGCTCTTTTACCAAAACTATCTGCGGGGCAAAGAACCGCAATCAACTGCTGAAAGCAAAGACAATTGCCGAGGAATTGGGCCTTGTGGAAAACAAAGACTTCTTCCTTATCCGGGATGCCTGCCACACCGAGCTGGAGCCGGAAGAATTTGATGAAAACGGAGAAGGCATGACCCTGACCTGCATCGGTTTCCGCCCGCTGCCGGATGAAATTGCACATCAGATCAGCCATAAGTTCCATTTGTATTGAGTGCTGGTTCGCGGAATAATAAAAATAGTCCCGGCCATTCTCCTGTGACATACAGGAAAATGGTCGGGATATTTTGCTTTTTATTGAAGATTCATCCACGCCGCCAGTGCATCCGCTGTCTGCTGTTGCTGTTCCTCGGCAGAGATGGTGGGTGTGCCATCGCCATTCTGCGCACCGTAACTGCCGAACCCGGCATGACAGCCGCCGTCAATGACCGTTTCGGTAGTGTCCTGCGGAAGATTTATGAGGTCGGCTTCGTACTTTTCGCGGTTCAGTACGCCGTCCTCGCTGCCGTAAGTGGAATAAACTCGCAGGCCGCTGTCGGTCAGGTCGGCAGTAGAGTAGGCCGCCAGCAGCACCAGACCGTCCAGTTCATCGGTGTGCTTGGCCGCATAGCTTGCCGCCATGGCCCCGCCCAGCGAGTGCCCACCGATGTACCAGTCTGTGACTTCGGAAAAGCGTTCCGGGATGCCGTCCGCCGCGTTCATGTCCAGTACGGCCAGATTGCAGGGCATCTTTACCAGCACGCACAGAATGCCGTCCTCGGCAAGGTCGTGCAGGAGAGGAGCATAGGCGGTGTTTTCCACCTTGCCGCCCGGATAGAAGATCAGCCCGGCGGTGGGAGATTCCGGCGCAAAGACCCAGTTGCCGTTCTGCTCGGTGACGCTCACGAAGCGGTCCGACACCATTGCATCCTCGGCGGCGGGGTCTGTGTGGTAGTAGTCGCTGACGTAAACGCCGAACGCAACGCAGACGGCCAGCAAAACAGCCAGCAGGCAGAGGAACACTCTGCGGAGAAACGATTTTTTCTTCTGGTTCTTCATAGAACTCCTTTATTTTATAAGCATTTTCCACAGTCACTGCAGCCGTTGCAGATCAACTTGCTGCCGCAGGTCTCGCAGTTTGCGCGGAAATGGGGCACATAGAGATCTTCCTGCGGGATGGGGTAGCCCCAGTCGTCCACGAGGTCAAAATGAATGGGCCTGCCCTGATAGTTCATGCCGGATTTACAGGCCATTCGGCTTTGCAGCTGCTTGCTGGGCAGGTGGTAGCGCCTGCCGTCCTTGATGAACACGGTGCCGGTCTCGATAAAGCAGAAGGTCACGTTGGCATCCACGCATTCCTGCCGGAGAGACTTGACCCAATCAAAATTGCAGGGGCGGGCACCATCGTAGTTTTCGCCGCCGCAGATGACCTGCTCGATTTGCCCGGCGGTAAGGTACTGCCGGATGCTTACTGGCCCGATGAAGGGCGCGCACATGATGCCCTTGTGCTTGAAGGGCAGGTCAAACAGAATGGGAATGCGCTCATCGGCGCGGCGCTGATTTTCACAGGTGACGTTGAAAAAGATGTTGTCCCAACCGCTGCCCCAGTCCGGCGGCAGGCACTCCCGTACCCGCTGCGGCCGTTTGGTGAGCAGAAAAAACACCACATCGCTGCGCTGGCGCATGATGTCCCACGCCTCAACCCGCCACGGGTCGGCTTCTTCCAAGAAGAAATCCGAGGTCATGCAGACCCGGATCTGCTCACCACTCTGGATTTTGTAGTGTCCGGTGCGGTCTTTCTGGAGCGGATAGGAAAAGCCGCTTTTCGTTTTGTAGATCTCGGCTCCGTTCTGGTCCCGCATCCGGTCGAGAAAATACATGTAGCAGTTCTGGCAGCCCTCGCTGCACTTGACGCAGCCGTGCCATGGATTCCAGATGTCGTGCAGGAAGCTCACCTTCTTTCTGTACCTATTATAATAGCTGCGCGGACAGGAAACAAGAGCACCCCTTGCACCGCCCCATCGGATGTGATAAGATTAAACAAAATTTAATAACGCTTTGTATGAAAACAACTTTAGATAGAATTCCAGGATGATACAACAGAAAGGAATTTGACTATGGCACGATATAGCGTGAACAATTATACGGTGGATGTGCTTTTGGCGGATATAAAATCCGGTAATATTGCGATTCCGGAAATGCAACGTCCATTTGTATGGGACGCAACGCAAGTGCGTGATTTGATGGATTCGCTCTATAAGGGCTTTCCGGTTGGATATATTATCGTATGGCAAAATCCAAGTGTAAAGTTGAAAGACGGAACAGTTGCAATAGGGAAAAAAGTTCTGATCGACGGGCAACAGCGTATTACTGCTATGGCGGCTGCAATTGTGGGACAGGAGGTTTTAGACAGCCACTATAAATGGAAACGGGTCTGTATTGCGTTTAACCCCATTGACGAAATATTTGAAGTGGCAAATTCCGCAAACCAAAAAAGCAGTAAATGGATTCCGGATATTGCAAAAGTGCTGGATGTGTCCTTTGGTTCTTTTTCTTTTGTGATGGAATATTGCCAGAAAAACGGAATTATGGACAAAGCACAGGAAATCAATGACACAATCAATCGGTTGAGGGCAATACAAAATAATAGCATTGGTGTTATTACGCTGGCAGAAGATTTGGATATTGACAGTGTAACGGAAATTTTTATTCGAATCAATTCTAAGGGTGTGGTTCTGTCGCAAGCAGATTTTGCAATGTCTAAGATTTCTTCGAATGAAATATATAATGGAAATGTGACCCGAAAAACGATTGATTACTTCTGTCATTTGTTGGAGTCTCCGGAGGATTTGAAAGAAATCAAGAAAAATGATGCTGAATTTGCGGCGAGACCGGAATTCGAAGCTATAAAGTGGGCAGCTGCAAAGAATGCACCGATTTATCGCACATGTTATACGGATATTCTTCGTGTTGCATTTACATATAAATTCAAGCGAGGAAAGCTAGCAGATTTGGTTAGCTTGCTTTCAGGTCGAGATTTTGAAACGCGTGAATTTAAGATCGAAATAGAAGAAAGGTCGTTCAATCAATTACATGAGGCAGTTCTGCAAGCGGTGAATCAGACAAATTACGAACGGTATTTGATGATTGTGCGCTCAGCGGGAATTGTGAAAAAATCGCTGATTCGTTCACAAAATGTTTTGAACTTTGGCTATGCACTTTTTCTTGCACTTCGTGAACGAAAAGTGGATAGTAATCAAATTGAAAAGATTGTACGCAAGTGGCTGGCTTTGTCTATTTTGACGGGAAGATATTCTTCTGGCTCGCCAGAGTCTGCATTTGATTACGACATTAAGAGATTCTTTGCTTATGATGATCCGATGCAGTACCTGAATATCACAGAGTCGGGCGAATTATCTGAGGCGTACTGGAAGGTAAATCTTGTTCAACGGCTGAACACATCGGTTGCGAGCAGTCCATATTTTAATATGTTCCTTGTGGCACAGGTCAAGGCACACGATAAAGGCTTTTTGTCGATGGAAATTGATATTGAGTCCATGCTGGAAAACAGAGGCGATATTCACCATTTGTTCCCGAAAAATTACTTGATAAAAAATGGAATTGTGCAAGCACAATACAATCAAATTGCGAATTATGCTTTTATTCAACAGGAAATCAACATTAAAATTAAAGATAGTTCACCAGCCCACTATATGACTGAAGTGATAGGGCAATGCAATACGAAAAAGCCTGTTTATGGTGGAATCATAGAACAAGATAGGCTGGCTGAAAATCTTAAACAGAATTGTATTCCAGACGGATTTGAAAGCATGGAGATTGGCGACTATCAGGATTTTCTACAAAGGCGTCGGGAACTGATGGCCGAGAAAATACATCAATACTATGATTCTCTCTGATTTCAAAGGCGAAACTTGATATAAAGGGATGCACTTCGCAATGCGGTCTCTCTGGGCGGCGACAGCGACACCCTTGCCTGCATCACCGGCGGCATTGCCGAAGCTTTTTACGGGATGCCGCAGGAACTGCGAGACGAGACTTTGAAACGTCTGCCGGAGGATATCCGGGAAGGATATGAGCTGTTTCGGTGGAACATCGGCCAGAGATAAGACATTCGGAGAACCAAGGAGCAGATACAACACACTCGTGATGTGAAGTATCTGCTCCTTGGTTTTTAATAAGACTCGATGAAGGGCGTCTTGCATCGGCCTGAAAAATCCGATATACTGAACCCAGAGAGTATATCGAATTTTTTGGGAAAAGGAGAGAACGGTATGGAACATCTTTATGAAAAGGCACTGGAAAGTGCGGAATATATCAAGACGCACACGAAAAAGCGCCCGAAGATCGCGGTGGTGCTGGGCTCCGGCCTTGGCAAGCTGACCGCGGACTTTACGGACACGGAAGAACTGTCCTACAAGGATATCCCCAACTTCCCGGTATCCACGGTGGCAGGACACAAAGGCGCATTGTTGGCTGGCAAGCTGGGGGACACGGAAGTCTACGCCATGGAAGGCCGCTTCCATTTCTATGAGGGCTACTCCATGAAGGAAGTCTGCTACCCGTTCTATGTGTTCAAGCTGTTGGGCGTGGAAAAGGTGGTGTTGACCAACGCCTGCGGCGGCATCAACCGGGAGTTTGCGCCGGGCACCCTGATGCTCATTACCGACTTCATCAACATGATGGGCACGAACCCCCTCATTGGCCCCAACGATGAGCGCTTCGGCCCCCGCTTCCCGGACATGACCGAACCTTACAGTCTGGAACTGCGGAACCTTGCCAAGCAGACCGCCGATGAACTGGGCATTGCCTACAAGGAGGGCGTTTACATGGGCTTTATGGGCCCTTGCTATGAAACGGCGGCTGAAATTCGCGCCTTTGCGGGGATGGGAGCCGATGCCGTGGGCATGAGCACCGTGCCGGAAATCATGGTCTGCAACTACATGGGCATGAAGGTACTGGCCGTCAGCTGCATCACTAACATGGCCACCGGCATCCAGACGGTCAAGCATAGCCACGCCCGCGTGCTGGAGATCGCAAATCAGGCAGGCGATACCCTGTGCCGATGGCTGGGTGCGGTGATTCAGAGAATGGAGTAAAAAAGATATACCGTGAATGATTGAAAGCCATCGATCAAAATTTCCGGGCATCGCTACGGACGGCAGAGGAACGCCCCGTAGCTGGTACAGGCAGTCAAGGAAAAACGCGGTGCGACCATCTGCAAAGACCTGAAGGGCATCAAGGCCGATACGGTGCTGTGCCCCTGCCCGGAGTGCGTCCGCAATGCAGTGCTGGCCTTGGGTGCTGGATGAGCAGTCGAAAATATGAAACAGGCGTGCAGAAAACAACCCTTCTGATCACTTTTTGCTGAAAAATTGCTGCGAAAAGTAATATCCCTATTGACATGGTATGTAAATGGGTATATGATACAGGCAATTCGTCGAACAAAAAAGTGAAAGGAAGGGTTTTGTTATGCCCAGAATCAGCGAAATCAACCCGGAAACTGCACCGGAAGCGATCCAGAAAATCATTGCAGACCATCTGGCGGACGGCCACGCTCTGACCGCAGAAAAGCGCACATTGCTCCACAATGCAGCGGCATTCAATGCTGTGGAGGCCGGTTCTTATGCGCTGGATGATGAACTGCAGCGGCTCATCGGCAAGCGTGCAGCCGATTTTTACGAATATGCTATTTCCCAGAAAAACGGCTGCCTTGTGTGCAGCATTTACTTCCAGAATCTGCTCAAGAAAAACGGCATCGACTTTGAGAATTTTGCATTCACTCCCAAAGAGGAGATCCTGATCGAATACGGTCAGGCCATTGCAGAGGACCCCAAGCATGTGCCGGAAGAGTTGTTTGCAAAGCTGAAGGCAAACTTTACGGAGGAAGAGATCGTGGTCATCACGGCGATGGGCGTGATGATGATCGCCAACAACTACTTTAACGACATTCTGGATGTGACGCCGGACAAGCTGGTTTGAGCCGAAAATCGGGAGGGGAGAGCAATGGCAGGACTGGTGCATTCCATCGAGGAACTGGTGGGGCGCACCCCGCTGATGGAGCTGGACCGCTTTGAGTGGCAGCAGCAGTGCGGGGCGCATCTGCTGGCAAAGCTGGAGTTCTTCAACCCAACCGGCAGTGTGAAAGACCGGGCTGCGCTTTCCATGCTCAATGCTGCGGAAGAAGCCGGACTGCTGAAACCCGGCGGTACCATCGTGGAGCAGACCAGCGGCAACACCGGCATCGGTCTGGCCGCGTTTGCAGCAGAGCGTGGGTACAAACTGGATATTTTTCTGGAGCGGGGTGCCTCGCTGGAGCGGCGGCTGATGCTGCTGGCCTACGGGGCACGGCTTCTGGATTACAAAGATGCCACCGGGGAGCGTCCGGAGACGAAGCGCACCCACCCCTGGCAGGAGCCAGAGCGAGAGGCGACGCTGGGTGAGATTGCAGCCTACTGCCGCCGCACCGGAGCTTACTTTAACAATCAAGCGGCAAATCCGGCGAACCCCGAGGCGCATTACCGCACCACTGGGCCGGAGATCTGGCAGGATACAGAAGGCCATGTGGATATTCTGGTTTGCATGGCGGGCACCGGCGGCACGGGTTTTGGCACAGCAAGTTATCTGCGCAGCCGCAACCCGAATCTGCAAGTGGTTCTGGTGCAGCCCCATCCGGACTCCCGCCTGACCCCGGAGCACCCGGATGTGCAGATCATAGATGGCGTTTTGCCGGCGTATGATGTGCCGGAAAGCGCACTTTCCGACTATCTGCGGCCAGACTGGAGCGATGCGTGCATCAATGTCCGCACCGAGGAAGCCTACGAAACGGCCCATGAGGTGCTGCGGGCGGAAGGACTGTTTCTGGGCACATCGGCAGCAGCGGCTTTGCACGCAGCGGTGCAGGTGGGCCGCAGACCGGAGAATCAGGGAAAGAACATCGTGGTCATCGTCCCGGACAACGGCATGAAATATCTGTCTACGCCGATGTACCGGCAGAAGTGATAAAAACACGATGATACGACTGAATTTTGAAAAGATTGCATAGGATTTTATAAAAGTATTATTCTTTCATGAATTTTAGCACTCTTCTATTGACACTGCTAATAAACGGTGCTATAACAGTGGCGTGCTCAGGAGGAAGGGCAAAAGGAGAGCCGCAAGGCTCCCCGGAAAGCCTTTCCGAATGGACGCTTCAAAGTTTTTGCCCCGACCCGAACGCCGGGATTGGAGGTATGTTTTATGTTTATGCCGACTGTTTTTCATGAGAACCTGTTCGATGATCTCTTTGATCCGTTCTGGAACGAGGGTGCACTGGAGCGTGCGATGAACCGCGAAGCCCGCGACACCTTTGGCAAGCGCGGCGCAAACATGATGAAGACTGATGTCAAACAGACGGACAACGGCTACGAAGTGGACGTTGATCTGCCGGGCTGCAAGAAGGAAGACGTTCAGATGGATCTGAGCGACGGCTATCTGACCATTCAGGCAGTGCGCAGCCACAGCAATGACGAAAAGGACAACAAGGGTCGCTACGTGCGGCGCGAGACCTTCTCCGGCAGCTGCGCCCGCAGCTTCTATGTGGGCGATGTGAAGAAGGAGGACATCCACGCAAAGTTTGAGGATGGTGTCCTGCACATCCAGCTGCCCGCTCCTCAGCAGACAAAGGCTCTGCCTGAGAATCCGAATCTGATCGAGATCGAGTAAATGCCGACCGTGTGCGCCAAGGCATAACGTATATAGGATGCCCCCGGAGAGCTGCAACAAGCCCTCCGGGGGCATTTTTTGTGTACAGGCTTTCGCTGACGGAGAGGGGAGAACTGAACCCTCTCCGTCAGCGCTGCGCGATGCCACCTCCCCCGATGGGGGGAGGTTTTTGCTCTGCTTACCGGTAGATGCCGAAAAGCTCCCCCTTCGGGGGAACTGGACGCGACCAACGGGAGCGGACTGAGAGGGTTTTCTTCCTAGAGATGCCAACGCCGTAGGCAATGACGGAAAAGAGTATCCTTGCGCGCACACGTCTGTTTTCCCCTCAAAGCTTTATTTTTCCTCCGTTTCGTGGTATCCTTATAAGGCACACGCATTACAGGCCTGCGGCTGCACTGGCAGCAGCTGCGGACTGCGTGCGGCAAAAAAGAACGTGTAGAAGAGAAAAGGGGGATAAAAGTCATGGGCGAATTTGCCTTTCAGACTTTACGGGAAAGTATCACCTCTGCCATCAGAAGCAAGATCCTTACTGGGGAATTACAGCCGGGCGTAAAGCTGGCTGAGCAGAAACTGGCTGAGGAGTTCGGCTCCAGCCGGGCACCCATCCGGGAGGCGCTGCGGCAGCTGGAACAGGAGGGCATGGTCGAGTATTCGCGCAACGTGGGCTGCTCGGTGCGCCGGGTAAAGCCGGAGGATGCCTACGAGATCTATCTGCTGCGGGCAAATCTGGAAATGACGGCGCTGCGCTATTTTGACTGCAAATTCCCGGAGGAGGATCTGCACACCCTGCGCGGCATCTTAGAGGAGATGCGCAATGTCCGGCCGGGGGATCTCTCGCAGATCGTGGAGAACGATAACCGCTTCCACGCGGTCATCGTGCAGCGGGCAGGGCTGCCCAGACTGCTGAAATTCTGGGACGACCTGAACTACGGCAACCTGCTTGTTGGGGCGAACAGCGGCTCTAACCACGAGACGCTGGCGCAGCGGCAGAACGGCATCCACACCAAGCTGTACGAGGCGCTGGCAAGCGGCGACACCGAGGCTGCCTGCCGCGCCGTCTACGCCCACTACATGGAGCCTATGGAGCGGATGCGCAGCGCGAACAGCGCCGTTCAGGCAGCGGACGAAGCAGCAAAATAAAGGGGAATTTGGCTGACCGTCTAAATTTTGACCAATCATTTTATGGAAATTGCAGATTGTCTACAATCTGCAATTATGCTATACTATCAAAGTGATTGGTCGAGTACTGCTGTATTTTTGGTAAAAATTGCGAAATGTATGCGGAACCTTGGCCTTCTTACAGGAACTTCCGCCCTGTGTGGAAAAGAAAGAGAGGAATTGTCCGCATGTCTAACAAAGAAAAAGCCACAAAGATCTCGTGGCTTACCCTTGCCTTCATGGCCTTTTCTACGGTCTGGGGCTTCGGCAACATTACCAACGGCTTTGTGTACTTTAACGGTCCGCAGGTCATCTTCAGCTGGATCTTCATGTTTGTCCTGTACTTCATCCCCTATGCGCTGATGGTGGGTGAACTGGGCTCTGCCTTTAAGAACGAGGGCGGTGGCGTCAGTTCCTGGCTGCACCAGACCACCAACGCCAAGCTGGCCTACTACGCCGGCTGGACCTACTGGGCCTGCCACATCACCTACATTGCCAGCAAGGGCAGCGGCTTTTTGAAGGCGCTGAGCTGGGCGGTTTTCCGCAACGCGGAGACCTACGATTCCTTCCCCACCCGCTACATCCAGCTGGCTACCTTCTGCATCCTGCTGCTGGGCTGCTACATTGCAAGTCTGGGTCTGAACCCCCTGAAAAAGCTGCTGACTGCCGCAGGCACCTGCACCTTCGTCATGTCCCTGCTGTACATTGTGATGATGTTTGCTGCCCCGGCCATCAACCCCACGGCAGAGTACGTCCACGCAAACCTGAGCTTCAGCAGCCTCATCCCCAACTTCAACGTCACCTACTTCACGTCTCTGTCCATTCTGGTGTTCGCTGTGGGCGGCTGCGAGAAGATCTCCCCCTACGTCAATAAGGTCGAGAACCCCAGCAAGGGCTTCCCCCGCGGCATGATCACGCTGGCTGTCATGGTGGTCACCTGCGCTATTCTGGGCACGCTGGCCATGAGCCGTATGTTCGACCCCGCCGTCATCAACGCCAGCGCAGAGAGCTTCAACGCCTATGTCGCCAACAGTTCCTACTGGGCTTTCCAGAAGCTGGGTCAGTACTACCATGTGGGCGATCTGTTCATGGTCATCTACGCCCTGTGCAACGTCATCAGCCAGCTCGCCGTGCTGATCTTGAGCATCGACGCACCGCTGCGTATGCTGCTGGACAACGAGCACACCAAGCAGTTCATCCCGCAGGCTCTGCACAAGGTCAACGCCCACGGCGTGCACAGCAACGGCATCAAGATGGTGGCTGTGCTGTCCGGCTCCATCATTCTGGCACAGTCCTTCGTGCCCGGTGCTGCTGCCGTTCTGCGCCAGCTGACCAAGCTGAACTCTGTGTGCATGCCCATGCGCTATCTGTGGGTGTTTGCTGCCTACATCGCCCTGCGCAACGCCTACGACACCATCCCTGCCGAGTACCGCTTTGTCAAGAATCAGGCCGTGGCCAAGTTCTTCGGCGGCTGGTGCTTTGCCGTTACCGCCGTGTGCTGTGTGCTGGGTATGTATGATAAGGACCCCTTCACCTTTGCACTGAACGTTATCACCCCCGTGGTGCTGACCGTGCTGGGATTCATTCTGCCCGCCCTTGCAAAGCGCGAGCAGACCGCTGCCAAAAAGTAACCTGAATATGCTTAAAAAGGGCCGGTCAGCACTGACCGGCTCTTTTCTCAGGAAATTAGGAGGTTTATTTTTATGATCGCATCCGAAGTCCGTGAAATGCTGTCCTTCATCGACGGCAACCCCACCGCATACCACACCACCGCCGCTGTGCGGGATATCCTGTTGAAAGCAGGCTTTGCCGAGCTGCTGGAAAGCCGCAAGTGGGCGCTGGAACCCGGCAAGGACTACTTTGTCTGCCGCAACGGTTCCAGCATCATCGCCTTCCGCATGGGCGACCAGCTGGAAAATTACAGCTTCAACGTTGCCGCCGCCCATACGGATTCTCCCTGCTTCCGCATCAAGGAGAACGCCGAGATCCACATGGGGCAGAACTACACAAAGCTGAACACCGAGGGCTACGGCGGCATGATCTGCGCCACATGGATGGATCGTCCGCTGTCTGTGGCGGGTCGTGTGCTGGTGCAGGAGAACGGCGCTATCGTATCCCGTCTGGTGGCACTGGACCGCGACCTGCTGATGATCCCCAGCGTAGCCATCCACATGAACCGCGAGGTCAACGATAAGGCATCCTTCAACAAGCAGGTGGATATGCTGCCCGTGCTGGGCGGTGCCTGCGAGGAGGGCGCGCTGAAAAAGCTGATCGCAGAGGAGCTGAAAGTGTCTGAGGAGCAGATCCTTGGCAGCGATTTGTTCCTCTATGTGCGGGAAAAGGCCACCGTCTGGGGCTGCAACGAGGAGTTCATCTCCTGCGGCCGTCTGGACGACCAGCAGTGCGTCTACGGCATCCTGAAAGGTCTGCTGACCGCCAAGAACGCCCGCTCCGTCGGCGTGGCGGCCTTCTTTGATAACGAGGAGGTCGGCTCCGGCACCAAGCAGGGCGCAGCTTCCACCTTCCTGTACGATGTGCTGCACCGTATTGCCCAGAGCCTTGGCGGCAACGACGAGGACTTCCACCGCGCGGTGGCTTCCAGCTTTATGGTCAGCGCCGACAACGCCCACGCCGTACACCCCAACCACCCGGAGCACACCGATGTGAACAACTGCACCTACATGAACAAGGGCGTGGTCATCAAGACCCACGCAGGTCAGAAGTACACCAGCGACGGCATGAGCGTTGCCGCCGCCCGGGAGCTGGCTGCCCGCGCCGGTGTGCCGCTGCAATACTTTGCCAACCGCTCCGATAAGGTAGGCGGCAGCACGCTGGGCAATCTGGCCATGGCACAGGTGTCCATGAACTGCGTGGACATCGGCCTGCCGCAGCTGGCGATGCACTCCTGCTACGAGACCGCCGGCGCAGAGGATACCCTCTCGCTCATCAAACTGATGCAGGAGCTGTACAGCAGCCACTTTGAAGAGACTGCATTCGGCACCCTTTCCATCAGCAAGTAAACGGATAAAAGCCTAAAAAGGACTGCTGTGCGCTGCTATGCACGGCAGTCCTTTTTGCGTAAAAGTTGATTTTCCGTGGCCGGTTAAGCCCGGATATAGAAATCAGACGGTAGTTATGGTAAAATAAGGCATCCGGGAGCGCCGGGCGCTCCGCTGCAACATCAAAAATGGAGGTTTTCTATGAAAAAGACCTATCGCTCGCTCTTTTGCCTGCTTGCGGTGCTGCTGCTCAGCGTCAGCGCACTGCCCTCTGCTTCGGCGCTGTTTTCCAAGAAGCTCTACTATTATGGTGTAGTAGAGGGCGTCAGCCGCACCGTGGAGGGCAAGGTGGAGTCCATTGTGGTTTCTGCGGAAGAGCAGGAAAGCTATGAGATGATCATCACCGACAGCACCGTCTGGCAGGACCATGACGAAAAAACCACCTCCGACCCCGCTACCCTTGCGGTAGGCGAGCAGATCTGCGTGGTGCACGACCCGGCTGTGATGATGTCGCTGCCGCCGCAGTCGGTGGCGTATACCGTCATCCGCAACTTCCCCGCAGGCACGGATCTGGAACAGGAAGCCCGGGATGCCGCCTGCCCGGTGAAAAAGTTCTTCGCCGACACCCGCAAGGCCATTTCGGACTGGTTCTACCAGACCATGCCCATCTGAGGGGAATGCTCCCTCTATAACGCAAAAAACTGCTGCCCCGTACCGGATGCCAAAGCGTCCGGGCAAAGGGGCAGCAGATTTTTTATGCAAGGTTATGCGTTGATTTGCGGCAAAAGCGCTGTATACCGCTATTTATTTTCGGGGGGGGGTAACGCGGAAGCGCTTTACCACCTGTTCCAGTGCGCTGATGTCCACAGGCTTGGACAGATGCTCGTCCATGCCGGCTTCCTTGCTCTTTTGCATATCCTCAAGGAAGGCGTTGGCGGTCATGGCAAGGATGG
>OLVY01000241.1_pt1 | contig 43095 bp, 39 predicted proteins | sample 1674261 | NCBI WGS metagenome assembly OLVY01 (sample SAMEA103958155, study PRJEB25191) | human gut metagenome | biome: human-associated habitat [ENVO:00009003]; feature: intestine environment [ENVO:2100002]; material: feces | place: Germany | collected 2013/2015
CGCCACCTCCTTACGGACAGTCTATGGCGGCTACCTCTCAAAATCAACACTTTGGTTTAACAGAGTCAAAAAGAAACCCGCTCCCCGCACCTGGCGAGAAACGGGTTTCAAAGGCGCTGCCCGGCATCCTTGATAAGGAAGAAGAATTGAGGAATGCCGAGCAACGCGCAGAAGTTTCAGAAGAGCTAAGCCGGTGCCGACCACATCTTCCGTTACGTTCATAGGTGAGAACGTGTAGCTTTAAGCGCTTCCAATGAGGCGCCAAACTTTAATGTTGTTGAAGGCGGATTACCATTCAAAATTGGCGCCGATGTTGTACGTGACGCTGTCGAAACCGCCAAGATCCGAAGCAATGCCAGCCTTCATGGCGAAGTTTTCGTTGAAGCGATAGCCGGTGCCAAGAGCCATAGCCTGCTCAGATTCGTAACCGCCAATAGCAACGGAAAGGTTGAACTTGCCAACGTTGTACGGTTGGAAGAGGCCGTTCAGGGCGGCCTGCGAGGCAAAGCCCTTCTTCATTTCTTCATCGAGATTGTCAATGCGCGAATTGACGGCGGCGAAGTTGTTCTTCATCTCAGCGTAATGCTGCTTGATGGTTTCTGTGTTCGCGGCAATAGCTTGCTTGTTCTGGTTGATCTTGTGTGCGTTGTCGGCGATGTCCTGCTTGTTCTGGTTGATCTTGTTCGTGTTGGAGTCAGCCTTCATTTCTGCGACGGTAGCCTTGAGGTTTACGTCTTGCACGAGGCCGGACATGTTTTCGAAGCGGTTGTTCGTTTCCTGTTTATGCTGTTCGAGCTTCTGTGCGTTGTCGGCGATCAAGCCCGTGTTGGACTCGATCGCTCCATTCAGTGCTTGAATGTGTGCGTCAACTTTATAGGCAGCAGCGGGCTTATTTCCGCTATTAGGATTGGCCAACTCCGTGGAGTTATAAGGAAGATTAACTGCCTGCGCAGAGAATGTGATGGCGCTAAGGATGGAGGCTACGAAGAGCGATTTCTTAAACGATGCATTCATTTTTTCTATATTCCTTTGGGAAATAATTGGAAATCTTGAAGAGAGGTGGCGCTCATACAGCAGATGAGCGTGTGGGCAGTATCTCAAATTAGTAGGGGAGGGGGGTAGTAGTTACCCTTATCTGCGTAAGGAAGTGTTGGCGAGGTTTTATGAAATCGACTTTATTGCAGCGAAAGGCGTGAAGTAGGTATTGTCTTAAGGTGTGGAAGAAATTTTAGACTTGTTGTTTATTCGCAACAAAAATGGACGTTATTTTGACCTTTCCGCTCTTGCTTTCGAATCCGCATGAAGCATCGCGAACGCTCCGATTCGTGACGAATCAGGAGTGTCGTCAGGACGTTAAGAGCCTTGTAAGCACCCTATGCCTCCATTTTCGGGGTTTGAGCCCGAAAAAAAATGGGCGCTGCGTTAGCAGCGCCCATTTTTGATCAGGCCTCCCCGGTTCGTCGGGCACGGTAGTTCCACGGCAGCCAAGGCTCCACGTCGAAGCCCTCTGCGGATTCCGGGCTGAAGCCCATTAGCTTGCTGTCGAGTTTGCGGCCACGATTATTGACCTCCTCCGTCAGGGTGGTATTCGCACGATGCAGGTATAGTAAGCGACATTAAATCTTGTGTTTGAAGTCGCACAGACGTTGAGATTTCTGGTTCGGCCTTGAATAGTCGGAAAAATACCCATCCAACCTTTCCTCTAGCGCGGCTCGCGACGGGCAATAGCGGTTGTGAGTCATCTCGCGACGCGTAACGCGCCACACCTGCTCGATCGGATTCAGGTCCGGCGAATATGGCGGCAACATCACCAACTCCAACTTCTCCTGCAGATCAGCGTATTCGGCAACGGTCTCGTCCTTTATCAGGCTGAGAATTCTCAATCAGGCGACACGCCTTCTTGTGCCAGGGCGCGTTATCGAGTACGAGGCAGATCTTCTTGCCCTCACTCAACGGGCAAGCAGCAACGAACTGGCGAAACGATTCGATTACCGTTTCGTAGGTAAACCATGTCGGCTTCGTGACAAACAAAGTGCCATCTTCGGGCGACACAAAGCCGCTGTAGCAGATGCTGACCTTACCTGGAGGCGATTTGACTTTGGGACACGAGCCTTTCGCCACCCACTTTCTCGTAATGCTTGTCTGAAGCTGAAAATGCACCTCGTCCTGGTAGAACAGCTTGACGCAGGGGTCCGCGCGAAGCGCGGCTATTTTTTTTAAAGTCTTCGCGCGCCACTTCGTTTTCCTCTCCCTTCGAGGGGTAGGGTTGAGGACGAACAAGCGAGAACCCAAGGCTGCGCAACAGGCGTTGGCAGTGTCTTACGGTATAGGTGATGTCGTGCTTTTTCTTGATGTAATCGGACAGGCTCGGGCCATCCCAGACATAGTAGCCGTGATCTTCCGGGCGGTCTTCGAGAATCGTCTGCTTGATTTCTTCAAGCTGCTGAGCATTTAGCTTGGGGGCGCGTCCAGGGTACTTCTTGATGCGCAATGCTTCGAACCCTTGCTCATCTACGATCTTGACCCAACCCGTGATGGTATTGGTGCTTTCGCGGCAATACTTGCTGACTTCAGATGGGACCATGCCGGCCAATACCAGGTTGACCATTTCGACGCGATGGATGTATCGGGTATCGTTATTGGATTTTACGATCAAGCGACCTTGTTCCAAGAGGGCTTTTGGACAGGTTTTGTACTTTCTTTTCGGCATAACTCACTCCTAATGAATTATACCATACCTGCCTTATCTAGTCACAAATTTCTTTGTCGTTTACTATATTTGGTGGCAACGCCATGGAATGGCCTCAGAAATCCCTTGATGGACTGATGAAGTTGGTTGACGTTCTGAATGTGATAGATGCCGCGCTTGATCTTGCCGTCCTTCAGTCGCACCAGATCAAGGTGCTTGTTCGTAGCCAGGAGCTGGTATGAGCTGGACTGGTCGGTGCAAAGCACGGATGCCGGTTGAATGTCCGTACCGATGGCGTCGCTGATGTCGGAACCACTGGGATTGCCGAGGTTGGAAACGATGGCGTTGCTGTCATTCTCGCGGTCGATGGCAGTGACGACGCAGACCTTGTGGAGAGAACTACCGCGTTGAACGGAAGTATGGCCGCGGCGATGCGGCTCGCGGGCATCTCGAAGCCGTCGGCGGTGTGATTGCCCTTGAAGGACAAGTCGAGGTAGGTCTCATCGGCCTCAACGATGCCGTCCTGGGCAGCGGTCGGTTGTGATGCGGTGAGAATGTCCAGAATGCGATGCCGTAATTGGAACGAGGTTCGCAACGAGATTCCGCATTCCTTTGCGCTCTCTCGCAGAGAAAGATGATGTTTCATGTAGCCTAGGTAGATCGGCAGCAGATCCAGATTCTTAGCGTGGGCAAAGATGGTTTTGGTCGTCGCGGTGAAGGTCTTGCCGCAGTCGTTGCAGTGATAGCGCTGAGCGCCTTGGCGGCTATGACCGAAGCGCACGATGTGTCGCCCCTGACAAGGGGGCAGAAGCGCCCTTGGGCAAAGCGCTTTTCGGCCACATCGTCATGAAGATTGGCCCTTGATGCACCGCCCATGCTGGACGTGATCTGAGAAAGGACGAAGGCTCTGTCGATGAAACTCAGTTCCGCGAAAGCTTCCAACACTTCAAGTTTCGAGAGATTCGCCATAGCGCCACCTCCTTACGGACAGTCTATGGCGGCTACCTCTCAAAATCAACACTTTGGGAAGCTCTTCAAAACCCCGCTTCAATTTCGGCTCGCAAGGACTTTTAGCTGTCATACAGGACAAATATCCGTTCATCTCCTTGCTAAAGGGTACTTTTGAAGAGCTTCCTTTGGTTTAACAGAGCCTTTTTGAACGGGGCAAATTCCGTTATAATGACCTTCTCCTCCGCGTGGTGAAATGGATATCATGCAGCCCTCCGAAGGCTGCGGTACAGGTTCGATTCCTGTCGCGGGGACCATACACCTGTGCAAGGCCGTCCAAGTTGGGCGGCCTTTCCTTTGTGCAGCAAGGCTTTCGGGGTTTTGTGCGTCTCAGGGCGTGTTGATGCGTCCCATGGAGTCCCGTATTTTTGGGGGGCTTTTGGGGTGGTCGGGCGCCCCCCGATAATTCCTGTCGCTGGACCATTTTCGGATCCCGTCTCGGTCTTCGAGGCGGGATTTTCCTTGCTCGAAGATTACGGCAGGCGGGAGTCGTTAAGGCTGACGGCAGGGCGGATGGTGTGTAATGAGGTGCGGGCGCCGCAGTGGTGGCCGTCTGAAGCGGTTATCATTACAGGATTCAAAAACGGCTGTTCAAACGGTCTTCGGACCGCGCCGAAACGACAGATACGGCCCGTCAATAGGACGGGCGGAGATGATGGAAGATGAAAATACCCGTTGACATTGCTCTTCACAAGAAGAGCCGCGAACTCGAACTCGTTTACGAAGACGGCCCCGTCCGTCTGAGCTTCGAATACCTGCGCGTGCTGTCTCCGTCCGCCGAAGTGCAGGGCCATTCGCCTGATGAAGCCGTGCTTCAGGTTGGCAAGCGCCTCGTCGACATTACGGGCGTGCAGGTGGTCGGCAACTATGCGATCCAGTTCACGTTCTCCGACGGCCACGACTCCGGCATCTACAGCTGGGACTATCTTGAAAAGCTCGTCAACGAGAGGGACGTGCTCTGGCAGCAGTATCTCGACGATCTTGCCAAGAACGGCGCCTCCCGCGAACCGAACGATCCGGCCAACAAGCCCTTTGAGGAAAAGGCCGCCAAGCTGAAGCCCGCACACCACTGCTCCCATTCCTGACAACAACCGCAAAAAATGCAGAACAACAACAAGGACGAGGCCTCCAGACAGGAGGCTCACCATCAGATCGATTTCGGCTACCAGATGGTCGATGAGGACAAGAAGGCCGATCAGGTTCGAGAGGTCTTCGACAGCGTTGCGCCCAAGTACGACCTTCTCAACGACGTGCTCAGCCTCGGGCTTCATCGCGTCTGGAAGAGCCGCTGCATCAATGCGACCGAAACGAAGCAGGGCCAGAAGGTGCTCGACATTGCCAGCGGCACCTGCGACCTTGCGATCGCGCTTGCCCGCCGTGCCGGCGCTGGCAACGTCGTGGCCACCGACATCAATCACGAGATGCTTGCGATCGGCGCCCAGCGCCTTCTTCAGGCGGGCTTCCCGTGCCCTGTCGTCGAGGCCGATGCTGAAATGCTCCCCTTTGCCGACAACACGTTTGATGTCGTGACCGTGTCCTTCGGCATCCGCAACATGACGCACAAGGACCGCGCCCTGCGCGAGATGCTGCGCGTGCTGCGTCCGGGCGGCAGGCTCCTCGTGCTGGAGTTCTCCAAGTGCCAGCCCTGGTTCAAGCCGATCTACGACTTCTATTCCTTCCGCTTCATGCCCTGGGCGGGCGGCGTCATCGCCGGCGACCGCGAGTCCTACCGCTATCTTGCGGAGTCCATTCGCATGCACCCCGACCAGCCGACTTTTGCAGGCATGATGACGGATGCGGGCTTTGAACGCGTGTCCTGGAAGAACATGACCTTCGGCATCTGCGCCATGCACATCGGCTTCAAGCCCGGCGCCTGATTTTTTCCACCACCAAGTGACCAACGACCATGAAGAAATTTCTCGTTGCTTTTTTGATCTGCTTCAGCATGGTGACGACCAGCATGGATGCTGACGCCGCCAAGCGCTTCGGCGGCGGAAGCTCCTTTGGCCGTCCCGCACCGACTTTCAGCCAGAAGGCTCCGGCGCCGTCCGCCGCGCCCAAGGCGCCCCAACAGCAGAATGCTGCCGGCCAGCAGCGCCAGCAGCCCAACGCCGCTCCCGCGCAGCAGGCCCAGCGTCCGTCCATGATGCGTAGCGTCCTGACGGGCCTTGCCGCCGCACTCGGCATTTCCGCGCTTCTATCGCTGCTCGGCATTGAGGGCGCAGGCCTGGTGAGCCTCATCACAGGCATTCTCGCTGCCGTGGCGATCTTCTTCGTGCTGCGCATGGTGCTCGGCATGATGATGCGCAAGCGTGTCCAGACCTCTTCCGGCTATGCCGAGCCGATTCAGTACAGCGACGTGCCCAAGGATGAGCCGCAGCAGGCCGCCCGTACGTACGAAGCGCCCGCGGCTGCTTCCGGCGCCCGCACCGGTAGCGTGATGGACCAGTTCGCAGGCGGTGCCGCTCAGGATGACGGCGTGCGCGACATCACGCCCGACGACTTTGACCGCAAGGCCTTCCTCGAGACGGCGCTCGAACAGTACCGCAAGCTGCAGAAGGCCTGGGATACGGGCAACGTGATCGAGATCTCCGACTTCACGACCACCGAGGTCTTCACTGCCATCACGCACCAGCTGCGCGAACGCGGCGCTCAGGCCTACAAGTCCGACATCAAGGAGCTCAAGAACGAGCTGCTCGGCATCACCGAGTCCGACGGCGTCTACCTCGCCAACATCCGCTTTACGGGCAGGATCGAAATCGATGGTGAAGTCGAGGAGTTCGATGAGACCTGGATCCTCGAAAAGCCCGTCGAAGGCGACGAGGGCTGGCTCCTCGGAGGCATTCAGCAGAACGCTTGACGGGCCGTCGATTTCTGTCATCGTTTTGTCATATAAAAAACGTGTCCTTTCCCTCTGGCTGAGGGAAAGGACACGTTTTTTTTGATCTCGATGAAACAATGGTCGATTGGTGTCCCCGAGGTCGGATTTTTTACATTCTGCAGGGTACGGTGGGAGGCAATACGCCCTACAATTCGCGCGAATAAACAAGGTTTTCCCTTCAACGTCGTTTTATGAGGAAATATGTGAGATGGCGCTGATTGGTTTTGTAATGCTCTACATGCTGGCGACGATCGCCATCGGCCTCTATGCCGCAACGCGTGTGAGCAGTACGAGTGATTTTGCCCTTGCAGGGCGCAGTCTTCCGCTGCCTATGGTCATCACGGCAACGTTTGCCACCTGGTTTGGTTCCGAAACCATTCTGGGTCTTCCCGGCCGCTTCATCGAGAGCGGCATTGCAGGTGTGATCGAAGAGCCGTTCGGCTCCGGCATGGCTCTGATTCTTGTGGGCATGTTCTTCGCACAGAAGCTCTACAAGCTCAACATCCTGACGATCGGCGACTACTACCGCGAGCGCTACGGCCGCGGCGTCGAGGTTCTCTGCACGCTTTTCATCGTCCTCTCCTACCTCGGGTGGGTGGGGGCTCAGGTCGCTGCGCTCGGTCTCGTGATCAACCTGATCACCGAGGGCTACATCTCCGTGTCTGGCGGCATGGTGATCGGCACCGTCGTTGTGCTTGCCTACACGATGTACGGCGGCATGTGGTCCGTCGCAGTCACCGACTTCGTGCAGATGATCATCATCGTGCTCGGCCTCGTTGCGATCCTCTTTTTTGCGTCGGATCTCGCGGGCGGTTTCGGCAAGGTGATCGACTACGCTCATGAGCGCGATCTCTTCAATGCGCTTCCTGAGCCGACGGCGACCGGGTGGCTCTTTTGGATATCCTCCGCCATCACGATGATGATCGGCTCGATTCCGCAGCAGGACGTCTTCCAGCGCGTCATGTCCGCCAGAAACGTGCAGACGGCCGTGGCCGGCCCCGTCATCGGCGGCTGCGTCTACATCCTCTTTGCGTTTGTGCCGATGTTCATCGTCATCGCCGCCATTCTGGTAATGCCCGGCAGCGCGCAGGACATGCTCGCCACCGATCCGCAGCGCCTGTTGCCGACGCTCGTTCGTGACCACATGCCGCTCTGGCTCCGCGTGCTTTTCTTTGGCGCCGTGCTCTCGGCCGTGATGTCGACTGCGTCCGCCACGATGCTCGCTCCGTCGACTGCCTTTGTGAGCAACATCCTCACGCACTTCGTCCGCCTCAACGACCGGAACATGCTCCGTGCGATGCGCTGGACGGTGTTCGGCTTTGCGATCATGGTGCTGTCGTACTCGCTCTTTGTCGAAGGCACCGCCATCTACGACATGGTGGCCATGGCCTACCAGTTCCCCGTGATCGGCGCCTTCTGGCCGCTCGTCTGCGGGCTCTACTGGAAGCGCACGACCCGTCAGGGCGTCTGGTGGTCGATGCTTCTCGGCGCCGGCGTCTGGACGGTGCTGACGACGACGGCGTTCGGCGACGTGTTCCCGAACGTCCTCGGCGGCTTCCTGGCTGCAGGCTTCGGCATGGTGGCGGGCTCGCTCGCCCCGACGCGTGGCAACCGCGAGTATCTGGCCTGGTGGCACGAAAAGAATCGTGACAATGTCGTCAACGAGCCTCTGATGCCCAAGCCGGCCGTTGTTCCGATCAGCTCGCCGGCCTGATAAAATTCATCTACCAGTCACAGGCGGGAGCCCTCGATGAGGGCTCCCGCTTCTTGTTTCAGAGTCACGCATTCCAGGACCACGCATATCCATGAACATCGTCATTCTTGCCGCCGGCATGGGCAAGCGCATGCATTCCAAACTGCCCAAGGTTCTCCAGCCTCTCGCAGGCCGACCGATGCTCGATCACGTGCTTGATGCCGTGGAGGGCTTTGCCGCCGTCAAGACGGTTGTCGTCGGTCATTGCGCGGAGGAGGTGCAGAAGCACTACGAAGGCAGGACCGACCTGCAGTTCGCGCTTCAGATGCCGCAGCAAGGAACGGGGCATGCACTGATGCAGGCCTGGCCCGTGCTCGACCGAAACGAACCCCAGACGCTTGTCTGCCTCGGAGACGTGCCGCTTCTGTCCGCTGAAACGGCCCGCCGCATGCTCGAGGAGGCGGAGAAGAGCGAGTTCGTTCTCCTCACCATTGAAATGGACAATCCGAAGGGCTACGGCCGCATCGTGCGAAACGCCGAGGGCGTCGTAACGGCCATCGTCGAGGAAAAGGATGCGACCGACGAGCAGCGCCTGATCAGGGAGGTCAACACCGGCATCATGGTGCTCCCGACGGCCCGTCTTGACGCCTGGCTCGACGCCCTGAAGAACGACAACGCCCAGAAGGAGTACTACCTCACGGATCTCGTGGGCTTCGCGGCCGCCGACGGCGTGCGCATCTCCGCCGTTCATCCTGACCATGCCTATGAAGTCGAGGGCGTCAACTCCAAGGTGCAGCTCGCCGCCCTTGAGCGTACCTGGCAGCGCGTGCAGGCCGACCGCCTGCTTGAAGCCGGCGTGACGCTCATTGATCCCGACCGCATCGACATTCGCGGCGAGCTTGTCTGCGGACAGGACGTCGAGATCGACGTCGGCTGCGTGTTCGAGGGCCGCGTAGTGCTCGGCAACGGCGTTCGCGTGGGCGCCTACAGCGTGATTCGCAATACGACGGTCGAGGATGACGTCGAAATCCTTCCCTTCTGTCACTTTGAAGGCGCCGCGGTCGGCAGGGACTCTTGCATCGGCCCGTACTCGAGGCTTCGTCCGGGCGCCGAACTCATGGGCAACAACCACATCGGCAACTTCGTCGAGGTGAAGAAGTCCGTCATCGGTCAGGATTCGAAGGTCAACCATCTCACCTACATCGGCGACGCCGACGTGGGCGCGCGCGTCAATGTCGGCGCAGGCACGATCACCTGCAACTATGACGGCGTGAACAAGTTCCGCACGGTCATTGGCGACGATGCGTTCATCGGGTCCGACACCCAGCTCATCGCGCCCGTCGAGGTCGGTGCAGGCGCCACGATTGGTGCGGGCACGACGCTTACGAGGAACGCGCCCGCGGGCAAGCTCACGCTTTCCCGCGCCCGTCAGATGACGATCGAGGGCTGGACGCGTCCGGTCAAGAAGCAGTAAGACAGAAAGAAACCGGGCGGCCGCAGGGCCGCCCGAAGAACGTTTGGAGAGAAAGAAATGTGTGGTATCGTCGCCGCCGCGAGTCATCGCGATGTCGTGCCCATGCTTTTGGAAGGCCTTCGTCGCCTTGAATACCGTGGCTATGACTCCTGCGGGGTCGCCACGCTTGATCAGGGCGTCCTGAAGAGGGCCCGCACCGTGTCCCGCGTGCACGAGCTTGTCGAGCGCGTGGCCGAAGACGGCGTCAAGGGCACCGTCGGCATTGCGCACACGCGCTGGGCCACCCACGGCGCTCCCGAGGTCTGCAACGCTCATCCGCATATCTCGCGCAACCGCATTGCGCTGGTGCACAACGGCATCATCGAGAATCACGAGGAGATCCGCCGCGAGCTTCAGGCCAAGGGCTATGAGTTCACGAGCCAGACCGACACGGAAGTGGTCGCACATCTCATCAACGACAACGATGACGGCGATCTGCTCAAGGCCGTCATGACAGCCGTCACGCGCCTGCGCGGCAGCTATGCCATTGCCGTGATCGCCGCCGACGAGCCCGACCGCGTCATCGCCGCCCGTCAGGGCTCGCCCATGGTCGTGGGTGTCGGCGACGGTGAGAACTTCATTGCCTCCGACGCCATGGCGGTCGGCGGCACGACGGATCGCATCGTCTATGTTCACGAGGGCGACGTCGTCGACGTTCGTCCGGATTCCTGGCAGGTCTACGAGCGCACGGAGGCGGGTGAATTCATTCCCGCCGACCGTGAGGTCAAGGTGGTTCACGCCTATGCGGGCGCCGTCGAGCTCGGGCCCTACCGTCATTTCATGCAGAAGGAGATCTTCGAGCAGCCCCGAGCGGTCGGCGACACGCTCGAAGGCGTGGCGGCCTTCTCCCCCACGCTCTTCGGCGCCGAAGCCGAAGGCATCTTCCGCAACACGCAGCGCCTGCTCTTCCTTGCCTGCGGCACGTCGTACTATTCCGCTCTCACGGCCAAGTACTGGATCGAGGAGATCGCAGGCATTCCGTGCGACGTCGAGATCGCGAGCGAATACCGCTACCGCGTCTCCGTGCCCGATCCGAGGACGCTTGTCGTGACGATCTCCCAGTCGGGTGAAACGGCCGATACGTTGGCGGCCCTTCGCCATGCCCGCGACGAGCTGGGCATGTCCCAGACGCTCACCATCTGCAACGTGGCGACGTCGGCCATGGTGAATGAGAGCCGTTTGGCCTACATCACGCGCGCTGGCGTCGAGATCGGCGTTGCATCCACGAAGGCCTTCACGACGCAGCTTACCGCTCTCTATCTGCTTGCCTGCACGCTTGCCAAGCTCAACGGCCGCCTCACGAAGGAGGATGAGGAGACGGAGCTCAAGCGCCTGCGCCATCTGCCAGCCGCAATGAGCGCCGTGCTCGCGCTCGAGCCTCAGATTATCGCCTGGGCGGAAAGATTTGCCGCCAAGCAGCATGCGCTCTTCCTCGGTCGCGGCGTGCACTATCCGATCGCGCTCGAAGGGGCCCTGAAGCTCAAGGAGATCAGCTACATCCACGCCGAAGCCTATCCCGCCGGCGAGCTCAAGCACGGTCCGCTTGCACTGGTTGACCGCGAAATGCCGGTCGTGACGGTTGCGCCCAACGACCGCCTGCTTGAAAAGCTCAAGAGCAACATGCAGGAGGTTCGTGCCCGTGGCGGCGAACTCTATGTCTGCGCCGACGGCGACTCCGTCATCGAGTCGTCCGAGGGCATGCATGTCATCCGCATGCCTGAAAACTACGGCCGTCTTTCGCCGATCCTTCACGTGGTGCCGCTGCAGCTCCTTGCGTACCACACGGCTCTTGCCCGCGGAACGGATGTGGACAAGCCCCGCAACCTCGCCAAGAGCGTGACGGTCGAATAAGACCGCGCCCTGCAGACGAAGCAAGAAGCAAAGGCCGCAACCCATCAGGGGCTGCGGCCTTTTCAATTCGGAGGTGTGAAACGGACTAGCCGCCCGCCATGAACGTGCGGATGCCCGAGCCGATGAACTGCACGCCGATGCAGATGAGCAGGAAGCCCATGAGCTTGCCCAGCACGAGCGTGCCGGAGGGGCCGAGCCTGCGGGTCAGGATGTCGGAGTAGCGCATGACGGCCCAGGAGGCCATGGCCGTGAAGATGATCGCAAGGACCGTCCAGCCGAAGGCGATGGCGATGTCCGCATAGTTGGAAAGCTCGGCGATCTCGGTGGAGAAGCCGATCACGACGGCGATCGTACCGGGGCCGGCGATGCCCGGCATGGCAATCGGGAAGAAGGCGTAGTCGTCCTTGTCGCGTCGCACGATGGGCGCCTTGTTCGGCGAGCTTCCGCCGAACAGCATCTGATAGCCGATGGCTGCGACGACGAGGCCGCCGGAGATTCGCATGGCGCCGTAGGAGATGCCGAAGAACGCGAGCAGCATGTTGCCGCCCACGAGGCTTACGGCCATGATGATGCCGGCATAGATGCCGGCCCAGTTCGCCTGCTGGCGGCGGCGCTCCTCGGACATGCCCTGCGTCAGGCTGACGAAGAGCGGGAGCTTCGAGAGCGGATTGGTGATCACGAGCAGCGACACCAGACCGCCGAGAAAATACTGAAAATGGATGGCTTCCAACATGATTGAGCTGAGGACCGGCACCTAGTCGGAAAGGGGGGCCGAAAAAGGGATGCGTCACATTAAGACATTGCGCGGTGTTTTGCAAGACATGGGCGGTTTGTCGTATGCAGACGAGCGTTTTTGTACGTCGGATTAGGTGAACGCCCTAAGGATTTCGCGGTACATAAGGAATAACCATTAAGAAAATCCGCTATGGATGCAAGAAGTGCCTTATTATTGGGAGTCCTTCAAAACGTCCTTTTCGGGGGGCGTTTCTGATGACGATCGCTGCCTCCTTCCCGGAGGCTCCATCCAGAAAAAAATTACACGGCAGACGGATTCGTCCGTCGGCCAACCCGGAGACCTCATAAATGTCCGCGGCTTCTGCAAACCATAAAACTCCGATCTACAAGGTGCTGTACTTTCAGGTCATCTGCGCCATTGTCATCGGCATTCTCCTGGGCTTTCTTGCACCCGAGATCGGTGCTCAGATGAAGCCCTTCGGCGACGGCTTCATCCGCCTCATCAAAATGATCATCGCGCCCGTGATCTTCTGCACGGTCGTGACAGGCATTGCGGGCATGGAGGACATGAAGAAGGTCGGCAAGACCGGCGGTCTTGCGCTTCTCTACTTTGAGGTCGTCTCGACCATCGCGCTCATCATCGGCCTCATCATCGTCAACACGGTCCAGCCCGGCGTCGGCATGCACGTCGATCCGAACACGCTCGACCAGGCTGCGGTTTCCGCCTATACGGGTCCCGGCAAGATGCAGACGACGACGGAATTCCTGATGAACGTCATCCCGAATACCGTCGTGGGCGCCTTTGCCAACGGCGACATCCTGCAGGTGCTCTTCTTCTCCATCCTCTTCGGCTTCGCGCTGCACAAGTTCGGCGGTCGCGGCACGCTGATCTTCGATGTGATCGAGAAGTCCGCACACGTTCTCTTCCAGATCGTCGGCATGATCATGCGCGTGGCCCCCGTCGGCGCCTTCGGTGCCATGGCCTTCACGATCGGCAAGTACGGCATCGCTTCGCTGCTGCCGCTGGCGAAGCTGATGGGCACGTTCTATCTGACCTGCCTTCTCTTCATCTTCGGCGTGCTCGGCACCATCTGCCGCATCCACGGCTTCTCGATCATGCGCTACATCTCCTACATCAAGGAGGAGCTCCTGATCGTGCTCGGCACGTCCTCGTCCGAGTCCGTGCTGCCGCGCATGATGACGAAGATGGAGCTCGCCGGCGTGTCCCGCTCCGTCGTGGGCCTCGTCATTCCGACGGGCTACTCCTTCAACCTTGACGGCACCGCCATCTACCTGACGATGGCTGCGGTCTTCATCGCCCAGGCCTGCGACGTCTCCATGACGCTCACTCAGCAGCTCACGCTGCTTGCCGTGCTGCTCCTCACCTCGAAGGGCGCCGCCGGCGTGACGGGTTCGGGCTTCATTGTGCTTGCCGCCACGCTCTCCGCCGTCGGCCATGTGCCTGTCGCCGGTCTTGCACTCATTCTCGGCATCGACCGCTTCATGTCCGAGGCCCGCGCCCTCACCAACATGATCGGCAACGGCATCGCCTGTGTCGTGGTCGGCCACTGGTGCAGGGAGGTCGATAACGACAAGCTCAAAGTCATGATGCACAGCAAGAAGAAGTATCACGAGAACGAGGACGCGTCCTGAAGGGACGGTTCCTGAATACCGGTAATGAAAAAGGCTGCCCGAAGGGGCAGCCTTTTTGCTTCGGTGTGCTCGGCATGGGCACGTTCTAACGGGTGAAAGTCCCGAGAGGGGCCGGCAGTGGCAACCTCATAGCCAAAAGCAAGGTGTGCGTCGCGAGGCGTAGGCTGAAAGAAGCTGGAGGCAAGCCCTTGAGCTGATGAACAAGAACCTCATCAGGCATATGACGGTGGATAAGTCTGCAAGGCAAGACGAAGTCCAATAACTGCACGGAACCGTCGGTGTAAATGAGGCAGCTATATGAGGGGAAAGAGCGTGTTCTACCCGAGGAGATCTCACGGACACCGCCCCAACAGGGCGATGGAGTAAAGCTTGCCGTGAGAAGTCAGCAGAAGCCTTGAAGAGTACAGAAAGGAGCATGAAGGCTTTCGTCCGTGGCTGGGTCAACTATTTCGCGGCGTCGACGATGGCGAAATTCGTCAGACGCACCGATGAATGGTTGCGCAGACGCATCCGTCAGATCTACTGGAAACAGTGGAAGAAGGTTCGGACTAAGTTTGCGGCGCTCAGGAAACTGGGCGCAGACGACAGGGTGGCTTGGGAGTGGGCCAATACCCGCAAATCGTACTGGCATACGGCAAACAGTTGGATACTCTCGACCTCGCTGACAAATGACCGACTCCGAAACTTGGGATGGACGTGCCTAGGGGACGTTTACAAGTAGGATGTTCTCTGAGGTTATTGATAATCGCCCACTGCGGATCCGCACGGTGGGTGGTGTGGAAGGGGCTGAGGACCGAAAGTCCTCACCCCTATCCGATTGGCTCCCTGAGGGAGCCCCTGTTTGTGACGGATCTTATTTCTTGGCCTGAAGCTTGACGGGGATGAAGATGCGTCCGCCGTTGCGCTGCACGAGAAGGAGAACCTTGTTGTCCTTGCACTGCTCGAGCAGGTCGTCTCGGCTCTTGAGGAGCTTGCCGTCGGCGCTCACGAGGATGTCGCCCGCACGGATGCCTGCCTTGGCGGCGGGACCGGAAGCCTGGGTGACGAGAAGACCGGTGGTTTCAGCCTTCTTCTCCTCCTCCTTCGTAAGCGGGCGGGTCGTCACGCCGAGGCGGGTTTCATTGGCTGCCGTGGCCTGCTTCTCCTCGGTCGCCTTGTTGGAGCCGACCGTCACCTTGATTTCCTGCTCCTTGCCGTCGCGGAAGACCGTCATCGTGACTTCGGTGCCCGGACGGATGGTGCTCACGAGAGAGGGCAGTGTGACGGAGGAGGTGACCTTCTTGCCGTTGAGCGCAAGAATGACGTCGCGCTCACGCAGGCCTGCCTTTTCGGCGGGGCTGTCCTTTTCGGTCTTCGTCACGAGGGCGCCCTCAGGCGTCTTGAGGCCGAGGCTGTCGGCGAGCTCCTGATTGATTTCCTGGATGAAGACGCCGACATAGCCGCGGGTGACCCTGCCGTCCTTGACGAGCTGGTCCTTGATCTGCATGGCCAGATCGATCGGGATGGCGAAGGAGAGGCCCATGAAGCCGCCCGACGTCGAGAAGATCTGGGAGTTGATGCCGACCACTTCCCCCTGCATGTTGAAGAGCGGACCGCCGGAGTTGCCGGGGTTGACGGCCACGTCGGTCTGGATGAACGGCACATACTGGTCGCTCGGGAGGTTGCGCGAGAGCGCGGAGACGATGCCGGCCGTCACGGTGTTGTCGAGGCCGAACGGGCTGCCGATGGCGGCCACCCATTCACCGACCTTGAGCTTGCTGGAGTCGCCTATCTTGAGTACGGGCAGGTCCTTCGCTTCGATCTTGATGACGGCGATGTCGGTCTGCTTGTCGGAGCCGAGCACCTTGCCCTTGAATTCACGCTTGTCGGTGAGGCGGACGATGAGTTCATCGGCGCCCTCGACCACGTGGGCGTTCGTCATGATGATGCCGTCGGAGGAGACGATGAAGCCGGAGCCCGTGCCGCGCTGCTCGGGAATTTCCTGCGGACCGAAGTCGAAGGGAATGCCGAAGCGGCGGAAGATCTCTGCGCCGCGCGGATCAAGGCCCGGAATGCCGGCGTTTTCAACTGTGCGGGCGTTGCGGATCATCTGGATGTTCACGACGCCGGGGCCGTTGTCCTCGACGAGCTTCACGAAGTCGGGGAGTTGCACCTGCTGCTTGTCTTCAGAGCCGCCGAAGATGGTGACGCCGGCAGTGGCCGGAACGGCGATGGAGCTGATGACGGCCGCGACCGCCAGAGAGAGCGTCGCGGAGCGGGCGATTTTCGATGCAAACATGCTTTTTTCCTGAGTGTGAGTCCCGGAAACGATGCGGCTGGGCCGCATTGTTTCCCAATTGATCCAACAACTTTATCGCAAAACGGATGGACGGGGTATCAGCTACAGGTAATGGTTGTGCAACAGGGGTTAAATTTGTAACAGAAGGGAAGTCCCTGTCAGACAGCCGCAGCGGCTGCGCCGAGCTTCGGAAGGCGGATGCGGAAGGTCGTGCCGCGCCCGTCAAGGCCGTCGTCGATTGCGATCGTACCATGATGGATGTCGACGATGCGCTTGACGATGGCGAGCCCGAGGCCTGTGCCCGAGGTCTTGGTGCCGAGCGCGCGGTAGAAGCGGTCGAAGACGCGTTCGCGCTCCTCGGGGGCGATGCCCGGACCGTTGTCGCAGATTTCGATGACTGCGCCGTCGGTGTCCGCATCGGTTCGGGTGCGGATTTCGATGCGCCCGCCCTCAGGCGTGTAGCGCACGGCGTTGTCCGTGAGGTTCGTCATCATCAGCCGCACGGCGTCCTCGAGCCCTTCCGTTGAGGCGGGTTTCGTGACGGCCGTGACCGTGATGCTCTTCTGGGAGGCAATGGGCGTCATGTCCTCGCACACGCTGTGGGCGAGGCTGTCGAGCTTGATCGTGCTTGCGGGATGCTTCGTCGAATCGGGATCGAGACGCGCAAGCGTGAGGAGCTGCTGCACGAGGCGGGTGGCTCTGTTGATGCCCTCGTTGAGGCGCATGAGGCTCTTCTCGCGCGCCTCGTCGGTCTTGGCGCGCTGTGCGAGCTGAACCTGAAGCTTGAGGGCCGTCAGCGGCGTGCGGAGTTCGTGAGCGGCGTCGGAGGCGAAGCGCTGCTGTGCGGAGAGGCTTTCGCGCAGTCGGTCCAGCAGTTGGTTGATGGCGCTGACGAGGCCTGCGAGCTCAAGCGGAAGCCCCTTCGTCGAGATGGGTTCGAGAGACGTGGGCGATCGGCGTGCGACGGAGCGTGCCGTCTTCTCGAGTGGTGCGAGGCCGCTGCCCACCACGATCCAGACGGCGATCGCGATGAAGGGCAGAAGCAGGCAGAGAGGCTGCAGGACGCGGAAGGCGGACGAGGCGGCGAGTTCGGTTCGCACGGCCGTGTCCTGGCCCACCGTGATGATGAGCGGGCCAGCCGGCGTAGAGTAGGTGCGCCAGTTGACACCGTTGAGCTTGGCTCTGGCAAAGCCCGGCGCGTCGGGAAGCGGCAGGTATGGCTGATTCTCGCGCTGCCAGACGGTGTTGTTCGCGGAGTCGTAGACCTGGACCACGATGTGGTAGGACTGCGCGTCGCCGATGATGGTCAGGTGATCGGGATCGGCAAGCGGGAAGGAGTGCGTGACGGACTGCGCAAGCGATTCCGCCGTTTCCTTCAAATGCGTGTCGAGAAACTTGTTGAACTCCGTCTGGGCGGAGAAGAACGTTGCCGCGGCCGTCGTGAAGCCGGCCGCGAGCAGCGCGCCGATCAGCGTAATCAGGAGCTTCCTGCGGATGGAGTGCATGGACTAGGTTTCGAGAAGGTAGCCGACGCCGCGCACGGTCTTGATGGCGTTGTCGGAGAGCTTCTTTCTCAGATGGTGGATGTGAACCTCGATGGCGTTCGAGCCCACGGTATTGTCCCAGTTGTAGAGCTTCTCCTCGAGCTGGGAGCGGCTCCAGACGACGCCCTGGCGTTCGGCGAGGGCTGCGAGCAGAGCGTACTCCTTGGAGGAGAGGATGACGGGCTCACCGTTGAAGGTGACTTCGCGCGTGGCGGGGGAGATCCTCAGGGCGCCGCGTTCGATGATCGGGTCCGCACGGCCTGCGGAGCGGCGCAGCAGGGCGCGCACGCGGGCCGAGAGCTCATCGAGCTCATAGGGCTTGACCAGATAGTCGTCGGCGCCGCTGTCGAGACCCTTGACGCGGTCGTCGACGGTGTCGCGGGCGGTCGTCACGAGAACGGGCGTCGGGTCGCGTCGGGCGCGGACCTCCTTGAGAACCTGAAGGCCGTCCTTGCCGGGCAGGCCCAGATCGAGGATGACGAGGGAAAACGGCGTGGTCTTCATGGCGAGCAGCGCGGACTGTCCGTCACGGACCCAGTCGACTGCGTAGTCCTCGCTTTCAAGGAAGGCAACGAGGCTTTCACCGATCATGTCATCGTCTTCAGCGACAAGAATTCTCATGTTTTTTCTCTTGATATCGTTGATGCAGGCGGCAGAGCGCGGTCCTCAGCACGACGGCCGCCGTGAAGGCGAGCAGCATCAGGCCGGGCAGCGTCATCCTTACGTGCGTGAGCGTGGTCGTCGCAGCCATGAGCCGCTCGGCCGCAGGCATGAGGACAAGAATCCAGAAGAGGACCCAGAGCACGGTGAAGAGGACGGCATAGAGGCAGACGGCGGGCCTGCCGCCGCTTTGCGAGGCAAGCGCGACGGTGCCGTTGAAGCGCCATCCGACTGCGGGCACGACTCTTGCGGCCGCGCCTGCCGGACCGTGTTTCCGGAGCCACTGCCCTATTGTATAGTCGCAGGCAGAAGGCGGCGGAACCTCCTCTCTCTTTTTGTGCCGCAGGCCGATCCGCCACAGCAGGAGCGTGAGGCACGCCGAGCCGAGCGCGACGGCGCCGGCCGCTTCAGCGGGTCCCGTGATGCGGGCGGTCGCAAACAGCACCGCCATCAGGATGGCGGCGGTTCGGTCCGCAGATGCGAGAAGAAAAAGGATGGGGAGCGCCCAGTCGCTGATAAAATTCATGGCGATGCGTTGGCGGAAAGGTCAAGGCATGAACATTTTAGAGGAAGAACCATGGAACCCCGGGTATACGAACCGTCCGACGGCACGCGCATCGTCGCGCACGTCGTTTATGGCCTGCACACCGTCTCGATCCTGCTCGGACTGATGACGGGCGCTTCCATTGCAGGCGCCTTCATCTTTTCGTGGCCTTCCATTCTGGCAGTGATCCTGAACTACATCTTCCGCGGCGACGCGGAGGGGACGTACCTTGAAAGCCATTTCGCATGGCAGATCCGCACCTTCTGGCTGGCGGCGCTCTGGCTCGTCGTAACGGGGCTCTTCGGCTGGGCCCTGCTTTTCTTCGGGATCGGATTCTTCATCTTGATCATCGGCTTTCTCGTTCTCGGCGTCTGGATTGCGTACCGCATCGGCTACGGCTGGCTCAGGCTCGGACGTCACGAGGCGCTGCCGCTTTGATGGCGGCACGGGAAGGACGCAAAGGAACAAAACGAAATGGCTTTGGGAGCAACCGTCTACAAGGCGACGATCGACGTCTCGGACCTGGACCGCGACAGTTACGGCAACTACGTGCTCACGATCGCACGTCATCCTTCCGAAACGGAGGAGCGCCTGATGCTCCGCGTGCTGGCGTTCTGCCGGCTGGCGGGCGAACGTCTGGAGTTCGGCCGCGGACTTTCAACGGAAGGCGAACCCGCGCTCTGGGAGATTGACGACACGGGGGCGATCGTCCAGTGGATCGAGGTGGGATGTCCCGACGTCAAGCAGGTGAGAAAGGCTGCGGGCCGCAGCGAACACGTGCAGATCGTCGCCTACGGCGAGGATCGCGTCGAACCCTGGTGGGAGGGAAACAAGGGAGACTTCGCCAAGATCGGCAAGCTCACGGTCGTGAGCGTGCCCGACGATCAGGTGACGGCGCTTGCCTCGATGGCGTCGCGCAACATGAAGCTTGCGGTCACGATCCAGGACGGCATCCTCTGGATCAGCGACGATCGTGATTCGCTTCAGATCGAGGTGACGGTCCTGCAGACCGAGCACGAGCGGTACTCGGACTTCTGATCCGCACCGCGCCAAATGAGAGAAGCCGCCTGATGGGCGGCTTCTCTCATTTGGTGCGGAGGCTGTCCGCCATGCGCCAGAAGGCGCCCTCGAGGTAGAGGCGGAGCTCCTCGTCGGAGACCGTCTCGCGAAGGGCCGTTCGCATGCAGAGCATCCATTCATCGCGCGCCTCGCCGTCAATGGCGAAGCTTCGATGGCTCTCCCTCAGCATGGGCATGCCGTGGCGCTCCTGATAGAGCGCGGGACCGCCTAGCCAGGTGCTGAGGAATTCGGTCATGCGCAGCTCGTACTTGGAGAGGTCCTCCGGGTAGAGGCTGCGAAGCCTCTGGGCCCCGGGAAGCGTCTTCAGAGCCTCGATGTAGGCCTTGACCAGCCGAATGACACCCTCCTCGCCGCCCAGGCGTGCGTAGAGAGAATTGAGATTCGACATGACGTCCTTTCCCCTTATGAAAAAACCTGCCAGGCGCCGATCAGTAGCATGGTCCAGCCGACGGGCAGAGAGAGCAGCCTGCGCAACCAGCGGTTCTCCGGCGTGAAGCCGAAGCCGCAGATCCAACAGATACTCATGCCCATCATCATGAGGACGAACCAGCCGTGCGGCACCGACGCGCCGTCCGTGGCGACGGCGCGCGGATAGATCACGACCAGAGCCACGACGGCGGCAGCCGCGAGGATGGACAGCGTGCGGATGAATCCGTTGGCGCCGGGCGTCTTCTTGAGTTCGTCAGTGCTCATTCTTGGACAGGACGACTTCAACGACGGAAGCGAGAAGGATGGCAAAGGCCAGCCCCATCACCCAGTAAAAGTAAGCCATGGTTGTTTCCTCTTTCAGTCGGGACCGGCTGGGCCGGTCCCGGTTGTCGGATGTTGCGCTCGATCAGTAGAGCGAGTGCGAGTTCTTCTCGATGTATTCGCTGTTGAGCTTGCCGCTCATGACCTTGTAGGCCCAGCCGGTGTACAGGAGCACCAGCGGGAGGAAGATCAGCGTGACGAACAGCATGATTTCAAGCGTCAGCTGCGAGCTCGTGCAGTCCCAGAGGGTGAGTCCGGCGTTGGGCATCGTCGAGGACGGCATGACGAACGGGAACATCGCGAGCAGCGGCGTCAGGATGATGCCGAGCAGCGAGGCGGCCGAGAGCACGAAGGCGAAGCCGGGCTTGTTCGCACGGACCATGACGGCGCCGCCGAGCGCGCCGATCACGCCGAGAGCGGGCACGAGCCAGAGCACGGGCACGGAGGCGAAGTTGGAGAACCAGGCGCCGGCCTGAATCTCGACGGTCTTGGCGAGCGGGTTGGCCGGGCCGGCGGGATCAAGACCGGCGACGGCGACGTAGCCGTCGATGCCGGCCCAGACCCAGAGGCCGCCGATCACGAAGAGCACGGCGGAGACGATGCCTGCGATGAAGGCGACGTTGCGGGCACGGGCCTGCAGGGCACCTTCAGTGCGAAGCGTCAGGTAGTTGCCGCCGTGGGCCACGATCATGACGAGCGAGAGCACGCCGCAGAGCAGGCCGAACGGATTCAGCAGGCCGAAGAACGAGCCCGTGTAGATCGGACGCATCGTTTCGTCGATGTGGAACGGAACGCCCTGCAGCAGGTTGCCGAAGGCGACGCCGCAGATCACCGGCGGGATGGCGGAGCCGAGGAACAGGAGCCAGTCCCACGTCGTGCGCCACTTCGTGGCGGCCACCTTGGAGCGGAAGTCGAAGGCGACGGGACGGAAGATGAGGGCCATCAGCAGGACGAGCATCGCCCAGTAGAAGCCGGAGAACGCCGTAGCGTACATCATCGGCCAAGCGGCGAACATGGCGCCGCCGCCGGTGATGAGCCAGACCTGGTTGCCGTCCCAGTGCGGAGCGACGGAGTTGATCATCACGCGGCGCTCGTTGTCGTCCTTGCCGAGGAACGGCAGGAGCGAGCCGACGCCCATGTCGTGGCCGTCCATGACGGCGAAGCCGACGAGCAGCACGCCGATGAAAAGCCACCAGATTACTTTGAGGATTTCATAGTCGATCATGTCAGAGCCTCGGCTTAGTTGCGTTCAAAGTGGTAGCGGCCGGTGCCGAGAGCGCTCGGGCCGCGCCTGCTGATGCGGATCATCAGCCACATCTCCACGACCAGCAGGGCGGTGTAGAGGACGCCGAAGCCCAGAAGCGAACCGGCGACGTCACCCGCGGTGAGAGCGGAGACGGAGAGATGCGTCGGAAGGACGTTGTAGATGGTCCAGGGCTGGCGGCCGTATTCGGCGACGAACCAGCCGGCTTCGCTGGCGATCCAGGGAAGCGGCAGGGCCAGCACGGCGAGGCGCAGGTACCAGGCCTTCTCGGCGATTTCATTCCTGAAGGAATAGAAGAGGCCGAGGACGAAGACGAGGGCCATGGCCAGACCGGAGCCGACCATGATGCGGAAGGACCAGAACATCGGGGTCACGGACGGAATCGTGTCGGCGGCAGCCTGCTTGATCATTTCGGGCGTGGCGGCGTTGACGTCGTTCGTGTAGCGCTTCAGGAGAAGACCGAAGCCGAGGTCGTCGCGCACGGCGAGGAACTGTTCGCGGAGCTGTTCGTTGGCGGGATCCTTGCGGAGCTGTTCAAGTACGCCGATGGCCTTCTGGCCGTTGACGATGCGCTGCTCGGCCTGGGCCGTGAGCTCCTTGATGCCCGGAATCTCGGTGGAGAGGGAGCGGGTGCCCATCAGGCCGAAGAGCCAGGGCACGTCGATCTGGGCGTGATTCGTCTGGGCGGCTTCGTCGGGGATGGCGAAGAGCGTCAGCGGAGCCGGAGCCTCATGCGTTTCCCAGATGGCTTCCATGGCGGCGATCTTGGTCGGCTGGTCCTTCGTGACGAGGTAGCCGGATTCGTCGCCCATCTGGATGGTCATCAGGGTGGCGATCATGCCGAAGACGGCGGCGAGGCGGAAGGAGGAGCGGGCGAACTGCAGGTCCTGACGGCGGAGCATGTAGTAGGCGGAGATGGCCATCACGAAGATGGCGCCCGTCATGTAGCCGCCGGCGACGGTGTGGACGAACTTGGCCTGAGCCCATTCGTTCGTGAGAACGGCCCAGAAGTCGACCATTTCCATTCGCATCGTCTGGAAGTTGAACTCAGCGCCGACGGGATTCATCATCCAGGCGTTGGCAACGAGAATCCAGAGGGCGGAGAGGTTGGAGCCCACGGCCATGAGGATCGTAGCGGCAAGATGCTTGCCCTTGGAGAGGCGGTCCCAGCCGAAGAAGAAGAGGCCGATGAAGGTGGACTCAAGGAAGAAGGCCATCAGGCCTTCGATGGCGAGCGGGGCGCCGAAGATGTCGCCCACGTAGTGGGAGTAGTAGGCCCAGTTCGTGCCGAACTGGAACTCCATGGTGATGCCGGTGGCAACGCCGAGGGCGAAGTTAATCCCGAAGAGCTTGCCCCAGAAGCGGGTCATGTCTTTGTAGATTTCCTTGCCGGTAAGGACGTACGTCACTTCCATGGCCACGAGCATGAACGAAAGTCCGAGCGTCAGGGGCACGAAGATGAAGTGGTACATCGCGGTCACCGCAAACTGAAGGCGGGACAGGTCAACAAGATCAGATGGGATCATTGAGGACTCCAGATGTTATTTGGTTGGATTGGCTTTGGCAGGTGCGTCCGCAGCGCCCAGCACGACGTTTCCGACAACGTCGGCATTCACTTCGGGACGATGCTCGGGACTGAAGAAGAAGTACCAGAGGCCGAAGATGAAGAGAAGCTTGCACGCGATCACGACTGCGATTTCGCGGCCGAGCTTCGACTTGCCAGGGGAGACGTTGTTGGTTTTCATTGCTGGGAAATACGACGGATGCACATCAACAGGTTCATGCTAAGGCCGTCCGAGCCGAAAAAACCGCAGGAACTTTCTAACAAAACTTGCAAATTGACTAAAACGACATGAGTGTGTCAGTATGGCAGTCAGTTTGACATGCGGAGTGGCAGATATGTCAGTCAGTTCTGAGTTGAAGACCGTCCTCGACGCGTTTGACGATCCGAGGCTTCTCGTGAGGGCGGACCATACGGTGGCGTATGCCAACCGCGCCTTCGTGAGGCGCTACGGGCGGCAGGATTTTGCAGGAAGGAGCTGCTATGAGCTTCTCTTCCACAAGTCGTCGTGCTGCGCCGAATGCGGCGAGCGCTGTCCGCTTGAGAGCGCGGCCGTCACGGGGGCGTCCGAGACGGTGCTGCGCAGGGAGCTCGGGCCGACGGGCGTGCGCTATCTCGAGCTCTGCAGCACGCCGCTCAAGGGGGCGGACGGAAGAGCGGTGCTCTTCATGGAGTCGATTGCGGACCGAAACGGCACCCAGGAGCCCCTGAATCTCAGGGGTGTCGTGGCCGAGTCGCCAGCCACGAAGGCCGTCCTCGAGAAGATCTCGCTCGTCACCGCGCTCGACGTGCCCGTGCTCTTCATCGGGCCTTCGGGGAGCGGCAAGCGGGAGTTCGCCCGCCTGCTTCATGAAAACTCCCGCCGCGCAGCACACTCCTTTCTCTGCGTCGACTGCAGGGGGCTGACGCCCGCAAAGCTCAGCAGGGAGCTCCAACTCACCGCCCCCTTCGGTCTTTCCGGCGGCACGCTGTATCTGAAGGGCATCGAGGAGCTCTCGGCCGACATGCAGGGCGCCGTGCTCAGGATGCTCGAGACGGGCAGCTGGGTTGACACGGAGGGCGCGAGCTGCGAGCGAGCCGACATCCGCCTCGTCTGCGGAACGAGAAAGTCGTTGGCCGAACTGCTGGAGGCGGACGTCCTGAGGGAGGAGCTCTACTACAGGCTTTGCGTCTGCCCGATCCGGGTGCCCGGACTGGAGGAGCGTGCGGAGGACCTGCCCGAGATCGTGCGCCTCACGCTTCAGAGCCTGAAGGCGAAGGGACTCGAGCTCAGGCTTGCTCCGGGCGTCTGCGAGGCGCTTTCCCGCCGCACGTGGCGGGGTCACGTGCGCGAACTGCAGGCCGTGCTCGAGCGCGCGGCCATCTTCAGCCGCGGGGAAATCGTCGGCGTCGAGACCCTCTTCGACGACGAGCCTGTTCCTGCCGAGGGGCGGGACGCCTCCGAGGAGGCGCGCCTGCGTGCTTTAATTAGAGGCTGGAAGGGATCCAGAGCCGACCTTGCCGCGCATCTCGGCGTGAGCGAGCGCACCGTCTATCGCTGGATCGAACGTAGCCGTCAGGAGAAATGAAAGTGGGATGCCCCGAAGAACTGCTGTTTGATCTGGTCGAAGGAGAGGAGCACAGAGAGGTTGCGCTCGCAGACGGAGCCCTCAGCTATGCCGTGGCCTCATGCAGGAGCGGCCCGTGTGCGGGCACGATCGTGCTCATTCACGGCGTGGGCTCCAATGCGAGCCGCTGGGAGGAGTTTACGGAGCAGACGCCGCTGCGCGAAGGCTGGCGGATCATTCGCCTTGACCTGAGGGGACACGGTGCGAGCGAGTCCCGCGAAAAGGCGACGCTTGAGATTCATGCGGCCGACCTGATGCGGGTGCTGGACGACGCCGGCATTGAGAAGGCCGTGCTTGTCGGGCACAGCCTGGGCGCACAGATCGCCATGCGTGCCGCCGTGCTGTACCCGGACCGAATCCAGGGCATGGTGCTGATGGATCCTCTGGTGACGTCCGCCCTTACGCCCTCCGCCCTCGCGCATCGCAGGAAGTATCCGCTTCTCGTCACCGTGGAGTTCCTCGCCCGCATGCTCAATGCGCTCGGCATCCGCCGCCGCATGCCCCACTACAGCCTCAGGGCGCACGACCGCAAGGCGCGGGAGATGTTGGCCCGAGGCGGCGACGCCCTGCAGGCCTTCATCGACGAATACTCGTCCCCGCTCAAGGACCTCGGCCACATTCACACCGCCTGCTACATGCGCGACATTCTCGAAGTGGGCCGCGAAACGCCTGATCTCTCCGGCGTCGGGTTCCCCGTGCTGGTGATCGGCGCGTCGTCGGGAACCTTCACGGATGCGGGCCGCATGCAGGAATGGGTCAGGAGTCTTCGCGACGGTTCCTGGGCCGTCGTCAACTGTTTCCACTGGCCTCTGACGGAATGTCCCGAGGAGGTGAGCCGCATCATCGAGGAATGGATCGGAAGGGAGTTCCGCGGCTGAGCGGGAGCCTGTGAAGGGAAAAAGAAAAAGCCTGCGGCATTTGAGCTGCAGGCTTTTTTGATGTTCGACGCGCGGCATCTTATTTGGCGGCGGGCGCTTCCTCGTCTTCGCGGTTGATCGTGATGCGCACGATCGGCGGGGCGGCCTCGACGTCCTTTTCGGTCAGGCCCCAGAGGGCGACGAGATCAGCTTGGGACGGCGGCTCTTCGGCGCTGGCCTTGCGGGCGCGCCTGCAGACAAGGGAGGCGCGGACAAGCTTTTCGACGACGTCGAGCGAAAGGCAGTTAAGATCGGGAAATTCAACGCGGCAGTGCTCGATGTCGATGTTCTTGATCTTGTCTTTGAAATCCTTGACGACGTCTCGCTCGGCCAGATAGAGGACAAGCGACTTTTCATGGGATTCGACGGCAAAGAGCGGCCCGTCGAGTTCATAAAAGGCGAGTCCGAAGCGCATGCTTTCACGAACGCCTCGGGCAGAGCGGCGAATCATGCTGCAGACTCGCGCCATAGCAACGCGCCGGTCGTTGGGAAGGCTTTGCAGATAGCCTCCGACCGTCGTAGCGGCAGGAACCATGAATAGCTTCTCCGATGAAATTTTGTAGTAAAGACCTACAATTTTATCAAAATTTGGCCTATCTTGGCCGAAAATCGGAGCAGGAATGTGATTCCGCCTTCAACAGGCATCAACGCCAGAACGTGTAGTCGGCCTCAAAGGGGCGCGAAAGACGCTGTCCCTGCTGTGATGCGGAGCACTTGGTGAGCGGCATTCCGCCTCGGGTATTGGTGCGCTCCACATAGCGCACGCCCGCGAAGGTTCCCTTCTTCGGGGCCGAGGCCTTGAAGACGGCGTCGGTCAGATCCTCGGCGCTTCGCCTCGGTCCGTTCGTGAGGACGGACATCTTCAGGGTGGTGCCGTCGGAGGCGGTGATGCTCCAGTCGGAATTGAGCGTGCCCACCTTGGTGTTGCCGCGGTAGAGCCCTCCCGAGGGATGCGAGAAGCGCCAGTAGAAGCCCTTGGCGTCGTAGGAGCAGACGAAGTGCATGCGGCCCCTGGCCGTGCGGGTGGAGATCCTGCTGGCGGAGCTGATGGCGTCGCGCCAGTGGGAGACGCTCCTGCCGTCCTGACCGGAGACGCCCGGCGTGCCCTGGGGCAGGAGCGACGAACAACCCGCAAGCACTACGGCACAGGCGATTGCGGAAAAAGCGACAAGAGGACGTGGCGAACGGAGGGGCATGGCGGTCGAAATGCGGAGATTGCGGGCGGGTCGCCGAGGATTAGCGTGAATAGGACAGGCGTCCACGGCCGCGGGCTAATACAATCAAACATAATAATCGGATACATGAGTGTCAACCTTGGTAGAGTTAACGGGTTTTGCCGATGACTCAAAAGAGGCTTCGGACACAGGATCAGAACGGTCGCAGCTCCGCCCAGGAGATAGCGGTGCGGCCATCATTTTTACGGGGGGACTGCAGTGTTCCAAATTCGCATTCACGGCCGCGGCGGACAAGGTGTTGTTACGGCTGCGGAGATGCTGGCGCTCGCCGGCTTCATGGAGGGCCATCATGCACAGGCCTTCCCGAGCTTCGGCTCCGAACGCACGGGCGCGCCGGTTGTGGCCTTCGCCCGTCTCGCATCTTCCGAGATCCGCCTGAGGGAGCCCGTGCTCGAGCCGGACGTCGTGCTCGTGCAGGACAAGACGCTGCTCGAGAGCGTCGACGTGTTCAAGGGCCTGCGCGAGGACGGCTATGTACTCATCAATTCGAGCGAGACGCCCGAGGCTCTCGGACTTGAGGATCTGAAGAAGCGTCTGCCTGAGGGGCACTTCCTCTGCGTGCCGGCCACGGCCTATGCTCTTGAAAAGATCGGCCGCCCCCTGCCCGGCGCCGCAATGCTCGCGGGCATGGCCGCCATGACGGGCAGCATGAAGCTCGAAAGCGTCATCGCCGCCTACAACGAAAAGTTCTCGGGCCGTGTCGCCCAGGCCAACGCCGAAGTCGCGAAGCTGGCCTTTGATTCGGTCAAGTCGATGCTCGGAGGTGTTCATGCTTAAGCAGTTGGAAGGCAGCCAGGGCGTTGCCCAGGCCGTGGCGCTCTGCCGCCCCGAAGTCGTCTGCGCGTACCCGATCTCGCCGCAGACCCACATCGTCGAGGCCCTTGGCGCGCTCTGCCGCAAGGGCGTCCTCAAGGATTGCGAGTACATCAACGTCGAGAGCGAGTTCGCGGCCATGTCCGTTGCCATCGGCGCATCGGTTGCCGGCGCCCGCGCCTATACGGCCACCGCCTCCCAGGGCCTGCTCTTCATGGTCGAGGCGGTCTACAACGCGTCCGGTCTCGGACTCCCGATCGTCATGACGGTCGCCAACCGTGCGATCGGCGCACCGATCAACATCTGGAACGACCATTCGGACTCCATGAGCCAGCGCGACAGCGGCTGGATCCAGCTCTTTGCGGAGACCAATCAGGAGGCCGTCGACCTGCACATCCAGGCCTTCCGCATCGCGGAGGAGCTCTCGCTGCCCGTCATGGTCTGCATGGACGGCTTCGTGCTCACCCACGCCTTCGAGCGCATGGACATTCCCTCCCAGGAGGACGTCGACGCGTTCCTGCCGCCCTATGAGCCGCGTCAGGTGCTCGATCCCGATCATCCGTACTCGATCGGCGCCATGGTCGGCCCCGAGGCCTTCACGGAAGTCCGCTGGCTTGCCCACAAGCGCATGCTCGATGCGCTGCCTGCCATTGAAAAGGCGTCTGCGGACTTCGCAGAGCGCTTCGGCCGCAAGTCGGGCGGTCTGCTCGACACCTATCGCATGGAGGATGCGGAGGTCTGCGTGCTTGCCATGGGCTCCATCCTCGGCACGATCAAGGACACGGTGGACGAAATGCGCGAGGCGGGCGTCAGGATCGGCGTGCTCTGCCTCAAGAGCTATCGTCCGTTCCCCGACGAAGCCCTTCGCGAGGCCGTCAAGTCCGTCAAGACGCTCGTCGTGCTCGAACGCATGGTGAGCGCAGGCAGCGGCGGCGCGCTCTATCTCGACGTGCTCAAGGCCGTCCGCAGGGAGCCCGTGGAGCTTCGCAGCGTCATTGCCGGCCTTGGCGGCCGCGCGGTCACGAAGGCGAGCCTGCGCGCGGTGTTCGAGTCCGCCTGCAACGGTACGCTCCCCGACGAAACGGTGTTTCTCGACCTTGACAGGACGCTTGTCGAGCATCAGCTGGCCCGCGAGGCCGAACAGCGCCACACCGGCCCCGTGGCCGAATCGTTGAACCGTGAAGTGAATGAAAGAAAGATTCTTCAGGGCGAGGAGATTTAAAGAATGAGCGAGGTCGTACATTTCTATCAAACGGGAACCTTCACCGTAGGCAACCGTCTTGTCACGCCTGAAGAGCGTGCGGGGCAGGCCTCCATGGAGCGCACCAATGCGCTCACGTCCGGTCACCGCGCCTGTCAGGGCTGCGGCGAGGCGCTCGGCGCCCGCTACGCGGTTGATGCGGCGATGCGCGCCGTGAACGGCCGTTTGGCCGCGGCCAACGCCACGGGCTGCCTTGAAGTCTTCTCGACGCCCTATCCTGAAACGAGCTGGCAGCTGCCCTGGTTCCACTCCCTCTTCGGCAACACTGCGGCGGTGGCGACCGGCATGGCCGCCGCCTTCAAGGTGAAGGCGAAGAAGTCGGGTGGCGCTGAAACCCGCGTGATCGCCATGGGCGGCGACGGCGGCACGACCGACATCGGGTTCGGCTGCCTCTCCGGCATGTTCGAACGCAACGATGACGTGCTCTACATCTGCTACGACAACGAGGCCTACATGAACACGGGCGTGCAGCGCTCGTCCGCCACGCCTCCCGCCGCCCGCACGGCGACGACCCAGGTCGCGGGCGACGAACCCGGCAACGCCTGGGGCCAGGGCAAGGACGTGCCGCTCATCGCAATGGCGCACGGCATTCCCTACGTCGCGACGGCGACCGTGGCCGATCTTCGCGATCTTGAGCGCAAGGTGACGAAGGCCATGAGCGTGCGCGGTGCCCGCTACATCCACATTCTCGTGCCTTGCCCGCTCGGCTGGGGACACGGTTCCGGCCTGACGGTTCAGATGGCCCGCATGGCTCAGCAGACCGGCATCTTCCCCGTTTTCGAGGCTGAATACGGTGAAGTCACCGGCGTGAGCAAGATCCGCCGCAAGATTCCCGTCGAGCAGTATCTGAAGCCGCAGAAGCGCTTCGCCCACCTGTTCGGCAAGAACGCGGACCTCACCGTCATCGCCCGCATTCAGGCCATGGCGGACCGCAATATCAAGGACTACGGCCTGATCGACGAGGAAGAGGTCGAAACGCATCCGACGGCGGTTCAGGGTGATGAGCGTGCTCATCACTTTTGATAGAGAAGATTAGGAGATATCTGTGAGCAGCAAACCCTTTGCCATTACGCTCGATGTCGGCACGTCGCTGGCCAACCGCACCGGAAGCTGGCGCACGCTGCGCCCGGTCTATGTGAACCGCCTCCCTCCGTGCAATGCCAAGTGTCCCGCCGGCGAGCAGTGCCAGGCATGGCTCTACCATGCTGAAAGCGGCGACTACCGTCACGCCTGGGAGAAGATCGTCGAGGACAATCCCTTCCCCGCCTGCATGGGCCGCGTGTGCTACCACACGTGCGAGTCCGCCTGCAATCGCGGCGAGCTCGACGAGTCCGTCGGCATCAACGCCGTCGAACGCTTTCTCGGCGACCATGCGCTTGAAAACGGTTGGTCGTTCAAGAAGCCCGAGACGAAGAGCGGCAAGCGCGTTCTTGTCGTGGGCGCAGGTCCTGCAGGCCTTTCCGCCGCCTACCATCTCGCCCGCATGGGTCATGAGGTCTGCGTGCGCGACGGCGCCAAGGCCGCAGGCGGCATGATGCGCTACGGCATTCCGAAGTACCGTCTGCCCCGTGAGGTTCTTGACAAGGAGATCGCGCGCATCGCCGAGCTTGGCGTGAAGTTCGAGCTCTCCCGCGAGGTGACCGATCTGGCCGCCGAAATGAAGGAAGGCGGCTTTGACGCCGTGTTCCTCGGCGTTGGCGCAAGCCTTGCCCGCCGAGCCTACATTCCCGCCGGCGACGCCGCGCACGTGCTTGACGCCGTTACGGTGCTCCGCTCCATGGAAGGCGAGGAGCAGCCGCTTCTGGGCCGCCGCGTGGTGGTCTACGGCGGCGGCAACACCGCCATCGACGTGGCCCGCACCGCAAAGCGCCTTGGCGCCGAGCCGCTGGTCGTTTACCGCCGCACCCGCGAGCGCGCTCCCGCCCATCAGTTCGAGATCGAGGAGGCCATCGAGGAAGGCGTGCACATGAAGTGGCTCTCCACCATTGCGCATGCCGACGAAGGCGAGATCCGCATCGAGAAGATGAAGCTTGACGAGAGCGGCCGTCCCGTCCCGACGGGTGAGTTCGAGACGGTGAGCGCCGACAGCGTCGTGCTCGCCCTCGGTCAGGAGACGAACCTGAAGTTCCTCGAAGACATCGACGACCTTCAGATGGAGAACGGCAGCGTCGTGGTCGACGGTTCGATGATGACGGGCTGTCCCGGCATCTTCGCCGGCGGCGACATGGTGCCGGGCGAGCGCAACGTGACCGTGGCGATCGGCCATGGCAAGCGAGCCGCCCGCTCGATCGATGCCTGGCTTGCCGGTCGTCCGATGCCTGCCGCCGAAGAACGCCAGCCCGCGACCTTCGGCCGTCTCAACACGTGGTACTACGCGGATGCGCCCAAGTCCGTGCGTCCCCAGCTTGACCTCGTTCGCCGTCAGACGACGTTCGACGAGGTGGTCCAGGGGCTCACCGAGCAGACTGCGCTCTTCGAGGCCCGCCGCTGCATGTCCTGCGGCAACTGCTTCGAGTGCGACAACTGCTACGGCGTCTGTCCTGACAATGCCATCATCAAGCTCGGTCCCGGCAAGAAGTTCCGCATCAACTACGAGTACTGCAAGGGCTGCGGCATCTGCGCCAACGAGTGTCCCTGCGGCGCGATCGACATGGTGCCCGAGTCCATCTGATGCACCTGATGCCGTCCGGTCAAGAGACCGGACGGGCCGTAAAAAATGAAGGAAGCACCGTTTTCCAACGGTGCTTCTTTCGTTATGGGCTGTAGGGGCCGTTGACCTTCAATCGCCGCCGACGTTCGTCTTCAATGTCAGAGCGAGCGCGCAGGCGATGAGTAGAACGGTGGCAAGGTAGGGCGCGCCTGCAAGGACGGGATGCATGTGGTGGTCCGCCGTGATCATGAGCAGAGGAGTGCCGATGAGCGGCGAGATGGCGCCCGTGAAGCTGTTGAGCGAGCTGACCGCTCCCATGTTGACGCCCTGTGTGCTTGCTTCGCAGCGCCTGCTGATGAGGCCCTGAATGGTCGGCCCCACGATGCCCATGACGGCGAAGAGGCAGACCATGGCGAGACTCACCGCGCCCGACGGCGAAAGCGCGATGACGAGCATGGAGGAAAGGCCGATGAGGAGGCCCGTCACGATGATGTGTCCCGGCGCGAGCTTCTGGACGAGACGCGGCAGGATGAAGCCCTGCGTGAGGCTGATCGAGAGGCCGAGCGCAAAGATCGACATGCCGATCATGAGCGGCGTCCAGGCGTAGCGGTATTCCGTGTAGAGCGCCCAGGTGCACTGCATCAGGCTCTGTGCAAGCGTGAAGAGTGTGATGACGACGAGCAGCGGGCGAAGACTGAGGTTGCCTGCCAGGCTCCAGATGGCGGAGAACGGGTTGAGGCGTCCGAGGGAGAGCGGAGCCGTCGACCTGACCCTGAGGCTCTCGGGAAGGATGAAGAAGCCGTAGAGGAAGTTGAGGGCGCAGATGGCGCTTGCGACGAAGAACGGAATTTTGGGATCGGTCTGGCCGAGCACGCCGCCCACGGCGGGGCCGAGCACGAAGGCAATCCCGAAGATTGCGCCGATCTTGCCGAAGGAGGCGATGCGCTGGTGAGAGGGCGTCACGTCGGCGATGTAGGCCTGCGCCACCACGATGTTGGAACTCATCATGCCGCCGACAAGTCTCGAGAGCAGGATGAAGGGCAGGGACTGGCTGACGGCGGGCACGATCATCATGATCGAAAGGCCGAGAATGCCCGTAAGCAGCACGGGACGCCGTCCGATGCGGTCAGAAAGGGCGCCGAGGATGGGCGCGAAGAAGAACTGCATCAGGCCGTAGCTCACCATGATTGCGCCGTACCAGCTGGTCTGCAGGTCGCGCGTGTCAGCGAGCGATCCGATGAGCCTCGGAAGAACAGGAACAATGAGCCCGATGCCCAGTGCGTCGAGGAAGACGCAGGCAAGAACAAACCCAATTGCAGGCTTTCTCATCATGGGACAGGGGCGCGGAAAGAAGCTGACGAAGATCCAATATTACCGCGAGTCGCAGGGCGGCGCGGAAGGGGCCGAAGGGCTGCCGCAGGCCGGAGAGGCCGGGCTGAGCCTAGGCGGAATCCACCCAGTCGCTTTGATGCGAATCAACAGTTGTAAATCTGATTGACATTTTGGTGGCTGTGAAGCTTGGAAGAAGAGGGTGTTGGAGGTGAAGTTTTTGGTAATGTAAACAAATGCGTACGAATGCCGCCGAGGCTTGGTCGCCGAAGGCAGAAAAAGGCCGTACGAAAGAAGAATGTCACCTGGAGTACAACAATGAAGCGAGTCTTCAATTTTGCGATGCCGTTCCTGCAGGCATCGCTTGTCAAGCAGATTTTGGTCGGTCTGGTACTTGGCATTGCGCTTGCCTATGCGGCTCCCGCCGCAGCCGTCAGCTGCGGCTTCCTCGGCACCGTCTTTGTGACGGCTCTTAAGGCCGTCGCCCCGATTCTGGTGTTCGTGCTCGTGATGAGTTCGATTGCGAACCAGAACCTGTCCGGCGAAAACCTCCACATCAAGCCGATCATCGTCCTCTATCTGATAGGCACCTTCTCCGCCGCCATCGTTGCGGTCGTGGCGAGCTTCATGTTCCCCACGAAGCTCATCCTGACGGCGACCGACGCTGTGGCCACCACCCCCGGCGGCATCGGCGAGGTGCTCGGCAACGTGATTCTCAACGTCGTTGACAATCCCGTCCACGCCATCTCGTCCGGCAACTACATCGGCATTCTCGCCTGGGCCATCGCCATGGGCGTCGTGCTGCGCCATGGCACCGTCGCCACGCGCGAAGTGCTCAATGACGCCGCCAAGGGCGTCGAGTTCGTGGTCCGCCTCGTGATCCGCTTCGCCCCCGTCGGCATCTTCGGCCTCGTTGCGAACACCTTCGCCACGACCGGCGCCGAAGTCTTCATCGGCTACATCCAGCTTCTCGTGGTGCTTCTCGGCTCCATGTTCTTCGTGGCTCTTGTCATCAATCCGTTCCTCGTCTGGTTCTGCACCCACAAGAATCCGTTCCCCGTGACGCTGATGACGCTCCGCGAATCCGGCGTGGCCGCCTTCTTCACCCGCTCGTCCGCCGCGAACATTCCGGTCAATCTGGAAATCTGCCGTCGCCTCGGCCTGCCTGAATCCACTTACTCCATTTCGATTCCCGTGGGTGCCACGATCAACATGGCCGGCGCCGCCATCACGATCACCGTGCTGACGCTTTCCGCCGCCTATTCGCTCAACATTCCCGTTGACCTCGGCACGGCCGTGTTCCTCTCCTTCGTGGCCTCGATCTGCGCCTGCGGCGCCTCCGGCGTGCCGGGCGGCTCCCTGATGCTCATCCCGCTTGCCTGCGGTCTCTTCGGCATCGATCAGAACACCGCCATGCAGGTGGTCGCCGTTGGCTTCATCATCGGCGTGCTCCAGGACTCCTGCGAAACGGCCCTGAACTCCTCGAGCGACGCGCTCTTCACGATCGCCGCCTGCCAGCGCGCCGAGCGTCTGGAACGCGGGGAGTAATCCTTCCGAAATGCAGGGACGGACTTGCGCCGCCCTGCTGATTTAAAATTGCCGAAGTTTGACTTCGGCAATTTTTTTGACTTCATCCGACGATATGCGACGTTTCAATACCCCGATCGAGGTGCTAAATCAGGTTTTCGGCTACGAGTCCTTCAGGGGCTTTCAGGAGGAGGTGGTTGAAACCGTCGTGTCGGGCAGGGACGCTCTGGTGCTGATGCCGACAGGCGGTGGCAAGAGCCTCTGTTATCAGATTCCCGCGCTGCTGCGCGACGGCGTGGCCGTCGTGGTCTCCCCCCTGATCGCCCTCATGCAGGATCAGGTCGATGCGCTGGACGAAGTCGGCGTGAAGGCGGCCTATCTCAACTCGTCTCTCACGCCCGAGGAGGCCTCCAGAGTGAAGGACGAGCTTCTGTCGGGCAGGCTGGATCTGCTCTACGTGGCGCCCGAGCGCCTGATGATGAGTTCTATGCTCTCGTTGCTCGACAGGGTCAACGTCTCGCTCTTCGCCATTGACGAGGCGCACTGCGTGAGCGTCTGGGGACATGACTTCCGTCCCGAGTACGGAGAGCTGGAGCTGCTGAGGACCCGCTATCCTCAGGTTCCCCGCATTGCGCTCACGGCCACGGCCGACGAGAAGACGAGGGCGGAGATCGTCGGAAAGCTTCTCAACGACGCCAGGGAGTTCGTGGCGAGCTTTGACAGGCCGAACATCTTCTACCGCATCGTCGACAAGCGCAACATCAAGGAGCAGCTCCTCAACTTCATCAAGTACGAGCATTCGGGTGACAGCGGCATCGTCTACTGCCTGGCCCGCCGCACGACCGAGGAGATTGCGCAGTACCTCTCGGGCTGCGGTATCGAGGCGCTGCCCTATCATGCGGGCCTTCCCGCAGAGGAGAGGGCTCGCAATCAGGCAAGGTTCCTGCGTGAGGACGGCATCGTGATGGTGGCGACCATCGCCTTCGGCATGGGCATCGACAAGCCGAACGTGCGCTTCGTGGCGCACGTGGACATGCCCAAGTCGATCGAAGGCTACTTTCAGGAAACGGGGCGCGCGGGACGCGACGGCGAGCCCGCCGACGCCTGGATGGCCTACGGCCTCAACGACGTCGTCAACCAGCGCTTCTTCATCGATGCGAGTGATGCGGACGAGATGCACAAGCAGCTCTGTACGCAGAAGCTCGATGCCATGCTCGGTCTGGCCGAGGCGCCCGACTGTCGAAGGCAGAGGCTTCTGGCCTACTTCGGCGAAAAGTCCGAGCCCTGCGGTCACTGCGACAACTGCCTCGAGCCGCCCGACCTCCTCGACATGACGGTGCCCGCCAAAAAGTTCATCTCCTGCATCTACCGCATTCGCGAGGCGAGCGGCGTCTGCTTCGGCGCTCAGCACGTCATCGACGTGCTGATGGGCAACATGACGGACCGCGTGGCTCGCTTTTCCCACGACAAGCTCTCGACCTGGAGCATCGGACAGGACCTGTCGGCGGCCGAGTGGCGGATTCTGCTTCGCCAGCTTGTCGCACGCCATGTCGTCTGGGTGGATCCGACGGCGCGCAATGCGCTGAGCCTTGGAGAGGCTGCCCGCGACCTGCTGCGGGGCAACATGAAGATCAGCGTGAGAAAGCGTGTGGCGGAAACGCGCAGGAAGCGCCGCGAGCATTCGCAGACGGAGGCCCTGCTGCAGGAGTTCTCCAAGCGTGACAGAAGCCTCTACGAAGCGCTGCGCCAGTGGAGGAGTGATGAGGCGAAGAGCCTCGGCAAGCCTCCCTACGTCATCTTCAAGGATGCGACCCTGCTGGAGATAGTGCGCGAGCGCCCGACGTCCCCTGAGGCCCTGAGACGCATCTCAGGTGTTGGCGAGAAGAAGCTCGTCAACTACGGCGACGCCGTGCTCGACATCGTGGCGGCGGAAAGCTGAGCCGACGGGGATCCGCATGAAACAAAAAAAAGAGCAGCCCATGAGGACTGCTCTTTTTGCTTGGACTCTAGAGGACTCAGCGGACCACCGTGGTCTGAATGCCCTGATTGTCGAGTTGGCTCTGGACTTCAGACGCCTCCAGCTTGTTGTCGAAGGGGCCGATGCGGACGCGCCAGACGCTGCCCGCCTTCACCACCTGCACATTGCTGATGCCTGCGGTGAGGGCGAGGGAGCCCGTAAGGTCATGGGCGCTCTTCTCTTCCTTGAAAGCACCGGCCTGCAGCCAGTAGCTGCCGCCAGCTCCGGCGGCGGGCGTCTGAGACTGAGGCTGGGACTGGACCGGCGGAGCGACGGTCACGGTCTTGACGCCGGACGAATCGTCCTGTTCGGCGCTCTTTTCCTGCTGCTCATTGAGGGCGCGGTTCGGATCGATGCCGCCCGCGAGCTTCTGGGCGGGGTCGACGTCAGCGGTCACCTTCTGAACCTTCTCGACGAAGGGGATCGGGCTGTTGGTGATGAACACCGCCGCGGCTGCGCAGATTGCGCAGCCGGTGACGACGCCGATCAGAAAGCCGGCAAAGCCGGAAGCAAGATTGGTACGGGCCACTGTGGATAGTCCTCTTGATTAAGCATCTTCGCGGCGGGCCATGTATTCAGGCGCGCTGATGCCGAGAAGCGCGAGACCGTTGCCGAGCACCTGGCGGGTGGCGGCAAGGAGAGCGAGGCGGGCGTTGCGCTCGACATCGTTCTCGATCACGACGCGTTCGGCGTTGTAGAACGTGTGGAAGGCCGCGGCGAGCTCCTTCAGGTAGTAGCAGAGCATGTGCGGCGCATGGTCCTTGGCGGCCAGCGTGAGAAGCGACGGATATTCGGCGATCTTGGCCATCAGGTCCATGGCCTGCTCGCTCACGAGGCTAGAGAGATCGGCCTTGATGAGTTCGTCGGCGGACGGAACTTCGTAGCCCTTTTCCTTGGCGTTCGCAAACACGGAGCAGATGCGGGCGTGGGCGTACTGCAGATAGTAGACGGGGTTTTCGTCGCTCTTCTGCTGGGCGAGGTTGATGTCGAAGACGAATTCGGCATCGGCCTTGCGGGCAACGAGGAAGAAGCGGGCGGCGTCCTGGCCGGCCATGTCGACGAGGTCGCGCAGCGTGACGTAGTTGCCGGAGCGCTTGCTCATCTTGACGGGTTCGCCGTCCTTCACGACGGAGAGCATCTTGTGAAGGATGTATTCGGGGAATTCCTTCGGGATGCTCATCTGACGGGCGAGCGCGCAGCACTGAAGGCCGCAGCGGACGCGGGCAATCGTGCCGTGATGGTCGGAGCCCTGAATGTTGACGGCCTTGGTGAAGCCGCGCTCGAACTTGGCAAGGTGGTAGGCGACGTCGGGCACAAAGTAGGTAAAGGTGCCGTCGACCTTGCGCATCACGCGGTTCTTGTCGTCGTGAATGCCGAGGTCTTCGCATTCGGTGGTCTTGAGCCAGAGGGCGCCGTCGCGTTCTTCGGTGCGGCCGGAGTCGATCATGGACTGCACGGCGGCCTGCACGCGGCCGGAGGCGTAGAGCGAGGACTCGAGGTAGAAGTTGTCGAAGTGTACGCCGAGCGCATCAAGGTCGTCGTCCTGCTCGTTGCGCAGATAGGCGACGCCGTAGCGACGGATGCAGTCGGTGTCGGAAAGGTCGCCCTTGGATTCGATGACCGTGCCGTCATGCGCATGCACGGGCTTGCAGTCAAGGTAGTCGCGGGCGATGGCGATCACGTATTCGCCGTGATAGGCGTTTTCAGGAAGTTCGACGGCTTCACCCTTGAGCTCGCGGGCGCGCAGGCGGATGGATTCGGCGAGATTGCCGATCTGAACGCCGGCGTCGTTGTAGTAGAACTCGCGGGTGACTTTCCAGCCCTGAGTGGCGAGAAGATTGGCAAGCACGTCTCCGAGGGCGCCCTGACGGGCGTGGCCGAGATGAAGCGGGCCGGTCGGGTTGGCGGACACGAACTCAAGAAGAACGGACTGGTTCTTGTGGGCGTCGCCGCAGCCGAAGGACGTGCCGGCCTTGAGGACCTGACGGATGATTTCCTGGCGGGCGTTGTCCTGAATGCGGAGGTTGATGAAGCCGGGGCCGGCGATTTCGACCGACTTGATGAGAGCTTCGCTTTCGGGGTTGGCCTTGAGGGCCTCGACGATCTGCGTGGCGATCTCGCGCGGGTTCTTCTTGAGGGCGCGAGCGAGCTGCATGGCGACCGTACAGGCGACGTCGCCGTGTTCGGGCATCTTCGGGCGTTCGAGAATGACGGTGACGCCGGTGACGCCGAGCGTTTCGAGCGCGGCGGAAATGAGGGAGGTCAGAGCCTCTTTTTGCTGAGCGAGCATGATGAGTGTCGTGTGAGTGATGGGTTCGTTTTCCTGATCGTCACAGTGTACCTTTTCGGGAGTGAGGACACATCTGAAAGGGATCGGGAAAACGTAACGGCCTGCCGTCCGTTCAGACAACAGGCCGACGCTGTGAACGTATCAGTGCCTGGCGGGCATCAGCGCTTGTCGTGCGTGATGTAGGCGTAGGCGGAGTGATTGTGGATGGATTCGAAGTTTTCAGCCTCGACGCGGTAGGCGACGACGCGCTCTTCCTTGTTGAGAGCGGCGGCCATGTCGCGAACGATGTCTTCGACGAACTTCGGATGATCGTAGGCGTATTCCGTGACGTACTTTTCGTCGGAGCGCTTCAGGCGGGCCCAGAGCTGGCAGGAGGCGGCCTCCTCGCTATAGGCGATCTGCTCTTCGAGGCTCATCGGAGCGGAAAGCTCGACGGAGGCCGTCAGGCGGGAGCGCTGGTTGTGAGCGCCGTAGCGGGAGATTTCCTTGGAGCAGGGGCAGAGGCTCGTCACGGGAGTGGCAGTTTCCTGACGGACGGTGATGACGCCGCCGCGGCTGTCGGCAATCCAGGCGGCCTCGTAGTTCATGAGGCTGGTGAGCTTGCTGACGGGGGCGCACTTGCGGATGAAGAACGGGAAGCGAAGCTCGATCGTGCCGTCAACGGCGTCAAGACGCTTGAGCATGTCGGCCATGAGAGAGCGGACGACGTCCACGTTGAGCGGTTCGGAATGCTCTTCCATGAGCGCGACAAAGCGGGACATGTGCGTGCCCTTTTTGTCTGCAGGAAGCGACACGGTCATTTCGACGGTGGCGACGGTGGCAAGGGTGTCTTCCTTGGTCTCCACCGTAATGGGAACGGTGATGCCGCGAACGCCGACGCGGTCGATGGCGATGTTGCGGCCGTCGCGCGCGGACTGAACGTCCGGAAGAGTGTTTTTGTTATCTGCGTCCATAAATCTTCTTTGGTGGCTCAGGACAACTGCTTGGAAGCTGTTCTGGGAATGAAAACTGAGCATTGCTTGACCGGCAAGCTGCACGGATAAGCATCCGTTTTTTTGAGTGAGGGGATGCCTGCTGATCGATCAATTATAGGGTGGTCTGCTATCTTACAAAAACATGACGCTTCGTGGGGCGGAAACGGCCTCATAGTTGCGTTCATTCTTCTGAGGGTACGAATGTTTACAACCCGAACGCTTGTCCCGGGGTGTATTCGTCCCCATCTAGAAGGAAATAGATGAGGGGCCGCCGCGGAACGGGGCCGCCTCTTATACTTGAATGTGAAGCTCCGGCAATGTGCCACAGAACTTGAAGACGCCGGAGGCCTATCGGAGAAAGACGCTTATGCCGCTCTATGTTTTTCAGACGTCAGGAAACCCCTTTGTTCGCATCCTGATCGGGTTGGTTTCGTTCGCCGTGCTTGTCGGTCTCGGCTTCCTGATGCTGCCCGTGGTGCTTGCGGTCATCGCCGCCGTCATGGTGATGGGGCTTGTCGCCTGGGGATGGGCATGGTGGAAGGCCAGGCAGGCGGGCGGCACCACCGACTGGTACGAGGCGATGAGCCGTGCCGCCGCAAGTCGTCAGGCTTCCGAGCAGGGCGCTCGTGAAGACGTGCGTGAGACGCGCACGGAGACGACGGTGCTCAGCATCAAGACGTCGGACAACAAGAAGTGGAAGATGAACGACGTCGAGGATATCGAGGAGCGAAAGTAACTCTCCTTAAAGTAGAGGAGAAATCAGATAGCAGGCCCCTTCCTTGAGGCGCTCGGACACGGGGCGCCGGTACCAGGTTTCGGGGTCGAGACGGCTGCACTGCTCCGCATAGGAGTCGTGCAGCTTTTTTAGGTCGTGAATGAAGCAGGCGTCGAAGATGAGCAGCATCATCTCGAAGTTGAGGTGAATGCTGCGGTTGTCGAAGTTGACGGTGCCGAAGACGGCATATTCGTCGTCGACGGAGATGGACTTGGTGTGCAGCAGTCCTCCGTTGTAGAGGAGCACTTCGACGCCGGCGGAGAGCATGTCGTCGAAGTAGCGTCGGGCGGCCCAGGTGACGGCCTTGCTGTCGGCGTTGGCGGGTACGATCAGTCTGATCTTCACGCCTCTGTATGCGGCGCTCAGAAGGGCCGTGGCAAGGCCTTCGTTGGGAACGAAGTAGGGCGTCGTGATGGTGATGTTGAAGCGTGCGGCGTTGATGGTGTCGAGCAGCAGGTAAAGGTTCGGGTCCTTTTGACCGTAGGGACCTGAGGGCACCGTGACGATCGTGGCCGTGCCGAGCTGTGGGATCGGAGGGACGGAGTGGACCCGCTCGAGGTCTGAGGGGTCCCCGTCGGGCTGGATGGCCCAGTCGATCAGGAAGGTGGCGCGCAGGCTCTGCACGGCGGGGCCGGTGAGGCGGACCATGGCGTCGACCCAGGGGCCGACGGTGCGCGCGGCGTCGTAGGTGTGCGGGTCGATCATGTTCAGGCTGCCCGTGTAGCCAATCTCGTTGTCGATGATGATGGTCTTGCGGTGGAGGCGCAGGTCGACGCGCTGAAGGCCGAAGAAGTGCAGGAGCCGCATGGGCATGGCCTTGGCGACTTCGATCCCTGCATTGCGGAACGCCCTGCAGGTGTCGCTCTTGAGGAAGGCGCGCGAGCCGAAGTCGTCGACGAGAATGCGCACGCGCACGCCGCGCTCATGGGCCTTGAGGAGCGAGGCGGCCACCTTGTCGGCCTCGCCGCCCGGATGCCAGATGTAGAACTCCATGTCGATTGAGCTGCAGGCGGCTTCAATGTCGCTGATGATGGCGGCGAACGTGTCGTCTGAGGAGGAGAGAAGCCTGATTTCGGTGCCCGACGTTACGGGAAGGTTCCCCATGCGGGTCGCCAGATGTATGAGCGTGCGGTGTCTGGCGAGGTGGCGCGGCAGCGGCCCCGTAGGAGTGAGCTTCTGGCGCGAGAGCTCCTTAAGGTGCGCGAGATGCTTGCGAAAACGCGTGGCTCGGAGTTGGCCGATCGGACGTTCGCCGAAGAGAAGGTAGAGGATGAAGCCGAAGTAGGGGAGAAGTGTGGTGATGAGAATCCACGCAAACGCTGATCCGGGCGGGTGGCGCGTGAGCATGACGCGCAGGATGACGCTGATGATGATGCCGAACTGTACGAGCGCGGCAAGCGTGCTGAAGGTGATGATCGAGTCGAGCGAAGGCATTGACGCGGGGCCCTGCAGGCGGTTGTGAATGCGGTTGTTTGTCTAGTGTATACGCATGAGATCTTAGGGGAAGGGGATTGTTTTTAAGTAGTAATACGGAATTTAAGCCTTTTTGAAGAAGTGCTATTGACAGTTCGAAAAGACGTCTGCATAATTCAAATCCTCGTTACGGAGAGGTGCCCGAGTGGCTAAAGGGGGCAGACTGTAAATCTGTTGGCTTACGCCTACGATGGTTCGAATCCATCCCTCTCCACCAGCGAAACTTTCGCAAAGCGAATTTCTCAAATGCAGCGCGGAAGGACACTAGATCCAGATGGAGCAACTCCTCCTGCGATTCCCTTCACCCGCTCCATGAAGCGTGCCCATGTGGCTCAGTGGTAGAGCACTCCCTTGGTAAGGGAGAGGTCATGCGTTCGATCCGCATCATGGGCACCACTAATTTTTTTCCTTCTCTTTAAATAATTCCAGTTCCTTCCCGGGAGCTGGGAGCTTGTTCAGGAGCCAAAGATGGCCAAGGGTAAGTTTGAACGTACCAAGCCCCACGTTAACGTGGGCACGATCG